>Ga0070734_10000513_pt1 | contig 78629 bp, 69 predicted proteins | sample Coa_R1_8_FD_66444 | JGI IMG/M metagenome (GOLD analysis project Ga0070734, IMG submission 66444) | Surface soil microbial communities from Centralia Pennsylvania, which are recovering from an underground coalmine fire - Coalmine... | ecosystem: Environmental > Terrestrial > Soil > Unclassified ...
TTCCCCATCGCGCCCGGATCGGTGTTGGTCGTCGTCGGCGGCCCCCACGAGAACCGCAGCGGCGCCCGGAAGTACCCCGTCACGTCGAACTTCCACTCGCCCGTCGCCGGCTCCTCGGCAGCGGCGGGCGCGTCGGTGGTCGTCGTCACGAGACCGCTCACCTGCGGCGCGTTCGGGTTCAGCCCCAGCACAGGCTCGCTTCCCCCCTTCTTCTTCGGCGCCGCGGGCGGCGGGGCGGGCGCGGCCGGCGCGGGCGCGGGCGGTGCCGCGGCGGGCGCTGGTCCCGGTGCCGGCTCCGCCGGGGCAGCCGGCGGGTTGGCGTTGTCTTGCGCCAGCGCCGGGGCGGACAACGCCAGCGACAGGAGTGAGGTCAGAACGAAGGGGGTTGGTTTTCGCATCATCGAGTGGGCTTTCTCAGGAGTTCTTTGGGAGGGTTGATAGAGTTCCCCGACTTGCAGGTGCAGGACTCGGTTCGCTACGGGTGCTGCGGGTGCTGCTCGATCACGCGGCCAGGTGACCCCTAGCCCACGCTGCCGATCTTGAAGACATCCCAAGCCGGCGTGAAATTACTGACGTTCGGCGGTTGGTTCCAGAGATAAACGGCAGGGTAGGTCTGAATCGGCCCGGCCTCCGGCTGAACGATCACGGTCATGAACAGCTGGGCGATCGGGTCGCCGTTCGACTCCTTCGCCCCTTGCCGCCACGAGGAGAAGATCAGCCAGTAGTAGGTCTTTCCGTTCGCCACCCCGACCTGCGGCGACCATTTGGCCCAGGTGTTGTTCATCGTCTGCGGCTCGGTGAGCCCCGGCGCGCAGGTCGGCGGGTCGTTGGCCGCCAGCCGGGTGGCCGCTCCGCCGCTGGCGGGAATCACGTAAAGCTCCGCCTGCGGCTGCATGTACATCCCGCTCCAGGTGCAGGGCGAGGGGGTGCAGCCGGTGTCGGTGGAGTTCAAATCGGGGTGCTCGGACGCCGCCGCCGAGGCGGAGATCCGATCGAACACCACGAAGTTGTCGTCGGCGGACAGCGTCCCGTAGTACTGGGCGAACTTCGAGTCCGAGCCGTCGCCCGGGATCGCCGTCGGCGTTTGCGGGCCGGCCTTCGAGTAGGGGACCTTGTAGAGGTGCGCCGTCCCGGTCCCCATGCGCCCCGACTTCACGTTGCTGGTCATCGTGTAGACCACGAAGTCGTCGCCCGGCGCGCGGCTCCAGGAGGGGGCGGCCGCGTACTGCCCGCTCGAAGGCGGATAGATCCAGTTCCAGGCCGTCCCCTTGAGCGTGTTGAACGGGTTCTGCCCCGAGGGGAGCGCCGCCGCGCTCTCCAGATCGATCCAGGCCAGGCCCGGCTGCTGATCGGCGTCGTTGGTGGTCGTCCCCAGCGGCGCGACCACGATGTGGTCCCCCGTGCTCCAGTGGTTCTCGGAGAACGTCATGATCCCCAGCCAGGGCTGGATGAGGGCCTTGTAGCCGCCAGCGCCCAGGCCGATGTCGGGGCCGGGCGGCATCGCCAGCGTCGCCGCCTGGCCCGAGGCCAGCACGCCGCCCCAGGGATAGAAGTCGTTGAACGCGATGTAGTTCCCGTCCGGCGTCGAGGTGTGGCAGCCGATGCACGAGACCGAGCGCAGCGTCAGCCCTGCATTGAACGTCTGCCAGGAGGACGCCGGGGGGCTGATGTCGCACGAGCTGCTGCCGCAGGTGAGGACCTGCTGGACCGTCTCGTCACCGACGGCGAAGCCGTTCAGCGTGGTCTGGCCCGTGACCGTCATGCCGCCGTTGGTCGACCCGGTCGGGGACCAGTAGACGAGGTTGCCAGTCGCGCTGGCAGGGGCGATCGTGAACGTGCTCTGGCTCCCCATCGACGGCGCGCCACCACCCGAGGAGCTCCGGATGGTCACCGTCAGCGGCATGTCGGCGCTGTCGACGCCCAGCCCCCGCCACATGGCGCCCGGCATCGTCCAGGTCGTTTGGTCGGTGTAGACGACCAGATCATCCTGCTGATTGCCGGCCTTCACGCGCAGCTCGTAGAGATCACCGGTCCCCGTCCAGCTGAATCGCGGGCGAAGCCAGTTGCTGGGAAACAGCGTGCCGTCCTGGGGCTCGTAGAGGCAGGGCCCGCCGCTGCCGCTGCCGCTGCCGCTGAAGATCTGTGCCGCGCCCGAGGGGACCGAGCCGCTGGTCCCGTCGGGGCCGAACGGTCCGCCACCGAAGTCGTCGCAAGGTCCGTTGCAGCTCGACGACGAAGAGCCGCCTCCGCCGCCCGCGCCGGTCGCCGCACCCGAGCCGCCCCCCGTGCCAGTCCCGGCGCCCGAGCCACCGTTGCCCGTCGTCTGGGTGGCGCTCGACTTCACGCCCGCGCATCCGAGGAGGAGGCCGAGGGAGGTGAACAGGGCCAACGGGCTTGGGTGCTTCATCGGACTAGCCCTCATTTTCCAGGCAATTTAAGACAACGCGTACGCGAGGACCCATGTGGGGGAAACGGGACCTCGTGCACAAAACCATAGCGAAAAGCCCGAGTCAAGCGCACGGCCCCGCTGCCGCCGCGCCCGACGATGTCGGGTCAAAGGCGGTCTATCGCAGCGTCCCGAGGTTGCGCGCCGCCTCCTGAAAGGTGGCGACCGCGGAGGTCGGACGGCGGACCAGCAACGGGTCGTCGAAGTCGATGGCGAAGAGCCCGAAGTGGCCGCGCGCGCCGTGCGACCACTCGAAGTTGTCGATCAGCGACCAGTAGATGTAGCCGACGACGTCGACCCCCTCGGCGCGCGCGCGGTCGAGGGCGTAGAGGTGCGCGCGCAGGAAGTCGGCGCGCAGCACGTCGCGCCCGTCGGCCACACCGTTCTCGCTGACGACCAGCGGCCAGCCGCGCCGGGCGTAGCGGCGAAGCAACCGATAGAGCCCCTCGGGATAGACCTCCCAGCCGAGATCGCTGCGCGGCCGGTTGGGGACCGCCGCCGGCTTGTACACGTCGGGGCCCGACAGTGAGCCGACGATCAGATCACGCGTGTAGTAGTTGACGCCCAGGTAGTCGAGGCTGCCGGCGAGCGCCGGGAACGGCTCGTCGATGTCGATCACCCGCGGCAGGACGACGCGGACGCGCCCGAGCGTGACGGCGTCGAGGAACGCCTCGTCGTAGAACCCGTCGGCGGCACCCGCCACCAGGCCGTCGACCGGGTTCGCCGAGTAGGGGTCGAACAGGCGCAGGTTCTGGGCGATCCCGATCCGCGTCGCGCGGCCGTCGCCGTCGGCGTCGGCGCGATCGGCCGCCCGCAGCGCCCCGGCCATCAGGCCGTGCGCCCTCATGAGCGCCGCCAGCACCAGCGCGGCGCGCCGCGGGTCGCGCACGCCGGGTGGCCACTGGGCCGCCAGGTAGCTCTTGGCCACCAGCACGTTCGGCTCGTTGATCGTGCACCACCAATCGACCAGGTCGCCGAAGGCGGCGCCGGCGCGGCCGGCGAAGGCCGCCAGCGCCGCGGGGGCGCCGTCCCACTCCCAGCCGCCCCGCGCCGCCACCCAGGGGGGGAGCGTGAAGTGATACAGCGTCACCATCGGCTCGATGTGAGCGGCGCGCAGGGCGGCGAACATCTCGCGGTAGCGCGCGGCCGCGGCCGCGTCCCAGGTCCCCTCGCTGGGCTCGAGCCGGCTCCACTCGATGCCCATCCGGTAGACGTTCGCGCCGATGAGCTGCAGCGCCGCCAGGTCGGAGCGCCAGAGGTTCCACGAGTCAGCCACGCGCGAGGCGTCGGTCCCGTCGATGACGTGCGGAGTCCCGTCGGGATAGCGGCCCTTCTCCCAGGCCGTCCAGTCGTTCCTGTTCCCGCCCTCGATCTGGTAGGCCGAGGTGGCCGCGCCCAGCAGGAACCCGGGCGGCGCCCCGGCGAGCATCCGGTGCGCGGCGACGGCGGCGGGATCGAAGGCGATCGGCTTGCCGCAGCCGAGCGCGACGGCGAGGGCCGCCAGCGCGGCCAGGCGGGCGCGGGTCAGCGCGCGACGGCCTCGCAGATCGCCGAGCGCGGGCCCGCCTCCGCCCGGTCGTACCAGGTTCCGTCGCTGCCCATGGCCAGCCAGTGGTCGCAGGAGCAGGGGTTGGCGAGCATGCAGCTGCACGATCCGTCGGGCTGGCCCATGTGCCAGTTCGTGTAGCTCCAAGGCTCGCCCGTGACCCAAGCGTACTGCCCGGGACCCGTCTTGTCGTTGCTTTGCTTTCCGTCGTTCGCGCCCAGCCAGGCGACGTTCATCATGGGGACGGCGTTGGCCTGCAGGAGGACCTGCAAGACGAACATGTTCTCCTGCGACGACAGGACCGTCGCCAGGGTGCCGCCCTCGCTCTCGCAGGTCGACTCGGCGCTGGTCCAGTCGGTCGTCGTGACGTGCACCCAGTAGCAGTGCAGAAGGCCATCGGTCGGCGTCGTGAAGGACGAGCCCTTGGGGAACGAAGCGCAGCTCGGCGGGTGGGTGCCGCCCGTTCCGACGTTGCCGCCGGCGCCCGCCGTTCCGCCCTGGCCACCGGTCCCGGTTCCGCCCGCGCCGCCGCCCGTCCCGAGATCGCCGCCGGTCCCGGGGCTTCCGCCCGTCCCCACGCTGCCGCCCGTCCCGGCGTCACCGCCCGTCCCGACGCTGCCGCCCGTCCCGACGTCGCCGCCCGTCCCGACGCTGCCGCCCGTCCCGACGTCGCCGCCGGTTCCGATGCTACCGCCGCTTCCGGCGTTCCCACCCGCCCCGACGTCGCCCCCGGTTCCCGAGCCGCCCGAGCCACCTTGGGCGTCGCCGCCGGCGCCGCCGGTCTCACCACTGCCGCCGAGGCCCCCGGACTGATCGCCGCCGCCACCCGAGCCCACGACCGAGCTTCCACCGGTCCCGCCGGCCGCGGCCGAGCCGCCCGAGCCGCCACTCGAGACGGCGCCCCCGTGGCCGCCCGTCGACGCCAGGCCGCCGGATCCCCCGCTGGAGATCGAGGTACCGCTGCTTCCGAGCCCTGCCCGATCGACCGAGCACGCCGCCCCGCAGACCAGACCCACCGCGACGGTCGAACCCAGGGCCAGGGCCGCCATCGTGGCGCGGACCCGACGCAACATCACGGGTAGAGTATCATGACCTGACCATGCGTAAGCTGTGGGGAGCGTTCATCTTCTTGCTGGTTCTGGGCAGCCTCGGAGCCTGTGGATATCTTTACACTTTGCTGCGCCGCGAGCAGTCGGCGCGGGTCGCCATCGAGCAGCAGATCTCGGGTTTCGGCCCCCGCTTCGACCAGTTCAAGGACGCGGTCCGGGACGTCGATCGGCGGCTGGCCGCCACCGTCTTTCAGGAGGTCGACCTCGGCGCCGCCGGCTGGCAGCCGATCTCGGGCGGCCTCTACGTGAGCGATCTGTCGTCCGGGCCGGCGGGGAAGGGGCTGCGCATCGCGGGCAAGATCATCAACCCGACCTCGGTGACGCACGACTCGGCGCAGCTCTCGATCCGCGCCGGAGAGAAGCGGGCCACGTTCACGCTGGCGCACCTGCCGCCCGCCGTCGCCGAGCCGTTCGAGGTGACCCTGCCCGACGTCCCCGCCGCATCGACCCACAAGGTCTTCTTCGCGTTCGAGGGCTCGACCATCAGCTTCGCCACCTCCAGCACCCGCAAGCGCGGCGCGGGCGAGCCGGTCGACACGGACAAGCTTCTGCACTAATAATCGCCCGCATGAAGCTGGTGGCGGCGTTCGTTTGTGGATTGGCGCTCTCGGGTGCGGCGTGTGGCAGCGGAGACGGCGGCGAGGCCGGCTTCGTCTCCTGCACGGAGGCCGAGACCGTCTCCGGGGTGGGCTCGGTCAAGATCTGCGTGGAGACGACGGGCAACGAGGCCCAGGCGCTCCAGCAGTCCTGCAACCAGGCGTCCACCTCGGGCACGACGACCGTGACCGCCACCTTCGCCGCCGCGCCCTGCTCGCACGTCGGCGCGCTGGGCGCCTGCCGCCTCACCACCGGCGGCATCACCGAGGACGGCTGGTACTACAACGAGACCATCGGCGACGCCGGCTACACCGGCCTCACCTCGGCCGACGTGCAGATGCTGTGCACCCAAGAGGGCGCCACGTTCCTGCCGCCGTAGGCGCCTCGCTGGACCGCGACGCCGCAAACCACCCATGAAGATGGTGGCGGTGGCGTTCCTGTCCCCGTAGATCGCCGCGGCTAGACGGCGCGAGCGACCGTGTAGGCGGTCATGCTGACGATGGTGTCGACGTTGGCGTCGCGCGGGAGCACGGTGACCGGCTTGTTGACGCCCAGGAGGATGGGCCCGATGGCGGTGGCGCCGCCCAGCGCGGCCAGCACCTTGTAGGCGGCGTTTCCGGCGGCCAGCGTGGGGAACACCAGGACGTTCGCCTCGTCGGTGAGGCGCGAGAAGGGGAACAGCTCGCGCAGCTTCTCGGGGTCGACCGCGATGTCGGCCTGCACCTCGCCGTCGATCTCCAGGTCGGGCCGCCGGCGGCGGACGATGTCGACGGCGTCTGCCATCTTCTTCGACTCGGGGTGCGGCGCCGAGCCGAAGTTGGAGAACGAGATCATCGCGATCCGCGGCGTGACCTCGAAGGCGCGCGCGGCGTCGGCTACCTGGATCGCGGTGTCGGCCAGCGTCTCGGCGTCGGGGTCGATGTTCACCGTCGCGTCGGCGAAGAACTTCACGCGGTTCTTGAGCAGCATCATGTACATGCCCGTGGCACGGCGGACGTCGGGGCGGATCCCCAGGATCTGCAGCGCCGGCCGGATCGTGTCGGGATAGGGCGCCGTCAGCCCGGCGACCAGGCCGTCGGCGTCGCCCGCCCGGACCATCATCATGCCGAAGTGGATCCGCCGGTTGACCAGCCGTCCGGCGTTGAGGGCGGTGACCCCCTTGCGACACCGCAGCGCCAGGTACTCGGCGGCGTAGGCGGCGTGCTTGGGCGAGTCGGGCGGGCTCAGGATCTCGACCCCCTCGAGGTCGAGGTCCAGCTCGGCGGCGCGCTGCCGGATCTTGCGCTCGTGCCCGAGCAGGATGGGGTGCGCGATCCGCTCGTCGAGCGCGATCTGGCAGGCGCGCAGCACCTTGATGTTGTCGCCGTCGGGGAAGACGATCCGCTTGGGCGCGCTCTTGGCCCGCTGCACGATCGTTCGCATGATGGTGTGCTGCGTGCCGCCGATGCGGCGCTGCAGCCGCTCGCGGTACTCCTCGAGGTCGAGCGTCAGGCGCGCGGCGCCCGACTTCATGGCCGCCTCGGCCACCGCCGGCGCGCACCACCAGAGGACGCGCGTGTCGAACGGCTTGGGGATGAGGTAGTCGGGGCCGAACTTGAAGGCGCTCACGTCGTAGGCCTCGGCGACCGAGTCGGGGACCGCCTCGTGCGCCAGCGCCGCCAGCGCGCGCGCGGCGGCGATCTTCATCTCCTCGTTGATCTCCTTGGCGCGCACGTCGAGCGCACCGCGGAAGACGTAGGGGAACCCCAGCACGTTGTTGACCTGGTTCGGGAAGTCGCTGCGGCCGGTGGCAACGATGGCGTCGGGGCGCGCCGCCTTCGCCTCGGCATAGCCGATCTCCGGATCGGGGTTGGCCAGCGCGAAGACCATCGGACGCGGCGCCATCGTCTTCAGCATCTCGGCGGTGCAGAGGCCGGCCTTGGACAGGCCGAGGAACAGATCGGCGCCGCGCAGCGCATCGGCGCGCGTGCGCGCCCCGTCGTCCCGGCGCGCGAACCGCGCCTTCCACTGGTTCATCCCCTCCGAGCGGCCGGCGTAGATGACGCCGACGGAGTCGACCATGGTGATGTTCTCCAGCGAGGCGCCGAGCTCGACGTAGAAGTTGGCGCAGGCGATCGCCGACGCTCCCGCGCCCGAGACGACGATCTTGAGGTCGCGCAGCTTCTTCCCGGCGATCTCCGCGCCGTTGAGCAGCGCCGCGCCCGAGATGATGGCGGTCCCGTGCTGGTCGTCGTGAAACACCGGAATCGCCATGCGCGCCCGCAGGCCGGCCTCGATCTCGAAGCACTCGGGCGCCTTGAGGTCCTCGAGGTTGATCCCGCCGAACGTCGGCTCGAGCGCGGCGACGGTCTCGATGAAGCGGGCCGACTCGCGCGCGTCGACCTCCAGGTCGTAGACGTCGATGTCGGCGAACTTCTTGAACAGGCAGGCCTTCCCCTCCATCACCGGCTTGCCGGCCAGCGGCCCGATGTTCCCCAGCCCCAGCACCGCCGTCCCGTTGGTGACCACCGCGACCAGGTTGCCGCGCGCCGTGTAGTCCCACGCCGCCTCGGGGTTCGCCGCGATCTCCAAACAGGGCTCCGCCACCCCCGGCGAATAGGCCAGCGACAGATCCCGCTGCGTGACCAGCGGCTTCGTCGGCACGACCTCCAACTTCCCCGGCCGTCCCCCACGATGGTACTCGAGCGCATCATTCTTACGGATCACCCTAAAACCTTAACAGGCTTCCGCCCTTCCCGCGACGGAGCGGCGCCTGATCCGGCGCTCAGGCGTGAAGGTGGCGGCGGCGCTTGGCGCGTGCCGCTTTGAGGACGTACTGGTGGGTCATCGTCGCCTGCGGCGGGATGACGAACTCGCCCAGCGTGCGCACCGGATTGGTGAACCGATCGTCGACGCGCACCTCGAGGTGCAGGTGCGGCGGCGAGACCTTGACGCCGGTTCGACCCACGGACCCGATGATCTCCCCCGCCTTGACCTCCTGCCTTTCGGACACGACGTACGACGAGAGGTGCATGTAGCAGGAGACGATCCGCTTCGGCTCGGGCCGGTGCTCGATGCAGAGGTAGATGCCCCCCACGCCGAGGTTGCGAGTGGCGTAGCGGGCGATCTTGTCCGGCGGGATCGGCCCCTTGCGCGGGCGCCCGTGTCCGAGGTTCACGCCCGCGAAGATGACGGTGCCGTCGGCGATGGAGCGCACCGGCTCGCCGAGCGTGGCCGTGATGTCCAGGCCGCGGTGGCGGCGCGCGCCGCCGTCGCGCTCGTCACCCGGGCCGCTGGTCGCCACGCGCGGGATCCCCTCCAGCGGCGGGACGACCGTGATGCCGATCGGCGCCTGCCGGCTGGCCATCGGCGTGTCGAGGTAGGTGGCGATCATCCGCCGGCGCGCGGTCAGGACCAGATCCTCGTGCCCGCTCGACTTGACCTCGTCGCCCCAGATGAAATGCGAGACGCCGCTCCGGTGCGCGCTGCCGCCGAACGCCTCGTCGAGCTCCTTGTGGCGCGCGTTCCACATCTCGAGCAGCGCCACGCCCGCGGTGAGGTTGTTCGTCGCATCGAGCAGACGGCGGGAGGTGAGGTCCCCGCGGTCGACCGGCGGCTCGGGGGCTCCCTCCACGCGGTACATCGAGGGCTCGATGGCCAGCAGCCCATAGCGCCCTTCCTTGTGGAAGCCGGGATCGCAGTGGCTGCTGTAATAGGCGAGCGCGGCCAGCGTGAAGGGGTCGCTCTTGGCGGCGCCGGCCGCGGTCAGGATCTGCGGCGCCAGCACGCCGCGCGGCGAATCGGTCGCGACGTTACAGAGGTGCGCCCAGGCCGCCTGAAAGCGGGCAGCGTCGATCGGCGCCGGCACGTCCGGCTCTGCGGGCCAGGTCGCCGGATCGCGCAGCTGATGGGCGGGCTTGGGTTCGACCGACGGCGCGCGCGCGGGCCACGGGCGCGCGGTCGCGACGCCGCTCGCCAGACAGATCGCCCCGACGACGAGGGAAGGGGCGCCGATCCCGCATTTCGAGCTCCTCATGCCCGTCGGAGGAATATAGATCCAGGCCGCCCGGCGCAGGGCGCAAAGATCGATTCTCTTTTTTTACCAGGCGTTGCCTAGGGGGGAGCGGCCCCCCCAGCTGGGGAGCCGTTTCCCCGATCCGTACAACTCACTGGGGGCAGGCGATCACGCAGCCGCAGTTCGACTCGCCGGCGACGATCAGGTTGCCGCTCGGTGCGTAGGCGACCGACACGACGTCGTAGCCCGAGGGGGTGTCGTATTCGCCGCTGGTCTGGGCGCGCGGAGCGTTCGCGTTCCAGACGGTGAGGGTGCCGAAGCCGCCACCGTCGGTGAAGCCGCCACCGCCCACGGCGATGGAGCTCCCGTTCGGCGAGAAAGCGGCCGACCACACCTCGCTCGAGAAGGTGTTGGCGTTGATGTCGATGGGGGAGGCGTCCGGGAGCTGCGAGGCGCTGACCGGAACCGACCAGAAGTTGAGGGCGCCGTCGTCGCCCCCGGAGGCCAGCAGATCGCCCTGCGGCGCGAAGGTCGCCGTCTCGGCGTAGCTGGCGTTCGAGGTCACGGTGACCGTGGCGGGAGATGAGAGCCCCGCCGCCGAGAGGGTGAAGACCTCCATGTTTCCGTTCGCGGTCGTGACCGCCACGGGCAGCACGCCGTTCACGGTGACCGGCGAGACGCCCAGCGCATAACCCTCGGTGATCGTCGCGGTGAACGGGGTCGTCGGCGCGCTGGCCGGGTAGGCGGCCAGCGTGGCGACGGAGGTCGAAGCCGTGCTGCCGGTTACGCTGAGCACGATCAGCAAGGTCGCGTCGGGCGAGAAGCCGACGCCGTACACCGAGCCGCCGGTGCTCACGGTCACCGTACTCGACAGCGTCCAGTTCGAGACCTGGTAGATGTCGACCTTCCCGGAGCGCCCGACCGCCAGCGCCGAGCCGTCGGGGGAGAAGGCGACCACGTTCAGGCCGCTTCCGGTCAGAGGTGGCTGGCCCTGCGCCGTCAAGGTGCCGTTGCTGCCGACGGTCCAGATCTTCACACTGCCCAGGGTGCCCGTCGCGTCACCCGACGAGCCGGTGACCATGACCTGAGGATTGGTGGGCGAGAAGGCGACGCCGAAGACCGCCAGGTCACCGGTGCCGCCGACGGTGCAGGTCGAGCACGCGCCCGAGGAGCCGTGGTCGTACTCGGTGCAATTGGCCACCGCCGTCCCGCCAGTCCCCGTCGTCCCGCCGGTCCCGGTGGTCCCGCCCGTCCCCTTGGTCCCGCCGCTTCCGCCGTTCGGCGGACAGGTGGTGGTCGGGTTCATCAAGATCGCGCCGTTCGCGGTTTCGCCAGCGCCCGAGATGTCGACCGTGGTGTTCCCTTTGTACCCGGCACCGCACTGGTTTCCCGTGGCGTACGCGACGACCGTCTGAGTGCCGGTCAGGCTGGAGGGGACGTAGAGCCCCACGCTGGTCGTGGCGGTCGAGACGGGCGCCGGCAGGGTGAAGACGTGCGTCGTGCTTCCGCAGCTGACCACCAGCGTCCGCAGGCCGGTCACCGAGGTGTCGGCGGCGCGGACGGTGAGGACGATGAGCGATTCCTTCTCCTTGCAACCGTGGAGCGAGCCGACCCCCACCCCCACCCCCAGCAGGGTGATCCCGAGCCGCAGCCGGTTCACGGCGCGGAGCACTGGACCCCCGACGGGCAGCTCGGATAGCTCTTGCCGGTGCCGAGGACCACTGCCGTCACGACGCCGCCGACGACCACCGCGCCGATGATCGTCCAGAACCACCACTTCGCGTAGATCGGCGACGAGGCGGCCTGCCCGGGCGGCGGCGCCTGCGCGACCAGCGCGCCGCTCGGCTGGTCGGGGCCGGGCCCCGGCGGATAGGCGGAGGGCGGCGCCGTGGTGTAGCCGGGCGGCGGTGCGTCCGGCTGGGGCTGCGGCGGGATCGGCTGCACTGGCGCGCCAGAGGGCGGCGTGACCGGCGTCGGAGGCGGCGGCTGCTGCGCCTGCGCCGGCTGCTTCGCCTGCTCGTCGCGCAGGGCCTCCATTTCTTTGATGTAGCCGTTGATCTCGGCCTTCTCGTCGGCGGAGATCTTCTTGCCCCCCTTGGCCAGGTAGTCGCGGAAGGCGTCGATCGCCTTGTCCGGCTGCTTGAGCTTCTGGTGGCACCGCCCGATGTTGCGCAGGTAAACCGGGTTCAGCGTGTCGGCGTAGAGCTTGGCGTAGATCTCGAGGGCCTCGTCGTAGCGACCCGCCGCGAACGATTGGATCGCCTTCTTCTCGTCCTTGGTGCCGCCCGCCGCGTGCGCGGTGGGGGCGAAAGCAGCCAGGACCATGACGAGGACGGCGCCCAGCACCGTCCCCCCCCGTCTCGTCTTCAAATTCATAGGCGATAAACAGTAAGGCCAGCGCGCCATCCGAGTCAAAGCGGACGCCCGCCGCGACGGCGTGCCGATTCGCGGTTACCATCATCCGACATGGGCGACCTCGGCGACGTCGATCTCCACCTCTTCGCCGAAGGAACACACGCCCGGATCTACGAGAGCCTGGGCGCCCACCCCACCACACGCGACGGGCGCCCGGGGGTGGCCTTCGCCGTCTGGGCCCCCAACGCGGCGCGGGTCGCCGTGATCGGCGACTTCGAGGGGTGGGGGAACGCCCCGGTGCCGCTGACGCTGCACGGCGGGTCCGGAATCTGGGAGGGGTTCGTGCCGGGGCTGGCCAAGGGCGCGCACTACAAGTACCGGATCGATTCGCGCCAGGACGGATACCGGGTCGACAAGGCCGACCCGTACGCCCTGCGCAGCGAGCTGCCGCCGGCCACCGCGTCGATCGTCTGGGACCTGGAGTACCCGTGGGGTGACAGCGCCTGGATGCGGGTGCGCCGGAGCCGAAACGCGCTCGACGCGCCGATGTCCATCTACGAGGTCCACCTGGGCTCGTGGATGCGGGTCCCCGAGGAGGAGAACCGCTGGCTGTCGTACCGGGAGATCGCGCCCAAGCTGGCCGCCCACGTGCGCCGCTGCGGCTTCACCCACGTCGAGCTCTTGCCGATCGCCGAGCACCCGTTCTACCCGTCGTGGGGGTACCAGGTGACGGGCTTCTTCGCCCCCACCGCGCGCTACGGGACACCGCAGGACTTCATGTACCTGGTCGATCACCTCCACCAGGAGGGGATCGGCGTCATCCTCGACTGGACGCCGGCGCACTTCCCCACCGACGAGCACGGCCTCATCTACTTCGACGGCACCCACCTCTACGAGCACGCCGACCCGCGCCAGGGAATGCACGCCGAGTGGGGGAGCGCGATCTTCAACTACGGGCGCAACGAGGTGCGCAGCTTCCTCATCTCGAACGCCAACTTCTGGCTCGACCGGTACCACATCGACGGGCTGCGGGTCGACGCGGTCGCCTCGATGCTCTACCTCGACTACGGCCGCCGCGGCGGCGAGTGGATCCCCAACCAGTACGGCGGCAACGAGAACCTGGAGGCGATCGACCTGCTGCGCACGTTCAACAGCAGCGTCTACCGCGAGCACCCCGACACCCAAACCTTCGCCGAGGAGTCGACCTCGTGGCCGGGCGTCTCGCGCCCGGTCTACACGGGCGGCCTCGGCTTCGGGCTCAAGTGGGACATGGGGTGGATGCACGACGCCCTCGCCTACTTCGCCGGCGACCCGATCGGCCGCCGCTACCACCACCACCAGCTGACGTTCCGGAGCATGTACTTCTGGAGCGAGAACTACGTGCTGCCGCTGTCGCACGACGAGGTCGTGCACGGCAAGCGGTCGCTGTTGCAGAAGATGCACGGCGATCTCTGGCAGCGGTTCGCGAACCTCCGGCTGCTCTACGCCTCGATGTGGGCGCAGCCCGGGAAGAAGCTGCTGTTTCAGGGGGGCGAGCTGGGGCAGTACGACGAGTGGGCGCACGACCGCAGCGTCGACTGGCACCTGCTGGGCGACTCGCCGCTTCACGTCCAGCTGATGACGCTGATCATGGAGCTCAATCGTCTCTACAAAGAGGTGCCGGCGCTGCACGTCCACGACGCCGGCCTGGCCGGGTTCGAGTGGGTCGACGCCAACGACGACGACAACAGCGTCTACACGTTCCTGCGCAAGGGCGATCCCACCCGGCCGGAGGAGGTCGTGCTGGTGGTCATGAACTGCACGCCGGTCCCGCGCCACGACTACCGGGTCGGCGTCCCGCGCGGCGGCCTCTGGCGCGAGATCCTGAACACCGACGCCGCGACCTTCGGCGGCAGCGGCATGGGCAACCTCGGCACGGTGATGGCCGAGGAGCACCCCTGGCACGCGCGCTCGGTCTCGCTCCGCCTGACGCTGCCGCCGCTGTCGGCGCTCTTCCTGACGCCGGCCAAGTGACGCGTCGGCTCCGGTTCGTGATCCCGAGGTCGATTACTCGCGCCGCGCAGCCGCGCTTTCAAGCTGGGCCGATCTTCTGCCGAGGGTCGCGGGTATGCGACTTCCAGGGACGTTCGCGGCGGCGGGGCTGCTGCTGGCGATCGGGTGCGGCGGTGGTGGCGGCGCCAGCGTGGGTCCGGCGGGCGTAGACTCCTCGACGCTGGTCTCCGCGGCGAGCGACACCGACAAGGGCGCGCTTTGCGACTGGTACGCCGGCATGGTCGGCGGCTACGGCGCGACGGCCACCTGCGCGATGGCTCAGATCACCGCGCCGCCCGACCAGGCGACCTGCGTGTCGCAGTTCCCGGCCTGCGACGTCACGGTCGCCCTGTTCGAGGACTGCGTCGAGAAGCTCATCTCCGCGCAGAACAGCTGCACCCAGGCAGCGCTGGACTCGGCCGAATCCGCCGCCTCCTGTCAGACCGTCGGCATGGCCCGCTGCTTCTATTAGCCGAAGCGGAGCTGCAGCGCGAGGCCGGCGCCGAACACGCGCGCGCCTTCACCCTGGTTGATGTCGGGGAAGAGGATCCAGGTGCGCAGGTCGACGAGGTGCGTGAGGGCCGAGCCGAGGCCGAAGCCGAGCTGGTACTGGTTCTCGGAGCCACCTCCTCCGCTGAAGACGCGGACGTCGAACAGGGGGCCCAGCCAGAAGGTCCGGGACGCCTGGATCCAGAGGTGGAACGGAAAGCTGATGATGGTGGTCGTGCTCGGCTTCGTGAAGATCACCGGGATGTAGAGCCCCGTGTCGAGCCGGATCGAGTTGGCGTGCAGCGTGATCGGGAGGCCGAACATCATGCCGAACGACGAGCCGTTCTCGATCGGCAGGTAGGCCCGCCACTCGAGCCCCAGCTCGGCGGCCGAGCCGCGCGCCACCGCCCAGCGGAGGTGAATCTCGGGGTTGGCGACCGTGTCGAAGTCGGTGCCGAACGTCTGGGTGTCGAACGGACGCCCATACTGATCGGCCTGCGTGGCCTGCCCCGCGTTGTCCAGGCGGAACCCGGTCCGCACGCCGATCTCCAGCTCGTGCGTGATGCCACCCGAGAGCTCGAGGTTGAGCCCGAAGCCGGTGACGCTGCCGCCGTTCGGATCCGGCTCGTGCCCCAGCCCGAGCCCGAAATCGACGGCCACCTCGCCGCGCGGCAGGACGATGCTGCGGTAGACCCAGGGGGCGTCGGCGCGGGCGGCCCCCGCGGAGGTCCACACGACCAGTGCGACGGCTGCAGCTCCCATCCAGCGCATGTGCGGGTTATACATCCATCGTGAGCGATCTCGTCCAGCTCCGACGGCCACACCCGACAGGCGTGGAATCCGACGCCGCGACGGCGACGAAGCTCGCCGCCCACAAGCTCGCTTACGTCGAGACGTACGGCTGCCAGATGAACGTCGCCGACACCGACATGGTGTGGGGCCTCCTGGCGAAGGGCGGGTACGCCCGCACCGAAGATCCGACGCGCGCCGATCTCATTCTGATCAACACCTGCGCCGTGCGCGAGAAGGCCGAAGAGCGGGTGTTCCAGCGGACCAGCATGCTCAGCCACGCGGCGCGCCCCGACGTGGTCCTGGGCGTCACGGGCTGCATGGCCGAGCACCTCAAGGAGCGCCTGCGCGAGCGGGCGCCCGAGGTCGACCTGGTGATCGGCCCGGACGGCTACCGGCGTCTGCTCGACCACGTCGCGGAGGCGCGCGCCGGCCGCGCGGTGCTCGACACCCGGCTCGATCGCGCGGAGACCTACGAGGGGCTCGACCCGATCGCGGGCGACGCGGACGGCGTCATCGGCCGCGTCACGATCCAGCGCGGGTGCGACAAGTTCTGCACCTTCTGCGTCGTCCCCTACACGCGGGGCCGCGAGCGGGGCGTGGCGCCGCGCGAGATCCTGCGCCAGGCGCGCGCCCTGGTCGACGCCGGCTGCAAGGAGATCCAGCTGCTCGGCCAGACGGTCAACTCGTACCGGTACGAGGAGGTCGGGTTCGCCGAGCTCTTGCGCGCGGTCGCCGCCGTCGACGGGATAGAGCGGGTGCGGTTCACCTCGCCCTACCCGCTCGACTTCTCGGACGCCGTCATCGCCGCCATGGCCGAGACGCCGCAGATCTGCAAGCACGTCCACCTGCCGCTGCAGAGCGGATCGGACGCGGTGCTGGCGCGGATGCGGCGCGGGTACGACTACGCCACCTTCCGGGTCCTGGTCGGCAAGCTGCGCGCGGCGATGCCCAGCGTCGCGATCAGCACCGACCTGCTGGTCGGGTTCTGCGACGAGAGCGAGGACGAGCACGCCGCGACGCTGCGGGCCCAGGAGGAGCTGCGCTTCGACAGCGCCTTCACCTTCGCCTACTCCGAGCGCGAGGGGACGACGGCGGCCCGCAAGATGCCGGACACGATCTCGGCCGAGGTGAAGAGCCGGCGCCTAGCCGAGGTGATCGCGCTTCAGCACCGGATCACGGGCGAGATCATGGCGGCCCAGGTGGGCCGGCGCGAGCGCATCCTGATCGAGGACCGCTCGAAGCGGGCGGCGCACGAGCTGCGCGGGCGCACCGACGGGTTCCGCTCGGTGATCATCCCGGCGGCGCCCGGCCTCGCTCCGGGCGTGGTGGTCGAGGTGAACATCACCCGGGCCACCACCATGACGTTGTTCGGCGAGCGGGAGGCGGCCGGTGCCGATGTCCGGTGACCTGACGCCCAACCCGTTCGCGCTCCTGTCGCTCATCGGCGCGCCCGCGGTGCTGACCAACGCCGCCTCCGTGCTGGCGCTCAGCACCAGCAATCGATTCTTGCGCGCCAGCGAGCGGATGCGGGCGCTCTCGACCCGCACCGAGGACCGCAACCTCTCGCCCGAGCTGCGCGCGCTGTTGCTCAGACAGGCCGACCGCACCGAGCGCCAGGCCCTCTACCTGCTCAAGGGCCTGCGCGCCGCCTACGTGGCGCTGGGCTCGTTCGCCAGCGCCAGCCTGATCTCGATCCTCGGCGCCGGGCTGGCGGGCAGCCGCCTGCACCTGGGCTTCCACACCATGGGGGCGCTCGCGCTCGCCGTGGGGTTCGTGGGGGCGGGCGGCCTCGTGACCGCCTGCCTCCAGCTGCTGCGGGCGACCCAGCTGTCGATGCAGAACATGTCGGAGGAGGCCGCCCTCATCCGCTCGCGCGAACAGACCAGCTCGGCCCCCGTCTGAGAAGGCGGCTCACGCGCGTCTTGTGGTGACACCGGCCCCGGGCGCCATTATGCTGACCGATCTCGTGATGCAGGACCCGCAGCCAGAGCCGGCGGCCCCGGAGGTTTCCGGGAACGCGGACACCGACGCGCCCGAGATCGTCCGCGAGGAGAAGCAGCTCCTCTCGGTGGTCCTGCGCAAGCTCGAGGCCGGGGCGCCGCGCAAGACGCGCATCCAGGTCGACGACGCCAGCGCCCTCATCGAGCTGCGCGACGCCCTGGCCGAGGCCAAGCCCGAGGACCACGGCTCGATCCTCGAGCAGATGCACCGGATCGAGGCGCTGTCGCGCCAGCGCGGCAAGGGGGACACGCCGCCGGTCGACCGCAAGTCCCCCTACTTCGGCCACCTGCGCCTGGAGGAGAGCGGCAAGCGGCGCGACGTTCTCATCGGCGCGCGCAGCTTCGTCGAGCCGGGCGGGGGCGTGCAGATCGTCGACTGGCGCAACGCCCCGGTCTCTCGCCTGTTCTACCGCTACGAGGAGGGGGACGCCTACGAGGAGCGGCTGGGCGATCGCCTGGTCGAGGGCGAGGTGCTGGCCCGCCGTACGGTGGCGATCGTCGACGGCGAGCTGCGCCGGGTCGCCTCGCCGCAGGGAACGTTCTCGCGCGATCTCCGCACCGGAGCCTGGCGCGAGATCGCCACCCGCCAGGCGCGCCTGCAGATCGCGCGCGACGGCTCGGCGGCCACGGTCGTCGGAGGCGCTCCGCGGGTCGCGGCCCCGACGCCGAGCACCCCGGCACCCGCGCCGGCCGTCCGGGGCAAGCTCGGGCTCGACGAGAACGGCGCCCGCCGACCCGATCGCCACCTGCCGGCGATCGCGGCGCTCATCGATCCGCGCCAGTTCGAGCTCATCACCCAGCCCGCCTCCGGCCTCATCGCCGTCCAGGGCTCGGCGGGCAGCGGCAAGACCACCATCGGCCTGCACCGCATCGCCTACCTCGCCTTCGCCGACCCGCGGCGCTTCCGTCCCGAAAGGATGCTGGTGATCGTCTACCAGCGGGCGCTGGCCGCCTACGTGTCGCGGGTGCTGCCGTCGCTCGACGTGCCTGGCGTCCCGGTGACGACCTTCGGCAGCTGGGCCGAGGCAGCCCGCCGCGCGGCCTTCCCGCTGCTCGACTTCCCCATCACCGACGAGACTCCGCCGGTGGTGATGCGGGCCAAGGCCCACGGGGCGCTCCTGCGCATCATCGACGATCGGCAGGCGGCGCTGGCTGCCTGGTGCCGCGAGCGCCTGGTCGCGGAGCTGGGCGACAAGGCCGAGGCGGCCGCCGCGATCGCGTTCTGGGACGGCACCACCGGCCCGGTCGACCTCCGCGTGACGGCCCTGGCCCAGTGGCTGCGTGACGCTCAGGCGCTCGACCCCGCCACGCGCAACGCGCTGGAGAACGCCGGCCGGGCGCTGCGCGCCCGCACCCGCGACGTGACCGGCGAGTGGTCCGCCATGCTGACCGATCGGGCCGCCCTGGGGGCTGGGTTCGAGCGCCACGCGCCCGGCTTCCTCTCGCCGGGCCAGGTCGACGACGTGCATCGCTGGTGCGTCGAGCGCGAGCGCCTGCGCCTGGCGGGCAAGGGACCCTCGGTCGCCTCGAGCGACGGCGGCGAGGACGAGCGGTTCGCGCTGGACGCCGAGGACGAGGCGCTCCTCCTGCGCATCTACCAGCGCCAGCGTGGCCGGCTGCCCGACCCCGCGGGCGGCAAGGCGACGCTCGCCTACGAGCACCTGATGGTCGACGAGGTCCAGGACTTCTCGCCGCTCGAGCTGGCGGTCCTGCTCGACACCACCAGCGCCCAGCGCTCGGTGACGCTGGCGGGCGACACCGCCCAGGCGATCGCGCCCGAGCACGGCTTCTCCGACTGGGCGGCGTTGCTGGATTTTCTAGAAATCGCCCACGAACGCGTCGAGCCGCTGCGGGTCAGCTACCGCTCGACCCGCGAGATCGTCGACGCCGCCGAGCACGTCCTCGGCCCGCTGATGGGCGACATCCGTCCGGTCGCGCCGCGCGCCGGCGCGCCGGTCGAGTCGTGGGCTTTCGCCTCGGCCGGCGAGAGCGCCGAGTTCCTCTCGCACGCCCTCAAGGAGCTGCTGCGGGCCGAGCCCGACGCCTCGGTGGCCCTGCTGGCCCGCCACCCCGAGCAGGCGCGCCTCTACTACGAGGCGCTGGCCAACGCCGAGGTCCCGAACCTCCGCCTGGTCGACGACCAGGACTTCTCGTTCACCGCCGGCATCGACGTGACCGACGTGCGCCAGTCGAAGGGGCTGGAGTTCGACATCGTGATCCTGCTGGAGGTGACCGATACCTCCTACCCGGTGAGCGACGACGCCCGCCGCCTGCTGCACGTGGCGATGACGCGCGCAGCCCACCAGCTGTGGGTCACGTACACCGGGACGCCTTCGCCCCTGCTGCCCGAATCGTTGCGCTAACGCACCGGTCCCCGATCGCGCTGCGCCAACGCACCCGGTCCCCAATCGCGCTGCGCCAACGCACCCGGTCCCCGATCGCGTGGACGAAGCGCGGCTTCGCCGCGCGGAGTCCGTCGCGGGGGGGTTTGGGGACCCTCCCAGGGTCCCCATGAAGAAGACGAACGCTACCCCGTCTGGAAGAAGCGATTCAGCGCCCAGACATCCTTGGCGCGCAGCCCCTGGAAGCGGATACCGATACCAGCGGCGTCACCCGCCCCCTTCTTCACCACCCAGCGGACGTCGCCGGCCACTTCGACCGGCTCGGGCTGGGTCGGCAGGGTGAAACGCAGCTGTACGGTCGTGCCGATCGGCAACGCCGTCAGCGAATCCAAGTACAGCCCGCCCAGAGAAATGTTACGCGTCTGCGAGGTCTGCTTCTTCCCCTCGTACAGCACCTCGACTTCCAGCTGACGTTCGTAGCGCGGATCGATTCGCCTGAAATGCTCTGCCAAGGTCGTCGTCCTTCTTCCGCGGTGAGTGGGCACCCATGGTACGACATCCGCACACCTTTGATCCAGCCGAACGTAAAGCGATGATAATATTTAGAAATCAGGCAGAGTCGGGCATTGACTCGGGTCGCCGAGGTCTTCCGCGAGGGCCCAGGGCTTGCTGTTGTAGGTCGGCTGGAAGCTCGCGTCCCAGCACTCGGTCTGGGTCGCTCCGGCCCCGTCGCCCGAGACGACGGCCAGCGTCGCCTTGCCGGCGCCGCTCGGGATCCAGGCGGCGTTGATGGTCACTGTCTCGATCGCCGGGCCGGGGACCACGTTGCCGACCAGCGTGAAGACGATCTCGCCCGAGCCGTCGGTCAGGATCTCGTAGGTGAAGGTGACCGAGGTGACGCCGTTGGCGTCTGGCTGCTTCTGGATCACCAGCGTCACGCTGACCGGGGATCCGGGCGTCTGGTAGTTCTGGTAGTCGATCTGCAGCATCGTGAGCATCTGGGTGTTGCTGTCGAGCGGGAACCCGGCGTTCGCCAGGCTCGCGAAGTCGACGCTCACCGAGCCGTTCCCCTGGCGAACGCCGCCCGCCGCGTCGAACGAGCCGGTGAAGAACGGGATCCACGCCGGCATGGCCGCCGTGGTGTCCTCGGTCTGGAGCACGTAGCTGAAGGTCGTGCCGTCGGCGGCGCGGGTCACGATCAGCTCCCACTGCCAGCCGGGGTTGTTCTTGTCCGCGAACGGCCCCCAGGTGCGGCTGTTGTCGGTGCGGCTGGTCGGCTCGTACGAGCGGATGGCGTCGACCAGCCCCAGCACGTCGTCGAGCAGCGCGTTGACCTGGCTGATCCCGTTGTGGGTGTCGCCGGCCAACTCGGCCTGGTTGGCGTTCGTCGAGGCGGGGAGCACGACGGCCAGCTGCTTGCTGGACGGGACCGCCGCCATGTAGAGCAGGTCGTCGTTCGAGTAGTTCCCGCAGGCCGCCAGCAGCGAAGCGGCGGCGGCGACCCAGAGAAGGCGGCTAGAAGTCATACGTCACCATGGTGGCCAGCTCCCAGTAACCGAGCGATTGGTTACCGTCGACGTTGTAGAGAAGATAGTGCAGGCGGCCGCGCGCGACCACAGCGGTCGAGCGCGAGAGATGGTAGGCGACACCGGCCACCAGGCCGGGCGAGATGGTCGAGTAGAACTGCGCCGGGAAAGCGCCGTCCTGGAAGGTCCGGCTCATGAGCAGCAGGGCGAGCCGCCCGCCGACAAAGGGTGTCAGCGTGCGATTCGGCCATTCGACAGTGAGCGAGGAGGCGAGCGAGACCTCGGTGAAGTGAAACGGCGCCCCGACCGAGGCGACGACGCTGTTCGTGCTGCCCCCGGCGAGGTCGAACCCCAGCACCCAGTCGCGGCGCAGGAAGTCGCGCAGCGCGAGGTCGACGTCGACCAGGCCCGTGGCGGGGAACAGCCCCGCCCCCTCGGGCGCCGCGAACACCGTCTGGTAGCCGACCCCGGCGCCGATCGACCAGCGCGCGGTGAGGTCGTAACGGCCGGCCCCCTTGACCGGATCGGCCGAGAACGGCGCGTCGTGCAGGCTCTGCTCCTCCAGCGTCACCAGCGCCCCGCGCGTCACGTCGATCTCGCCGACCCGCAGCCGATCGGTGAGCCGCCGCTTGACCCGGTAGCGTCCTGGCGCCAGCGCGACGCGCCGGTCGACGCCGTCGCCCTTGTTGATCTCCGCGGCCACGAAACCCTGCCGGTCCACCAGGTAATAGACCCCGCCGGGCGCCTGGCGTGGAAGGTAGACGCCCTCGTGGCGCGAGGCGACGTCGGTCAGCACCAGATCGCCGTTGCCGGCCAGGTCGTAGCTGAAGGTCGGGTGCTGCGCGCCGGCCGCGCTGTCGGCGGTGTCAGCCACCGTCCGGTCGTACGCGTAGGCGTAGGCCTCGAACAGCGTCACCTGGCCGTCGCCCGACTTGTCGGCGCCGCCGAGCAGGCCGCTCGCCAGGTGGTGCGAGAAGTAGCTGCCGCCGATGGCGTCCGACTCCTGCGAGTCCTCGTCCGAGGCGCTGGAGGTGAGGATGACCAGCCCCTTGGCGTCGCGCGGGCTCTCCGACTCGATGGCGAAGGCGGGCGCCTTGCGCGCCCCCTTGCTGCGGGTGAGGACGCCCGAGCGGCAGGAGTCGAGGATGACGATGCGGACGTCGACCGGCGCGGCGGCGACCAGGCCCCGGAGGGCGTCGATGGGCAGGCGCGACTCGCCGAGCCGGAGCGCGCCGTCCTTGGCGTGACCCGAGTAGTAGAAGAACAGCGCGGTGTGCTCGCCGTGGCGCGCGGCGTCCGTGGCCTGCTTCTCGACCTTGGCGATGGCGTTGAGCACGTCGCTGGCCGCGCCGTCGACGATGAGGTTGGCGTCCTCGGTGCGCACGCCGCCGAGGCGGGTCAGGATGTCGTAGACCTTGCCGGCGTCGGCGCCGGCGTAGAGCAAGGGGCGCGTGTCGGCGCCGCCCGAGTCGTTCCCCACGATGACGGCGTACCGGTGCAGCACCTCGGCGCGCACGGCGCCGGCGCCCAGCAGCGCGGCGACCGCGGCGAGACCCGCAACCAGTTTCGCCGACCCGCGCATGCTCACGGCTTGCGGAACGTCCGCCTGAATTCTTCGCCGGGCAACCCGAGCGGCGGCAGGCGCGTGAGATTGCCGCCTGCGCGATCGTAAGCGGCGCGCGCCGCCTTCTGCGCCGCCTCCATCTCCAGCGGCTGATCGGAGAGCACGACGATGATCCGCTCGAGCCCGGCGCCCGTCAGCTCGACGCTGTCGGGGAGAAAGTGGGTGGCCCCGGGAACGCCCGCCGGGACCGTCAGGCTCGATCCCCTCTCCGGATAGAGCGGCGTCACGACACCGTGGTCGTCGATCGACAACGAGAGCAGATAGCGGTGGCTCTCGGCCTGGTATCCGATCCGCAGCCGCTCGCCCGGCGCCAGCGGCTCGGTCTCACCGACCGCCGCCGTCCGCTGTCCCCGGTCGCCGGCGATCCGGACGATCATTCCAGCGCCGCCCTTGATGCCGTCCCAGCCCGGGGGCGTGACGTGGCCGCCCGGCGCCCGGCCGTGGAACGTCACCACCAGCGCGAGCGCCGCCGCCATCGCCAGCGCCGGCAGCGCCCAGACGCGCGCGGGCAGCCGGCGCGGCGACGGCGCGCGCCCGCTGCGGGCAGCCCGCTCGACGCCGGCGGCGAAGCGATCGAACGAGATGGCGGCCTCGAAGCGCCGCTGCTCGTCGTCGAGCGCGCGCAGGCGGGCCCTGCACTCCGCGCACGTGTCGGCGTGCGCGGCGAAGGCCGCGCCCAGCGCCTCGCCGGCGCGGTGGCGGCGCAGATCGAGCTCGCCGATGTGTCCTGCTGCGTTCATCTCGTCCCTTTCGCAACACCCTCGGGGGGCGGGAGCTCACGCCCGGCGGCCGCCGCCACGGCGGCCAATCGCTTTCGTACGGTCGGCACCGAGCGGCCGATGGCCGCGGCCACCTCGTCCAACGTCATCTCGTCGACGAAGTAGTGGATCGCCGCCTGCTGCGTCTCCAGGTCCAGCCCGGCCAGCAGCTTGCGGGCGGCGTCGCGATCCTCGAACGGCTGCGGCCCGCCGTGCCCCTCGCTGCGCGCCCGCGCCTCGCGCGCGAACCGCTGGTGCCAGGGGGCGCGCTCGGCGCGCAGCAGGTTCAAGCAGTGGTGCGTCGCGATGCGCGTCAGCCAGGTGAGCGGCGACGCCTCGGCGCGGAACTCGCCGAAGTGCGTGAGCGCCTTGGCGAACACGTCCTGCATGGCGTCCTCGGCCTTCGCCGCGTCTCGCAAGATGTACAGGCAACGGCCGTACACGGTGCCTCCGTACTGGGTGTAGAGCTCACGCAGCGCCGCCCGAGGATCGGCCGGTTTTCCGCCGCTGACAATCTCCAACACCGGTTGTTTCATCCCCAAAATCCCCGGAGCCGGCTGGCGACTCCGGGGTCCCTCGACGTTTGTCCGTTAAGGTCCGTTAAGGCGACAGCGACACGAGCGCCGCGCTCGGGAACGCGCAGCTCGACTCCGCCCCCCAGTCGACAGCCGGGTCGCTCGGATCGTACGACGCCGCGCTGTAGACCGAGAGGAAATTCGAGTCCCAGCACTCGCTGGAGGTGTCGACCGCCGTGGCGAGGTCGCCGCCCGTCAGCTGGACGTCGGTGCGGCCCGCGCCGCTCTGCTGCCAGCGGCTGTGCAAGGAGAGCGTCTCGTTGGCGGTCGTGGCCGTCACGAAGTTCTCCGTCGCGCCGTACTGCAGATCACCGCCGCTCCCCGGCGTCGCCGCGTAGGCGTAGACGGCGTCGAAGATCTGGCCGTGCGTGCTGCAGGTCGCCGGGTCGCAGTTGTCGAAGATGTTGGTGAAGGTGACGTCGTTCGTCACCGCGGCCGTCGGGCCCGTGCGCGAGTAGGCGAACGCCATCTGACCGACGTTCTGATCATGCTGCGGGAGCGTGGCCGCCGCGTCCCAATCGATCACGAAGTTGCCGCTGCCGAACCCGTCCATCGGGTCGCCGGCGGCGTCGATCGCGCGGGTGTGCACGCCGGACAGCACCGTCACGAACGCGCTGTCGTCGGCCGTCTTGGCCTTGCCGTCCAGCTTCCAGCCGAACACCTGCGGCGCCTGCCGGGTGACGGTCAGCCGGTAGGTGTTGGCGCTCAGCGGATCGGTGGAGGGCCCCCAGACCGCGGTGTCCCCCTCGACGCTGGTGGCGGGGTAGTCGGTCACGGTCTTGACCAGGCCGAGGACGGCGGCGGTGGCCGTGTTGACCACCACGGCCAGCGTGGCGGTCAGGACGTAGTCCTTGGCCGTTTCGCCCATCAGCGCCCCTTGCCGGACGGTGACGCTGCCGCTCGTCACCGCAGCCGCCGAGGCGCCCGAGGCCGGCACCACCAGCGCGACGGTGTCCTTGGTCGGCGTGCTCCCGGCGAACTCGCCCGAGTCGACCTTGGCGCACGCGGCGAGCGCGAGGGCCGCGCCCAGGATTCCCACCTTCCCCGCCTTGCCAAATCCCAGCTTCGATCGGTTCATCGTGTCTCTCCCTTTCGTCAGTCCGGCGTGTCAGCTCAATCGACACCGCCAGGGCGAAAAGCAGAAAGACGAAGGGGCCAGCGCGGCCCGACGCGTCAGGGATTCTCGGGCGCCGGAGGGGAAGCCGGCGGAGGCTCTGCGGCTTTGGGGGCGGGCGCCGGGGGCGCCGGGGCCGGAAGCAGCGAGGGATCGGGGGCCATCTTGAGCTGCGAGAGGTCCCGGCCGACGAAGTCCCGCGGGCGTTCGCCGCCCGCGCGCCGGCGGGCCGGCTCGTGAGCGGCTTCGTGGGCGGCGGCCGGCTCCCGTCGCGTCGGCGCCTCGGCCTCCGCCTTGCGAGGCGGGGCGGCCTCGTCCGCCGCCGGCGCCTTGGCGGGTGCCTCCGGCGCGGGGCCCGGGGCGGGCTGCGCGTGGGCCTGGTCGGAGGGCGCGGGCTGGGTGGCGGTGGTCGCCGCGGCGCCGGTGATGCTGGCCCAGATGGTCCGCGCGTACTTCCCGCCGAACCAGGCCCCGGCCACCAGCAGCGCGCCGATGAACAGGATCGAGAGGCCGCTCCCGCGCCGCGCCCGGCGGCGCCCGGGCCGCCCCCCCTCTTCCTCGGGGATCGGCAGCGCGAGCTCCTGGCGGCCCGAGATGTCGGCCATCGACTCGGCGTCCTGGGGGACGGGCAGGTCGGGTGTCGTGGGGCGCGCGCGGGTCATGCGGGGGCGCGAGACGCTGCCGCCGCCCCCCTTGTTGACCACCGCCAGCGAGGTCGCCTCCTCGCCGTTGACGACCTCCTCGTCGGTGGTGTCGAGCAGGACGACGTCCTCTTCTTCCAGCTCGCCGGTGCCGGTCCTGGCGCGCGTGGAGGTGGCCCTCTCGGTCGACTGGCTGATGGGCGGCACGCCGTCCTTGGCGCCCAGCTCGGCCAGCCAGCGCTTGAGCTCGGTCTGGCCGACCGGCCGGAACGCCGTGCGCAGCACCCGCTCGACGTCGGCCAGCATCTCGTCCGCGCTCTGGTAGCGCTCTTCCGGCTCCTTGCGCATGGCGCGGGAGACGACGGCGGCCACCTCGGGCGGCAGATCGGGCGCCGCCTCCTCGGGCGCGCGGAAGTCCCCCTTCTGCACCCGCAGCAGCGTCTCGAGGTCGCTCGGCCCCTCGAACGGGCGCGCGCGCGTGACCAGCAAGTAGAGCACCGTGCCCAGCGCGAACAGATCGGAGCGCTGATCGATCGGCTTGCCCATGGCCTGTTCCGGCGACATGAAGGCGACCTTGCCCTTCACCACGCCGGTGCCGGTGTGCTCACGCTTGTTCATCGCCTTGGCGATGCCGAAGTCGGTCAGCTTCACCTCTCCCTGCTCGGAGAGGAGAATGTTGTGCGGGCTGACGTCGCGGTGGACGATCCCCAGCGGCGTGTCGCCCTCGGCCTTGGCGTGGGCGTAGGCCAGCGCGCGGCAGACGTCGGCGGTGACATGCAGCGCCAGCTCGCGCGGCAGCCGCACGCCGGCGGTGGCCGCCCGGTGCAGCACCCGCCCGAGGTCCCAGCCGTCGACCAGCTCCAGCACCAGGAAGTAGCGGCCGGCGCTGACGCCCAGATCGAGGACCTGGACGATGTTGCTGTGCGACAGGCTCATCGAGATGTGAGCCTCGTCGATGAACATGTTGCGGAACTGCGGGTCGGCGTAGATGGTGCTGTGAATCCGCTTCAGGATGACGGGCTTGGCGAACCCCTCCCGGCCGAGCTGGGTGGCCAGGAAGATCTCGGCCATCCCGCCGTCGGCGACGCGTTTGATGATCTTGTAACGCCCGTGCTGCGCCATCCCAGGGCTGACCAAGTTACCACTCCCGGGCCCGCCTGTCCGCCCGGTGCGCGGCCCGACGGTCGAGCCCCGTGTGATCAGTGTCCCGCGACGTCGTTGCGGACCTCTTCGATCGATTTCCCGCGCGCATCGGGGTGATCGCCGAGGTAGAGGTCGAGCAGCTTGGCGAGCTGCTTGGACTGGGCGGCGGACATCTTGTGCCCACCCGAGTGCTCGGCCGAGCTTCGGGGCGCGCTCTCTTCGCGGCCACCCTCGTCCTCGCCACCGCCCGCCTTGCGGTGCGAGCCGCCGGCCGATGCCTTCTTGGTCTCGGCGTCGATCTCCTTCTGCAGCTCGCGGTCGCGCGCCTCCTCGCACCCCTTCGGCTCGCAGTCGCCCGGACAGCCGCACTTCGCCTTCTTGTCGCAGAAGCAGGTGCCCGCCCCGTCCTTGTAGCAGCCGCACTTGTTGCGCGGCTCTCCCACCGCCCTGCCGCCGAGCGAGAAGAGCAACACCAACCCGAGCACGACGCCGAAGAGTTTCATCCCGCGCCTCCTCGATCCATGAGAGCGCGATGCGCAGATCCGGTCAAGCCTCCGTCGAGCCTTCGCGCGGCCGGCGGGTTTTCGACTAGGATGTGGCGGCGTCATGTCCATCCTCGTGACCGGCGGGCTGGGGTTCATCGGCAGTCACTTCACCTGGGCCGCGCACCGCGCGGGCCGGAAGGTGGTCGTCCTCGACGATCGCTCGGGGGGCAGCTCGCCACAGCTGCCGCCGGGGGTGGAGGTCGTCACCGCCGACGTCGGCGATCGCCAGGCCGTCGCCGACGTGTGCGCGCGGTTCGCCCCCCAGGCGATGGTCCACTTCGCGGGCAAGATCCAGGTCGGCGAGTCGGTCACCCGCCCCGGCTACTACTTCGACATGAACCTCGGCCGCGCGCTGGCGCTGATCGACGTCGCCCAGCAGAACGGCATCGACCAGATCGTCTTCTCGTCGTCGGCGGCGGTCTACGGCGAGCCCAAGAGCGTGCCGATCCCCGAGACGGCGGCCACCCGCCCGGTCAACCCTTACGGCGCCTCGAAGCTCTCCTTCGAGTATGTGCTCGAGGGGTACGGGCCGGCGCACGGGATCAAGTGGGCCGCGCTGCGCTACTTCAACGCGGCCGGGGCGGCGCCGGACGGCTCGCTGCGTGAGTCGCACGAGCCGGAGACGCACCTCATCCCGCTGGTCATCGACGCCGCGCTCGGGCGCCGGCCCCCGGTCCGGGTGTTCGGGACCGATTACCCGACGCGCGACGGGACCTGCGTCCGCGACTACATCCACGTCCTGGATCTGGCGGACGCCCACCTGCGCGCGCTCGATCTGCTGGCGGACGGCAAGACGGTCGGCGCGCTCAACCTGGGCACGGGCGCCGGGGTGACGGTGCGCGAGATCTTGGAAGCGGTGCGAGAGGTGATGGGGGTCGAGGTGCCGCACACGGTGGCGCCGCGCCGCGCGGGCGACCCGGCCGAGCTGGTCGCCGATCCGAGCCGGGCCGCGGCTCTGCTTGGCTGGCGTCCGTCGCGCAGTGACATCCGGACGATCGTCGAAGACGCGCTTCGCTCGCGCCGCTGACGCAAAGCCCTATGATATCCTTCCGCTCGCCATGAGGTCCTTCCTCACTCGCCAGCAGAGCGAGCTCGTCGGACTGTTCGCCAAGGAAGGGCGCCGCCACATGATGACGCTGGTGACGATGTTCTCCGTCGTCGCCATCCTGGCCCTGGGGATCGAGATCTCGATCCCCAAACGCTGGGACGCAACGGCCACGGTGGTGGTGGAGTCGACGAACATCCTCAAGCCGCTGATGGAAGGGCGCGCGGTCACCACCGCGGTCGCCGATCAGACGGCGTTCGTCACCCAGGTGGTGCAGAGCAAGCGCGTCCTGCGCGAGATCGTGGCCTTCGGCGGGCTGGCCAAGAAGAAGATGGACGCCGTCCAGGAGCAGGTGCTGCTGGAGCAGCTCAAGAGCCGCATCAAGATCGACACCCTCCGCGAGGAGGCGATCAAGATCTCGTACCACGACAGCGAACCCAAGCGGACGGCGCAGATCACCAACAAGATCGCCGAGCTGTACGTCCGCGAGGCGTCGAACCTCAAAGAGAACGAGAGCCGCGAGGCGTTCGAGTTCATCAGCGAGCAGGTGAAGGTCTACGAGAAGCGGCTGAACGACGACCACGCCAAGCTGCTGGCCTACTACCGCGGCCAGCTGCAGGCGCAGAACGCCCCGGCGCCCGCGCCCACGGAGTCGCCGACCGAGGCGGCTCCCCCCGTGCACCTCGAGTCGAAGGCAAAGCTGTCGCCCGACGAGCTGGCCGAGCTGCGCACGGAGGAGGCGACGCTGACGACGCAGCTGGGCCACAAGAAGGCCGCGGCCAGCCCGGAGACGCTGCTGGCCGAGGAGCAGCAATATCGCGGGCGCGTGCTGCAGCTTCAGGGCGAGCTGGACCGGCTGCTGGTCACCTACACCGACGAGCACCCGGACGTGAAGCGCGCCCGGCGCGACCTGGCCATCGCCAAGGACGAGCTCAACCGCACCGAGCAGGCGCGCCGCCAGCGCGACACCGAGCGCGCCCAGGCCGAGGCGGCCGACGACGAAGAGACCCGCGCCGCGCGAGAGCGGCTGGACGTGGTCCGGGCCAAGATCGCCAGCGCGACCGGCGCCCCCGTGCGGCGGCGCTCCTCGTCGACGTCGCCCAGGCCGCGCGCGGCGTCGGCGGCGAACGACCCCAACAGCATCGACGCCGAGATGAAGGGCGTCAGCCAGGACACCATCCTGTCCGAGCTGTTGCGGCGCTACGAGGCGACGCGCGACGTGTACCAGGACTTCCTCAAGCGCCGCGAGAACGCCCGCGTCTCGATGGAGCTGGACGCCCAGCACCGGGGCCTCACCATGCGGATCGAGGAGACGGCGGAGGTCCCGGTCCTCGCCACCGGCCTGCGCCTGGCGCAGATGAGCCTGGTCGGCCTGCTGGTGGCGGTGGCGATCCCGATCGGCTTCCTGTTCGCGATCGTGAAGCTCGATCCGCGGGTGCGCAGCGCCACGCAGATTGAGCGCCTGGCGAACCTGCCGCTGCTCATCACCATCCCGCAGGGCACCAGGCCCCGGTCGCCGATGCGGCGCCAGGGCGGCATCGCCGGGTTGATGGTGGCGGGCGTGTTCGTCGTCTACATCGCTGTCTTCATCATCAGACTGAAGCTCACGTCGGCCTCATGAGCGCCTCGGAAGACGGGAACTCGGGGCGCGAGCCTCCCAACAATCGGCAGCTGGCGGTCGGACGCCGCCGGGTGCCGATCCCGGAGGCCGATGCGACGACCAGCGAAGCCGCCATCGGGATGGCGACGATCGAGCAGCTCGACGCCTTCCGCGAGCTGCGCACGCGCCTGCTGGCGATGGCCACCGGCGTGGGGCTGACCCACTTCACGACCCTGGTGGTCCCCGTGTCGGGCGGCGCCGGAGCCAGCTTCGTGGCCCGCAACCTGGCCACCGCCTTCACGCTGCAAGAGCGGCGGGTCGCCATCCTGGTCGACTGCAACCTGCGCCACCCCACGCAGCACACCGCGCTGCGGATCCCGTCGGGTGGCGAGGGGCTGTTCGACTACCTCGACCGCCCGCACGCGGCGATGGAGCGGCTGGTGCGGCCGACCGGGATCCCCGGGCTGCACCTGATCCCGGCGGGGACGCCGTCGTCGCGGCCGCGCGAGTACTTCTCCTCGCAGGCGATGCGGCTGCTGATGGCCGGGCTGCACCAGGCACCCTGCTACGTGTTCCTCGATTCACCGCCGGCCAAGGGGTCGCCCGACGCGCGCATCCTGTCCGAGCTGGCCGACTTCGTGATCCTGGTGGTCGGCTACGGGCTCGAGTCGGGCGAGGAGATCGCCAAGGCGGCGGCGCTGTTCGACCCCACCAAGTTCGCGGGCGTCGTCTTCAACGAGGGGGAGTGATGGCCGCGGCCGGAGACGGGCGCGCGACGATCGCGCTCATGTACCACGCGCTGGAGGTCGTCCCGGCCGACAGCGCGGGCGCCGACGCGCACTACACGGTGGCGCTCGAGCGCTTCTCGCAGCAGCTTGCGCTGTGCGCGGGCGTCGGCGGCGCGGCGGTCAGCGCGCGCGACTGGCTGGCCGGGAAACCGGGCGTGATCCTCACCTTCGACGACGGCCACGTGAGCAACCACCGCCTCGGCCTCCCGGCGCTGGCCGCGGCCGGCGCGAGCGCCGACTTCTTCGTCAACCCGGCGCAGGTCGGCACCCCGGGGTACGCCACCTGGACCGAGCTGCGGCAGATGGCCGACGCCGGCATGTCGATCCAGTCCCACGGCCTCGACCACCGCCACTACCTGACCGAGCTCGAACCCCCGCGGCTGCGCGCGGATCTGCGCCGCGCGCGGCTCGAGATCGAGGAGCACGTGGGACATCCCTGCACGCTGCTGGCGCCGGCGGGCGGACGCACGCCGCCCGACCTCGATCGCGTCGCGGAGGAGGTCGGCTACACGCACGTGCTCGACTCGCGGCCGGGCACCGTCGACCGCGCGCGGCGCCGGCTGGGGCGCTTCGCCGTGACCGCCCAGCTGGATCTGGCGACGCTGGAGTCGTGGCTGCGCGGGGGGCGCGCGCGCTTCAAGGCGCAGGCGCGCTACGCGATCCTGGCGGGCGCCAAACGGCTCCTCGGCGACCGCGGCTACGAGGTCGTGCGGCGCCGTCTCCTCCGAACGGCCGACTCCTGAGCGTGACCCCTCCCCGTCTGCTCTACGTCGTCTCGCTGTTTCCGTGCTGGTCGGAGACGTTCATCGTCCGTGAGATCGCCACGCTCGTGGCGGCGGGCGCCGACGTGCGCATCCTCTCGCTGAAGGCGCCGTCGGAGAAGATGGTCCATCCGGAGGCCGAGCGCCTGATGCCGCTCGTGCGCCACCCGCTCGCGCCGGGCCAGGCGCTCTGGCGGCGCGCCCGCGTCTTCGCCGCGCACCCGCGCGCGCTCGGGTCGCTCATGCTGGCGCTGGGGCGCTCGCTCCGCGGGCGCCCGACCGATCTGGCCAAGTCGCTGGAGGGGTTGGCCCGGGGCGTCGAGCAGCTCGACTGGATCAAGGAGTTCGACCCCGACGTCATCCACGCCCACTGGGGCACCTTCCCCTCGACGGTGGCGCTGGCGCTGTCTCGGCTGCTCGGCAAGCCGTTCGGGTTCACCTGCCACGCGCACGACATCTTCGTGAACGACCAGCTGCTCAAGGAGAAGATCGAGGCGGCGGCGCTGCCGGTCACCATCTCCCGCTACAACGTCGACTGGCTGACCGAGCACGTGACCCCACGCGCCCGCGACCGGCTCTCCGTCGTCCACTGCGGCGTCGACCTGCCGTCGCTGCCGTTCCGCGAGGACGGGCGCGAGCCAGGGACGATCCTGGCGGTCGGCCGCCACGACCCGATCAAGGGGTTCGACGTCCTCATCGACGCGGTGGGCGAGCTGGCGCGGCAGGGGCGGCGCCTGCGCTGCCGGATCATCGGCGAGGGGCCGCTGCGCGAGCAAATGCAAGCCAGCATCGACCGCCAGGGGCTCACCGGCAGCGTCGAGCTGGTCGGCGCGCGGCCGCAGGCCGAGGTGCGCGCCGCGCTGGAGGCGGCGTCGATCTTCGCGCTGCCGAGCGTGGTCACGCCGGAGGGGAATCGAGATGGAATTCCGGTCTCGCTCATGGAGGCGATGGCCTCCGGCACGCCGGTGGTGAGCACGCGCGTCTCCGGGATCCCCGAGCTGATCGAGGACGGCCGCGAGGGGCTGCTGGTCCCGCCGCGCGACGCGCCGGCGCTGGCGGCGGCGCTGGCGCGGCTGCTCGACGACACCGAGCTGGCGCGGCGGATGGCCCGCGAGGCCCGCGCCAAGATCGAACGCGATTTCGACGCCGGGCGCGAGGCGCGCAAGCTGTTAGAGTTGTTCTCCCATGTCATTGCCCGTGCCTGATCCGACCGCCGGACCGAGCGTCATCGGCGACTTCCTGCTGGCCGTCGGCCCCGAGACGGCCGCCTGGGCGCGCACCGTGCCCGGCCTGGCGCCGCTGACGGGACCCGACGATCCCGTCCAGGCGTTCGGCCGTGGCGCCGTCCAGCACGGCGTGACCGAGGACGGGACGCATTGGCTGGCGCTGGCCGATCTGATCGAGGGGAACCTTCCGGCCGGCGCGGCGGCGCTGGGCCCCGGCGCGCCCCCGCAGCGCGGCTGGCGCGGGCGGTTCGTCAACCTCGCCTGGAGCCCCGCGCGGCGCCGGGTGGTCGCCCTCACCGATCACTTCTCCACGCTGTCGCTCTACGTGCTGGCGCGCGAGAACCTGCTGCTCTGCGCGACCGACCTGCGCGTCCTGGCGGCCTCGCCCTGGTGCCGGCGGGAGATCGACCTCGTGTCGATCTACCACTACCTCAACTTCGCGCAGATCCCGGCGCCCCGCACCGTGTTCCGCGACATCCGCCGCCTCGAGCCGGGGACCCGGCTCGGCTGGGAGCCCGGGGCGCCGGTGGCCGAGGACCGCTACTACCTGCCCGAATACCCCGAGGACCTGGCCGGCGGCGACGAGCTGGCCGGCGAGCTGCGCGAGCGGATCGTGGCCACCGTGCAGGCCTATCAGCCGGCCGGCGCCGATGGCGCCAACCTTTGGGGCTGCTTCCTCTCCGGCGGGACCGACAGCTCCAGCATCGTCTCGATCCTGTCGCAGAAGCTGGGGCGCGGTCAGGTCAAGAGCTTCTCGATCGGGTTCGCCGAGGAGGGCTTCGACGAGCTCGGCTTCGCGCGCATCGCCGCCGACGCCTGCGGCGCCGACCCCACCTTCGCGCGCGTCTCCCGCGAGGACGCGCAGGCGTCGATCGACCGGGTCATCGAGTCCCACGAGCAGCCGTTCGGGAACGCCTCGGCCATCCCCACGCTGGCCTGCACCGATCTGGCGCGCCGGCACGACATGCGCCTCCTGCTGGCCGGGGACGGCGGCGACGAGATCTTCGGCGGCAACGCCCGCTACGCCAAGGACAAGGTCATGGAGGGCTGGTACGCCATGCCCGCGCCGCTCAAGAGCCTGGGGAAGAAGCTGGGGGGCGCGGCGGGGGCCAGCGGCGTGTTCTTCCTCAACCGGGTGGAGAACTTCTTCGAGCGGGCGTCGCTCCCCAACCCCGATCGCTTCTACACCGACGACTCGTTCGCCTCCGACCACTACGACGATCTGCTGCGCCCCGAGTTCCGGGCCGCCGTCGGGCGAGACGCCTCGCTCGACTTCATGCGCAGCGTCTATCGGCTGGGCCAGACCGGCGGACCGCTGCACCGGATCATGCGGCTCGATCTGCTGATGGCCATCGCCCAGAACGACCTGCGCAAGGTCCACGGCGCCGCCAAGGCCTCGGGCGTCAGCGTGCGGTTCCCCTACCTCGACCCCGCCCTCATCGCCTACGTGCACCGCCTGCCCGAGCGCCAGAAGGTGCGCGGCCTCGACAAGCGGCACCTCTTCAAGAAGGCGATGGCCGGGATCCTGCCCGAGCAGATCTTGCGTAAGAAGAAGCAGGGGTTCGGCCTGCCGATCTCCGTATGGCTGCGCACCGATCGGGCGTTCGAGACCGCGGTGCGCGACGCGCTGTTCGACGAGCACGCCCGCGCGCGCGGCTATTTCGATCTCGGCGTGGTCGAGCGGCTCTTCGGCGAGCACCAGCGCGGCGGGTGGGATCACGCCGACTCGCTGTGGCGGCTGTACGTGCTCGAGCGGTGGCTGCGGAGATACGTCGATGCCTGAGAGCGCGGCCGCGGTTTCCGCCCCGCCCGACGTCGCGGCGCGCCCCGCCCGGCGGCTGCGTGTCCTCATGGTGCTGGAGAGCGACTTCCTGCCCAAGGGGGGCGGCGGCGCCGAGTCGCAGCTGCGCACGGTGGCGCTGCACCTGCAGCGCACGGGGCAGCGGGTGGCGGTGGTCACCCCGCTGCTGGCGCGCGGGCCGCAGCGGACCGCCGAGCGGTCGCTCGGCATTCCGGTGGGGCGGATCCGCTATCCGCGCCTGCCCGGGATCGGCGGCGCGGTGATGTGCCTGCGGTTCGCGATGTTCCTGCTCGGGCGCGGGCGCCGGTACGACGCCTGGCACGTCCACATCGGCCACCACATGGGCGCGATCGCCTGCCTCATCGGCTCGCTGATCGGCAAGCCGGTGGTGGTCAAGATCTCGGGCTGGTGGGAGCTGGAGCAGGGGGTGATGTCCCCCTCCGCGAAGCCGCTGGCCCGGCTGGCGCGACGCTGGCTCAAGCGCGCGTCGACCGTGCAGGCGATCAGCACGCGCATCGCCGGCGAGCTGGGGCGGCACGGGTTCCCGGCCGAGCGCGTGCTGGTGCTCCCCAACGCGGTCGACACCTCGCGGTTCCGGGTGCGGACCGCGCTGCGCGCGCCCGGCGCGCCGTTCACCGCCGTGTTCGTCGGGCGGCTGGTCCCGGAGAAGGGGCTGTCGACGCTGCTCGACGCCTGGGCCCAGGCGTTCGCCGGGCGCTCGGACGTGCGCCTGCGCCTGGTGGGCGGCGGGCCGCAGGAGCCGGCGCTGCGCGCGCAGGCCGAGCGCCTGTCGATTGCCGGTCAGGTCGAGTTCCTCGGGCACCGCGATCGGGTCGAGGAGGTGCTGGCCGAGGCGGACGTGGGCCTGCTCACCTCGCGTATCGAAGGCCTCTCCAACACGCTGCTCGAGTTCATGGCCAGCGGCCTGCCCACCGTGGCCAGCCGGGTGAGCGGCAGCGAGGACTTCGTCGTCCCGGGCCAGAACGGCTGGCTGTTCTCGGTGGGCGACACGGCGGGGCTGGCCTCGGCGCTGCGCGAGGCCCAGGCGCTGCCGCCCGATCGGCTGGCGGCGCTGGGTCAGAAGGCGCGGGCCGACGTCGAGGCCAAGGCGTCGCTGCCCACCGTGGTCGGCCGGCTGATCGCCCTCTACCAGGGCTCGGCGCCGCGCGCGCTGGAGAGGGCCGGCTAGCCGTGTGCGGGATCGTCGGCATCGTGGCGCCGCCGGGCGAGCCGCTCCCCGAGGCGGCGGTCGCCACGGCGATGAACGCCGCCATCGTCCACCGGGGCCCGGACGACGAGGGGGTCTACCGCGACGGGCAGGCGATGATCGGCATGCGCCGCCTCTCGATCATCGACCTCGCCGGCGGGCACCAGCCGGTTCACAACGAGGACGAGACGATCCAGGCGGTGTTCAACGGCGAGATCTACAACTTCCGCGAGCTGCGCGCCGAGCTCGAGCAGCGCGGCCACCGCTTCTACACGAACTCGGACACCGAGGTGATCGTCCACGGGTTCGAGGAGTGGGGCGACGACTGCTTCCGGCGCCTGGACGGGATGTTCGGCCTCGCGCTGTGGGACACGCGCACCCGCGCGCTGTGGCTGGCCCGCGATCGCTTCGGCGAGAAGCCTCTCTTTTATAGCCAGCTGGCCGGGCCGGACGGCGGGCGCGGCAAGCTGGTGTTCGCCAGCGAGCTGAAGTCGCTGCTGGCCGTCCCCGGCTTCCGACCCGAGGTCGACCCCGAGGCGGTCCGCGCCTACGTCTCGTTCGGGTACGTGCCGACGCCGGGGAGCATCTTCCGCGGCGTCCGCAAGCTGCCGCCCGGACACCGGCTCCGCTTCGTCGACGGACAGATCGACATCCGCGCCTACTACACGCTGGAGCTGGGGCCCAAGCTGACGCTGTCCGAGGCCGAAGCGGAGGAGCAGCTCTGCGGGCTCCTCGACGAGGCGGTGAAGAGCCGGCTGGTCTCCGACGTCCCGTTCGGCGCCTTCCTGAGCGGCGGCCTCGACTCCAGCGTGGTGGTCGCCCTCATGTCACGGCACCTGGCGCAGCCGGTGCGCACCTTCTCGATCGGCTTCCGCGAGGCGGCGTTCAACGAGCTCTCCGACGCCCGGCGGGTCGCCAAGCACCTCGGCACCGAGCACCACGAGCTGGTGGTCGAGCCCGACGCCGTCGAGCTGCTCCAGCAGCTGGTCTGGTTCCTCGACGAGCCGTTCGCCGATGCGTCGGCGGTCCCGACCTACCTGGTCGCCAAGCTCGCGCGCGAGCACGTCAAGATGGTGCTCACCGGCGACGGCGGCGACGAGGCGTTCGCCGGCTACGATCGCTATCTGCGCTTCCTCACCCTCGAGCGCGCGGGCGCGCTCAAGCCGGCGGCGGCGCTGGCGGCGGGGCTGGCCGGGCGCCTGACGCCGGGGACGCGGGGCTATCGGCTGCGACGGATCGCCGAGCGGCTCCGGCTGCCGTTCCCGGACAGCTACCTCTCCGGCGTGGCGCTGACTCGCGCCGACATCGCCGAGGAGATCCTGGGCGAAGCCGCTCGCCCCGACGGCGGGGGGCAGTACCGCCTGCCGGCGGCGGCCGCCGGCGCGGCCAACGATCTGGCCGCGCTCGATCGCTGCGTGGCGATCGACTTCGCCAGCTACCTGCCCGACGACATCCTGGTCAAGCTCGATCGGATGGCGATGGCCACCTCACTCGAGGGGCGGGCGCCGTTCCTCAGTCACAAGGTGGTCGACTTCGCCGTGAAGCTGCCGACCGACCTGCGCGTGCGCGACGGGCGGGGCAAGCACCTCCTGCGCCGGGTGGCCGCGCGCTGGCTGCCGCCCGAGGTGCTGAGCAAGCCGAAGCAGGGCTTCGGCATCCCGCTCGGCAACTGGTTCCGGGGACCGCTGGCCGGCCTGGCCCGCGACGTGTTCGCAAGCCGCAGCTTCAAGGAGCGGGGCCTCCTGCAGCCGGCGGCGGCGAACCGCTACCTCGAGGGACACCTGCGCGGCGAGGCCGACTACGGCGAGGTGCTCTGGCTGATGGTCTCGCTGGAGCTGTGGGCCGGCCGCTACCTCGACGGTCGCCCGGCCAGCTGAGAACGAACGCCGCGCCGGCCGCCGGTCAGCGGCCGCCCGGCGAGATGTAAGCCGCCAGCGGGAAGCGATCGCTGAGCGACTGCGCAGGGGCGGCCGCCGCCGGCTGCGCCGTCGTCGCCTGCGTCTTGAGGATGCAGTACCGCTCGAGCAGCCCGGCCAGCGCCCAGAACGGGGCCATCACCGAGCCCTGCAGCGTCGGGCTGCCGTAGATCGCGCCCGCGAACGCGTTGACCGCGCAGACCCTGAACCCGATGGTCAGGGCGCGCAGCTCCGGATCGTCGACGCCCCCGGTCTGCTTCCGCATCCACCGCCCGAGCATGAAGATCCGGAAGTGCAGGTACAGCAGCGAGAGGATCCCGAAGGGCCCGGTCTCGGCCAGCGTGAGGACGTAGAAGTTGTGCGCGTCGCGTCCGATGTGCTCCGAGAAGTTCCCGATCTCCGTGTGGAAGCGCAAGATGCCGACGCCCGCCGGGTAGTGGGCGAACATCTTGAGGCCGCCCTCCCAGATCTGCCAGCGGCTGGCCGTGCTCTCGTCCGCCTCCTCGTTGCCGTGTGAATCTTTCTGCTCCGTCTCCTGCACGCGCTGGGTCGCGCTCTCGGGGAGGTATTGCACCAGCGAGCCGGCGGCCAGCGCCAGGGCGACGGCGATCAGGATGTTGCGGCGAACCACCAGCAGGGTGACCGCCACCAGACTGAGCCCGTACGACTGCCGCGAGTAGGTCGAGATGATGCCCCCGACGAGGAGGCAGATGCCCCCGATCGACCCCAGACGCCAGGGGATCCACTTGCGCAGGAAGAGGAGCTGCGCCAGGAACATCCCGATGAACATGGCGTAGAAGACGCCGGCGCGGTTGGCCTGCTCCCAGCCGTGCCCGAACGGCCCCGAGGCGCGGTGGGTGGGGTTGTAGTGCCCGAAGCCGTAGTCCATCCCCTGGCGCAGGCCCTGGACCCCGGCCACGGCGACGATCACCATGATCCAGATGATGAGCTGCCGGGTGGTCTTCGCGTCCTGCCGGCACCTCAAGTAGATGGTGTAGAAGAAGAAATAGAAGAGCCCGTTCTTCACGTAGGTCAGATCCTCCATCACGTCCTTCGGCGAGTGGATCTGGGCGATGAAGAACCCGTAGACGAGTGAGGCTCCGAAGAAGAGAAACCCCGACTTCAGCATCCCCTCGACCTTGATCGTGTCGGGCTGGCTGCGATACGCGAAGTAGATGAAGACGAAGAACAGGTTCGCCCAGACGATCCCCGGGATGTTGGGGTTGGGGAACTGGAGCTCGTTGACGGTGAAGACGAGCTGTCCGAACAGCAGGAACTTGAGCCACAACCCCGACGAGGCAGCGGCCGCGGCGGGGCCGGCGGCGGGGGGCGGCGCGGCCGCCGCCCCGCCCATGTCAGCGGTCGCTGCTTCCATCAGCCGCTAGGGCGCGTTCAACGCCCCGATGTCGTTGGCCCCCGATGCGCGGGCGGCCCCGGTGAAGTCGGTCGTGACCTGCAGCGCCGTCCCCCCGCCCTTGGCGGGCGAGCCGGAGGCGGGCGCCGCCTTCGACCAGTCGTAGACCGGCTCCTGCGCGACCGTCTTGGTGAACTCGGTCGGGTCGACCAGCATCGCGCTCGCGGCCTTGCTGTGCGCGTCCCACCCCGAGCTCGACTGCCACTTGGCGAGCGTCGTCTGGTTGTTCCATTGGCCGGGACCCGAGTAGAGATTGTAGTCGACCGTCACGCCGGCCGTCTTGCCGATCTCGATGAACTGCTGGCTGGAGGCCGGCACGTGGAACACGTTGTTCTCGAACAGGCTGTTCATGCTGGCGTCGGTGGTCGAGGTGTGGCTCCAGACGTAGCTGTCGAACGACGGCGACGGCGTCCCCAGGATGAAGGTGTTGTCCTCGATGGTGCAGTTCTTGAGGCCGTGGTGCGTGCCGGTCGTACCGTCGTCGTAGTCGGTGAACCCGAAGATCCCGCCGGCGAAGATGTTGTTGATGACGGTGATGTTGGCCTCGTGGGCCGCGCCGTCGAACGAGGATCCAGGCTCGTCGCCCAGCGAGAGGGCGGGCGGCGTCATGCGCTTGGCGTAGTCGCCCCCGTAGCCGGGCGAGGTCTCGAACAGGTTGGTGAAGGTCATCGACTCGTCGAGCGGGTGCTGGAAGACGAAGTTCTGCTGCAGCGACGCCCCCGTCGTGTTGTCGAGGTAGAGGTTCACCGAGAAGTTGTCGAAGATGACGTTGTTCAGGACCTGGTTGTTCATGCTGAGCGCGTTGGCCCAGTAGGTGGCCAGGAGGTCGATCCCCTCGCCGCCGTTCTGGTAGACGACGTTCCCCTGGATGAGGCCGTTCGACTGGCCGCCGAACTGGACCGTCGCCGGCCAGCCGCCGCTGGTATAGCCGTTGTTGAAGCGCGGCCAGTTGACGAGGACGTTCATCCAGATGCGGGTGTGAGTGATGCTGTTCCCCGTCGACGGCGTGGTGGCGCCGCTCGGTCCGTACATCGAGAACGCCGACCCGCCGTTGAACTTGATGTCGCAGTGGTCGAAGGTGTTGCCGTTGGTCTCGGTGTAGATCGCCGACCAGGAGGCGGCGCGGACGGTGAGGCCCACGAAGTGGAAGTACCCGTGCCCCGAGCCGAGCGCGATCAGCAGCTGGGTGCTGCTGTTGTCGTGGGTGTTGTAGAGGATCGAGATGTCCGCGGTGTTGGGATCGCCGCTGCCGAGCGTACCGCCGAAGTCGGCGTAGAGCGTCTGCCCGGAGACGTCGAAGTAGAAGTTGTTGCTGTTGTCCTTGATCCCGGTCTGCGTGACGTTGGGCGGGAGCGACTCGCTGCCGTACTGGGTCACCTGCCCGTGGATGACCTCCCGGAGCGCGGACTCGCTGGTGCCGCTGTTGACGTAGACGCCCTCGACCGGCTGGCTGCTGGTGATGGCGGAGATCCCCTTGGTCGACGTCTGCCAGACCTTGGTCGCGCCGCCGCCGGTGTACTTGGTCCAGGTGGCCGGCTTGACGCCGCCGTCGAGGATCGGCGCGCCCGTGCCGTGCCCGTACGAGCCGATGGTGATCGGCGCCGAGGCGGTCCCGGTCGGACCGTTGTAGAAGTTGGGATACTCGCGGTAGACCCCGCCCGCGAGCAGGATCGTGTCACCCGCCTTCACGCCCGCCCCGGTGATCACCGCATTGATCGTCTGCTTGGCGGTGGCGAACGTCTTGCCGTCGTTGCTGTCCTTGCCGTTCACCGGATCTGCGTACCAGGTCTTGCCGCTGCCGCTCGCCGGCGCCGTGTCGGGCACCGAGCCGTCGAAGATCGGCCAGGGGAAGGAGATCCCGCCGGGCGGGAAGACCACGCCGCCGCCCTGACCACCAGGACCGCCGGTCGCCCCGGAGCCGCCCGTGGCGCTCGCGCCGCCCGTGCCCGTCGTGCCGCCGGTGGCGATCGTGCCGCCGCTACCGGTCGACCCGCCCTTACCGGTCGCGCCGCCGCTGCCGGTCGCGCCGCCGTTGCCGGTCGCGCCGCCGTTGCCGGTGGTCGCGCCGCCGTTGCCGGTGGCGCCGCCGTTGCCGGTCGTCGATCCACCGTTGCCGGTCGATCCACCGTTGCCGGTCGACCCACCGCTGCCCGGCGAGCCCACCGTCGATCCTCCCCCCGACCCGCCGCAGCCCATGGCCGCTACCGTCAGAAGAGACATGACAACTACCCTGTTCTTCATTTGGCTTCTCCTGGCGATGTTTTGCCTAGCGCCGCCCGAAGAGTAACCGATCGATGATCGAATTGGGCTGGATAGAAGCCGATTTCGTTTCCTTCGACCCCAAGCTCAACTACCATTGCGGCGAGGGATCAATGGAGAGCGCACAGAGAGCGGGCGTCGCCGAGCGGGTCAACCGACTGATTCTGGAGTACGCGCAGGTGCGCCCAGCTGAAGCGTCGGCGGGAGCGCTCGACGGCAAGCTCACGTTGCGCGGCGACCTGGCGATCGATTCGCTGGCGCTCGTTTCACTGACGATCCGCGTGGGCGAGGAGTTCGAGGTCGACGTCGTGGAGAGCGGGCTCGACTTCAGCCAGCTGGAGACCGTGCGCGACCTGCAGGCGATCGCCGAGAAGCTGGAGCGCCGCTGAGAGACCGGCCGGCGGGGACCGCCTGCACGGCCCGACCGGCCCCGGATATTGCCGATTGACGAGATTGCCGGAAAGGTGGTAGGAAGTGTGCGTTCGTGGTTTGTCAACAGGACGGGGGCTGGGAAAATGGACGCGAATAAGGATCAGAAGAACGAGGGCAGTGAGGCGATCACCCGCAACACCGACGTGGTGCCCGCTGGCGGCGCCGCGGACGACGGCGAGTTCAAGATCGAGATCCGGAAGCTGGAAGTTCCGGTCCGCCCGCGTGGCGTCCTGGCCGAGTAGCCCACCTCGCCTCCGCGACCCTCGGTCGGTCGCGGGCAAAATCTATACGGGAGCCGGATGTCCCCGGTGACGCTCGGAAAAGTGCCCCTCTACTTCGGGGCTCCGGAGAGACCTCTGTTCGGGTTCTTTCATCCGGCCGGCGGCGCACGCCCGCGGTCGGTGGGGGTCTTGCTCTGCAACCCCATCGGCGACGATCTGATGCGGGCGCACCGGCCGTTCCGGCACCTCGCCGAATCGCTGGCGGCGGCTGGTTTCCCGGTGCTCCGGTTCGACTTCGACGGCGCCGGCGATTCGGCCGGCGACGAGCGCGATCCGGCGCGGGTGGCGACCTGGCGCGCCGACATCGGGCGCGCCGCGAACGAGCTGCGCCGGCAGGCCGGCGTCGATCGTCTGGCGTTCGTCGGCCTGAAGCTGGGTGCGACGTTCGCCATGCTGGGTGCCGAGGATCTGGGCGGCATCGAAGCCCTGGTCCTCTGGGGGCCGTACCTCAACGGGCCGGCCTTCGTGGCCGAGACGACCCGCGCGCACAAGATGCACGTGATGCTGCAGCCGCACAGCTTCTCGGGCGGCGTGCCTTCCTCCGAGGGAGAGGAGGCGCTCGGCTACCTGCTCACGAAGAAGACGATCGAAGAGCTGGGGTCGGTCGATCTGCTGTCGGTCGCGCGCTCGCCGGCGCGGCGGACGCTGCTCATCGACACCGCGAACGTCGAGACGAAGAACAGCCCGCTGGCCGCGCACCTCACGCAGCTCGGCGGCGCGGTCACCTACCGGCACATGCCGGGCAACAAGTTCCTGATCACCTCGCCGCACCAGTCCGAGATCCCGAGCGCGGTGATCTCGACCATCACCGGCTGGCTCGGCGAGGACGCGCCGGACGCCGTGTCGGCGCCGCCGGCGGCCGCCGATGCCCCGACGGTGAGCCCCTCTCTGCGCGAGCAGGCGGTGCTGTTCGGCCCGCGCAAGAGCTTGTTCGGCATCCTCGGCACGCCCCCGGACCACAAGGCGCGGCCCGACCTACCGGCCATCATCATGCTGAACGCGGGGACGGTGCACCGGGTGGGCTCGCATCGCCTCTACGTTCCGCTCGCGCGGCACTGGGCCGAGCTGGGATTCACCGTGCTGCGCGTCGATCTCTCGGGCATCGGTGACAGCCCGGTCCCGGCGGGTCAGACCGAGAACCTCACCTACCCCCGCGACGGTCTCGACGACGCGCGCGCCGCGATGGACTTCCTGACGGAGACGACCAAGAGCCAGAAGTTCATCGTCGCCGGCCTCTGCTCGGGCGGCGACATCGCGTTTCAGCTCGGCTTCAAGGAGCCGCGCGTGACGAGCGCGATCATGATCAACCCGCGGACGTTCTGCGTGAACGAGCTCTCGATGGTCGATTCGTACGAAGAGGCGCGCTGGTATCAGCAGTCGGTCACCCAGAGCGACAAGTGGAAGAAGCTCCTGCGAGGCGACGTGAACATCACCCGCGCGCTGAAGCTGGCGGCGCCCAAGGTGAAGGACCTGGTGGTCAAGCGCGCCATGCGCGCGGTGACCACGCTCATGGAGGTGGTGCGCCCCAACGCCTCGGCCGTGGCGGCGAAGCGCGAGACCGACGTCCCCTACTGCCTGCGCACGATGGCCGAGCGAGGCGTCGACACCTACCTGTTCGTGACCGAGCATGATCCCGGGGTCGACTACGTCGACGCCAACTACGGCCCGGCGATGCGGGCCCTCGGCTCTGTCCCGGGGTTCCGCCGCACCGACGTGAAGGGGACCGATCACACCTTCACCGCGCGCTGGGCGCAGGAGCAGGTCGCCGAGATGTTGACCAGCCACCTCACCCGGCGATTCCTGGCGGCCCGGGCGGCCTGATGCCGTTCCACGCCCACGCCGCCCTGGCGAAGGGGGCCCCCCTCGAGCCTTTCTCGTACGAGCCGGAGGCGCTGGGGCCGAACGACGTCGAGCTCGAGGTCACGCACTGCGGCCTCTGCCACAGCGACATCCACCTCATCGACGACGGGTGGGGGCGCAGCAAGTATCCGCAGGTCCCGGGACACGAGATCGTCGGCAAGGTCGCGGCGGTGGGCTCGGCGGTGGCCCACCTCGCCGTCGGACAGCGGGCGGGCGTCGGCTGGCAGCGCAGCGCCTGCCTCCAGTGCGACCTCTGCCTGGGCGGCGAGGAGAACCTCTGCCGCAAGCAGCAGGCGACCTGCATGGGTCATCACGGCGGTCTCGCCGACCGCATCCGGATCGACGGCCGCTTCGTGTTCGAGATCCCCGACGCCATGGAGAGCGCGGTGGCGGCGCCGCTGCTGTGCGGCGGGGTGACCGTGTTCGCGCCGCTGCGCCGGTTCGCCGTCGGGGCCACCAGCAGCGTGGCGGTGATCGGCATCGGCGGCCTCGGGCACATGGCGCTGCTCATGCTCAAGGCGCTCGGCTGCGAGATCACCGCCTTCTCCAGCTCGGCCGCCAAGAAGGACGAGATCCTGGCGATGGGCGCGCACGCCTTCGCCTCCACGACCGACCCGCAGGACATCCGCAAGCACTTCGGCCGCTTCGATCTGGTGCTCTCGACGGTCCACGCGCGCCTCGACTGGATCTCCTACCTGCAGACCCTGCGCGCCAACGGCACGCTCTGTCTGCTCGGCATGCCGCCGGGGGTCATCCAGTTCCCGCCCGCCCTGCTGGTGACCGGACACCGGTCGATCACCGGGAGCGACATCGGCAGCCGCAAGGTCATTCGCGAGATGCTGGCCTTCGCCGCGCGGCACCGGATCGCGCCCCAGATCGAGCGGATGCCGATGGCCGAGGCGAACGCGGCGCTGACCCGGCTCCGCGGCAACCAGGTCCGTTACCGCATCGTCCTCGAGAACTAGGCGCCCTTTCGGCCTCTCCGGGGCCGCCGCCGCAGTGGTGAGGCGCACGCGACTCGCGTAGGATTAGCCCCTTTCGGGAGCTCTGAATGGACGTTCAGCTTTTCGACAGCACCCTGCGTGATGGAACCCAGAGCGAGGGGCTCTCGCTCTCCGTCGAGGACAAGCTCAAGATCGCCCGCCTGCTCGACGGCTTCGGCATCCATTACGTCGAGGGCGGCTACCCGGGCTCGAACCCCAAGGACGTCGAGTTCTTTCAGCGCGCCAAGTCGATCACCTTTCGCCACGCCAAGCTGACCGCGTTCGGGATGACCCGCAAGCCGGGCGGCCGCGCCGACAGCGATCCGATCCTCGCCGCGATGGTGGCGGCGCAGACCCCGGCGGTGGCCGTCGTCGGCAAGACCTGGACGTTGCACGTCACCAAGATCGTCGGCACCACGCTGGAAGAGAACCTGGCCATGGTCTCCGACAGCGTGGCGTTCCTCAAGCAGCAGGGCCGGGAAGTGGTGTTCGACTGCGAGCACTTCTTCGACGGCTTCCGCGCCGATCGCGCGTACGCGCTGGCGGTGGTCAAGGCGGCCTCGGCCGCCGGCGCCGACTGGATCGCCATGTGCGACACCAACGGCGGCAGCCTTCCCGGCCAGATCGCCGAGGTCGTCTCGCTGGTCAAGCAGGCGGTCCCGACGCCGCTCGGCATCCACACCCACAACGACAGCGACGTGGCGGTGGCCAACGCCTTTGCCGGCATCGAGGCCGGGTGCACCCAGGTACAGGGGACGATGAACGGCTGGGGCGAGCGCTGTGGCAACGCCAACCTGATCTCCGTCATCGCCGGGCTGCAGCTGAAGATGGGGCGTCGCTGCGTGCCCGACGAGAACCTGGCCCGGCTGTCCGAGCTGTCGCGCGCCGTGAGCGAGATCGCCAACATCCGGCCACGCGCGCACGCCCCCTACGTCGGTCACTCGGCGTTCGCCCACAAGGGCGGGATGCACGTGGCGGCCGTCGAGAAGATCCCGGCCAGCTACGAGCACATCGTCCCGGAGCGGGTCGGCAACCGCCGCCACATCGTCGTCTCGGAATTGTCGGGGCGCGGCAACGTCCGGATGCGGGCAGGCGAGCTGGGCATCGACGTCCAGGGGAACGAGAAGCGCGTCCTCGAGCACATCAAGGAGCTGGAGAGCCAGGGTTACCAGTTCGAGGCGGCCGAGGGGTCGTTCGAGCTCCTCGGGCGACGCAGCGCGCCCGGCTACGTGGCCCCCTTCGACGTGCTGGACCTGGTCGTCATCTCGGAGCGGCGACGGGGCAACACCATGTTCGCCGAGGCGACCGTAAAGCTGAAGATCGGCAACGAGATAGTCCATGAGGTCGCCGAGGGCGCGGGCCCCGTGCACGCCCTGGACGGCGCCTTTCACAAGGCCCTCAACCCGCACTTTCCGCTGCTGCGCGACGTCCGCCTGGCCGACTACAAGGTTCGAATCCTCGATCCTGACGCGGCGACTGGAGCCAAGACGCGCGTCCTCATCGAGGCGGCGCGCGGCGAGGAGCGCTGGAGCACCATCGGCGTGTCGCAGAACATCATCGAGGCCAGCGCCACGGCCCTGGCGGACGCCCTGGAGCTGCCCCTGGCCCGCCTGGTCGCCGCCAACCGGCTTTCGGAGACTGCCGCCGCAGGGTGATCGTGGTCCCGCGCGGGGCCCGGCGACCCCAGGGGGGACCTGACGGGCGAGCCCTTAATACGAGGGGAAAGACGCCTCGCCACCGGCAGGGAGGGCGCTGGATGGGGAAGAATCCCCCCCACACTCGTTTTGCAGATTGGTTATCATCTCAACGTCACCCTTGGGGAGAACGAACATGGACGCGAACAAGAACCAGACCACCGAGAGCACCAAAGAGACCGTGATTCCGGCTGACGGCGCGCCGGCTCCGGCCACCGACGACGCCGGCGAGTTCAAGATCGAGATCCGGAAGCTGGAAGTTCCGGTTCGCCCGCGCGGCGTCCTCGCCGAATAGCGCGGCGACGAAGCAGCGACGGCGCCGGCCCTCCGGCGCCAGTGATTCAGTCCACGCGCTCGATTCGGAGGGCGCCCCGGCAGTCACGAAACGGGGCAAACGCCGCGTGGAGTTTTCGCCGCTGGATCTTGCCGGTGTGAGTCCGCGGGATCGGCGCAGCGCCGAACGCGATCACCTTCGGGCGCGCGTCGAGCGGCATCTCACCGACGACCTTGGTGAGCCTGGCGCGAAGATCGTCCGCCAGCGTCTCGCCCTCGAGGTAGAGGCCGATCTCCTCGCCGTGCAGATCGTGCGGGAACCCGAGCGCCACCATGCGGCCCTCGATCTCCGGGACGTCGGCCAGGATGCGACGCTCGATCGCCAGCGGGCTGAACTTGTCGCCGTCGCGAATGATCGTCTCTTTGATGCGGCCGGTGATCGAAAAGGCCGGACCGCGGCTGGTGGCGCGAAAGAATCCTTCGTCGCCGGTGCGAAGCCAGCCGTCGGCCCCGAGCGTGGCGGCGGTGGCGGCGTCGTCGCGGAAGTAAGAGAGCATGGTGCTGTGGCCGCGGACCCAGAGCTCGCCGCGCTCGCCGGCCGCGAGGCTCGCTCCGTCGGGGCCGACCACCTTCACCTCGGTCCCCGAGAGCGGCCCGCCGATGGAGGTCAGCTCAGCTCCATGGAGCAGCTGGCGGCGCTCGTCCTCGGGCAGATCGAGCGGGAGGCAGCAGGCGAAGTTGGTGTACTCGGAGAGCCCCCAGCCCTGAACGAGGCGCAACCCGGTCTTCTCCTCGAAGGCGCGGGCCAGGCTGGCCGTCAGCGGCGCCGAGGAGACCAGCAACGCGCGTAGGGTCGGGAGCTTGTCCGCGCGGACGCCGATCTGCAGCAGCGGCTGCAGCAGCGTCGGCACCACGCTGCTCAGCGTGACCGACTCGGCGCGCACCACGGCGCCCCAGGCGAACGGGTCGAAGCGCTCCATGAAGACGAGGTGTCCGCCCGTCGTCAGCGTCGTCATGAGGCCGAAGCCCAGCGCGTGCGCGTGGTAGAGCGGCAGCACCGCCAGCTGTGTCTCCGTCCCTCCCTGGAACTGGAAGTTCTCCGCCATGCTCCAGGCGTTGGCCAGCAGGCTGGCCTGGCCGAGCGCGACGCCCTTGGGGTTGCCCGTCGTCCCCGAGGTGTAGAGCACGATGGCCAGCTGCCGATCGAGCGGTCCGGTCGTGAGGGGCGGTGTGGGCGCGGCGCCGTCGACGGCCGTCGGCTCGTCTTCGAACGCGCAGACGGCGTCCGGGCGCCGCACCAGCCGGTCGAGCAGCTCGCGGGCGCCGAAGACGAGGCGCGCCTCCGAGTGGGCGAGGATGTAGTCCCAATCCGCCGGCGGCGTGGTGGGGTTGAGGGGCACGACCGCCGCCCCGAGCTGCATGGCGGCCAGGAAGAGCGCCGGCACCTCGAGCCGGTTCGCCGCCAGCACGGCGACCCGATCGCCGCCGCGCACGCCGAGGTCGCCGGCCAGGCGCCGGGTGAATCGGTCGACGGCCGCCAGGAGCTCGCCGTAGGTCCAGCGGCCCGCGAGCGTCTTGCCCTTGTAGAACGTGAGCGCCGGCCGCTCGGGCGGCAGCTTGCGCAGGGCCTGCAAGAGCGCGGGGACGTCGGCGTAACGCGCGTGCGTCGCGGCGGCCCCCGTCGCGCTCATCGGGCGGTCCCGAACGAGTAAGCGTAGAAGGCCTGGATGCGCGAGGAGAGGACGCTCAGATCTTCCATCGAGTTCCTCCAGTCGATGTCGGGCGCAGCCTCTTCGAGCGTGGTGATCCCGAAGTAGAGCGGCCGGAAGCCCATCTTGACGTAGGCCTTGGCGTAGTCGGCGGCGATGGCCATCTCGTCGTCGAAGACGGCGTCGCGGTGACCGAGGCCCGGGTAGTTCGACTTGGCGAACGATCCCACCTTGCCGGCGTCGTTCCAGTGCAGCGCGACGCAGTGGCCGCACTCCTCGCCCGAGACGGGATCGATCCGGTGGATGGCCAGGAGCCGCCGCTTGACGTCACCGAACAGCAGCTCGAGCAGGCCGTAAGCGAGGATGGCCGAGTCGATGCAAGTGATCTTCGGCGCGTGCAGCGACGATTTGACCGACTGCACGCGATAGGCGCTGCGCCAGTCCTCGAGGTAGCCGATGCTGTCGAGGATCCGGCGAATGTCCTCGGGTGAGTCGAACGGACCACCGCCGAGCTCCCGGATACGGCGGAACTCGGCCTCTCCATAGTTGGGCGGCCCGAGCGACAAGCCCGAGGCCTATTCAGAGAGCAGATCGGACGGAGAGCGCGGCATGGCGGGGAAGCGGGCGTAGAACGTGTCGATCCCGTCCATGAAGAGGTAGAGGTGCTCGGCCATCGAGCGCACGATGTTGAGCGCGTCGTCGACCTCCGCGCGCGTCAGCGGCGGGATGCTCTGGCACATCTCGAGGAAGACGTTCTCGTGTCCGAGCTTCTGGTCGGCGTTGGTGTGCGCGATGAACGCCTCGATGATCTTGTCGGTGTACGGGTAGTGCTTCCGCATCGCCGAGTAGAAGTCGTCGATCGAGCTCGAGTCACCCTCGTCGCCCGTGTTCTCGGTCATCTGCAGCAGCTCGTTGCCGGCGTAGTAGCCGAACGAGTTGCGCGCGGCCGACTCGCTGAGGAAGTTCACCAGCGCGCGCGTGCTGGGCAGCGGCTGCGAGCGGAGGATGGTGTCGTCGGGGAAGATGCTGCGCAGCCCCTTGCGGTAGATGTCGCCGTGGTTGTACTCCTCGATGAAGTGCCGCGCGAGGTGCGGCATCATCTCCGGCGTGGCGTTGGCGGCCGCGACGGCCATGTGCTCGAACGCCCCCTCGATGTAGTGGTACTTCTCGAAGGCGAAGCCGAGCACCTGCGCGCGCGAGGCCTTGCCGGTCACCACCCGCTCCCAGAACGGGTGGTCGTAGATCGGCTGGAGCCAGTGGTTCACGTACTTGCGGTGCAGCTCGTAGAACTGCTCGCCGCTCATGCGGGTTCCGTCGTCGTCCTGGAAGGCCAGCACGCCCGTCGCGCCCAGCTGCTGCGACAGCGACTGCACCCGCTTGGGCGACTCGGCGATCCGCTCGGCGATGCTGCCCACGCCGTTCGATCCGTCGAGGTAGGGGAGCATCTTGTCGAGCAGGCGCGCGGCGGCGCCCTCCAGCGTGACCTGCTGGCCAAGGTACTCGATGGCCACCTTGTCGGCGGTGCGCTGCACGACCTTAGCCGTGCGCTTCAGAACCGGAAGTTGCGTCTGCATTGGAGGGCCCCCCTAGTCGAGCACGTTGCTGAACTTCGGACGCGGCATCGCGTTCGACTCGACGCCGTAGTACTTCTCGATGCTGTCCGTCCACAACCAGACGTGCTCGGCCAGCTGGTGGCCGTACTCGAGGACGCGCCCCGCCCGGGCGGCCGGGATGGCCTTGACGGTGCTGAGGATGTCGAGGAACAGGTCCGAGTGCTGGTACTGCACGTCGAGATCGAGGTGCGCGTAGATCGGCGCGATCGACTCCTTGGGCAGGCCGTACAGCTCGGCGCACTTCTCGTAGTAGGGGTTGTAGGCGCCGCGGTTCACGGTGGTCCCCTCGAGGACCGCCGAGCAGATCGAGTAGGCGAGGACGTCCTCGCGCGCGGCCTGGCGCATGAAGTTGGAGAGCGCCAGCGACATCGGCAGCGGCACCGAGTCGACCACGCTCTGCTCCGAGAACCCGAGCGCCTTCAGCGCCTTCAGGAAGTAGTGGTAGTGGTTCCACTCCTCCGCGTAGTGCTTGGCGCGCATGTTCTTGATCGCCTTCTCGCGGTTGAAGGCGCAGGAGAGCGGCATGTGGCGGTTGGCGTTGCGCGTGTAGTGGTAGAGCTCGATCAGCCAGCCGGAGTACATCCGCTTCGAGCCCTGGCCGCTGGTCATCCGCTCCCAGAAGGGGTGCGAGAACGCCTCGTCGAGCCAGCTCGGCAGGAGCTTGTTGAACAGGGTGTGCAGCTCGACACCCGTGAGCGCCGCAGGGACGGCGTCCTGACGATAGAGCAGGCCGGCCTGCTCCAGCGCCTTGGCCAGGCGCGCGAGCCGCGCCTCATCCATACCGAGATCGCCGGCGATGTCCTTGGAGGTCTGCACGCTGGGAACGCGCTCGGCGACCTTCTCGTAGAGGCCGAACTCCTTGCTCCCCAGCTGCACCTCGCGGTCGCTCAGCCGGACCGAAACCGTGCCGCCATCCTTCGGCGTCGCCTCGAAGACACGCCGCACCCCATATTCCTGTCCCATTGTTGCCATGTTGCTGGGAACGTTACAGCACGGGAAGATTTCCGGTCAATCGCGCCCGAGCCAAAATCATCAAACAAATTTCACCGGGCTCGGAGGCGCGCCTCCAGGGCCGCCTTCACCGCCGGCCACTCGGCGTCCAGGATGCTGTAGTAGACGGTGTCACGAAGCCGACCGCTGACCGTGATCATGTGACGGCGCAACGTCCCCTCTTCCTGGGCGCCGATCCGGCGGATGGCGGTACGGGAACGTTCGTTCAGGGCGTCGGTCTTCAGCTCGACCCGGATGCAGCCGAGCGTCTCGAAAGCGTGCCGCAAAAGCAGGTACTTAGCCTCGGTGTTGGCGGCCGTCCGCTGCCACCGCGCGGCGTACCAGGTCCAGCCGATCTCGACCCGCCGGTGCGCCGGCTCGATGGCGCCGAACCGGGTGCTGCCGATGACCTCCCCGCTCGACCGCTCGGTCACGACGAAGGGGAGCGCCCGGCCGGCGTCCCGCTCCCGCAGGGCGAAGGCGACGTACTCGGTCACGTCCTCGGGCGTCCGCAGCGGCTTGGGGGACCAGCGCCAGAGGTCGGCGTCGAGCCCGATCGCGCACAGCGCGCCGTGGTGGGACGCCCGGAGCGGCTCGAGCCGAAACCGCGTCCCTTCGAGCGTCACCTCTGTCACGTTCATCGCGTTCATGCGAGCCTCCACTTCTAGCAGCTCGAGCCCACCATGACATCGACCATCACCTTCCTCGGCCACGCCGGCCTCGACGTCCGCCTCGGATCGGCGCGCGTCGTCTGCAACCCGTGGCTGTCGACCCGTGGCGCCTACCTCGGCAACTGGCATCAATTTCCAGCCAACGATCACCTCCGGGCGGAGGATCTGCACGACGCGCCGACGCTCTTCGTCGGAAGCCCGCGCCCCGATCACTGCGACCTCGACACGCTGGGCGCGTTTCCGCGCTCGGCGCAGGTGGTCATTCCGAAGCTGGCCTCGCCCGCGCTCGGCAACCGGGTGCGCGAGCTCGGCTTCGCCGAGGTGCGCGAGCTCGCCGACGGCGAGACGCTGGAGCTCGCCGACGGCGCGCGGCTCTCGCTGCTGACCTCGACGACCAGGCACCTCCTCGGCGCGACCCTGATCCTCGAGCGCGACGGGGAGGTCATCGTCGACCAGGACGACTGCCTGCTCGACGACGCCGCGCTGGAAAAGCTGGCGGCGCTCGAGCCGGCCGTCCACCTGCTTCGCTTCTCGGGCAGCTCCTATCACCCCGCCGCCTACGAGCTGCCGCCCGAGGCGGCCAGGGCCGAAGCGGCGCGGGAGACGGACCGCCTGGCCCAGCGGTTCTTCGAGGTGGCGGCCAAGGTCGGCGGGCGCCACGTCGTCCCGATCGGCGGCCCACCCTGCGTCGTCGACGAGCGCGGCTTCGCGCTCGCTTCGGGCGACGGTGCCTGGTTCGACGCCGAGGCGCTCGCCGCGCGCGCGGCCGGCGCCGCGCCCGAGGTCGGCGCCCGCTTGCGCCTGGTCTCCCCCGGCGACGTCGCCGTCGGCGAGGGCGGCGACTGGCGCTTCCCTGGCCGCCCGCCCACCGCGGACCCGCGCGCCTCCCTGGAGGCCTACCGGCGCGCGCGTGCGCCGCTGCGCGAGGCCCACCTCGCCCAGCTGCGCGCCGGGGCGGCGCCCGTCGACACCAAGGAGCTGCGCGCCTACCTGCGCGACTTCTTCCAGTTCGAGGACATGACCGCCGAGCTGAAGATGATCGTCCAGTTCCGGCTGCCGGACGGACCGTCGGTGTGGATCGACTTCCGCAACAAGCCGTACCGCTACCTGACCGAGTGCGACGAGGCTGCCACCTACGTGCTGACGGTCGACAGCGCCTGGGTCAGCCTGGTCCTGCAGGGGAAGCTGACCTGGCACGAGCTGCTGATGGGCGGGCAGATGACCGTGACCCGCGATCCCGCCCGCGACGCGCCCAAGCTGATGCAGCACTTCGACTACCGGCACGACGAGGCGCTGTTCGATCTGGTGCGGATCATCGATCCCGCGCTCATCACCGTGCAGGACGAGAAGATGGAGTACGTCTGCCAGCGGTTCTGCCCGCACCGGGGCCGCGACCTCGACTACGCGATCGTCGAGCGCGGCGTCCTGACCTGCACCGCGCACGGCTGGCGCTTCGATCTGCGCAAGGGGGGCCGATGCCTGTGGGGCGGCGAGACGCCGTTGCTGGTCAAGGAGATGCGCCCGCTCAAGCCGTGACGGCCCGCGCCGTCGGTCGGCCGTCGGCGTGATAAGCTCGGCGGACCGCTCCGCCGGCGCGTTTCGAGACTCGCGTGACCTCGCCTCACCCGTCCCGCCTCAAGGCCATCGTCAAGGTGATGCGCCTGCATCAGTGGTCGAAGAACGCGCTGGTCGCGATCCCCGTGCTGCTGGCCCCCCACGCGCTCGCGTCGGGAGGCCTGTCGCGCGCCATCCTGGGGGCGCTCTCGCTCAGCCTGTGCGCCTCCGCCGGGTACGTGTTCAACGATCTGCTCGACGTGGCGGCCGATCGCGCCCACCCGACCAAGCGCACGCGTCCGTTCGCCTCGGGTGCCCTGCCCCTCGGCTACGGCCCGCCGCTGTTGCTGGTGCTGCTGGCGCTGAGCGTGGGGATCTCGGTGCGCGCCCTGCCGCTCTCGTTCCTCACCATGCTGGCGCTCTACTTCGTCATCACGCTGAGCTACTCTTTTTATTTCAAGAGCAAGTTGCTCATCGACGTCATCGTCCTCGCCTGGCTGTACACGCAGCGGGTGCTGGCGGGCGGCTTCGCGACCGGCGTGTCGATCAGCGCCTGGCTGCTGGCGTTCTCGATGTTCATCTTTCTCAGTCTGGCCTTCGCCAAGCGCTACACCGAGCTGCGCAACGCCGTCGACGAGAACGGGAAGCTGCGCAGCCGCGCCTATCAGGCGCAGGACCTGTCGATGGTGGCGGCGATGGGGACCACCGCCGGCTACATCGCGGTCCTCGTCTTCTGTCTTTATATAGACAGCACCAGCGTCAGTGTGATTTATCCGCAACCACGCCTGCTCTGGATCATCTGCCCGGTGCTGCTGTACTGGATCAGCCGGGTCTGGTTCCTGACCCATCGTGGCGAAATGCATGACGACCCGGTAAAGTTCGCGGTGACCGATCGACAGAGTTGGCTCTGCGCCCTCATCATCGGCAGCGTCGCCGCGGCGGCCCGCTTCTGGCCCTTCTAGCGCTGTCTTTTGCCCACATCGTCCCCGTCGAGAATTAAGTTCGCCCCTACCTGATGACGTCGAAGTCCGTCCCTGCAATACAGATCCGCCTCATCGAGTCGGACGCCGAGTTCGCCCAGCTGGCCACCGCTTGGGAGCAGCTGCAGCGCGACGCCGTGGTGACCAGCGTCTTCGAGACGTTCGACTGGCAGCACCTGTGGTGGCGGAACTACGGGAAAGGGCGCTCGCTCAAGCTGCTGGTCGCCAGCGTCGACGGCGCGCTGGCCGGGATCCTGCCGCTCTACGCCGAGACAGTGCCGATCGCCGGCGCGCCCGTGCACCAGCTGCGGTTCGTCGGCACCGGCGGCGACACCTCGCCCGACGACCTGGGGCCGGTGCTGGCCAAGGGGCGCGAGGCCGAGGTGGCGCAGGCGCTGGCCGACGAGGTGCTGCGGATCCCCGACTGGGATGTGATGCTGCTCGACGACATGCAGCCGGAGAACGCCTTCGTCGCCGCGATGAGCGAGAAGGCGGCCGCCGCCCGCCTCGCCCACCGCGCCGGGCGCTCGGAGCGCATCACGTTCCTCTCCTTGCCGGCCACGTTCGACGGCTGGCTCAAGTCGCTGAGCGGTGACCGACGGTACCGGGTGCGGAACATCCGGAAGAAGGTGAACGCGGCGCACCCGACCCGCTTCATCGTCTGGCAGGACGCCGCCACCCTCGACGAGGGGATCGCCACCCTGATCCGCCTGCACATCAAGCGCTGGGGCGGCACCACCGAGCACCGATCGTTCGCCTCGCCGGCGTACATCGACTTTCACACCGCGGTGATGCAGGCCTGCTTCAAGCAGGATCGGCTGCGCCTCTACGGCCTCGAGCTGTCGGGGACGATCGTGGCGATGTTCTACTTCTACAAGTTCCGCGATCGCGTTTACCTGATGCAGAGCGGCTACGACCCCGAGCATTCGCGCAGCAAGCCGGGGCTGGTCCTGCTGGGGTACATCGTGGAGCACGCCATCGGCGAGGGGCACGCGGTCCTCGATTTCTTGCGCGGCGATCACCAGTACAAGGACGAGCTCGCCACCGGCGAGCGCGAGACCGTCTACCTGCGCGTCTTCCGCCCCACGCTGGGCGCGCACCTCTATCGGACCCGGCGCATCTACCTTCCGGCGCTCAAGGCGCGCGTGCTGCGAGAGCTCCCGGCGCTCAAGGCGCGCCTGCGCGAGCTGGTTCCGGCGCGGTTCCGGCCGTCGCAGCCCGAGCCGTCGCCGCCCGCGTCGCCAGATGACCGCTGACGGCGGCATCTTCGCCGCCGGCCGCCCGCCGATGGTCTTCATGAGGCAGGTCTGCTAAACAGAGGGACTGCCATGGGTCAGGAGCCACTGGTCAGCGCGATCATCCCGGCCTACAACGCGGGCGCCTTCCTGGCCCAGGCGATCGAGAGCGTCCTCGCCCAGACGCTGACCGCCACCGAGGCGGTGGTGGTCGACGACGGCGCCCGCGACGACACCGGCGCGGTGGCCGATCGCTACGCCGCCGCCCATCCGGACCGGGTGCGGGTCATCCACCAGGAGAACCAGGGGCTGCCGCTGGCGCGCAACAGCGCCATCAAGGCCGCGCGCGGGCGCTACTTCGCGCTGCTCGACGCCGACGACATCTGGCTGCCCCAGCACGCCGAGCGCTGCGCCGAGGTGCTCGAGCGCGATCCGTCGGTCGGCCTGGTACACGCCAACGCGATGTGCATCCTGGCCGACGGCACCATCATGGAGAGCTACGACCCGCCGCGCTGGACGCGCCCGGGGCTCGACGCCTTCCTCGAGATCCTGCTGCGCCGGCAGCACGTCTGCTGCGTGACCGCGGTGTTCCGCCGCAGCGTCATCGACCAGATCGGCATGTTCGACGCGCGGTTCAACCGGCTCGGGTGCGAGGATCGCGACATGTGGCTGCGCATCGCCCAGGTCGCCAAGCTGCACTACCTGAACGAGACGCACGCCAAGTACCGGGTGCACGGCAACAACATGAGCTCGAACACCGAGAAGATGCTGAAGGCGCGCCGCATCCTGGTCGACAAGTTCGCCACCGGGATCCTGCGGCGGCGGGCGATGGCCGGGATCGAGGCCGAGCTCGGTCACGATCTCGCCGCGGGCAGCCAGGTCCTGGGCTCGATCAAGGCGTTCTCGCGCGCGATCGCCTACGACCCGACGCGCATCGACGCCTGGAAGGGCCTGCTCCGGCGCGTCCTCATGGGCCGCCGCCTGGCGACCGACCCGCGCCACCAGGCGGTCTGAGCTACTTATTAATTCGGGACCCTGAGAGGGTCCCGCGCCCCCCGCGATGAGCTCGGGCCGGCAAAGCCGTCCCTCCCTCACGCGATCAGTTCAGGACCCTGAGAGGGTCCCGCGCCCCCCGCAATGAGCTCGGGCCGGCAAAGCCGTCCCTCCCTCACGCGATCAATTCGGGACCTGAGAGGTCCCGCAGACACGGGATCTAGTTGCGGCCGCGGACCCGCCGCACGATGGCGCGCGCGTCGCCGTCGATGACGGCCATGATCGCGCCGTAGATCGCGATGCCCACCGCGACGTGCACCCCGAGGTCGATCCAGTGGTGTTCGTCGAGATGAACCGGGAGCCGCACCAGGACGGCGTACATCGCGGCCGCCGCCGCGGCCGCGCGCGCCATCGTCCCCCAGGGGAGCACGATCCTCAGGATCGAGCGCGCCGACCAGGCGAGCGACAGCGAGGCCAGCGCGTAGCTGACCAGCGTGGCGACCGCCGCGCCGACGATCCCGATCCGCGGCACCAGCAGCAGGTTGAGCCCGATGTTCAGCGTCGCCGCCCCCATGACGACCGCCATGATCACCCGCGTCCGCCGCTGGATGTAGAGACCGGCGCCCAGCATCGGGTTGGTCCCGTCGACCACCATCCCGGCGATGACCCAGGGAAGCACCGACGCCGCCGACCCGTACTTCGCGCCGGCCAGCGACCGGAGCAACGTGGGGCCGACCGCCGCCAGCCCCGCCACGATCGGCACGCCGAGCAGGAAGTACGTGCGCAGCGATCGCGAGATGAAGGCCGCCGTCTCGTCGGGCCCCTTCTCTTCCCAGATGCGCATGTAGATGGGGGTGATGGCCATGGCCACGGCCGAGATGAACACCGCCTGGACGTACTGGCAGAGGTTGTAGGCCGCCGAATACAGGCCCAGCGGCGCCTCGCCGAGCAGCCCGCCGATCACGTAGCGGTCACCCACCGCCAGCACGTTCCCCGACAGCTCGCTGCCGATCATCATCGGGATGCCGAAGGTGATCATCTCCAGGTAGAGCGGCCGCGAGAACGACGCCAGCCGCGGCCGCGGCCGATCGGTCCGGCGCAGCGCCAGGATCACGAGCCCGGTCACCGCCACCGTCTCGGCGAACACCGACGCCCCGTAGAAGACGGTCAGCGTGGGGGCGATCCAGAGCAGCGCCCCGATGAGGCAACCGAGCACCAGGTACTTCTTGATGACCTGGTACTGGTTGACCGCGATCGTCTTCTGTTCGGATCGCAGCGCGTTGACGAACACGCTCTCCACCACCTGCACGACCAGCAGCAGGGAGGCGATGGCGAACAGCTGGCGCAGGCGCTCGCCCCCCAGCCAGTGGGCCGGCGCGATCTGCGCGCCCAGGACCACCAGCCCCATCACCACCACCGCGCTCGAGATCATGCCGAACGTCGAGGTGGCGTAGAGCTGCGGCAGCGTGAACCGGCTGTTCCCGGCGACGATCTCCGAGTGGTAGCGGACGATCGAGTGCTGGACCCCCAGCTTGCCCAGGGAGACGCAGACGGTGAGCGTGGCGGCCACCAGGCTCATCGCGCCGTAGTCGGCCAGCGAGAAGATGCGGGTCAGGAACGGATACGACACCAGCCCCGCCACCGTGGTGAGGATGCTGCCGAGCGAGTAGTGCGAAGCTTGAACGAGGAGACGGCGGACCGGCGAGTCACGGGCCGGCTCAGCCGTCGGTAGGCTGACTGACACGGAGCGCATGATATCCTGTCGGCATGTCGAGTGCCGCCGTTGTCGACCGCGTCGCGGTGGTCATTCCCGCCTACAACGCGGCCCGTTGGCTGGGTGAGACCCTCGACAGCGTCGCCAGCCAGACGGTGAAGGTCGCCGAGGTCATCGTCGTCGACGACGGCTCCACGGATGAGACGGCCGCCATCGGGAAGAAGCACGGCGCCAACGTCATCTCCACGCCCAACCGTGGGCTGTCACGCGCGCGTAACACGGGGATGGAGGCGGCCACCGCCGACTGGATCGCCCTGCTGGACGCCGACGACCTCTGGACGCCCGACAAGCTGGAGAAGCAGCTGGCGGCCGCCGCCCTGGCCCCGGACGTACAGTTCGTGGCCAGCGACCACTACCAGTTCCGGGACGAGAGCGGCGCCACCTTCCAGGAGTCGCTGCTGGCCCTGCGTCCGGATCGCTACGCGGCGGTCAACCCCCAGCGGCTCGGGCCGCGCCTCACCCGCCTCACCAACATGGGGATCGGCCTCATCGCGCTCGGCCAGGCGTTCTTCCCGTCCACCATGCTGTTCCGCCGCGAGCTGGCCCACGCGCTCGGGGGCTTCGACGTCGAGCTGCGGCGCTGCGAGGACTACGAGTTCCTGCTCCGCGCCCTGACTCGCACCGACATCCTCCTCTGCGAGGAGTCGCTGATGGGTTACCGCGTGCACCCCACCAGCCTCTCGCGCAACGAGCGCGCCATGGCGCTGGCGCACCTGCAGATCGCCCACCGGATGACCGAGCGCCCGGACCGGTACGCCCCCGGCGTGCTGGAGGCCTACCGGCGGCCGCTGCGCGAGCGCCTCCTCTACGCGGCGACCCTCTCGATCAGGCTCAACGAGATGGAAGAGGCGCGCACCATGCTCAAGGCGGCGGGCGAGATCCGCCGCGACCCCGCCTGGCTGGGGCTGTCGATCGCCACCCGCCTCCCGCCGGTGGCGATCTCCACGCTCCACCGCCTGAAGCAGCGGATCGGCGCGCGCGCCTAGAGTAGCCGGCGTCAGGCGCTGCTGCGGCTGGTCGCGATCCAGGCGAAGTCGCCCAGCACGTCGCCGTCGCCGGGCAGGCGCTTGATCGCCATCCAGTCGGTGTCCGAGCCGGCGATCCCCTCGCTGGTCGAGAATACCGTGGTGAAGCCGAGCCCGCGCAGGAGCTCCTGCGTCTCCGGGGTGTAGTCCTCGGGCCGTCCGTTCGGATAGGCGAAGCTGACCGGGACGCGGCCCGTCTCGGCCGCGATGCGGTCGCGGCAGGTCCGGATCTCGCTCTCGGCGACGCCGCGATCGAGGCGCGACAGGATCGGGTGGGTGTGCGAGTGCCCGCCGAAGGTGGTGAGGTCCATCGTGCGCCGGGCCTCGTCCCAGGTGAGCATCTGGCGCGGGCGCTCGGCGGGCGTGCCCAGCGCCGCCACCAGCTCCTGCATCGCCGCCCGCCGCTCGGCGTCGGGCAGCTTCTTGAGGTGAGAGCGCGCGCGCTCGCCCAGCGCTTCCCGCGCCCGGCGGTCGGGCAACGGGCGCTCGGGGCCGTCCTCCCAGGGGAGGCGGACGCTCTCGCGCTTGGTGGTGACCGATGCCCACTGGACCTCGTCGGTCCAGAGCATCCCCCCCTCGTCCATGAAGGACGTGGCCAGGAACACGACGGCCGGGATTCCCAGCCGCTTGAGCACGGGGTAGGCCAGGTCGTGGTAGTCGCGGTACCCGTCGTCGAACGTCACCAGCACCGCCGGCCGCCCCTGCCGCCCGTCGCGCACCCGCTCGGGCAGGGCGTCGATGGCGATCGGATCGCAGTTGGCGCGGATCCATCCCATCTGGGCGGTGAAGGACTCGACCGAGAGCCCGGGCAGCGTCCGATCGCCGTCCAGGATCCGGTGATACATGAGGACGATGACGCCGGGCGGGCGCAGCCGCGAGGCCACGTGCTTCCAGCCGAGGCTCGAGGCGATCACCTGCTTCACGGCCTGTTTGGCAAAGCGCACGCGCGAGACCTCCCTCTAATGCGGCTCGGCTCTGCCGAGACCCCGTTTCACCGCCTGCAGACCCCGCCGCAACGCCACGCCGACACCGCCCGGCAGCGTCGCAAAGAACAGCGGCTTGGTCAAACCGGGCTGCCAGGGCCACTGCCGCAGCGACTCGAGGTAGTGCTTGCGGGCCAGGCGCGCCTCGCCGCGCTCCAGGCGCTCGAACCCGATGGCGGCGTGGATCTTGGCCAGCCGCTTCTTGATCGTCTCCTCGGGCAGATCGATCGCCTGCCGATCGCGCGCGATCGCCGCCTCCACCGTGCGCAGCGCGTTCTCCATCATGTGGATGCGCAGGTGGTCCGCGGTCAGCCGGTCGGGCATCCCCTGCTGGTAGCGGATGGAGGCCAGATCGAGCAGGCCGACCGGCCCCTCGCGGCAGGTCCGCAGGTGAAAGTCGTAGTCCTCGCCGGTGCGGCGCAGCGTCTCGTCGAACCCGCGGACCTTCTGCAGCCGCTCGCGGCGCAGCAGCACCGTCGAGGTGTGGACCAGGCTGCCCATGATCATCTTGGAGAAGATCTCGCCCATCCGAAGCTGGGCGCCGCCCACCGTCTGGGCCAGCTCGGGGACGACGTCGCGCAGCGGGACGGCGCGCTGGAAGATCTGCTCGTCGGTGAAGAGCTTGTAGGCGTTGTACATGGTGCGCAGGTGCGCCGGGTCGACGACCCGCCCTGCCGGGTCGATCATCTCGAGATCGGTCCAGGTCATCCCCAGCTCGGGATAGCGCTCCATGCAGCGCACCTGGACCCGCAGCTTCCAGGGGTGCCAGCTGTCGTCCGAGTCGAGCAGCGCGACCAGCTCGCCGCGCGACTCGCCGAAGCCGACGTTGCGGGCGCTGGCCGGGCCGCCGTTCGCCTTGCGGACGTAGCGCACCCGCGCGTCGCCGCCGTAGCTGGCCTGCACGCGCGCCTCGGTGTCGTCCGTCGAGCCGTCGTCGACGACGATCACCTCGATGGCCTCGTACTGCTGGGCCAGCGCGCTCTCGATCGCCTGGGCCACGATGTGCGCGCGGTTGTAGGTCGGGATGACCACGCTGACCAGCGGCGCGGTCATCGTGGAACCTCGGTGGGACGCATTTCCGGGCGGGAAGAATATCAGACAAAACAGACGCCGCTCGCCGTGTCGGTGCGCGGGCGGTAAGCTGCCGGCCCCGAGGACGCCGACCGACGGAAAAATGACAGCGCCGCCCAGCAACCAATCCGACACCGCCAGCACCGCCGAGAGGACCGAAGCCGCCCCCGGCGGGCGTCCGCGCGCCGCCCGGTGGCTCGGGCGCGTCGCGCGCGGCGCGGCGATCGCCTACCTGCTGGCGCTGCTGGCCGTGGTGGCGGCCCTTCGTCTGATCGGCGAGCGCTGGTGGGTGACGACGATCGCCCTCTACCTCCCGCGCATCGGGTTCGCCCTCCCGCTGCCGTTCATCGTGGCCGCCCTGCTCGCCGCGCGCGCCCCGGGCGCCTGGCTGCTCACCCAGCTGGCGGCGGCGGCGGTCGTCGTGGGGCCGCTCATGGGACTGCACCTCGGCGGGCCGCGGGCGCCGACGCCAGGCGCGCCCGCCTTCCGCATCTTCACCGCCAACATCGGCCTCGGCTACTACGGCCTCGACGAGGTCCTCGAGCGCATCCACACCACCGCCCCCGACGTCGTGGTCCTCGAGGAGACCGAGGACGACAACGTCGACACGCTGCGGGCGGGCCTGGCCGGCTACGTGTTCTGGAACCAGGAGCAGTTCACGATCGCCAGCCGGTTCCCGATCGAGAACGCCAGCGTCGAGCGCGGCGACTTCGCCACCTGCCGCCTGATGACGCCGGGGGGGCCGGTCCGTCTCTTCGCCGTCCACCCCGTCTCGCCGCACAGCGCGTTCGATCGGCTGCGCGGCGAGGGGCTACGGGGGGAGATCGTCACCGGCCGCATCTTGAAGTCGCGCGGGAAGGCCAAGACCGAGTCCAACGCCACCTTCCGCCTCGACCAGATCGAGGCCTTCGCCGACGCGGCCGCCGCGGCGCGCGAGCCGGTGCTGATCGCGGGCGACACGAACCTCCCCGACCTCAGCTGGGCGCTGGCGCACTGGCTGGGCGGCTACCGCGACGCCTTCGCCGAAGCGGGCCGCGGCTTCGGGTACACCTATCCCGCGCAGCGGGTGGTCTGGATGCGCATCGATCGCGTGTTGGTGGGCCCCGGCCTCCGCGTGCTCGCCGCGGCGACCGCCCCGCCGCGCGTCTCCCAGCACCTCCCGCTGGTCGTCGATCTCGAGGTGCTCCCCGGCGCGCGCTGACGCCGCGCCTGTCAGTCGTGCTCGAAGCGGAGCAGCACGTTCCCCATCCGCACCACGTCGCCCGGGACCAGCAGGTGGGCCGAGCGCAGCCGCACGAAGGTTCCGTTCGAGCTCCCGAGATCCTCGAGGTGCCCCACGCCTCCCTGCCTCGAGACGTAGGCATGCCGGCGCGAGAGGAACTGATCGTCGGAGAAGACGATGTCCCCCTGCTCGCGCCCGATCACCACCTGGTCGCGTCCGAAGTAGAAGACGTCGTGGGAGACGCCGGTCGGCCCCATCTGGCGGAGCCGCCCCCAGCTGGGCAGCGCCTGCTGCGTCCCGAACTGCATCACGTTGTGCTGGACGGCGGGGCGCAGGTCCCGCTCGTAGTCCGGGACCAGCTCGAACTTCAGGAGCTGCCGGCCGACCAGGAACAGATCGCCGTCTTCCAGATCGGCGCCCGCGCGCAGGCGGATGAAGACGCCGTTCCGGCTCTCGAGGTCGCTCAGGATCTGACCCTCGGGCTGCGAGACGATGCGCGCGTGCCGCGGCGAAAGGTAGGGATCCTCGAACAGCAGATCGCCCTGCGTGCGGCCGATGTCGATCTGGTCGCCCTGCAGGTGGTAGCTGGTCCCGTCGGTGCCGTCGTGGTGCACGAAGATCAACCGGAAGTCGTTCCGCACCACCGGCCGCGGCACGCTCGGCGCGGGCGAGACCGGCGCGGAACGAACCGGCGCGGGCGGGGCCGGCGCGGGCGAGACCGGCGCGGGCGAGACCGGCGCGGGCGAGACCGGCGCGGGCGCCCGCCGCGAGGAGGCTGGCGGCACCTCCTCGAACGGCGACGGCGGCGGCTGCTGCAGGCGGGTCTCGTCGGCGATCCGATCGGCGACCATCCGTTCGATGGCGGCGCGCAGGTTCGCCACGCTGGAGTCGTGCACCCCGGCGCTCGGCGGTTGCGCCCCGGCGCTGGGCGCGACGGCCGCGATGCGCGTCCCGCAGTTGAGGCAGAACACCGCCTCATCGGGATTTTGTGTTTCGCATCGCGGGCACTTCATCGGCGAGCCCTATCGTAGCGATGAGAACTGGTCGGTCAAATGGGCGATCCGGTAGTCTCCGTCGGCGACGCATGGACATCTCCGGATCGCGCGGGCCGCTGGCCCTTTTCCTGCCCACGCTCGACGACGGCGGCGCCGAGCGGGTCATGCTGCAGCTGGGGGCAGCCTTCTCGGCGCGCGGCCGCGCGGTCGACCTGGTGGTGGCCATCCCGGGCGGTCCGCTCGACTCTCAGGTTCCCCCCGGACCGCGCCTGGTGAGCCTCGACGCCGGCCGCACGGTCGCCGCGCTCCCGGCGCTGGTCCGTTACCTGCGCCGCGCGCGGCCGGCGGCGCTGCTGGCGACGCTCGAGCACGCCAACGTGCTGGCGGTCGCGGCGGGTGCCATCGCCCGCACCGGGACGCGCGTCGTCCTGCGCGAGGCCAACGTGCTGCTCCCCGCCGGCGAGCTCGACCGCCGCGCGCGCCTGCTCCGTCGCCTGATGCGCGCCGCCTACCGCCGCGCGGGCGCGATCGTCGCCGTGTCGGCGAGCGTCGCCGACAGCCTGGCGCGCGAGCTCGACATCGCGCCCGGCCGGCTGCGCACCATCTACAACCCCGTCGTCACCCCGGCGATCGCCGAGAAGGCCGCGGCCGCGCTCGACGATCCGTGGTTCGCGCCGGGGGCGCCGCCGGTGATCCTGGGCGTCGGGCGCCTGGTGCCCCAGAAGGACTTCCCCACCTTGCTGCGCGCCTTCGCCCGCGTGCGCGCCAGGCGCCCCGCGCGCCTGGTGATCCTGGGCGAGGGCGCCGACCGCCCCGCGCTCGAGGCGCTGGCGCGCGAGCTGGGCGTCGCCGACGACGTGAAGCTCCCGGGCTACGACCACAACCCGTTCCGCTACTTCGCCCGGGCGGCGGTGTTCGCTCTGTCGTCGACCTACGAGGGACTGCCGGGCGCCCTCATCCAGGCGATGGCCTGCGGATGCCGCGCGATCAGCACCGACTGCCCCGGCGGCTCGCGCGAGATCCTGCAGGACGGCGCGCTCGGGCCGCTGGTCCCTCCGGGCGATCCCGAGGCGCTGGCGGCGGGGATCGACCGATTGCTCGAGGAGGCGCAGAGCGCCCCCGCCCGGCCCCGGTACCCCCTCGACCGTTTCTCCGAGACCGGCGCCGTCGACGGCTACCTCGAGGCGCTCGAGCCCGCGACCGCCTAGAGAGGCCGGGCGGGCGATAACGGGTTCAGGGAGGTCGTGGTGGGGTGGGCGCGGCGGGATTCGAACCCACTACCCCCGGCTTCGGAGGCCGGTACTCTATCCAAATGAGCTACGCGCCCGAGCTGTGATGCGGGCGCGAAGACTATCCAAATCCGGGCCGCGCGGCCAGCCTCGTTTTCTTTGGATTTTCTCGACCCCCGTCCGGGCCCGGCGGATTTCTGCCGTTGCGCGTCACTAAATTTGCATGAGGGGGGCGGAGGGCCCGTCTACACCGGTGGAGGGTCAGATGAATCCGACGCCGCAAACCTCAGGTCATCGCGAGGAGATCGAGCCGCGCCGCCAGGCGGAGTCCGCACGCGTGGTCCTGGTGGACGACAACCAGCTGCGCGCCTCGGCGCTGGCGGCCGCCCTCAAAGGGGCGTCCGAGACGGTCACGGTGGTGACTGGCCCCGACGGGCGCACCGTACACCACGATCTGTTCCCGGCGGACCTGGTGGTGCTGGCGTTGGGTGGGCGGCACGTCTCGGCCCTGGCGACCGGCGCCGAGGCGGTCCAGCGGAACCCCTACGCCGAGGTCATCTTCTACTGCGACGACCCCGATGCGCCCGAGGTCGCGGCGGCGGCGGTCCTGGGGATCACCCGGATCGTGCCGGCGCAGTCGATGGCCGCCTGGCTGACCCGCGCGGGCGCGCTCCTCGCGCGCGGCGCGTACCTGCGGCGGATGGCGGCGGCGACGATCGCCGCGGCGCCCGAGCCGCCCACCCTGGCGACCGCCGCGCTGGACGCCGCCCGCCTGCCGCTCCCGACGGCCGAGATGCGGTTTCGCGAGAGCTACATCCGCTGCCTGCTCACCCAGAGCGGCAGCCGGCAGGAGGCCGCGCGCCGGGCCGGCGTCCCGTACCGCACGATGTGCGAGATGATCCGGAAGCTCGGCATCTCCACCAAGTAGCCTCCGCGCGTCAGCGCTTCGGCCCTCGCCCGAGATCGTCGGCGGCCGCCTCTTCTCGGCGCTGCCGGTCTCGCCGGGCGGCGGCCTCCCGTCGGGCGATCGCCTTGTCGACCACCTCTCGCCGCTGACGCGCGCGCAGGTGCGCCGCGCGCGCCGCCGCCGCGCCCTGGATCGCCGGGGCCAGCACATCCGCGCCGTGTCGCTGGAGCGCCGCCGCGGCCGCCGCCACCTCGGCCTCGAGGCGCGCCCGGTATCGCCGCCCCGCCTGGGCCGCGGCGGCGGTCGTCGTGCTCGGCTCGGCCGCGTGCGCTCCGGCCAGCGCCGCGCGCGACTGGTCGAGCCGTGCCGCCATCCGGTCGCGCTCGCGCTCCGCCCGCTGGAGGGTCGCCGCCGCCGTCCCGAGCGCGTGCTCGGCCGTACGCTCGCCCGCCACCCGCACCTCGCGCAGCGTGTAAAGCACGTAACTGGACATTGAATCTTGCGGGTCGAGATCCTACCCTCGACGGCGATGGCCGCCAGCCCCGAGCAGATGCCTGCGCGCCGCTACCGCATCGAGCGGTACCTCACCGAGGGCGGGATGGGCGCCATCTACGTCGGCAAGAAGCTGGGCCCGGGCGGGTTCGAGAAGGAGGTGGTGCTCAAGCAGCTCTTGCCCGAGTACACCGCCCGGCCCGAGTTCCGCGACCTGTTCTTTCGGGAAGCGAAGATCTCCGCCACGCTCGACCACGCCAACATCGTGCACGTGTTCGACCTGGTCGAGTCGGACGAGTCGCTGTTCATCGTGATGGAGTACGTGCGCGGCGTCGACCTCCGCACGATCATCCGCCGCTCGAAGCTGCGCCGCCGCGAGCTGACGCCGGCCGCGGTGCTGCACATCACGCTCGAGGTGCTGGCCGGCCTCTCGTACGCCCACAACCGCCGCACGCCGGCAGGCGCCTCGATGGCCATCATCCACCGCGACGTCTCGCCCTCGAACATCCTCTGCTCGGTCCAGGGCGAGGTGAAGCTGTCGGACTTTGGCATCGCCAAGGCCGCCACGCACTCGTCGGCGTTCTACCGGGTGCGCGGCAAGGTCGGCTACATGTCGCCCGAGCAGGCCAAGAGCCAGCCGATCGATCACCGCACCGACCTCTATTCGGTCGCCGTCTGCCTGTACGAGGCGCTGACGGCTGAGCGGCTGTTCGTCGGCGATCTGAGCACGCCCGCCGAGGCCATCTACTCGCAGCCGATCGTGCCGCCGTCGCAGAAGCGCAAGAACCTGCCGACGGCGCTGGACGCCGTCCTGACGACCGCGCTGTCGCAGGATCCGAACGATCGCTACCAGGACTCGGTCGCCTTCGCCGACGCGCTCCGGCAGGTGGCGCACCGCCACGGGCTGCTGTACTCGGCGCCCCAGCTGGGCGAGCACCTGCGGTACATTCTGGGGAGCGATCCGCAGAAGTGGCTGACGGACGATCAGGCGGGGGCGACGGGTGACCCCTCGACGCAGAAGATCCCCGCCAAGGAGCTGGAAGGCAAGGAAGCGCAGTCGATCGGCGTCGTCGAGGCGTCGGGCTTGTACGTGATGAGCGGAAACGACATGGTTAATTCTCCGGTGCCGCCCAAGAACCCGAAATCGGACCCCCTGCGCCGGCTTCCGCACGTGGCGGTGTCCAGCCTCGAGATCCCGGTCGAGGAGGAGGATCCGAACGACGTGCCGACGCGCGTGCGCCACGCCGGACCGGACGCCACGCCGCCGCCGCCGGTGGTGGCGCCGCCCGCCCCGCTTCGCGCGCCGCCCCCGCCGCCGCGGCCACCCCGGCGGACGACCATCCCGCCCCCGCTGCCGCCGGCCGCCATGCTGCCGCCGACCCCGCCGCCCGCGCTCCCGGAGTCGCCGTTCGACATCCCGCCGACGCCCGGGCCCATCGCGGCCGAGGAGTTTCCGCCCACGCCGCCGCCGTACACCATCCCGCAACCGTACGGAGCGCCGGCCTCCCATGGCGCGCCGGCTCCCTACCCACCCGGGCCGCCGCCCGGCCTGCCGCGGCCGGGTGGCTACCTGGCCCCGGGCGGGTTCAACGCAGGTGTCCACGCGCCGGCCGCGCCCGTGGGCCGGCCGCCCTCCTACGCGACCAGCACCGGCAGCTACGACCTGAACGCCGGGTTCTCCAACAACGGGTTCAACCTGGCGCCGCCCGACACGATCGACTTCGGCGCCGACACGGTCCCGGTGGTCGAGCGGCGGTCGGGTCCGCCCGGTCTGGTCATCCTCATCGTGCTGCTCGGCGCGGCGATCGGCGGCGCCAAGCTCGGCCAGCTGGCCACGCGCGGCGACCTGACGAAGCTGGAGGCGGCAGCGGCGGATGGACAGCGGGAGGTGGGCGTGGTCCCCACGGTGGCGCGGCCCACCCCCGATCGGAAATAGATGGAGAGAACAGCCACCCGTCTGATCGACCCCGGCGCGGCGATCATCCGACAGTCCGGCGGCGGCCGCCTCCTCATCGTCAAGGGCCCGGATCGCGGCGAGTCGATCGCCATCGGCAAGGTCTCGTTCACGCTGGGCTCGGGGAGCGGCGTCGACGTGCCGCTCTCGGATCCCACCATCTCGCGGCGCCACCTGGGCGTCGAACCGGGGCCGGACGGCGTCACGCTGCGGGACCTCGGGTCGACCAACGGCTCGTTCGTGCAAGGGTCGCGCTTCAACGAGCTGACGCTGGGCTTCGGCACCGAGGTGACGATCGGCAAGACGGTGCTCAAGTACGTGCCCAACGAGGAGGCCGTCGATCTCGTCCCCTCGGAGTCGGAGAGCTACGGCGCCCTGGTGGGGCGCGATCCCAAGCTGCGCACGCTGTTCCGGCTGCTGGACGACGTGGCCGCCACCGACGCCACCGTGCTCATCGAGGGGGAGACCGGCACGGGCAAGGAGCTGTTCGCCGAGGAGATCCACCGCCACAGCCCGCGCCGGAACGGCCCGTTCGTGGTGTTCGACTGCGGCGCCGTCCCCGACGAGCTGATCGAGTCGGCGCTGTTCGGCCACGTGCGCGGCGCGTTCACCGGCGCGGTCACCGACCGGCGCGGCGCCTTCGAGGAGGCCGACGGCGGCACGCTGTTCCTCGACGAGATCGGCGAGCTGTCGATGGCCGTCCAGCCGGCGCTCCTGCGCGCGCTCGACAAGCAGAGCGTGCGCCCGGTCGGCGGCACGAGCTACACGCGCGCGTCGGTGCGGGTGGTGGCCGCCACCAACCGGAACCTGCGGGCGGCCATCGCCGCCAAGCAGTTCCGCGAGGACCTCTACTACCGGGTGGCGGTGGTCCGCATGCTGGTCCCGCCGCTGCGCGATCGCCCGGACGACATCCCGCTGCTGGTCGAGCACTTCGTCCGCCAGTTCAGCCCCGAGCGCCCGCTGGCCGTCGCGCCCGCCGATCTGGCGCGCCTGCGCGCCCACCCCTGGCTGGGAAACGCGCGCGAGCTGCGCAACGTCGTCGAGCGGGCCTGCGCGCTCAGCCGGGGGAGCGAGCTGGTGATCGACACGCTCGAGGAGCGGGCCGACGGCGGCGCGCCGGGGGGCGAGATCCCCGATCTGACCTTGCCGTTCAAGGAGGCCAAGGCCCGGGTGGTCGATGCGTTCGAGCGCACCTACATCGAGGCGTTGCTCAAGCACCACGAGGGGAACCTGTCGGCCGCCGCGCGCTCGGCGGAGATCGACCGCAAGCACCTCCGCGAGCTCCTGCGCAAGCACGGCCTGCGCGAATCCTCGGAGTGAGATGAAGCTGCTCGACGAGCTGCGGGCGCGGGTTCGGGAGCTGGGGCGCGAGATCGTGGGCGGCGTGGCGGACTCGGGCCATTCGGCGGTCTACCTGCGGCAGCTGCTGCGCGGCAACCGCGCGCCACACGCCCAGGGCGCGCCGGCCGTGGAGCCGGGCCGCCCGCCGGTGCTGCTGATCCACGGCTACCTGGCGACGCGCGGGTCGCTGCACCTGCTCGAGCAGCACCTCTGCGACCGCGGCCACATCGTGATCAGCTACCCCTTGGGGTTCCCGGTGAACCTGGGCGACATCCGCGACACGGCCGGGCTCATCGCGCGGAAGGTCGAGTCGATCGTGGCGCAGACCGGCGTCACCGAGATCGACATCGTCGGCCACTCGATGGGCGGCCTGGTCGGGCTCTATTACCTCAAGCGGCTGGGCGGGCGGCACCGGGTGCGACGGCTCATCATGCTGGGGACGCCGACGCACGGAACCTGGTCGGCGCTGCTGGGCCTGGTCACCGCGCCGCTCGGTCGCGCCAGCCTGCAGCTCCTCCCCGGCAGCCCCTTCCTGCGCGAGCTGGGCGAGATGCCGCTCCCCAAGGGGGCCGACGTCGTCTCGATCGGCGCCATGCGCGACTGGCTGGCCCCCGTGTCGACGACCGTCCTCGACGGCGTCCGCCACATCTCGCTCCCCACCGGCCATTCGGGCCTGCTCGTCGACGCCGAGGTGGCGGGCGTGGTCGCCGAGCTGCTCGCCGAACCGCCCCCCGAGGCGGCCGGGGCCTGACGGTCGAGGGTGGCGGCCAAGGCTGACCGCCGGGTCCCGATCCCCCCTGGTGACACCCCCCGTTGACGGATTTGAAGCGGGACCCTAAAATTGCTAGGTTTTGAGTACCTTTCGGCCGCGCGATTTTACCGACGGTAACGAAGAGGGGCGTGGCGAGACGCCGCTCTGGGCGTTGCGTTTCATCTCGGGGAAGTACCAGGGCGGCGAGTTCCCGTTGCGCCCGCACCGCGAGATCATCATCGGTCGCTCATCGGACCTGGACATGGTCCTGGTCGAGGACATGGTGTCGCGCAAGCACGCCAAGATCACCACCGACGACTCGGTGGTGACGATCCAGGACTTGGGATCGACGAACGGGACCTTCGTCAATGGCGAGAAAGTCCGTAAAGCGGAGCTGAAGGACGGCGACCGGATTCTCATCGGCACGTCCATCATCAAGATGGTCTACGTGGAAGGGGACGCGACCAACAACGCGCTCAACGTGAGTGAGACCGAGGCCCGCTCGAAGATGGCTGTCGCCGCCAACAAACGCACCACCCCGAAGTCGATGTCGGGGAGCATCGAGGAGATCCCGCTCCCCGATCTGATCCAGCTTCTGTCGACCAGCCGCAAGTCGGGCGTGCTGCTGGTGCGCACCGACCACGCGGCCGGGCGCCTCTTCCTCCGCAAGGGGCAGATCTACTTCGCGAACCTCGAGGGGAACGCGGCCGTCCCGTCACGCAAGGCGATCGTCCGCATGCTCTCCTGGACGCAGGGCTCGTTCGAGCTCGAGCCGCCCGACGAGTCGCCGGTGGCCGAGGAGATGGAAGAGTCGACCGAGGCGTTGCTGATGGAGGGGATGCGCCAACTCGACGAGTACCGCATGCAGCTGGAGAAGCTGCCGCCGCTCACGGCGACGCTGACGGTGCCGCGGCCGCTGGAGCCGAAGCTCCGCGATCTGGCCCCCGAGGAGCTCGACGTCTTCCAGGCGGTGCTCGACGCGACGACCATCGGCGCGCTGTTCGACAAGTCGCCCCTCGCCGATCTCGCGCTCGCCGAGAAGCTCCGCGCCCTGCTCGACAAGGGCTACGTGACCGCGGCCTCCTGAGCTCCGCGGCCGGGCGCCTCTCGCTAGACCTTGAGGGTGGCGCCTTCCATGGCGCCCTGGAGCTCGATGCCGCGGCCGCCGCGCTCGTCGAGCAGGCGGCGCGCGCGGGCGCAGAGGGCGTCGACCTCGGCGTCGCTGTAGTCCTGGTCGTAGTGGAAGAGGACCAGGCGCTTGACGCCGCCCGCGACCGCGGCCGCCACCGCGTCCTCGACCGTCGAGTACCCGCGGCCGGCGTAGCGGCGCCCGTCCTCGGGCGTGTAGGTGCAGTCGTGGATGAGGACGTCGGCACCGCGATAGAGGTCGACCGCGGCGGCCGCCGGCCCGCCCGCGCCGTAGCCGGCGTCGCTGGCGTAGACGACCGCGCGCGGCCCATCCTCGATCCGGAAGGCCAGCGCGCCCGCGCGCCCGTGCGGGTTCATGCAGGCCCGCACCGTGCAACCGGCGACCGCGATCGGCTTTCCCTCGTCGATGGCCGAGATGTCGATGCCGGCCCCCATGTTCTTGAGCGTTTGCACCGGGAAGTACTGCGGCGCCATCTGCCCCTCGAGGATCCCCTCCAGCATCGCCGAGCTCTTGGCGCCCCCGTAGATGTGGAACTTGTTCCCCGGCTGATAGAGCGGCACGAAGAACGGGAACCCCTGGATGTGGTCCCAGTGCGCGTGCGAAAGCAGGATGCTCGCCTCGCCGCGCCCCTGGCCGAACGCCCCCTCCATCAGCGACATCCCCAGGGTGCGCGCGCCGGTCCCGCAGTCGAGCACGATGAGCCCGCCGCTGGCGGCGCGCAGCGAGACGCACGACGTGTTCCCCCCGTACCGCACCGTCGCCGGACCCGGCGCCGGAATCGACCCCCGCACCCCCCAGAAGGCGATCTCCATCAGCTCTTCCCGATCTCCACGTCGAGCCCCTCGTAGGCGGCCTCGACCTCCAGCCCCGGACCGCCGCCGGCCACCAGCGCGCGCGCGTCGGCCAGGATGTTGTCGATCTCGGCATCGCTGCGCTCGGGCGCGTGGTGAAACAGCACCAGCCGCCGCGCCCCCGCCTCGCGGCAGATGTCGACCGCGTCGCTCGGACGCGAGTGGCCGTAGTGCGGGATGCGCCGGTAATCCTCGGCGGTGAACATGGTGTCGTACACGACCAGATCGGCCCCCTGGCAGAGGCGCACCACGCCGTCGCGCATCTTGGCCAGCTTCTGCCGATCCTTGGCCGGAAGCGCGGCGCCCGGCGACGGCGGCCGCTCGACGAACTCGTCCTCGAACAAGATGTCGCTGAACGGCGCGGTGTCAGAGACGTAGACCACCGACGCGCCGTCCGCGGTGAGGCGATAGGCGGTGGCGATGTACGGGTGGTTGAGGCGCGCGCAGGCCACCTTCACGTCGGCGATCTCGAACTTGGCGGCGTCGGACAGCTCGCGAAAGGCGATCTCGGCCTGCGCCTCCGCGAACGGGACCGGGAAATACGGATCGTCGGTCTGCGAGGCGAACACCGCCTGCAGGTGGAGGTCGTCGCGCTTGCGCGCGTAGACCGAGAGCTTGTTGCCGCGCTGGTAGAGCGGCGAGAAGTACGGAAGCCCCTGGATGTGGTCCCAGTGCGTGTGGCTGATCAGCAGGTGCACGTCGCTGTGGCCGGCCTCTTCCTCGACCAGCTCCTTGCCGAGCTTGCGGATCCCGGTCCCGGCGTCGACCACCACGCGTGTCCCCGACGCCGAACGCACCTCGACGCACGAGGTGTTCCCGCCGTAGCGCTCGGTCTTCGGCCCGGGCACGGGGAGCGACCCGCGGACACCCCAGAATCGAACCTTCATGACGGGTCGAGGCCGCAACCAGATCGTCCGGATCGTCGTCGACGATCGGACTCGGACACGCGCAGGCTCGCGACCAGCCGCGGGACCATGGGCGGAGAATAACACGATGCCCCGCCGGGCCGCGATTCCCACACACCTGGTGGAAAGTGCCGGGCCAGCCCACCGCGACCTAGGGGGAGGGGCGTGGGCTGGCCCGGCGGAGATCTATGCGAAGCGCACCAGGTAGCCTGCCGTGTCGGGCAGGGGGCTGACCGTCGCCCCGACGCGGGAAGCGAGGTCAGAGGCGAGCGCGTACCGCCAGGACTCACCCGTGGGGCGGCGGCCGGTGCTCTCGATCGAAAGGAAGAGGGAGGTGCGCGTGGCCTCGAGATAGACGTCGATCCGAAGGCCCCGGGAACCGCCGGGCAGGGGGGGATTGCCGTCGGCGCGCGCCAGCTCGACGAACAGGGCCGCCAGGAGGGATTCAACCGCGCTCCCCCGGTTGGTGATCCCGGTCCGCCGCTCCTTGTGGAGCGAAACCGAGGTCGTCCCCAGCGCTGGCGCCGCGAGCCGGATGGCCCTCTGCACCACGTCGTCCAGATCGGAGATCACGGCGGTTCCGTCCCGCAAGGCGGCGTCGACGAAGCCGACCAGAGAGTTCAACCGCTCGACATTCCATTCGGTTTCGGCCAGCGCGGCCGAGATGTCCGTGGGCTCCGACGAGGGGTGGGCCGCCCGGATCTCGCTCGCCGCCGCCAGGAGCACGGTGAGATGGTTTCGAAACTCGCGAAGGATTCCGTCCCAGACCGGCGTCAAATGGCTGGTCTCGAGATCGGCATCAATCTCGGAATCTCGGCGGGCAACCGCCACTTGGGTCTCTCTGGTCATCATGTGAACAACGGTTTCGAGTCTCGGTGACCCTCCTACTACAAGTTTCATGCCTATCCCCAACCTGAGCCGTGATCCCAATCGCGACCGCCGTCCTCATCCGTCGCGCGGTCGGCCGTTGCGACCGTCCTGGCACCGCCGGACCGTTCACGGTAAAAGGCGGGCCTCGATGTCGAACCGCGCTTTCATCACGATGGCCCTGGCGCTCACGTCGGCGCTCGCCCTCGCGTCGTGCGGCAAGAAGATCGGGGACGACTGCCAGACCGCGGCGGACTGCGATCCGAACGGCGCCCGCATCTGCGACATCTCGCAGCCGGGTGGTTACTGCACCATCCTCGGTTGTGATGAAACCACCTGCCCGAGCGAGGCAGCCTGCATCCGCTACTTCCCCGTGCAGTTCCTGACCACGCCTTGCAACCCGTACTGCGAGGACCGCGTCGGCCTCCCGTTTCCGCCGGACGGGGGCTCGAGCCTCGATGCGGGGATGACGCTCGATGCGGGGTTGAGCCTCGACGCAGGTGTGGACGCCGTCCAGCTCCCCCTCTGCCCCGGGATCTTTCCGCAGGACGCCGCCGGGCAACCGGATCCCCTGTCGGTCTGCCCGCACGGGCCGACGAACGACTGCACCGCCGACGAGATCTGCCTCGACTCCGGGATCTGCGCCCCGCGCTCGACCGAGGTGCGGTACTGCGCCAGGACCTGCTCGAGCAACGGCGACTGCCGCAGCGGTTACAACTGCCGGCCGACCGGTGTCGCGGGGAGCTTCCTGCTCTCGTCGACCCCCTGCGCCCAGACCGCCATCTGCGTGCCGGCGAATTAGCTCGACGACGGGCGTTCGCTGACAACCGGCGCCGGGCGGCGGCCGACAAGGGAGCGTGCGCGGGCGTGCGGCTCTCTTCCTCGTGTCGCTGATGGTTCTCGGCGGCGGTCTCTTTCGCGCCGGTGCCGCGCTGGCGGCCAAGGGGGTCGACGGGGTGGTCAACCTGAACACGGCGGGCGCCGAGATGCTGGCGCTGCTCCCCGGGGTCGGTCCGGCCAAGGCGGCCGCCATCCTGGCCTACCGGCGCCGGCGACCGTTCCGTACGGTCGACGAGCTGGTGCGGATCAAGGGCATCGGGCGAAAGATGGTCCGCCGGCTCCGCCCGCACCTGGCGATCGCCGGCCCGACCACGGCCGCCGTCGCCCCAGTCACGCCCACCGGCGCGCCGCCGGCCAGCCCCGGACCGGCGCCGCCGCCGCGGGCCAGCATCCTGCATTGCCCGCCGGCGCATCCGCCGCCGCGCGCCAGCCGGACCTCGGGCCGTGAGCGCGTGGCCCCACGCCCGTTCGCCGCGCCCTGCTTCGCACCCCGCTGACGAGGTGGCCTGTCGGACGGCAGGCCCGCGGGCGACCTAGCGCTTCCCGCGGACCTTGGCCCGCGCGGCCGGCGGGGCGGCGGGCGGCGGCGGCGCCGGCGGGGGGGCCGGGACAGCCGCCGGGGGCGGGGGCGCAGGCGCCGCCTGGAGCGGCATCAGGAACGAGAGCGCCACCGACTTGTCGTAACGGACCGTCGCGCGCGCCGGCCGGTAACCGGACAGCGAGGCCTCGACGACGTGCTCGAGCAGATCCCGGTGCACGGTCACCGTGGTGGGCGACGTTCCGGGGAGCGTCGCCCCGTCGAGCCGAAGCGTGGCGCCGCTTGGATCGGTGGCGATCGAGAGCCCGGCGGGGTCGCGCCAGACGAGCAAGACGTCGAGGGGCACGAGCCAGTGATGGACGGCCGCCCCGCCACCGGCCAGCACGATCAGCAGGAACAGCAAGGCCCGGCGCCAGCGCCCGGCCGGGCGCAGCTGCTGGACCCGCGCGGTCTCGCGCTGGGGCCGGGCAGACGCGAACGTCGGGAACCCCGCCGCCGGCGCTCCAAACGGCGCCGAGGTGGTCCGGGAGAGGCCTGGCGGGCGCGTCACGCCGTGCGCGGGGCTGGCGGCGAGCGGCCCCTGCCGCAGCTGCGGCCCCGAGCCGCCTGCGTCGCGCGCGGCGAGCAGAACCCGCCCCGAGGCGCCGCCGGAAGCCGGTCGCTGGGGCGCCGCCGTCGGATACTGGCCCGAGGGAGGGCGCGCAGGTGTCGCCGTCGGATACTGGCCCGAGGGAGGGCGCGCGGGTGCCGCCGTCGGCGTGGCCGGAAGAGCGGGAGACGACGGGTGCCGCGCCCGGCCGTCCGCGGGCGGTCGCGGCGTCGCGGTCCGAGGGCGAAGCGGCGGCAGCGGCGTCGTCGGCGGAGGCGTGGCGTTCGGATCGACCGGCGGCGTCGCGCGGGCCGCGGCCGCCACCACACGCGCGGCCGCCGCGGGATCGACGGTCCGGACCGACGGCGGCGTCGTCCGCCGCGAAGCCTCGACGCTCGAGGGCTGCGGGGTGACCCGCGGCGTGTTGGGGATGGGCGCCGGCGTGGCCGGCGCGGCGATCGCCTCACGCAGCGCCCGCGCCTCGGGACCGAGGCGGATGACCTTCGACCGCTCCGGCACCAGGTTGCGCAGCTTGCGGGGCGGGTTCACCACGCCGAGCAGCGCGCCCAGATCGCTGGCGCCGACGGGGATGTTCATCTCGTTCAGGGCCTGGCGAATCGCCACCCCGAACGCCGCCGCGTCAGGGAAGCGCTGGTCGGGATCGGGGGCCAGCGCGCGATCGAGCAATCGCTCGATCGCGGGCGGGATGTCGGGGCGCACCGCCCGGGCCGAGGGGATCGCACCCGAGGCGACGTGCGTCCAGCCCGCCACCTCGTCGGTGATCTCGCGCAGGCGGCGCCCCGTGAGCAGCTCGAACAGCACCGCGCCCAGCGAGAAGATGTCGGTGCGGCGGTCGAGCGGCTTCTGCATCGCCTGCTCGGGCGACATGTACGAGAGGTTCCCCTTGAGGCTGCCGACGACCGAGCGATCGTGCCGCCGCTTGGCGAGCCCGAAGTCCGACAGCTTCACCTCGCCCGCCAGCGAGATGAGGACGTTCGAGGGGGTCACGTCGCGGTGGATGAGGCCGAGCGGCTGGCCGTCGTCCCCGCGGAGCTCGTGGGCGAAGTGGAGCGCCTGCGCCAGCTCCGAGGCGATGTGCAGCGACAGCACCTCGGGGATGATCTCGCCCATGGCGCCCAGCTGCTCGGTGATCATGCGCAGGTCATAGCCGTCCACGAACTCCAGCACGATGAAGTACTGGCCGTCCTCCGAGATGCCGAGGTCGTGGATCTGGACGATGTTCCGGTGCGAGAGCGCCGAGTGGATGCGCGCCTCGGTGAGCAGCATCTTGACGAAGCGCTCGTCCTCCGCGAGGTCGGGGAGGATCCGCTTGATCGCGACGAGCTTCTCGAATCCTTCGGCCGCGACGACGCGGCCTTTGAATACCTCGGCCATGCCGCCCACGGCGATCAGCTCGAGGAGCTCGTACTGGCCGAACTTCACGGGGGGTTCGCCAGGCTAAACCGAAAATCGCTCGTTGGTCTAGCGCCCCCCCACAGGGGCGACCGCCGGGGGTCACTCCTCGTCGGGAGGCTGGACCAGGCCCGCGCCGGGGCGCGGCAGAGGCTCGCGTTCGGCGTCCGGGGGGTTCGCGGCGTCGGTGTCGTGCGCAAACTCGTCGGCGGCGCTGGTGACGATGAACGGGCCGCCAATTTCCTCGCTGACCACCCCGTCGAGGTCGGCGTCGTCGGCGCCGTCGCCCCGCGTCACGGCGTCCACGTACTCCTCGGCCAGGTTCTCGGCCAGGTCGTCGCGGATGTGGGCCGGGCCACCCTCGGGGTCGGGCATGAACGCGTTCGCATCGTCGGACCGAGGACGGGCGAAGGCGCGCTGCCGCTGCCGTGGCGCCCGAGCTCGTCCGCTTGTCGTGGTCGCCTTCTGCATCCTGCGCCCAACGTAATCACGATTCGTAGGTCCGAGGATGCAGGAGCCCCGAAGGGTATACTCGCCGAGGTTTTGAAGCTCAGGTTCGAGCCGGTGTCGCGGATGTGCCAGGCCGCGGTCGACGACGGCGTCGTGCCTGGGCTCGTCCTCCTGGTGGCGGAGCGAGGGCAGACCGTGTTCCACGAGGCGTTCGGGGCCCGGCAGCTGGTCCCCCGCCGGCTGCCGGCGCTGCGGGACACGGTCTACGACGTCGCTTCGCTGACCAAGGCCCTCTCGACCGCCGTGCTGGCGATGCAGGAGGTCGGGGCCGGACGGCTGAGGCTCAACCGCGCCGCGGCCGAGCTCGTCC
>Ga0070734_10000514_pt1 | contig 78578 bp, 153 predicted proteins | sample Coa_R1_8_FD_66444 | JGI IMG/M metagenome (GOLD analysis project Ga0070734, IMG submission 66444) | Surface soil microbial communities from Centralia Pennsylvania, which are recovering from an underground coalmine fire - Coalmine... | ecosystem: Environmental > Terrestrial > Soil > Unclassified...
ACCGGGGTGAGCAGCTTGATGAACGGCATCACGAACATCTTCGCATCGCAGACCTGCGACTGCGTCGTGGCGTTCAGGGTCTGCGCATTGATGGGCGTCCCGCCCGGCGTCAGGCCCGTGTCGACCACGAGGGTCTGCTCGATGTCGTTCCGACCCTCGCACCGCATCGCAAAAGCGTTGCAGGCGATCGGGTTGATCAAGGCCGCATACTCGGGAGGCCTGAACATGTTGACTCCTTGTCGTCTTGGCCAGAAAACCGATACGGCCGGTTCCCGAAGGTTCCGGGGAGGGACGCTTCCGCGTCCCTCCCCTTCCCCGTCAGAGACTCAGCGAACTCCCGGAACGACTGCTTATGAGCTGACGCCCGAGGCCGGACCGTAGCTCACCGACGCCGCGGGCACCGCGGGGGTCGTGGTGGGCTGGTTCGACGCGCCGAACGTGGCGTTGCAGGGGTACGTCACGGGGTACGCCTGCTGCTGGGCGTCCAGGGCGCCCACGCCGAAGAGGCAGCCCTGCCGCGCCTTCGTCGTGTAGTTCGCCAGGACCGCGCCCGTGTTGATGCGCAGGGGGCCGGCGCCCGTCGGGATGCCGGTCAGGGTCGCGATGATGTTCGTCCCGTTCGGGAGGAAGAACATCTGGCAGCCGCCGAGCAGCTCGTCCTCGCGCTCGCCGAGCAGGATCCGGACCAGGGTCGGATCCGAGCTGGGGGGCGAGGGCATGACGGCGATCTGGCAGGCCGGGCACAGCAGGTGCTTCTCGACCGCGCTGTTGTTGACGACGAGTTCGCCGTCGATCGAGAAGGTGAACGACGCCAGGAAGAACTGCCCGGCGTAGTCCGGGGAGACCGGGGTGAGCAGCTTGATGAACGGCATCACGAACATCTTCGCGTCGCACACCTGCGACTGCGTCGTGGCGTTCAACGTCTGCGCGTTGATGGGCGTCCCGCCCGGGGTGAGCCCGGTGTCGACGACGAGCGTCTGCTCGATGTCGTTCCGGCCCTCGCACCGCATCGCGAACGCGTTGCAGGCGATCGGGTTGATCAGCGCCGCGTACTCCGGAGGCCTGAACATGGTCTTCTCCTTCGAAGAAACCAATCTTTCCCTCGACCGGCCCCACCAGGCCGGCCGACAACTTCTACTTCAACTTCGCACTACACGACTGCAAAGCGCGCCAGGGGGAGGCGCCATCGTCCATCCCGAAAGCGTCCGCCCGACGCTTCCTCCCCCGGATGAACCGACAGCGGCCCTCCCCCTCCGCGCGGGGCTATGCGTACTGCGGCTGAGCCACCACGCGCGGCAGGGGCCTGGGGGCCTGCTGCGGCTGGTTGATCCGGTTCTGGATGTTGGCGAGCTTCTGCCTCGCCTGCCAGGTCGCGTCCTGTCCGACCGCCGGGGCACCCTCACCTCCGGAGAGGGTCGGCTTGGGCATCTTCACCCAGTCGAACAGCATGTCGATCAGCGTCCCGCCCAGGAAGACCGCTCCCGGCAGCGCCACGCCGAGGGTCGTCGCGTTCCGCTTGAACAGCAGCGGCACCGCGCCGAGCACGAAGGCCAGACCCTCGTGGAGCACTTTGGAATTGTTCTTCCAGAGCAGCGGCGTCAGGCGCACGAGCGCCCTGTTGCCGATGAGGCCGAGGCCTCCGCCCGTGAGGAGTTCCGCCGTCTTCACGGTTCTCACGGACTCGGGGATGATGAACGTCCTCTTCCCCTCGGTCGAAACGACGGCCGTCTCCTGGCCCAGCCAGGGGCGACCGAAGCGCGAGTACCAGGGACGATGACCGAACATGCCCGGGCGGTACCCCGAGAGCATGTTCCCACTCGCGGGCCGCGCGGGACCCGCGATCTTCGCCGGCGATGACAGGGTGGAAGCCTTCCCCCCTGCCAGCCCGGTCCGGACTGCCACGCCTGCGGCGGCAAGCTTCTCGTCGATCATCCGGGAGACCTTCTGGTGATGCTTCTCACCCAGGTCCACCTGGACGATGTTGCCGCTGTCCGCCTTCTGGCCGGCGCCCTTCTTGTGCGGCTTCTGGCTCATGACTCTTCTCCTCGAAAGTCGCCGGCCGGGCGACAGGCCCGACCTAGCGGATTTTTCCTCAAGCCTGCGCGCCTTCCGGCGCGATCTCAGGCGTCGTTTTCCCTGTCTCCATGTCCACGCGGGGCGCCAGGTCCTCTCCCGACACGTCGGACGCATCGAGGACCATCCTCACGTCCGCGCGCAGCCCCTCCGCATCCGCGGGCGCGTCGGCTGCGATCTTTTTCTTCGCCCAGTCCATCGAGACCTGGTTGTCCTTGAGCGAGCGGTTCGCCAGCACCTTGGCCGCCCCGGCCATGACGTTCCCGAGTCCCCGCAGGCTGAGCCCGGGGACCGTGAGGCCGTACTTCACGAAGGGCGCTCCCGCCACCAGGATGAGCGCCAGGAGATCTGCGGCCGCCGGGACGCTCGCGACCAGGCTCGAGAACGCCTCGAAGGACACGTCGGCGCCCTGCGCCATCTCCTCCACCTTCACGCCCGTCAGCGATTCGAGGACGTCGAGCGTCATCGCGAGCTCGCCCGCCAGGAATTCGCCGGCGTTCGCCAGGGAATCGATCTCGTCGCCGCCGGACGGGCCCTGGCCCATCTCGATCAGCTCCTCCGCCCCCATCGACGCGCGCCTCGCGCGCCCGGACAGGAACGGCTTGCGGTTGGGCTGGACCGGGGCCTTCGAGCGGCCCATCTCGATCAGCTCCTCCGCGCCAAGACGGAAACGAGGCCCCGTCACAGCGGCACCTCCGCCTCGTCGTAGTCGTCGAACTCATGGTGCTCGCCCAGGACGAGCATCGGATCGTTGATGTCGCTGTCGTACACGTTGCCGTCCGCCTGGATCTTCCCCCAGATCCTGGCGACCTTCCCGTCCCGCTTCCCCATGCGGAGCATGATGGGCGTGACGTCGACCGACGCGCAGATCGACAGCATCATGCACGTCGCGTCGATCGCGCTCCCCACGTAGAGGGGCGGCGCGCCCATGTTCCGCATCCGGTAGAGCGACGGGTCCTCGAGCTTGAGCGACTCGTACCAGGGGGTCATGTAGTACTCGACCACCTCGCGAGGATCCTCGGTCTCGGAGCCCCAGGACTGGTGGTTGTGGAGTCCCATCGCCGCCCGGTCCGTGATGGGCGCGAAGTTCTTCCTGCACCAGACGTCGGCCGCCTCGAGGAAGAGGGTCTTGTTGTTGTGCGCGGGGACGCCGCCATTGGAGAAGTGCTCGACCATCTTCCCGTAGTGGGCCGACAGCAGCCTCGCGAAGTCGATGATCAGCTCGTCCTTCCGGCCCGCGGCGATGCACGCGGCCAGGCCCTTGTAGTCGAAGGCCTTGTCCATGACTTTCTCCGCGGTCATCACAGCGGGATCTCCACGCTCTCGTAGTGCTCGAACCTGGAGTAATCCCCGAGCTTGTAGTCCGGTTCCGTGAGATCGGTCGCTATGCCCTTCTCGTCCTCCTCGCCCAGGTGGATCTTGCCCCAGACGTGATGAAGCGTCTGGTCGTGGCCGCCGAAGTCGAACTTGAGGGGCTTGATCTGCTTCGCCGCGGCTTGCGAGAGGACGAAGCACGAACCTTCGTCGCAGTCCCCCCAGGTTATCCCGGGAGGCTGATAGGCGTCGACGTCGCGGGCATTCGCGGCGGACTTCATGGCGTCGAAGAGCGGCTCGATCGCGAACCGGATCACGTCCGGCGGGACGCGGGTCTGCTTCACCATGCGCCGCGGCGTCTGGATGAACTCGATGTTCGGAGGGTCGTTCAGGTAGACGTAGTGCGACCGGCACCAGGCCTCGATCGCCTCGACGCAGGTGCGCTGGTCGTCCATCCCCGACGAATCGCGGCCGATGCCCATCCGCTCGGCGTAGTCCTCGCAGATCTGATCCGCGTTCTCCATCACGACCGGGTCGTTCGCCGCGTCCTGGACGTACTGGATCATCCGGCCGATCTCGAAACGGATGCCGTCGAACGTGTCCGGCAGCGCGGTGTGGCGGACCTCGCCGTCCCTCGGAGACGGCGCCTTGAGGGCGCTCTTCGAGATCGTCGGCTGGCCGAGCTTGACCGGCCTGGAAAGTGGCAGCCTTCTGTGCATCGCTTACTGCTGCTGAGGAGGACGCAGCGTGTCCCGCGATGGCACGGGAACACCCTGGACCTGGGCCGCCATTTCGCCGTTTTGTCCGCCCTGGGGCTCGACGGGAGCCTGGACGGTACCGGGTGCCATGGGCATCGGTGGAATCGCGGCGCCGTTCTGCGGAGCGGCGCCGTTTCCGCCTTGCTGGGGGACCTTTTCCCCGACGTACTGCGCCCAGTAATCCTGGATCTGGAGGATCACCATGGCGCGGAACTGCTCGTAGAAGACGTCCGCTTCCGGACGGTCGAGGATCACCTGGACCTCGGGACGGAGGTACGGCCGGATCACCTTGTAGACCTTCGGCCACTTCCGGACCTTCATGAAGGCGGCGAAGGCGGCGCACGCCTGGCGCCTCTCGTCGCTCTTGGGATCCCTCATCATCTCGAGGTAGAGGTTCGCGAAGGCCGTCGCGTCGGAGCCGGCCTCGACGTTGAGCGCCCATTCCTCGATGATTTCCTGGGCCTGCTGCGTCTGGATCTGCTCGCGGATGATGCTCTCCATGTGGCCTCCCGCTGCGTTCGCCGCCGCGGCAACCTCCTTCGCATTCTGGTCCGGGGCCTGGGCCGCGCCGGCGGGACGGCCGGCGGGCTGTACGGCCTCCGGTGCCGCCTGCGGGGGCGGAGGGGGAGGCGCTTGCTGTTGAGGCATGGGCTGGGGCTGCTGGACCTCGGGGGGTGGCGGGCCTTCCATCGCGCGGCCGCTCGCCACGTAGGCCGTCTGGGCCTCCGGCGTCATGACCTTGATCTTCTGGAGGTCGATGGCCTTCTCCCAGCCCTTCGAGGCCTCCTTGACGATCGTCTGGAGCATGTTGTAGAGCTGGTCGCCGCTGGAGTTCTCGACCTGCTGCTTCTGGATGTCCAGCATCTGCCGGTTGAGGTCGTGCTCCTTGTCGAGGCCGCGCTCCCGGAGCTTGTGCTCCCGGTCCAGCGCTTCCTTGTCGCGCTCGTACTGCTCCTGGGCGCGCTTCTCGGCGTTGTCGATGTGGCGCTCGGTCGCCTCGCGCGTCTCCTGCATCTCGCGCTGGGCGGCCTCCTGGAGGGCCCTCATCTCCTCGCGGGTCTTCCCGAGCTCGGATTCGAGCCGCTTCTGGGAGATCTCGGCATCCTTCTGGACGAGGGCGAGCTTCCGCTCCTCGAGCTCCAGGAGGAACTTCCGCTCCTCGGCGGCGCGCCGCTCCCGCTCCTCGCGATCGGCCTTGTCGCGGCGCTCGCGCTCCTCGGCTTCGGCCTTCATCTGCTGGGTCCTGGCCTCGGCCTCCGCCCGGATCCGCGCGAGCTCGCGCTCGTGGGCCTCCTTCTGGGCGGCCTGCTCTCGCTCGAAGCGCTCCTTCTCGACCTGGCGGTCACGGTCGTGCCGTTCCTGCTCGGCCTTGTGCTCGCGCTCCCAGCGCTCGCGCTCCTCGCGCACCTGGCGCTCGTGCTTTTCTTCGTCCGCCTTCCGCTGTTCGGCGGCCAGGCGGCGCTCCTCGTCCCAACGCTGGTTCTGGAGCGTCTGCTGGGTCTCGAGGATCTTGGTCACGGCCGACTCGGGCCCGTTGCGGCGGGCCGCTTCGACCTGGCGGAGGGACTCCTGGTGGATCGTCCCCATCATCTCGATCGCCTTCGACACGGCGCCTTCGCCGGCGGCCTGCTGGTGGCGGGCGAAGTCGTAAAGCGAGCGGTCGGGCGCGGGATCGGGGCGCGGGTAGAAGAACGACGGCCGCTGCGGAACGGCGGAAGCGGGATCCTGGCCCGCCTGGTCGCCGCCCATCCAGGGCCGGGTATAGAAGGGCCGTGGCGCCTGCGCAGAGCCTCCACGACCGGAAGGGCCGGCCGAATTCGGGGACCGCGACGGCCCGTAGCTCGGACCGATCTTCTGCGTGAACTCCATGGGCACCGCCCTGCCGGGCTCGTGCCGGGTGATCTTGTAGGTGCCTTCGCCGTAGTTCTGCCCCAGCTCGTCGACCGTGAAGGTCCCGAAATGGGTCCCGAGCAGCCCGTCCGGAGGGACGACCCGCTCCACCAGGTACTTCACGCCGGATGACGGCGCAGCGAAGCCTCCGGAACTGCCCACAATGGGCCGACCGCCGGAGAAGTCATCGAGCACGGCCACGGCCGCGGCCGAGGACTGCGGCGCGGGCTGCGTATAATGCGGTTGAGGCGGGGGCAGCGGAGCAGGAGCCGGGGCTGGCTGCGGCGCGGGCGCCGCCATGCCGGGAGGCGTCGAAAGTCCCATCATGATGGGCTGTGGCGTCATCTGCGGAATCTCCGGCTTCTGCTTCGGTGGGAGCTGCGGCAGAATGCCGCGCTTGCGGGCGTTGAAGATGAGACCGTTGACGGTCTGACCATGGACGTTCAGATCGCGTGCGATCTGGACATTCGAGATGCCCTGGCGGGCAAGCTCGAAAATCTGATCCTTGGTCGCCTGGTCCGGTTTCTTGTTCGGACCCTGGTCTGGCATCGTGTCTCCGGAATAGTTCCGTGGGCGACGGAACGTTCCTTGCACGACGCCTTCGAAAAACGTCTACAACGACAGTAGCGTTCCCGGGGGAGGAAGCTGGATCTCTTGTACCATCGCCGATGGGCGATGTCAACCCGAATGTGGAAAAAAATTCCGGAGGCTGAAACTCAGTCGAGAGTCGGCTTGGGCGGGATCCTCAGCCGCGGCTGGAATTCCGCTGCTGCAATCTTTTTTTCGCGCGCCTCGAGCGCGATCTTCCGTTCGATCCGGCGCAGCCTCATGATCGCGACGAGCACCATGATGCTGGCAAAGAGAGCGAATAGCGTGATGCCGACTGCGATCCAGAAAGCTGCTGATTTTTCAGGCATGATTCAGGAGGCCAGGTTCCAGGCCTCTGCCTTTGAATGAAGATCCTTGAGCCAATTCGAAAGTTTTCCGGCGAGATCCGTTTCGCCCTCGCGCTCGGCCAGGAACAGAAATGCGTCCAGAAATCCCACCGAATAGACGAAGGCCTCCAGATTCTTCCCCACGGAATCCAGACCGACCTGATAAAGACGCTGCGCCTCTGCCTCCGTCTCCGCGAGCTGGCCGGCGTTTTCGACGCCGATCGCGCCCAGCCACGGCCCTTCCAGTGCCTGCGCGGGAATCTCCGTCCGGATCAATGCCGCGAGACGACGTGCATCCTCGAGGAGCGGCTGGAGCCCGGGATCCTTCGAGCCTTCCCAGTACCAGAGCGCCTGCCAGATCGTGTTCAGGAGCTCCATCGCGAGCTCGGGCTGCCCTTCGCGCTCGAGGTCGCTCACCCGGTTCAGATGCTTCCGGATGACGGCGATGGGAGGCTTGCCTTGGCCGAGCGACGGCCGCGAGACCATGTTCGCCCGGATTTCACCTGCCAATTTCCGCGCGGCCACCCGGATCTTGTCCAATTCCGGGTCCCTGGAATATTCGTAGAATGCGAGCGCGTAGTAGAACGCCTCGAGCCCCTCCAGGGCATTCAGGTAGAATCCGTGGTCCATCAGGTCCCGGATTTCCGAGAGATTTTCCTTCAGGTCCGCGAATTCCTCACGACGCTCCGCAAGCCGCGCCCGCACGAAACTACCTCGGGCATCCGCAGGAAATGGATCCCTGAAGCCTGGGGCACGCGCACTTCGAGCAGGTCTTGCACGGATTCAGGGTCGTCTGGCCCAGATTCCCCTGAATCGACCTCGACGCGGAAAACGTGAGAAGCCCCACGAACAGGAACGCGACGATGAGCGCCAGGATGAATTTTCCGACATCCATCCGCTGGCGGTTGATGGCGATCGTGGTCATTGCTGTTGTCCCTCCCGATACATCCTCAGTCTTTCCTTGAGCTCGGCGACATAGCTCTCGCCCTGGGCGGCCAGCTCGCGGAGCTTCTTCAGTTCCCTCGCCGATGCTTTCGCAGCCTCCGCCTCCGCGAGGACCCGCTTCACTTCGTTCAGCTTCTCCTCGTTTTCCGCGATATGGGCCTCGAATGCGGCGACTTCCTGCTCCTGGGCCTCGCCCGCTTCATTGGCAGCCTCTTCCTGAAGGCCCGCGGCCGCCTGCGCAATCAACGGACCCAGAGCCTGGGCGATCGCGAAGAGCTCGCGCGCGTCCCTCTGTTTCTCCGGAAGGTCGCTCCTCATCCTGCGCTCCTCGAGGAGCGTGACGTTGGCGTAGCGGTCGGGCCCGAGCCGGAGGACGCGGTCCATGGCCTGGAGAACCCTGATCCCGGAGCCGGCGAACGACAGCTCGTCCGTCGGCAGGATCTGCGCGTATCTTTGGGCGCCCACGGTCACGATGACCAAGAACGAGAGAGGTGCTCCAGGATACGGATCGTGGCGTCTCACGAGGACCTGGAACGTCCCGAAGTTATAAGTCCTCTCGTAGTCCGCGCATGAGACTTCGGTCGGAACGGGGGGCGTCGACTGCTTGAAGAGTTCCTGTTCCGCCGGCTCCTCCATGGGATACCGCAGGAATCGCTTCGAGACGCAGCCGGTGCATTTCTGGACGATGATGAGCTCGGGGATCCCCGTCTCTTCGACTGGGATCACCTCCCGCTTTTCCTCTTGATAGGTCCCGTGCGGGCACATGAGCGCCTTCTCGAGCTCCTCCTCCTTGCCGGCGTAGATCGGAGTGGAGACGAGCCATTTTCCGGCGGGGTACCACATGACGCCCATCTGGGGACGGTCGAGAGTCGACGTGCTCATGGCATCCGGGCCCTGTTCCGGCCCTTCATGAAGACGGGCACTCCGAGGATCTCCTCCGGCGGCGGTGCGACGACCGGCACCGGCCCGAGCTGGACGGGCTTCCGGACTGAATGGACGGTCCCAGGTTTCATGGCCGCTTTGAATGGGTCGACCCATTTCGGGCCCGTCCGCTTCTTCTCGCGGCGAACCCAGACCGGCCCGCTCCGGAAAGGACCAGCCGGCGCCGGTGCTGCTGCCGCGGCCGCGGCGCCCAGGTCATACGCACGCCGCTTCTCGGTGTCGGCGAGAACACCGTAGGCTGCCGAGACGTCTTTGAACCTCCGCTCGGCGTCCTTGTCGCCCGGATTCCTGTCCGGATGGAGCTTGGCGGCGAGACGGCGATAGGCCTTCCGGATCTCGTCCGCCGACGCGTCCCTCGCAACTCCCAGGACGGCGTAGTGGTCCGTCGGCATTATTTGACCGGCGCGCCGAAGAGGCCCTGCTTCGCCATGTTCTGGGTGACGTTCTTCTGGATCGTGGGCTCGGGCACGGAATCCGTGCATTCGAGGCAGAGGACGTACGTGCCGACCCGCGGCGTGCCGCTCCCGGGGTCCATCATCGCCTTCTGGAGCATCTTGTCGTCGGTCTTGTACAGGTGGACGCCCGCCGCCTCGGCTTTCGTCTTCATCATGTTGCAGCACGCGCACTCGAAGAACGACGCAGTCCTCAGCCACTCCTTGCGGCCGTCGAGCTGCTGCTTCACGAAGTCCCGGTAAGTCTTCTCCGACATCGTCTCACCTCTCAGTCCAACGGGATGATACAGGGAACGGATTCACGATTCAACGACGGAGAGGAAAGACGCGCGGAAAATCCGAGAAGCTCGATCAGTCCCGGACGAGGAAATAGCCTCCCACGGCGATCACGGCCAGGCCGGCGAGCGCGGCGACGGGCATGACCCAGGAAGGCGCCTGGCGGACTCCGCAGACGACCTGCGGGTACCCGGACTGGTAGTCGATGTTGAAGACGAACTGTTCGAAGAAGCGCTCGCCGAGCAGGACCTGGTCGGATCCCGGAAAGTCGTGGACGAGGACCTGGGCGTTCTTGGCCACGCAATTCGGGGACCCGTCGATTCCGAGCGAATCGATCTGCATGATCGGCACCGGCGTGTTCCCCGCCGCGGTCATGATGTACGTGTTCCCCACCGTCGGAAGGCCCAGCCGCTGGGCGAGGTTCGGGGTGATGCTGGCGAGACCCTCGTTGCCGGTGTCGACGCCGGCGGAGACGACGATCTGCAGGCCGCGGTGCTGAAGCACCACGCTCGCCTTCGGGATCCGGCCGAGTCCGCTCATAGCGCCACCCTCATGATGAAGGCCGGGGCCGCGGAATGGGTCGCGCAGCCCGGAACCTCCACGAATCCATGCCTTTCGTAGAACCTGACCAGGTCCTCATGCCGCCCGTACTTCGAGTAGACGTCGAGGAACACCGCCGAAACCCCCGCCTCCTTCATTTGCCGGAGCCCCTCCTCAAGGAGATCGCTCCCGATTCCCTGGCCCTGCCAGCGCTCGGGGACGTCGACCCTCAGGATGAACCCCACGAGGCTTCCTTCTCTCAGGATACACGAACCGAGGCCCCCATAAAGGTGTTCGGTGAAACGCGCCGCGAGGGCCTCCTTCCCGACCACCGCAGAGAGCTCCGCCCCCGTCCGGCGATCGAGGACGGCAAGGCGCCTGCCGCCCCTGTCCGGGTACCACCCAACCTCGAACTGACCGGCAGCTCCCAGGCTGCTCCCCGATTCCATGCCGAAAAATCCACGCACGGCAGCCGCCAGCCGGTCGTACTCCCGGGCGGCTTCCTCGGGGTCCGGGAAGGCCATCATCATCTCGCGCCTGTATTCGTCTACCGTTGCCCGGCCTCCCCGGAACCGCCCGGTCAGCACGTCCTGCGCGAAGATGGCCTCATGTCGGCTCCCGAAATTGAGGATTTCAGGCCGGATTCCAGAGACTCCGGCCAGAATCTCCTCCTCCCCGCGCTCCAGGACTTCCAGGAAGGTATCCTCGACGGACGTCGACGCGCCTCTCTGGGTCTTGAATTTCATCGCCCGGAGCTGCCCATCCGGAAATGCCTTCTGGGCGAGCTCGATCAGGGCGGGGACGTAGGCGATCACGTTCTCAGACCGGATTTCATACCTCAGAATCCAGGGTTCACGGATTTCCACCTTCCCGGGCCGGTAGACGACCCCAGGGAGCTCCAGGGAGAGCTTGACGGCCGCGACCGGGTTCAGGGTCGTGTTCGCCACCCTCTCCCTCTCGATCGATGCGCCCTCTGGGACCATCACCGTGCGGTAGACCCGGGGAGCCGCTCCTGCCCGTTCCTCCACGGCCTCTGTGGAAATCCGGGAAATCCAGGGCTTGGATTCGGCCAGATCCAGGATCCGGCCCTTGGAATAATCCAGATCCCGCGCGATTTCGAGCACGTCGGCCCTCGAGAGGGTCTCTCGGGGCGCCCCCAGCTCATTTCCTTTCCAGCCGCCGAATCCAGCCATTTTTAGGCCCGGAATTTAAAAGATGTTTAAAAGATTGAGGAAGCGGATTCCATTTAAAAGATTCATTTCGACAATTACACTCCCTGGAAATTCCGGACCTCCTCCGGAAGCTGGAGCCAGCCGTAGACCTCATCCATGGTCTTCTTGCCGTGGATGAGCTCTTCCTTCGAAAGGGTGACGGGGATCCAGGGCGAGAGGCTGATCGGCCGGACGCAGAGCTCGACGTGGCCGTCCGGATACTCCCCGCGGGCCTTGCATCGTTCGTCCAGGACCTCCTCCACGTCGCCCTTGCCGTCTTTCCGCTCCTCATCCGTCTTCAGCGCCCAGCCGTAGAACCTCGTGAACAGCTTCCGGACCCCTTCGATCTTCTCCACCGGCACCGGCACGTGGAAATCCTTGATCGGGGTCACCACGAGGACCTCCGCGTGGCCGTCCTTGAACCCGTAGAGGACCTTCACCTTCGGGCTCAGGACCGAGATGAAGGGCTCCTTCTTCGTGGCCGTGTCGCTCATACCGGCTCCTTCCCGATTTCCAGCCCGTTTTTCCAGACTTCTACCGCCAGATCAGTCGGCAAGGCCCCACGCCAAACGATCTCTGATTCGGTACGCCCCGGCAGCACCGCCCTGGAATTCTCGCGCAGAAATTGCAGAGCCCCGGATCCTGAAAGCTCATTCCGGACCCGGATTTCCTTGAGGCCTTGCAAGATGGCATCGCGCGCGTCGGCCGGCGTCCTCCAGTCCGGACTGGCCAGGACCTCCTGGACGAACCTCGTGTAGTGCTCCAGCAGGTCTACGGGCCTCACGGTCGCCCCCCAGTTCACCATGTTCTCGGCGTCGAAGACGAACCCGCTCTCCCCGCGCCGCGTGTGCCAGCCTCCCATCGCCAGGAAGACGCATTCCGCGTCGCCGGCGAGCAGGTCCTCGCACTCCAATCCGGTCGTCAGGCGGTAGGGTGAGCCTTCGATCTCGGCCAATCCGGGGGCGATGATGCCCCGAGCCTCCTGGATTCCGCTCAATGAATCCGCGTACACTGCGGCCGCCTCCGTCAGCCCCTCGAGGGCGACCGGATGGCCCTCGAATCCGCGCTTCAGCGCCTTCATCGTAATCCCTACCGCCTTGCAAAGCCGGAAAACCTGCGCGGGTTTCAGGAAATAGACGGTCGGCAGGATCCCCCCGACCTCCAGGATGAGATCCACGTCGTCTGCTTTCCGCGTCTGGTGGTAGGCCTTGATCATCACAACCCGAAAATCATGCAGGAAATCCAGGGCTTTACTTCTGGAACTCTCCAGGCATCCTGAAGACGATGCCCGGCTCCGGGTTCGAAGGAGCCCGGTCCACGAGGTCCGTCAGAAGGGCGTAATCGCCCACAGAACGATCCAAATCCTCCACGGTGACTTCGGCTGCGTAGAAGGTCTCCAGAAGCGCTCTAAAGTGCCTTGTAGACGCTAGGCCGAAGGCCCTGGTGATCTCGATGACCTGGTGTGGAGGCGCGTCGACCTTCATCTGGTAGAAAAGCAGGGTCGGAAGCTTCGCGGTGTCGAGCGGGGTTCTTCCGCCGGTCCGATCGGCGTATAGGGCGAGGGCCACTTCCAGAACCGCATGGGCGAGCTCGTACCAGGTCCGGATTTCCAGCCTCGCAAGGGCCTCGAGCGCCAATTTCGGATCCGGATCCCCCTCCTGGACGCCGAAAAATGCCCCGGAAAGGAGCTGCAGCATCGCCTCGGTGTTCGATTCGGCCCTGAGTTTCTGGATTTCGGCTTCGACCCCCTTTTCCTGGATGGTCTTCAGGGAAGGCTGCTTGAATTGCAGGAAGACGCGTCCAGATCGGCCCACCGCGGCCATGAAATCGGTGAAATCCTTCCACCCCTCCGGGCCCAGGATCTCCTCGAGGCGCTTCGGCAGGACCTTGAAGGCCTTGATCAGGATCCCTTTCCAGGCCCGGGTCCGGAGCGGCTCGAAAAGGACCTGCTGCTCCTCGGACATGTTCGCGAGCGAGATGAAGCCCTCGATCTCGATCACCATGGTCCGATAGGGAAAGACCTGAGCCTGCATCTGGCCAAAGGGTGCCGCGACGACCGAGAAATTGTCGAGAAGGCCTTCCGTGACGGCCTTCTTCAAGCGTCCTTCGATGTCCCGGATCTCCCGATCCTCCAGGTCCGTGTACCAAGTGTGAGACATGCCCTTGCCGGACGCGGTGACGACGAGAAGCATGGTCGGCTACTCGACGATGTCCGATTCGATCACCGAGACGCTCTCCCGGTGCCCGTATTCGCTCCGGTAGTCCTCCCACTCGGCCAAGGCGTCGTCGTTCCGTTTGTCCTCGACGGACTTCAGGATCTCATTGAGCTTCTCGGGGTTCTCGTCGTCCTCCTGCCATTCGAACCCTCCCAGCTCCGCCTGGGCGATCCCCTTGATGGATTCCGCGGCGTGGGCAAGGGCCGCATCCTTCTTGGTGAAGACGAGAAAGACAGGCCCGTCGGAATCGTTCTCGTCGCTGTAGATGTAAATCCAGACCGTCTTGTTCGGCATGAGGCATCTCCCACTTGATCCGGTCCGTGGGGGAGACGGTCCGACGCTCTTCTTTACCGCAGTCCGGAGGGAAAGTCAAGGACGCGCCGAGGCCGCGGGCGTGGAATCAGTGTCCTGCCGAGGCGACCTGAGGACGCACGCTGCAGATTTCGTTCCCGAGCAGGTCCGTCGTCAGCGTCCAATCGCCGTCCGCGATCGGGTCGGCCGTCACCGCCATGATCCAATTGGCGACGTTCGCCGGCACCGAACCGTTGTCGATCCCCTGGCTGAAAAACATGAGGTTCGGATTGAGCTGGGGCGGCTGCTGGAGCCGGAAATTCAGGACCGGGCCTTGGACTACCGACAGGGCGGCGATGACCGGCTCCGGAGGCTGGGTCTGTGGGGCCGCCTCGGTCGCCATGACGTAGAAGACCGAGTTGTTCGGGACCGACCCGGTGTCGAGCCCGACGATGGAGTTGACGAATGTCGTCGTGAGGGGCATCAGCCGACCCTGAGCATCATCCTCATGCTGTTGATCGCGCCGGCCACGGTCGACCGGAAGAAGGCGAGCGTCGAGTCGTCGACGGCGATCTGCTTGATGACCCCGTACGGCACCACGGAGTCGGTGACGTAAGTCTGGTAGATCTGCGTGCCGAAGGCCACCTTCCCGGAAGGATTGATCGTCGCGTCGAAGGGAAAGACCTGGACGTTCCCCTGGAAATCGACCAGTCCGACGACAGCCCCGTCGTCCTCGACAGACCAGCTTCTGAGACGGTTCCTGACGGCGGGATTGGTATTTTCAAGCATGAACCACTGGCTGAACTGGTTGGCCTGGCCGTCGACGGTTCCGCCGCTGTTTCGCAGGGCGTTTCCCATCACGTAGGTCTGGTTGGAATTGATGGGATACCCGTTGGGATCCAGCATCATGGCCCCAGACCATTCCGGCACCGCCCGCAGGGACTCCAGGTAGAGATGGTACTGCCCGCTGTAGTAATTGATCGTGGTCGGCGTCGTCGCGTCGATGTCGATCTCGCGATCGCAGAGCACGATATTGTTCTGGTCCTTGACGATCCATTCCAGTCTCTGGGGCGTGGTGGCCACCACCGTGACAGTCATGAACCGCCCTGCCGCGTCGACAGGGGATTTGAAGACGCCCGCAGAAGGGTTCGTCCAGGCCGGCGTCTGGGTCGTCAGGATCGTCGTCAGGTCGCTGATGATCGTCGCCACGTCCGTGACGCCCAGCGTCGTGTTGAAGAAAAAGCTCGACTGGAGAAAACGCGGAACCGTCATGCGACCCTCACTGCAACTTTCATGCCGTCGACCTGCCCGAGTCCGCCGATCACCCGGAACGTTCCGAGAACGAGCCCGGTGGTGTCGATGGGCACCGTCTTGAGCGTGCCGGCCGGAATGCTCTGGTCGCACAGGTAGGCCTGGTACATCCTGCCGATCCACTCGTTTGTGCCGGCGATGTTGATGAACATGTCGACCGGGAAATATTGGAGGTTCCCGGCTCCATCGCGGAGCCCTGGAACGGCGCCGTTCGTGGCCACGCCCCAGGCCCTGAACCTCGACTGATCCGATGAGCTTCCATTGTCCAGGGCGAATTCCTGCCCGAAGGTGCTGCCCCCGCCATCGATTCCTCCGCCGGCGTTCCGGTAGCCGTTCCCCCATACGTAGTTTTGGATGGCGTTCTCCGCGAGAGGCGTCTCGTCCAGGATGCCGCTCTGCGCGACCTCGGGAGTGGCCACCAGGATCTCGATCCAGGCGTGGAACTGTCCGGTGTAGTAGTTCACCGTGTCTCCGCCGCCCGAGATCTCGATCGACCGGTCGCAGATCGTGATCGCATTCTGGTCGGTCACGATGAACTCCAGCTGCGTCGCGGAGAGCCTGTTCAGCGTCACCTCGAAGAATCGCCCGACGCCGTCCACCGGAGACTTGAAGGTGTCCGCGACGGGTTCCGTCCACGCCGGGGTCTGCCCGGTCACGCGCGCGCGGAAATCCGTGATGATCGTGGCTACGTCCACGATGCCGCCGTTCGTGAAGAAGTCGAAGCTCGAGGCGAAGCAGGGGAAAGTCGTCACATGGACCTCACGTACATGGAAGCCGTCTCACCGACCGTCGTCGTACCGACCTGGACGATCTGGGCCGTCACCTGCGTGAAGGCAGGGATCACCGTGGGCCCGATCGCCAGCGTCCCGCTCGTCGTCCCGGCGGTGACCGTCACCGTCCCGAGCAGCGTCACGCCCATAAAGAACGAGACCTTGACGTCCTGGCCCATCGATGCCTGCTGCAGGTAGACGTCGAGGCGGTTCGTGGTGACCGGAACCGTCTGGGCCTGGATCGGAATCAGGTCATTCTGGATGGTCGAGAGCGTTCCGGAGAAGGTGAAGAGGAAGTCCGTGGCGCCTCCGCCGCCGGTGCCGGATCCCTGCGGTCCCTGAACGCCTTGGGGTCCGGGGTTCGTGCCCTGGAATCCCTGGAAGCCCTGGTTTCCCTGTGCTCCCTGGGAGCCTCCCTGCATTCCCTGTATTCCCTGAAGCCCTTGTGGCCCCTGAGCGCCGGGATTCGTGCCCTGCAGGCCTTGATTGCCCTGGTTGCCCTGCGCTCCAGAGCCCGTCAGGCCCTGGAAGCCCTGGTTGCCTTGAGCGCCATTCGTTCCGTTTGTGCCGGTGCTGCCCTGGAGGCCCTGATTTCCCTGGGCGCCGCTGCCTGTCAGACCCTGGAAGCCTTGCGACCCTTGGGCTCCCTGTCCTCCGGATCCCTGAGAGCCCTGGTTTCCCTGGGCGCCGCTGCCCGTCAGACCCTGGAAGCCTTGCGACCCTTGGGCTCCCTGCCCTCCGGATCCCTGAGGGCCCTGGTTTCCCTGAGGGCCCCCGAACGGCCCGGGGACGCCCTGATTGCCCTGGTTTCCCTGGACGCCTGGAGCTCCCGGAGCCCCGGGGGCACCCGGCGCGCCCGGAGTCCCCGGACCTCCGCCGCCCCCGCCCCCGCCGCCTCCTGAGACAAACGGCCATGCCGGAGGCGGAGTCAGGAGCGGAACAATTTCGAGGAGATCCGCCGCGAGCACAAGGGAATTGGCATAGATGACCCGGCCGTCGGTCATCCTGATGGATCCGTCCGCCTGGCGTGTCGCCACGGAACTCTCTCCGATCTGGCGGGCGGAAATACCGATCGGAATACTGCTCGTCGGAGGAGGGGGATCCTCCGACCGGAATTCTAGTTCATCGGCGGATGGAATACAAGCGACTTACTTCGGCCGCGTCCATCCGATGACCTGGTCGATCAGGGCCGTGAGACACTCGTCGCAGCCCTCGGCCGCCCCGAGAAGAGGATTGATCGGACGCTTCTCCTCGATCGACAATCCCGGATGGCTGGAGCATTTCCTCATCATCGCTCGGATGTCGCCGCACGGAGAAAGGTCTGGACCCGGCATGGCCGGAGCAGCCCGCCCCAGGATCTTCTGGGCGCATGAAGAACCCCTCATGCCAGCTCGGAGCGCTTCGCATCCCATCCTGAGATTGTTCAAGCGCTCGATCGTCGCGGCCTTCTCGGAATAGAAGACCGGCGTGGCGGTCAGCATGTCCCGGACGATCTCGGTCAGGTCCTCGACCGCTTTCAGCGCGTCTCCCACGTCGTTCATCCCGCCTCCTCCCAGGCAGTCACCCGGAAGCGGCCGTCGACCAGGCGCACCCGGAACATCCGGTCGAATCCCTCCTCCATGCTGGGCGCCTCGAAGCGCCGTAGCGTCGAAAAGATGGCCCGTTCGGGAACGCGCGCCTTTCCGAACCTCGACCGGTTCCTCTCGAGACTCCGCTCGGCATCGGACTCGAAGAAATATCCGAGCACCCGAGCGCCGGCCGCCTTCGCCTCGGCGATGAGCGCCCCGCGGTCCGCGCGCGTCACGTTGGTATTGTCCACGACCACGGGACGGCCCTTCTCCAGGGCCTCCCGGAGCAGCCGCATCTGGCGGTCCTGGCGGCGCCTCGCGTTCCGGAAATTGTCTTTGCTGATGTGCCCGTGCGTCGAGGCGAAACACGTCCTGAAGAAGGACGTCTTGCCCGAAGCCTGCAGGCCCACCAGGATCACCGCCTCGCTCATCCCGCCCTCAACGCGTCGATCGACGCCCTCAAGTTCTCGCGCGCGGCCTTCTCGTACAGCTCCCGGAAGATTCCCGTGCAGTAGATAGTGCTGCGAGCCAGGAACCGATCCAGGATCTCCGCGCGCTTCGCCCGGAAGATATTCCGGGGTACCCACCGATACTCCTCCGCGACCGCCTTCTCGTAAACCCAGAACGCCTCAGGCGGCTGCCCTAGGATCGCGAGGTCCGCGTCCGCGAATATCATCGTATCGGAGTCGGTCGCTGGCGCCGAATGCTTCGAGTAGAGGATCACTTTCCGAGAGATCTCGCGCACGTCCGGCAGGACGCCCGCGCGGTCGCAGAACCCTCCCAGAAGCTCCGCGCTCCGCTCCTCGTTCTTCGTGGACTCGGCATCGTACGATGCGTCATGCCACCAGATCGCGAGCTCGACGGCGACAGGATGCGTCGCCCGGAACGAGATCCTGTCGAACTCCGACAGGCAGAAGCCCACGTGGTCGAGGTTGTGATACGCTCGCCGCGGCCGGGAATAGTTCTCCTCGAGGCCCTGGAACTCCTCGCCCGGGTCGGCGAGATAGACGCCGAGGCGATCGCACAGTCTCGTCCAGCGTTTCCGCATCTCTCCCCGGTCCATGGTGCCGCATTATAGGTTACCGGTTTACCACTCGTCAAGAATGCTCTGGCGCGTTCCCGAAACGCGAGATATAATGCCCTGCCCTGGAGAGACGAATGCCCACGGCGCTCGAATCCTTCCCCGCTGGAAAAATCCCACGCCCGGAACAAAAGCAGGCGATCGCGGAAATCGAACGGCTCTACGAAGCCGGCCAGAACATCGTCGCCTTCCAGGGCCCCACCGGAGTCGGAAAGACGTTCGTGGCCGCGGCCTTCGCCAAGAAGGAAGCGAACCTCGCCCACAAGACGCACATCATCACCGTTCAAAAAAACCTGCAGGACCAGTACTCTGCGGATTTCCCGCCGCCCTTCATCGAGGTCATGAAAGGGCGCACGAACTACAAGTGCGGCTACGAGCCCTGGGAAAACCGGAATGCCTCGCGAGGATACTGCCGGCGCGTCGAGAAGAGCGCTCTCATCCGGCAGTGCCTGAAGGGAGGCAATGTCGAGCAGGGACAGAAGCTGGAGCTACCTCCCGAGGCTTATGCCTGCGACTACTGGAGCCAGCTCTCCCGTGCGTCGCGCGCCCCCATCACCCTCTTCAATTTCCAAAGTTTCCTTTTCCAGCAGCGCCTGGGTCGCTTCGGCAAGCGCGATTTCATGGTCATCGACGAGTGCCACAATGCCGAGAACATCCTGCTCCAGTTCGTCCAGATCACCCTTTCGGATAAGGTCCTGAAGCACCTGGGCGTCCGGCTCGACCTTCGCCTCAACACCGGCCAGGACGTCCTGGCCTGGATCGACCGTGAACGCGTCGTCGAGAAAATCGTCGAGCACCTGGGCTCCTCGGTGAACAACGAGGCGGTCCCGGACGGACTCACCCCTGCGGAGACTGACCAGCTGAAAGGCCTCCTCCAGCGCGTCGAGGACCTCCGGAAGTATCTCGATCTCACCGAATGGGTCGTGGATGTGACCGAGGATCCGGACCCCGAAGACCCGAACGACAAGACGAGGAAGCTCCGCGTGCGCCCCGTCTTCGTCGGGCTCTTCGCGAAGGAGCTCATCTTCTCCAAGGCCGACCGCATCCTCGCCATGTCGGCCACCATTCTCGATCCCAAGATCTGGGCCCGGAACCTCGGGATCCGCCAGGCGGACCTGGGCTACGTCGAGGTGCCGTGTCTCTTCCCCGTCAAGAACCGGCCGATCTTCCTCGAGTACGCCGGCGACATGAGCTGGAAGAACCTGGAAGGCACGCTTCCGCGGCTCTTCCCGACGGTGAGCCGGATCCTCGAGCGCCACCGCGGCCAGCGCGGAATCATCCACGGCCACAGCGAGAGGCTCTGTAAGCAGATTCTCCAGAACGTCCGCTCCCCGCGGTTCCTGCATCTCGACATGTTCCCCGGCCGCGACAAGTCCGCGATGCTCCGGGAGCACATGAAACGCCCCGACTCCGTCCTCGTCGCCAGCGCCATGCACGAGGGCGTGGACCTCAAGGACGAATGGGCGCGCTTCCAGATCATCACGAAGGTCCCGTGGCCGACGACCGAGGACAAGTTCGTCAAGGTGCGGATGGAGCACGATGGATCATACCTGCCCTATAACTGCGCGCTCAAGCTCGTCCAGTCCTACGGCAGGATCGTGAGGCACGACAAGGATTTCGGGATCACATACATCACGGACGCCGGCTTCGATTCCTTCCTCATCCGCTGCGGCTGGCTTTTGCCGAAGTGGTTCAGCGAGGCGATCCAGAAGCGAAATCAATAGGTTGCGACACGCCTGTCACCGCGCCACAAAAAATAGGCACTTTTTTTATTCATCTTTGCTTTACGCTTGACTCTCCTTTTTTCAGGGCTAGACTCCATCTCGCGCCTAACGCGGAAGTTCATCGCTCTGTTGTGAAATTGGAGAAGGGGAATGATTCTATCTCCCGAGCATCTCGGGCTGTGCCGTCGCATGCCTCCGACGCTCCTGCGTTAGGCGCGCTGGGTCGTTCGACGGATCACGGCGGCATAGCTCGAGACGTTCGCGGGAACAGTGGCGTGGAGAGTAGTGAGGGAAGGCATGCCTCCTCCGGCGGTATCGGTTTCAGCGAAAGATTTTCTATCGGCGATCTGGGGGGACACCAAGGGGGTCGCCGAACTCACGATCATCGGCAAGGAATTCACGAAGGCGCTCGCCTTCGATGCCCCCGAGGGAATCAGCTCCCTGGTCGACGCCGCCCCCCGCCACAACGCCACCGGCAACGTGTACGTGGGCATCTGCCTCCGCCGGGAGCGTTGGCCCAAGCCCACCGGGCGCTTCCTTCCTGACGGGAAGCCCGAGATCGCCAAGCGCGGGACCGAGGACAACGTCATCGCCTCGTGGTGCGTGTGGTGCGAATTCGACTTCCCCGGCCCGGGTCACAAGGGCAAGGTCTGTCCTCCGGAGATCGCCAAGAAGATGCTCCAGGACTTCCCGCTCAAGCCCTCGATCGTCGTGAAAAGCGGCGGCGGCATCCAACCCTACTGGCTCTTCAAGGAACCCGTGACCGGGGACGACATCTGGCGGGTGAAGACCATCAACAAAGCCCTTGTCGCGCACTTCACCAAGGATCAACACGGGGCGGATCCCCAATGCGTGGACCTGGCCAGGATCTTCAGGCTCCCCGGGACCAAGAACCTGAAGTACAACCCGGTGCGCATCGTGGAAGTCTCCTGGTGGGATCCGAACAGGCGGTACATCCTCGACGATTTCGACTTCCTGCCCCAGGAGGATCCCCAGCCGCTCTTCAACGCGGGCACGGGGCCCATCGGCCCCGTTCCCCCGCTGCAGACGCACGGGATGGCGCGCCCAGGCATGGACGGGGCCCCGCGGCAGGTGCCCTCCATCACCTTGAACGAGGAGACGATCCGCGAGATCGGTAAACTCCTGGGAGGTATATGGTTCGAGGGCCACCGCCACCAGATGGCCCTCACGGTCGCCGGGATGCTCGCCTGGAGCGGCATCAAGTACGAGTCCACCGCGGCGATCATCCAGATCGCCTCGACTATTGCTGGCGGCGACACGCAGAAGCGACTTAAGGATGTCCAGGACACCTACAACAACTTCTCCATGGGGAAGGAAGTCTCCGGGAAGCCGAAGCTCCTCGAGATGGTGAAGACCGAGTTCCCGGATGCCTTCCGGAACAAGGCCAACCAGGCAATAAATTCCATCGTGAAGATGCTCCCGAAGCCCCCGGGCGACGGGGACAACGGCGACGACGACGACCAGGGCGGCGCTGAGCCCGACTTCGACATCGTGAAGATCATGAAGTTCGACTCCCGGCCGGCGCGCTTCAAGGTCTTCATCCGGAAGCACGGCGAGGACACCCAGTACGAGGTCGAGTGCGAAACCCAGGTCCTCACCGATATCCGACTCTTCCGGAAGGCCTTCTTCGAGGCCACCGAGAACAAGTTCATCGCCTACATCAAGCAATGGCGCTGGGAGCAGCTTGTCGCCGCGGCACCCCTTGAGATCCGGAAGGCCCCCAAAGTTGCGACGGTCGGGGGTGCCATCCTCACGGTCCTCGAGGAGTTCCTCGAGCAGAAGAAGGAGAACCCGGAACTCGGGATCCTGAAGACCTTCCCGGGCTATAACGACACCGAGATCTTTTTCCAGTACCGGGCCTTCAAGGGGCGCCTCAAGGACCATGGCCTCAAGGCCAGCGACCAGACCATCTCGGACATCCTCGAGCAGGACGGCTGGACCAACCAGCGGCGGTGGATCGGCGACAAAAACCCCCACCTCTGGGTCAAGCCGCTCAAGGCCCAGGAAGAGCCGAAGGACGAGATCAAACCCCCCGAGCCCCCTCCCGCCCAGCCCGAACTGTTCCTCAAGGAGCCTGAAGGCACCCCTCCCGAGGCCCTGCCGAAGGCCGATCCTGTACTGACCGAACCCTCTCCCGACACCCCCCAAACCGACCCGGTAGGTTCCGGTACAGCCGGTACGGAGACCCCAGCCAAAGAGCCCGGAACCGTGGGTCCGGCTCTTCCTGACCGCGATTCCGAAGAGAAAATCGAGTCCTGGGAGGATCTCCCATGGGATGTCGGGGAGGGTCCGGAAGGTGATTCGCCTGAAAACCGCCTTTAATATATCCAGCGAAAAAAAAACGATGCAACCCATTGATTTAAAAGGTTTAAAAGAGGTCGGTATAGTCGGTATAGTCGGTATCTATTCGATCGCCAATAACTTAGATTGTACCGCCCTCTTTTGAGGTCGGTATATTTTTTGGCCTCGCGAGATGTAGACGGTTTTGGAAAACCGAGCGCCCGAGCTGGCCTCCGGCCCGGGTTCTGACGAGGGACGCATGCCAAGAGACATCGTGGTGCTAGGCCCCCCGGGGACGGGCAAGTGCGTCCATCCGGACACCCTGATCCTGACGGACGACGGTCTCGTTGCGGCGGGGGCCCTCTGCCGGGAGTGGCCAGCTCCTGACGAGGCCGCGCCTCTCAGGAAGGGGGTCTACGGGTTGTTCGGGCGGCAGGAGACCTCCGGTTTTTACAACGGGGGAGTCAAGGAGTCCAGGCTCCTCAAGACTAGGAGGGGCTACGAGCTCATAGGCACGCCCCAACATCCGGTTTGGACGCTCCGCGAGGGACGGCCGCAATGGGTCAAGCTCGGGGACGTTCGCATCGGAGACCGGGTCGCGATCCAGTCCGGCCTCAAGGTCTTTCCATCTCACGAACCCGAGTTGCCCGCGGTCGCGGAGCCTCTTCACTGGCGCCGCGGGGTGACCAAAGCAGTTCGGGCTCCCGGACGAATGGAACCTGAACTTGCGGAATGGCTCGGCTGGTTTGTGAGCGAGGGATGCAACAGACCTTCGAACAAATACGCATTGCTGTTCTCGAATTACGATCCCGGCGTCATCGACCGCATGGACTTTCTCACCAGGAAGCTCTTCGGGATCGGTCTGGGCTGGCGAGGGAGCCGCACTGATTTTTCGATGGATTCGTCGCTGCTGAAGAAGTGGTTGCGCAGCATCGGAGTCGACGGCTTGTCTTCCGACAAACGCGTGCCGCCCGTCGTGCTCCGTTCGACGATGGAGTCGCAACGCGCCTATCTGAGAGCCGCCTTCGAAGCCGACGGGTCAGCGACCGAAAGCCGATGCGCGATAGAATTCTCGACGGCATCGGAAAAAATGGCGGCGGAAGTCCAGCTAATGCTCCTCAATTTCGGGATTTTCTCCACGCGGTCGGCAAAGCTCGCGACCACGAAACGATGGGGCCGGCGTCCATACAGCCGTCTCCTACTGTCGGGCGTCGATGCCATCGCCTTTGTCAGGGAAATCGGGTTTGCAGAGGGCAGCATCAAGCAAGGTCAGGTGGTCAGAAAGCCGACGAATGCTTGGAACTTGAGAGGGCTGCCCTCCGATTTCGTGACTGCGCGCTATCGTGAGATTCGCGAGCATATGAAGGCCATCGGCCTGGAAAAGGGGCGCGCCTTCTGGAGATGCAACAAGACCGTCGCCCGTGCACTGGCCGGTAGCAGGAAAGATTCGTCTCACCAGCTCGTCGCCACCTCGACAGTTGGCAGGGCCTTGGAAGCTTTTGAAGAGGTGAAGGACTGCGCCGGCTACCGGCAGCTATTTGAGGAGGCGAACAGCGGGAGGATGTGGGATGAGGTCCATTGCTGCGTGGCCGGCGACCCGGTCCAGGTGGTGGATCTGGTCGTTCCCGAAGGTCATTCGTTCATCGGGAACGGCATCATCTGCCACAATACGGAATCCATGATCACGGTCTCCCGGAACTGGCTCAAGACGAAGGCCTGCGACCGGAACGAGATCGCCTACCTCGCGTTCACGAAGGCGGCCGCCGGCGAAGCCGCCTCCCGCATCATCGACGAGGACCTCCGGCGGGACGTGGGCGACAAGATGCCCTACTTCCGGACGCTCCACAGCCTGGCCTACCGGGGCATGCGGAAGGAGAAGGACGACCTACGCCCCCTGACCACTTCGGACATGAAGCACTTCGCCCAGGTCTCCTCGATGCAGGGGATCTACGCCGTCCACGAGTACGAAGACCTGTCGGAGGCCTACTCGCTCCAGGAGAACTTCGGCCGCACCGAATGGGACAAGTGCCTGACGGCCTACACGCTCAGCCGGATCTCCGCCCGGAACGTGAACGAGCTCGCCGCGGCGTCCCGGAAGATGTGCCCCGCGGCCGAGAAGATGTCCGGCTGGATCGACGAGGACCAGTACCGGGCCTTCATCCGGCACTACGAGACCTACAAGAAGGCGAACGGCCTGCTCGACTTCACGGACATGCTGGCCTTCGGTCTCACTGAGATGCAGCCCCTCGACGACGTCAAGTACGTCGTCATCGACGAGGCGCAGGACCTCGCGCCCATACTCTTCGCCATCGTCGACCGGCTCTTCCGGAACGCGAAGGAGATCTGGTGGGCGGGCGACGACGATCAGTGTTTGTACACGTTCGCAGCAGCCGACGCCCGGCTTTTCATCGACCGTGCAAGAAAGGCTCACACGCGGATCTTCCTCCGGGACACGCATCGCTTCGGAATCGAGATCGTGAACGTCGCCGGCCAGATCATCCGGCAAGTGAAAAACAGAGTCCCGAAAGAAGTCGTCGGAGTGCCAGGCCGCGGCCATGTGATTCACTCCACTGGCGAGTTCAAGCCCATCGTGGCGAAGATGCTGCTCCTCCACCGGCATGTGATGGGGTGCCAGGCGCTCGCCTCGACCTACTTCGCGGCCGGCCTCCCCTTCAGGAACGAGCGCGGCCGCGATCCGCTCGGCGCCAGCCAGCGAATGAAGGCCTTCAAAGCAATGCGCGACCTGGCGGACGGCAAGGAAGTCACCCTGGGCGCGATCCACCGACTCGTGGACGACCTCATGCCGAGCGTCCTGGTCGACGAAGAAAAGGGAGAGAAGAAACGCCTCGTTGTCCACGGCGCAAAGAAGAAACTCCAGGATTCCGGTACCGGATCGGCAAACATCCTCGACCTCATGCGCATGAAGATCCTGACCGAGGACGGCGCCGACCTCATCCGCGGAAAGCACTTCCGCAGCCTGAAGCACGCCGACGACCTCGAGTATTACGACCGCGTGATCGACAACGGCTATTCCCTCGAGACGGTCGACGAGCAGGACCAGATCAACGTGCCGGTCATCACGACGATCCACGGCGCCAAGGGACGGCAGTCGCCGCGCGTCGTGGTCTTCAACGAGATGGGCCGGAAGTGCGGGGAGGACGACATGGACACGGAGCACCGCCTGGCCTACGTCGCAGCGACCCGGACGAGCGGCGAACTCGAAGTCTGCAGCGAGCGGATGGTGGACTGGGCGGAAAAAATGTACGAGTATCCGCTCAAGGAGAAATGACGCCGTGTCACCGGACGGCACGGCGGGATGTTACGCTGTCTTCCAGGATGGTGCAGCGATGAAGAAGGTCGGTTCGATCGACACGAAGGGGATGGGCAGAGTTCTCGCAGTTCCCCACGGGGAGTTCGGGCTCCGGCCCTTCATCTGCCCGAAGTTCGAAGGGCTGTCCTGCATCTCCAGGTCGGCCGATTCGGTCTGTTCGGGCTATTGCGGGAAGGCCGATCCTGAGAAGGGCATGCCAGAAGGTTGGACCTACGTCTATTGCCAATACGCGGACCAGGAAAGGAAGGAGGGCGTCAAGTGAACCTGAACTCGGTGATTCTGGCCGGGAACCTGACGAAGGACCCGGAGCTGCGGAACACGCAGAGCGGCGCCGCAGTCTGTTCGTTTTCGATCGCGTCGAACCGCCAGTGGTTCGACAAGGCATCGAACCAGAAAAAAGAGGAGGTCTCGTACGTCGACTGCGAGGCCTGGGGAAAGACTGCGGAGCTCGTCGCGCAGTTCCTGAAGAAGGGCCGCGGCTGCATCGTGCAGGGCCGGCTCAAGCAGGACCGCTGGCAGACGAACGACGGACAGCCTCGCTCGAGGCTCAAGGTGGTCGCGGACAACGTCCAGTTCCTCGGGAAGGGAGGGGGCCAGCAGGACGAACAGGCCCCCGCGGCCGACTCCCAGGTGGAGGAGGACGTTCCGTTCTAGTGTCCTAAAACGACACATTGCCCCGGTAGGATTCCGGAGCAAGAGCGGCCGCCCCGGGCCGGACCTGGCCCTGGAGAGGATCCCGAACGCAATTCCGTCCCGGGGCGGCACGGCGCCAGAGGATTCCCGTTGACCAGCACCCTTAAACCCGGTAGCATAGTCCCGGAAACAGAGGAGACTTCATGCCCGAAACCCATGAGCTCACGATCGGCCACGACCAGGACCTTTACGAGTCCTTCGAACTGGCCGATGAGCAGCAGATCATCGCCGAGATCTCCGGCCGCGTCACCGACAAGTACGTCTACGAGCTGAAGGGCGTCAAGGACCAGAGCGGGAACCCGGTGAACGGGCTCTCGTACGCCGGCACGAACTGGGCGTGCCGCGAGTACGCCAAGCAAGGTGAGGTCATCCGGATCGTCGACAAGGACTTCCGATCCGACCCCACGAATGACCAGTACATCATCGTCGTGGTCACCGCGCAGCGCTTCAGCGTCCATCCGGAGACCGGGAAGGAGATCGCGCTCGACTCGACCATCGGCATCAAGCGCCAGTGGCGAATGATGAAAAAAAAGCGGTACGTCGACGGACAGGAAGACGGCTACGACATCGTCGAAGACCCGTTCTTCTGGGAGAAGGCGTGCTCGAAGGCGATCCGGAACGCGAAGCAGGGCCTCATCCCGGTCGACATCGTGAAGAAGCTCATCTCGGAAGCGCTCAACAAGAAGAACGGGCAGGACGTCCATCCCCGCCAGGGCGGATCGCCGAAGCAGCAGCAGCGGAACGCCTCGAAGGGCGGCGGCGGCGCCGCGGCCTCCGGCGGCCAGCAGGGAGACCAGAAGCCTCCGGGCGAGCAGAAGCAGGCCGAGCAGAAACAGACCGAACAGAAGACCGCGCAGGGGACCTCGTCGACGACACCTCCCCCGTCGTCCGCGGGTCCCGAAAATTCGTCGTCGGCCGCCAGCGCTTCCGGCGGGACGCAGGAGGGGGCCGGGAAACAGAAGGCCTCGAGGGACGTCCTCAACCAGAAGTTCGAGGCGATCCTGAAACAGGCCTTCAAGACGCAGGACGGCGAGCAAGCCCGCGCGGGCCTCGCCAAGCTGACGGGAATCGCGAAAATCTCCGATCTTCCCGACGACAAGCTCAAGGACCTTGGGAACCTGCTCCACGGAGTAATCAAGAACAAGAACAAGATCGATGCCAACAAGATCCTGTCGGCCGAAGGCCAGGTTCTCTGGAAGGGTCCGGAACCGGCTTCCGCGGCCGGGGCTGCGCCGCCTCCCGCCGACGCGCCGCCGGAAGACAAGGAATTCAACCCGTTCTGATCGGAGGGCGAACGTGAGGCACATCCTGAGGGTTCTCGTCGTCTTGGCGGCCGCGGCGCTCGCGTCGTGCGACCAGGGCCCGGCGCCGGCGGCCGACCAGTCGTGGACGAAGCTCGGCAACGTCGCCGACGGCTCGGGCGGCGCCACGGTCTTCAAGCGGACCGACCCCGACAACGGGAACACGATCTACGTCGCGATCGGCGTCAACACGTGCAGCGTCTCGGTCATCCCGAAGAAGTGAGGCGCCATGAACGAGTGCGAACATTGCGGGCTCCCCGGCCGCCACAAGAAGAGTGTGTGCTTCAAGGAACTCCTGCGCAGGAAGCATCTCGGGGATGCGCTTTTCAGCGCGGCCGTGGACCTCAGCCACAGGCTGGGAGATCCCGCTGATCCGAAGAATGCCGGCGTCGCCGACCGGCTGGTGGCCCTAGAGATTGCGACCTGGCGCTGGGCATCCTGAGGACCGCATGAACGACAGATATTTCTACCAGTTCAAGGTGGGCGACCGGGTCTTCCGCGGACTGTCGATCGCGGGGCTGAATGTTCTGCGCCGTGCGCTCGAACTGCTGGAGGTCAGGCCGGCCGACTGGCTGGCCATGAGCTCGGACGAGCGCAGGATGATCCGGCACGACACGTTCACGCGGGCGACCCCGGAGCTGGCGGAGCGTCTTTTCGGCGAGAAGATCGATTTGGAGGCCGTATGACGGACAGGGTGGCGGCGTTCACGGTTGTGCTCGACCAAAATATCCGCATTGACGACGTGGAGTTCATCGTGAACGCGATTAAGGCGATCCGGCACGTGCAGAGCGTCAAGCCCATCGTGTCCAACTATGAACTGCATATAGCCGAGGAACGGGTGCGGAGGGAGATCTATGGGAAAATCTTCGACATCGTCTATCCTGACCGTCACAAAAAAGACCGTGAGTGAATTCAAGGGGTTGTTCCGCCGCATGCCCCTGCAGTTTCGGAGCCGGCTCATGGATCTTCAGAAGAAGATCCAGCGCCTCGAGGCGGATAAGCGCATCGGCGGTGAAAGGCCCATGAAGTGCATCTGCCGGAAGAAGTTCAAGGGCTTCTCGACGTGGTATCCTCACTGGAAGTCGAGGCATCCCGTCCTTCACAAGCGCTACAGCGCCGTGAAGGGCAAGAAGGGCCAGGCAGCCCGTGGAAATCTCATGCTCCGGATGATGAGGGCAGCGAGCGCGTAGGCCATGATCGAGCCTCCCGAATACGCCGCCCTGATCAACCCGATTGTCGGGAACGCGTTCGCGATGCGATACGTGGGGCGGAAGGACTTCGTCCAGAATCTCACCATCGATACCGGGCCCAAGAATTTTCTCTCGCCGATCACGGTCGAGCTGTTCGACGGGCTGATGTACGAAACTGACCCGTGCGATTCTTTGATGTTCATCTCGCCGTTCGTGAAGCTGGTCACCGCAGTTCCCGCGGACTATGCCGCTCAGCTCCTCATCTCTCGGCTCACCGTCGTCCTCGAGGGAGAGATCGTCGTGGACAAGGGGCTTCTAGAAAAGTTTCTCGTGGCGCCTCCCTTCCAGGCTGCTGAGACCTCCGACTCGGGGCAACGGCTCGTCTACGTGGGCCGGAACGAGGATAGTCTGATCGGCGGATGCAATCTCGCCTTCACGGGCAGGAAGCCCACCCTCTCCATGCGCCTCGAGGGTCTGCCGGCGGGAATCGGAGTCATCCGCTTGATCTACGGCGCCATCCTGGGGCATTACACAACGAGGTCGAAGACGGGGGGCCTCTTCGCGGTCGGGAAGCTGGATGCCCAGCAGCAGGTATATCCCGTCTCCACCCGCTGGGAGGAGCCCCAGAAGGGCGACATCACCGAGGACAAGCTCGAACGCGCCTACGGCGACGCCCTCAGGGGCCTGCTCCAGGAGAAGGAAGCCGAGATCCTCCGGCTGAAGGAAGACGCTGATCTCCGGGAGAAGGCGGAGAAGCGCAGGGTGGAACTCGAAGCCGAGAAGAAGAAAACGATCGAAGAGCTTCATTCTCGAAACGCTGAGCTCGTCGGAGAGAAGCTTTGGGATCGTGACATTAGCGTCCGGCCTGACCAAATGCCGGTCGTCATCCGTCCCGAAGGAAAGCAGATCGTCGAGGTTCCCGTCAATTTCGAAGCGGCGCTCGCGCGGGCGAAGAAGCGACTCGTCCGGTGGGGCATCATCGCGGCGCTCGCCCTCCTGGCAGCTGCTGTCGCGATCCGGTTCCTGGTCCTCTAGGAAGGAGAGTTTTATGCCCGTCAGCGTCGTCCTGAATGCGAGCCTCGAGGCCGAAAAGCCCAGGGACATCAACATGGAACGTTTCCTCGGGATGCTCGACCACCATGAGACGCAAGAACTGAAGCTCATCAAGGCATCCATTCCCGGCGAGGTCCGCCACAAGAATTACCTCGAGTACCTGGAAACCGCCTGGGCGAATCATCAGGGCGTCGTCCTGACGCCGGATGTCTTCTGGTACACCCTGCTCTGCGAGTCGGCCCACATCATCAGGAAGGATGCCGAGAAGTACCGGAAGTTCTTCACCGATGCGCCCGGGAAGACCACGATCGTCGTCCTGACGGACGATCCGATGCACCTCCCGATCGACGCGATCATCGAACAGCTCCGCCGAAAAGTTCCTGGCGGCCTGGCGAAGCATTTCCTGCCCGAGTTCTCGACGACCGACGATGCCGCGCGCGAGGCCAGAAATGCCGCCTTCGCGGACGCCGTCTCGCCCTACTACGACTACTGCACGACGCTGTGCGGCATTCCGGCGGTCCGCATCGAGGGCAACGTCTCGGACTGGCAGGAGATCAAGATCTCGTGGATGGCGCTCACGGACGTCTTCGTCACGGCGCCGGAGTACTGCAAGCGCGTCAGGATGGTGATCGACATGATCATCGCCCAGTTCACGGAGCCGGACCTCGACTTCCTGAAGGACATCTACATCCATGACAGCTGCGGGTCGGGCCATACTTACGACGTTGCCGGATGGTTCACGGCTCTCTTCCAGAACCGTCCCAGGGATCGCCGGCACTATGCCCCGCATGTCGCCAAGGTGGAGTACAAGAACCGCGACACCGGGCGCTGCTTCCGCTCTCTGCATGGGGTCTTTGGAAGCGCCCTCGTCGGGGGATTCATGCAGCCCCTCTTCGGAAAGGTCGTCCTCGAGGAAAAGGCGGCGCCGCGTCTGGCGGAGAGATAAGCCATGGAAAAAATAATCTATGACGACTTCGCGCTGCGGAAGGGCAACCTGATCGCCCTCGGCGGGAATCTCTGGAACCAGCACGTGTCCCATGCAATCCGGTACAAGAAGGACGGCCAGGACGACCTCCAGGCCGCGGCCGGCGCCTTTTTCGACAAGGTCCTGCCGGAGATGCAGAACTTCATGGAGCAGAAGCTCGCGGCAGCGGCGAAGGGGACGGAATGAAACAGGAACCGATGGAAGTCGACCTGGCCAAGTCGGATGCCCGGGCGGTCTGGGGGAAGGGCGCGGCGCCGCACGGCAGGACGCCGGCGCTTGCCCTCGTCAACCCGATGCTCGGGCACAATGTCGGTTCCGCCGTTCGCGCGGCCTCGAACTTCGGAGCGAAGCAGGTCTGGTGGACCGGGAACCGTGTGACGCTCGACCAGGCGAAAGGCGAGCGGCTCCCGCGCGAGGAGCGGATGAAGGGCTACAAGGACGTCGAGCTCATCCAGTTCGACAGCTTCTTCGACCAGTTTCCGCCCGACGTGGTCCCCGTCGCGGTCGAGCGCCGGCCGAACTCCGAGTCGCTGGTGGACTTCATCCACCCGGAGAAGGCTCTCTACGTCTTTGGCCCCGAGGACGGGAACCTCGAGCGCGTCCATCTCCAGCACTGCCACCGGTTCGTCGTGATCCCGACCAGCCATTGCACGAACCTCGCCGCGGCCGCCTACATCGTCCTCTACGACCGGATGGTGAAGGAGATCCGGAAGGAGAGGGGCGAGGGATGACCGCGGTCCATGCTCTCCAGGTCTGCCTACGCGACGGCTGCGGTCACCCGGCACGCCTCCACGTCCTGAACGGCGTTGCAGGATGGGGCGGTCCTGACTCTCCATGCCGAAATCAGGATTGCGCCTGCGGCGGCTTCCTGGGGGTCCGCCCGGTGTCCGAGGGCTGGATCTGCCACAACTGCAAGAGCACCGGGAAAGGAAGCGAAGACGAACTCCCGCAGGGCTGGCGCTGGTTCGGTCTCTCGAGCACGCTCGAAGGGCAGTTCGACGAGCTGGAGTGCCCGCTTCTCTGCGCCTCTTGCGTCATCGACGTCGAAGTCGCCCTGGTGAAGAGACAAAAGTGACGCAAGCAGAATGGGTCCTGCAGTGCCGGATCCGGCAATGGCTCTGGAAGACATTCGGTCCGAAGACCGACTGGAAGGGATTTCCCATGCCCCGGCCTGAGGGCAAGCCATGACGGAAGACGATCTCAAGGCGATTGAAGATAGGGCCAAGAAGGAGGACATCCCGAAGCTGATCGCGGCCCTCCGGGAGGCACGAGGCGCCATGGCCGCCCAGGATGAGCGGGAGCGGAAGGCCGGCGAGGCCTGCGGCGTGAAGTATGAGCAGCATGGTTGCGATTGGCCGGAGTGGGTGGCCGATGCCCTGATGAGCAAGAACCGGCTCATCGCGGAATTCGTGGACGCGTGCTCCACGATCAGGCACGAGATCCGCGACTTCGGGCAGATGGGCCATGACGAAATGGTCGCGCTCCTGACTCGGCTGATCGATAAGGCCGGCGGCGCCCCGAAGGCCGGATCCTTGGCAGACATCGAAGCCCGGCGCGCCGAGCTGATGCGGAAGCACAAGGAGACGTGCGAGGGCTGTTGCCCGTCCTGCGGGGATCATTGTCCGGAGGAAGGCGGCACGTCCTGCGGCGGCCACGGACATGTTGGGGGGAATTCATGAGCGGACCCAGGAAGCACAACCTCAAGTTGATCGCGAAGTGCTCCGAGTACATCGCGAAGACGAAGAGCCTGCCGGAGGCGCAGGCGCTCGCCAAGAAGGACGGCTTTTCGGCAAACACGAGCGTCTGGCTCTCGGCCGCAAGTCAAGGACTCAAGTCCGGAAAATTTCCGTGGGAAGCTTCATGAGCGACGACCGCGATCAGAAGATCAAGGACCTCGAAGAGCAGAATATCCAACTGAAACAGCTCCTGCATGATACTGCGGCAGCGGCCCGAGAACTTCTCGACAACGACGGTGCCGGAGGCAGTTACGATGCGTCGAAGGCTTTCAAGGCGAGGCAGCGGCTTCGGGAACTGGTGTTCTCCGAGAACCTTATTTACGAGTGCAAGGTCTGCGGATTCCGAGGGAAGGTGTTGCTCGATTCTACCAGAGGCATTCACCATAGACCCGCCGATGCCCATGTCTGCAGTGGCACGGCGAAAGGTCCGGACTTGTCCTCTGGACGTCCCTACTGGATGGACAGCGGGCGCCACGGGTAGGAGGAGAGGATGATCGCCTGGGGATATTACCTGACCTACAAGGGATACTCGAAGCCGACCGTCCTCCGGATCTATCCCGATGCGCCGCGGCAGATGGTCCGGGACTACGCCAAGGACGCGACGATCTGCAACGGCAACACGTCGAAGGTGGTGAAGGTCCGCGTCGAGGAACTTCCGCAGTGCGGATGCGGAATCGTGGACGACATCGGCGTGGCGTGCAAGCGCCACGGTTCGAAGAAAGGAATGCGTTCCCATGAGAAAGCCCGGCGTCCTTGATCTCCTGAAGGCGGCCCTCTGGGCGGACAACGAGCGCCTCCACCAGGAACTTCCTGACGAGGTCTACAAGGTGATCCGGGACTACGTCGCGAAAGTGACCCATTCGGATCGCGGCCGGACGTACGTCCTCGGGAAGCCGCTCTACGAAGCCCTCGAATTCGTGAAGGAGCCCGAGAGCGGCGCCAGCAGGAAGCCCATGCTCGAGAACAAGGGGACGGCATGAACAATCCAATCGTGATCAATGAGAGGATCCACGAGATCGTGTCCGGGTGGGATCCTGGGGTAAAGCATATGCCCGGCATGAAAAGTTTGAAGTTTGCTTCCGAGATAAGGGACACCTGGATCCTCGTGGAGGCCGTCGGCAAACGCGGGGGCAAGATCCTGGTCGAGACCTGGCCGACGGGCTATGCAGCGATGGCATCCCTCGGCTGGCAGACGATGCCGATGCACTGGGCGAGTGCTGAGACGGCTCCCATGGCGATCTGCCAGGCCGTGCTCAAGGCCTGCGACGACCAATGAGCACTCCGACATCCGAAGTCCTGAAGGCCCTCCGGGAAGTCGAGGCCTGCCCGCGGACGCTTGCGATCATGAATCGGCCCACGATGCCGGGCTTCAACAAGATTCCTCCCGTCTTCCTCAAGGCCGTGAGCTGGGTGGACAGTTGCGATAGCTGCGCCGCGCTCATGCTGGGCGCGATCGGCACCGATGCCGTCGCGGCCCTGCGGGAGCCCCTCTCGTGCCAGCCCTGCTTTGACGAGCTCGTCGCGGCGTTTAAGCGCGATCGGGAGACCAAAGACCGGAAGGTGGAACATCCGAAGGCCGCCCCGAGGATGCCCTGGTGCGATGTCTGCGTCCAGATCGTGCTCGAATATCTGTCGAAACCGAAGGAGATCGCCCATGCCTAAGTGCGGGACCTGCAACCTGGAGCTCAAGGAAGACCAGAAACGCTGGTCGGCCTGCGGCTGCCTCCTGGGGGAGATGCGCTGCTCGAAGTGCGGAAACTTGGTCAAGAGGACCAGCTGGGACAGCGACGGCTTCGGGATCTACAGGCACGATCCCTGCGGACTGGTCTGCGAGGACGAATGCTCGGATCCGCGGCTCGAGCCGGCGGCGCGATAGGGAGGAAACGATGGGCGTCTCGACCGATGGACAGATCTGCTTCGGCGTAGCCTTTCCTGAAGGATTCGAGTTTCCTTGGGACGCGGAACAGTTCGGTGACGACTTCGAAAAATGGTGGCGTGAGGCCGTCTGCGGATACAAGCCGCCTTTCCAGATTTATGACGAGCATGGCGAGTACATCGGCGGGAAGAAGCCGTCCCAGAGCCGGATCGATGAATTTATTGAGCATCGGAGCAAGTTCGAGAAGCAGCACCCGGTTCCTGTCAAGCTGGTGAACTACTGCAGCCACGAATGCCCGATGTACATCATCGCCGTCCCCTCCAGCTGCTTGGAGAACAGCCGCGGCTATCCCGAGGAGATCCAACCGGGAAACCTGAAAGTCAGCGAGGCCGACGTCGAATCGCTGAAGAAGTTCCTGAAGGACCATGTCCCGGTGAAGGACGAGGACCTCGAGTACGCGGACAAGCGGTTCGACAAGACGATGACGCCGAAGTGGTACCTGAGCAGCTATTGGGGATGAGCCATGAACCTTGAAGACCGGATGAAGATGTACGAGGGGCACTACCAGACGGAAATACCCAGAAGGATGCCGGTCGTGATGCGCCTCGACGGGAAATGCTTCCACTCGCTCACCGAAGGTTGCGAGAAGCCGTTCGACGCCGGCCTCCGCTCGGCGATCCTGCTCGGCATCCGGGATCTCCTCGAGGAGACGCCGGCCAGGATGGCCTATCAGCAGTCGGACGAGGTGTCGCTGCTCTTCGTCGACTACAACCGCTTCGACACCGAGCAGTGGTTCGGCGGGAACATCCAGAAAATGACGTCCGTCGCCGCGGCGATCATGAGCGTCGGATTCACCAGGGCGTGGGGAAAGCCCGGGTACTTCGACGCGCGCCTGATCGCGATCCCCGAGCGCGACATCGTGAACTACTTCATCTGGCGCCAGCAGGACTGCATGAGGAACGCCGTCTCCATGGCCTCGAGGACGGTGTTCAGCCCGAAGCAGCTCCACGAAAAGCACGGCGGAGAACGAAAAGCGATGCTCGCCTCGAAGGGGGTGAAGTTCGAGGACTATGATCTCGGATTCCGCCAGGGGACCGTGAGCACGAAGACGGAGAGCATGGCGGCGCCGGTGTTCTCGAAGAACCGGGACTTCCTGGAGAAGTTCCTGACCGTGGAGGAGGAATGAGCGAAGAAGAAAAGCTCCGCGCGGCGCTCGAGGCGGCCCGGGCGAAGTTCCACGGCCTGTCCTGCGCGGTAGCGCTCCACCTGGCGGGCGACGGGCAGCTGGATCTCCTCGGGCTTCTCGAGTCGCTCCGCAAAGGCAACCTGTCGTGCGCGGCCGCGCTGGGATACCGCCCCGAGATGCAGGAAGGAAGTCCCCGATGACGTCCGAATTCGATACCCGCGTCCGCGCGCGCCGGAACCATACGCCCTGGTCGCGGATGAGCCTCGTCCAGTTCCTGAAGGACGCAGCCTGGAACGGCGCCGACGGCGCCGGAGAGGGAGGAAGCCTCGAGGCATTCGTTTCGGTCAAATATCGGCCCGACGTGGCCTCCCGGATGTGGTGGACGATCCGGTGGACCGGCGAGGACAAGCAGCAGCGGGAGGCGAGCGCCCAGGAACTCGACTTGGCTCTCTGGAGGGCGGCCGAGATGGAGGAGGGAGCGCGCACGGAGCGCAGGCGGAAAGAGGAAGCCTCCAATGGGAATCAGCCCGGATGAAAGGATTCGAAGTCGTCTCCCGGGATGCCTGGATCACGCACGATGGCCTGTACAGGTACTGGCTGAAGAGGGTCCTCCGGCCCGTGGATTCGGCCATCGTCCTGGCCGGCAGGGTCGTCTTCGTCATGCTGAACCCGTCCACCGCGGACGCGAAGATCGACGACGCCACGATCCGGCGCTGCATGGGATTCGCCTTCGCCTGGCGGTTTCGCGAGCTCATGGTGGTGAACCTTTTCGGCTGGCGTGCCACGGATCCGGACGAGCTGCTCGCCGCTGCGGATCCGGCAGGCCCGGAGAACCGCCGTGCGATCCTCTCAGTCTGCCGGGGCGGAACCCTCCATGTGGCCGCCTGGGGACACATCGCCGGGCGGCTCTCCGGTACTGCCGAAGAGGTGGCTGGAGTCTTGAAGGAAAAGGGTTACAATTTGAAGTGCCTGGGAGTGACGAAGGACGGCCAGCCCAGGCATCCGCTCATGCTGAAGAAGAGCGCGAAGCCGGTCGACTGGCCGATCGCGTCGTGAGGAAAGAATGGCGCTCAACAGGAAACTCATCCGGAAGCTGACGAAGGACTTCATCGTGCCCCACGCGAAGGAGATAATGCGTCCCCATGATGTCGTCATCGTCGAAAAGGACGAGGACGGCAGGACGACCATGCGGGGAAGGCCCATCTCATTTCCGATCTTGTATACCGAAAAAAAGAAAGGCCGGAAATGACGGACCAGATCGTGCTCGATCCGGTGGAAGTCCGGAAGATCCGTTTCTTTCATCCTCCGGAGGAGCCGGCATCCGATCCGCAGTACGTCAAGCACGTGAGCTGCGAGGGCGCGCGATTCCACGTGCTCTCCTGGCATCTGGTCAACAAGAACGCCGAAACGCACTGCTCGGAAGAGCGCTGCATCGTGAACAAGAACAAGCGATGGTGACGACTTGTCCGGCCCCTTACGACCACGGGGACGAGCGGGCTGGCATAAAGAAAGTCCCGGCGCATGTAGTCGAGCCGTGGTTGGGCTGCTAGTGACCGGGAAAGAGGCGTGATGAACGCCGCGGCGGGTGGAAGCCCCGCGCCAAAAAGGATGATGAATGTTCGCCTGCGGACCATGCCACGACCAGCGCCGCTGTCCGGCCGGTCGTCATGAGAGGGTCTACTGGGCGAAATGCGGACTGTGCGGGAAGGAATGCCAGTGCTACGAATGCATGCTGGGGGAACTGAAGGCACCGATGGCATCGCCGGAATGGGCCCTCAAGCTCCGGGCGATGTACCTCAACGTGCAGAGGATCGAGTACCCCAGAAGAAGGCGGAGGGAATAGCCGATGGCGCACGCAGACTACCGCATGAAGGGCCGGTGCAGGATCTGCGAGCAGTCCATGTTCGTCGGGGTCTGCCCGCACGGAATGGCGGAACGCGTCCGGCCACCGCTGCCTGCGGCGCCGACGATCACTCCGGCGGAGATCGAGGAGGCCTTGAAGAAGGCGATCCCGGGAGCGATCGAGCTGGACAAGAAGCTGGAGAGGGTCTTCAGGCCGCCGACGGCGAAGGAGGACTTGCCGCTCAGGTGAAGCGGTCCCGGACCAAGGCGATCGTCAAAGCCCTCCGGAAGTACCGCTACAACTTCGACAACGAGATCATGCTGCAGATGGGGATCGCGGAAGCCCTCAAGGAAAACCGGATCAAGTTCGAGCGCGAGGTTTCCCTCGGCGATCCCGGCATCATCGACTTCATGGTCGGGACCATCGGAATCGAGATCAAAATCAAGGGAAGCCCCTCCAAGGTCGGCCGCCAGGTCGTGAACTACCTCACCAGCGACAAGCTGACCGAGATCATCGTCGTCACCACGAAGGCGAAGGCGGCATCGTTCCTCAGGGTCCCCGAGCTGCTCGGGAAGAGAGTGACCGTCGTGGATCTCTGGGACAGGAATTTCTAGCTCGATGCGCACCTACGGCAAGGTCTGGCTGAAGGAAGGGATCTGGAACGTCGAGGCCGAGCCTCACGTCCTCCTTCGTCTCAAGCGCCAGCTCGACCGGGTCGCCAAGCACGAGTTCAAGACCGTCCACCTGACCGATACCGACGAGAACAGGATGGAACTCGATTGGTTCCTCGTCCGGTACCGCCTGAAGATCTCGCCCCAGGACAAGGCGGCCCTCGAACAGGGCACGGAGCGCTACAAGGAGCGGATCCTCACCCTCGAGGACATCATGGGCCCGAAGTACAAGCCCATGGACGTCAAGATGGCCGTCCAGCCTCGCCTCTACCAGCTTCAGGCCGCCGAGCTCACCCTCAAGAACGGGTTCCTTCTCCTGGCGGACGACGTCGGCCTCGGGAAGACGTGCTCGGCCATCACCTGCTTCACCGACAAGACTGCGCTGCCCTCGATCGTCGTCACGCTGGCCGGCGTCCTTCCAGATCAATGGGCGGCCGAGATCTCGAGGTTCATTCCCGATCTTTTCCCCCACGTGATCGAGAGCAAGAAACTTTACCAGTGGCCCCAGCGGAACGGGCGGTATCCGGACGTCCTGGTGATCAACTACCACAAGCTGACCACCTGGGCGGAGACGCTTGCGGAGTACGGGAAAATGGTCGTGTTCGACGAGTGCCAGGAACTCCGCCGGGACGAGAGCGCGAAGTACGAAGCCGCCAAGTTCATCGCGAGGTCCTGCGTGAAGACCATGGGCCTGTCTGCGACGCCGATCTTCAACTACGGCGGCGAAATCTACAACGTGCTCGATGTCCTCAAGGAAGACTGCCTCGGAAGCCGCGAGGAATTCGAACGCGAGTGGTGCAACGACTCGCACGGGCAGCGAAGGATCACCATCAAGGATCCGCGCGCCTTCGGATCGTACCTGAGGGAGAACTTCCTCATGCTCCGGAGGACGCGCGAGGAAGTGAAGCGCGAACTGCCGCCACTCACCAAGATCCCGTACCACATCCCTGCGAATGCGAGCGCCCTTGACAGAGTTGAAGACTCGGCCGCCGCGCTCGCCAAGATCATCCTCTCCCAGGAGAACATCGCCGGATTTGACAAGATGAAGGCGAAGCAGGACCTCGACTACCTGCTCCGCCAGGCGACCGGTGTCGGAAAGGCCCCGTACATCGCGGAGTTCATCCGCCTGATCGTGGAGAACGGCGAGAAAGCCCTCGTCTTCTGCTGGCACCGGGAGGTCTACGAAATCCTGATGTCGAAGCTCTCCGATCCTGAACTCGGGGACCTGAAGCCCGTCCTCTTCACGGGCAGCGAGACGCCCAAGCAGAAGGCGGAATCGAAGGAGAAGTTCGTCTCCGGCGACAGCAAGGTCATGCTGATGTCGCTCCGTGCCGGCCAGGGCGTCGACGGTATGCAGAGGATCTGCAAGACCGTCATCATTGCCGAACTCGACTGGAGCCCGGGCGTGCATGAGCAGAACATCGGGCGCATCTTTCGGGACGGCCAGCCCAATCCGGTCACGGCCTTCTTCCTGGTCTCCGATACGGGCTCCGATCCGGTCGTCGCCGAGGCCCTCGGCCTCAAGACGCAGCAGATCGAAGGGATCCGGAATCCCAACCAGGACCTGATCGAGAAGCTCCAGACCGGATCCGGATGGATCGAGAAGCTGGCGAAGGAGTACCTGAAAAAGTCCGGGAAGACGGCGCCCCGGGAGATCGACCTTGAGGAGAGCAAGGCGGAATGAATATGCGAGGCACCATGCGTCGTGAAGAGGCGCCGCCCATCATGAAGAACCTCTCGGTCTCGAAGATCGAGAAGGCTCTTCTATGCGCGCTCGCCATGAAGTACCAGTACGTCGACAAGATCCCGCAGCTGTCTGGCTGGAAGCTCGTCGCCGGCAACGTCGTCCACGAGATCCTGGAGAACGCGATCCGGAAGTTCGTCGCGACCGGCGCGTATCCGGACGAGGCGACCCTCGACGCCCAGTTCGAGCCGACCTGGCAGGCCAAGGTCCGGGAGGAAGAGGAGAAGCCCTGGTTCATCGGCTGGCAGGTCGATCCCGACGATCCTCCGGAAAGGATCAAGGAAGGATATCGGCCGCTCGTGGGCCTCGCGCGGAGGGAGGTCCTTCCGACCATCAAGCCGTGGATGATCGGGAACGATCCGGTCGTCGAGTACCGCATCGACCTTGAGCTGGAGAGCGAGTGGGGACCGTTCGCGATCCTGGGCTATATCGACCTTCTCACTGAAGACGGTGTCCTTGCCGACTGGAAGACGACCGATGGGCCGGAGGTCTCGGCCCGGGCGCTCCGGACCTGGCTTCAGTTCGCGGCCTATAGCATCTTTGTCTGGCCGATCGTGGGCGAAGAGGTCCTCAAGTGCGAGAAGATCTTCCTCGTCCGGGGCGAGAAGCCCTTCGTCCAGAGGCACCAGTTCGAGATCGGCCCCAAGCACCGCGAATGGTTCGTCCGGGTCGCCGCCCAGGTCTGGGGGATGGTGAAGAAGGGCATCTACGTCCCGAACACCGAGAGCTGGTTCTGCAAGCCCGGGTTCTGCAATTTCTACGATGGATGCCAGGGCGAGATCGTCGGGAAGAAGGCCGCCGATCCCGCGGCCGAGCTCAAGGCGCGCATGAGGGACGCCGGCCCGGAGATCTTCGACATCCTGAAGGAAGTCGCGGAGAAGGAGCTCTTCGCGGACTCGGACCTCTATGCCCGGATGTCGGCCATGATCGAAAAGATCAAGACAGGAGTCTGACATGTCGAGATTCAAGAAGAGCGAATACGTCACCGAGAAGCGCGCCCGGCCGGTCGAAAAGCCGGTGGTCTTCAAGCACTGCCAGGGCGACATGGGGCTGTGCAGATCGAAGAAGGATCTCGTCCCCTGCCAGAAGTGCAAGAAGCCGTACTGCGCCGACCATGCCAAGGACCATCCCCGCTGGTGCCTGGGGTCCTGGGTGTAAAATAATCTCTTGACTTTGAGCGGTTACTCGGTTTAACATCCAGCCTGTGACAAGGCCCGGGACGGGAGAACTGTCGGCGCTCAGGAAAGTCGAAGCCGCGGCGCGCATGATGCCGCGGCGGACGCCGGCTGCCGGCGCCGCGAGCACCCTCCATCAGTTCGAGATCTCGGCCGCCGCGGTGTGGGCCCTGGACGCGGCGATCACGGAACTCGACAGGGTCCGGAAAAAAGGAAGGAGAACCCGCCATGCCGAGCATCACGTTTCCTGACACGACCGGCGATGTCAAGATCAGCTGGAATCCGGAGGACCCCAAGGATGTCCAGAACGCCCGGGACCATTTCGAGAAGCTCAAGAAGGAGAACCACATCTTCTTCAAGCTCTCGGCGGACGGCTCGAAGGGGAAGAAGGTGAAGGAGTTTGACGAGGCTCTCGGCGAGCTCGTCTGCGAGTTCGACCCCAAGGCCGACGTCGTCGCCGCCCCGATGGTGTCGGGAGGCTAGGCCATGCCTTGGGACGATTCCTGGACCACCGGTCAAAACTGCTTCGCATCGAACATCGCGGACACGACGGGGAGCACCGTCGGCACGTCAGCGGGCAACGTGATGACGATCAATGTGATGCTCCAGTACAGCACGAACTCCGCGAACATCACGAACGTCGGGTGGAGCACCGTCCCGACGGCGACCACGCTCTGCGGATACGGCCAGCAGGTGCAGCCGATTGGCCAGTACTTCGGCGGCAACGACATGCCCAATTGGGATCCGCTGCAGGCCGGCCAGCTCCGGGAGGACTACCGGGCGCTCAAGGCCGAGTGGAAGCGGAAGCGCGCGGAGGTCCGGGCCCGGAGGTTCTTCCGCAGCATCGTGGGCGACGAAGCCTTCCGGCTTTTCCGCCGGAGAGGCTACTACGAGATCCGGGGCGCGTCCCGGACGAGGTATCGCCTCCGGCCTGGCATGAGAGTCCAGGTCATGAAGGGCTGCGCGGACGAGGTCGATCACGAGCTCTGCGCCCATCTCAAGATCGGCATCCCCTGGTTCGATTCGATGGCGGTCCAGGCGCTCATGCTGTCCTCCTCGAAGGAGACCGAAGAGAGATTCAAGTCCATCGCGAACGTGCACAGGGCGCACGGACCATACCCGATCGAGGACCTGACGAGGGCGGCATGAAGGTGACCGACGCGCTCGATCCCCTGGCCTGGAGGCAGTACGTCACGTTCATTTCGGGACCGCTGATCTATTCCAAGGTCTGGGGCTCGAGGTCCCACAACACCGAACTGCCGGAGTCGGACACGGACTATCTAGCGGTCTACGCATCGCCGGCCGCGCGGCTCCTCGGCCTGGATCCCCCGATCGACTCTTTCGATCAGAAGTACATCCAGGACAAGTACGAGAGCCTCGGGATCCCGAAGCCCCCGGACTTGATGCCGGACTTCCAGATCCACGAGGTCGGCAAGTTCGCCCAGCTCCTCCTCAAGGGGAATCCCGGGATCGTCGAAATGCTGTTCACGGATCGCATGCAGTTCTGCGATCGCGCGTGGAACGACCTTGCCCAGCATCGACGCCTGTTCCTCTGCAAGAAGACGGTGGAGCAGTACCTCGGCTACGCGAACGAGCAGATGAAGAAGCTCGCCCGCGGCAGCGGCCTCCACTCGAAGGGAGGCGTCTACGGCGAGAAGTGGGGCTACCACATGTACCGCGTGGTGACGGACGCCCTCCGGATCGCCCAGGGAGGGGAGCCTCGCGTCTGGAAGGACGGCGCCGAGCGGGAGACGCTCATGCAGATTCGGCGAGGCGAGTGGACGAAGGAGCGGATGGAGAGCGAGACGCTCGCGATCATCAAGAAGATCGAATCCTTGAAGCCCTGGTCGCTGCCGGACCTGCCGGACAAGGCATATCTCGAACACTGGCTGATCGGCGTCAGAAAAGCGGTAGGCTGGTGAACTTCCAGAATGCCCAAGACCGTCACGAAACGGTGCCTGCTCTGCAGGCGCCTGGTGAGCAAGATCGGCCGCGCACGGCTCAAGCGGATGAAGTTCAAGTTCATCTACTGTTCGGTCGAGTGCCTCGCGGATGGAAGGCTTTGGAGATGATGCGATGAGCGAGAGCGAAGAAGGCCAGGTCGCCCGACAGAAGAAGCTCCTCGAGGACAGGAAGAAGACCATGTCCTACCTCAAGGACCAGGTCGAGACCCTCGATCGTTCAATGGCCCGGAACTTCGCTCAGGGAAACTTCGCGCTCGCCAGCCAGGACGCCCGTAAGATGGCGTCGATCCTCGAGGTCTTGGGCGACCTCGATGTCAGCTGATTCAGGAGGACCCATGGACGTCAAGACCAAGGCCGAGTGCCATCACGACCCGCAACCGGCGATGTCCGGCGTCGAGGTCAATCGTCGCCTGATGCACCTCGAGCAGCGGACCAAGTGTCTGGAGTGCGGGCAAAGGATCTTCTCGGAGTTCTGGCTCACGTGGAAGGTCCGGCGCGACAGCCAGCCGAAGGTCCTTGAGCAGAAGGTCGCCAGAGGCTGGGCCATCCTGGACAAGGAGGGGAAGTTCCGCCGATACAAGGACGTCGGAGCCTACGTTCCCGCGCTCTACCCGACGGAGCGGCACGCGAAGGACGACATGTTCACGAACGACCGGAGGCCGGTCAAGGTCGAGGTCTGGGTGAAGGAGATCGTGAAATAGCCATGGGATCCAGATCGAACCTCAAGGAAGAGTGCTTCAAGGTGGCTTACGCCCACTATGAGGGTGAGGATTGCACTCAGAGGGCCGCTGACAAGCTGGCTGCAGAGATCGAAAAGCTGGTATTGGCGGAGCGCGCGCGATGCACCGAGATCGCGGAATCGGAGCCGTGGCCCGAAGGTCCTGCGCCGTCGATGGTCATTCTGGCCTCTGCCGGATTGACCTATGAGAAGATCATCGAAGCGACCGTGAAGGCTACCCGCGACAGCATCGCGAAGAAGATTCGCGGGCAGGACCCAGATCAGAAGGAGATCCTGAAGTAAATGGGCTGCCTTAAATGCAACCGTGATGTCCATCCCGAGAGCCCCGAGGCCCTAACGTCAGAGTTCGCCTGCACTGTCAAAGACGGACTTTGTCTTCGCGTGAACTGCCATTGTACGGAATGTTCAAGTAAGCAGGGCATCTGGTGCTCGCAGTGCGGACGTGAAGTGCGCCCTGGCCGGAAGCCGGGCCTTTCGGATTACGTGTGTCGCATCTGCTGGCCGGACCCGGAGAAGGGCGGGGAGAAGAATGAATCCTAAAGAACTCGCGAGCTAAACAATGACCCCTGAAAAATTTAGAGAACTACATCCGATAGGCATGCCACCATCACCGACGTTCCTACACATTTACAATCTGAACCATGATCGACCGTGCACCTATTGTGGCATGACACCGGAGCAGGATCGATTGGAAAATCAGCGGGTAGCTGATACTGAGCGCGAACGCCAGATCGAGATAATCGCTGAGGCTGTTGGGCGGGCATTAGATCGGCGCTTAAATCCGAAGGCTAAATCATGACTAAGGTGCAAGGTGACTCCATGGACCTCGCAAAACTGAATAGCGCGACGAAGTACCCGAGCATCTTGACCTACCACGAAATGGGCGACCGCGGGCGCTTGAATCCCAAGGTGCAGGTGCCATTCGTCGAGGGGATGGAGCTCTTCATCAGCGAGAAGGTGGATGGGACCAATGCCCGGATCATCCTACCTCCGGAGTCGAATCGGATCGTCCACGGCGGCCTCTACCGGAAGTATCTGATCGGCAGCCGGGAGGAGCTGCTCACGGCCGACCAGGACCTCGTGTTCGCCCCTGATTATGGGATCGTCGAGGCGCTGCGCCCGATCGCGGATGCCCTCCCCGCCGGCGAAGGCCTCATCCAGGTGTTCTTCTTCGAGGTCTTCGGCGGCAACCTGCCAGCGTCGAAGCAGTACTCCGACGTCAAGCAGATCTCCGTCCGGCTGTTCGACGAGGCAAGCATCCTGGTGGAAACCCTCGAGATGCCGATCGAGAAGATCGCGGCCTGGCGGGATGCCGGGGGGCAGATGTTCAAGCCCCATGACACTCTGAATGAGCTCCTCCAGCGGATCAAGGAGAAGCACGGCCTTAGCCTTGCGCGGGTGCCAGATCTGGGTAGGGTTACGTCTCTGCCGACCTCCATCGAAGAGACGTACGAATGGCTCAAGCAGCATTCGAAGTCCGGCTGCGACCTCGGGGGCGGTAAGTCCCAGGCGGAAGGAGTGGTCGTCCGTACCTGGGACCGGAAGCTCATCGCCAAACTCCGGTTCGAGGATTACGAGCGGACGCTCGGGATCAAGAGGAAGCAATAGGAGGAGTTATGAACTGGTGGTTGCTTGGAATTATCTTGGTCGTTGGACACTTGACCCTGCAGAACCTGGGACATCACATGCGGTGGAAGGGTACCGTGAAGGCCTTCTCGGCCCTGAGCGATATGATCGGCACGATCGCCGAGATGCCGAAAGCCGAGATCGACAAGGCCACCACCATGTGGGGAGAGGCCAGGATCACTGCGGAGAGGAATGTCGCGGTCGGATCCATCCTGCTCCTCGTCATCGCGGTTTTCCTCGTAGCGCTCGGAGTTCACGGGAAGATCTGACGGACATGCCGAAGAGCCCGATGTACTGGTTTTCCTGGCTCGTCGCGGCGCCGGCGCTGGCGTACTACGCCGTCCTCGTGTTCCGCGCGGGCCGACGGAGGGCGCAGCGATGACGCGGAAGGAACAGGAAGAAGTGAAGAAGGTTTGTCTGGAAAGGGACACCTATAAGGCGGCCCTGGATCTCATCGCCAAGACCGATCGGCGCAAGGTGGCGATGATGGGTGTCCTGGCGGTTGCCGATGCCGTCAACCTGGCGAAGAACGCGCTCAGGAAAGGAGGAAACGTGGAGACCACCGTGGCGAAGAAGGTCAAGATCGTCTGCATCTGCGGCTCGACGCGGTTCATCGACGAGATGGCCGTCGCGGCCTGGGAAATGGAGAAGCAGGGGATCCTCGTCATCGGCCCTCACCTGCTGCCGATGAATTATCCCGGGGTCCAGCGGGATCACCAGGCGGAAGCCGAGGGCGTCCGCGAAGTCCTGGACGAGCTCCACCTCAGGAAGATCGACCTCTGCGATGAGGTCTATGTGGTCGACCCGGGCGGCTATATCGGGACGTCCACGAAGAACGAGCTCGAATACGCCCGAAAGCAGGGGAAGCCGATCCGGTACATGGAGCCGGTGGCAGCCGGGTAGGAATGAGGGCAAACCACAAGCATCCGGCCTGGAGAACTCCGATGAACTGCCCTCATTGCTCGATCCACAATCTACGAGGGCAGGTGGGCCTCAAGGCGCACATTCGGCATTCCCACAAGGAGCTGCTCCAGACGCCCGTTCGGACGGTGGATCTCAAGTACGCCGAGATCATCCAGAAGGCCGAGGATTACGAGCGGAGGGCCCGGAATCTAAGGCATGCCGCCCAGGTCCTGGTGGAAGAGAAACTGATCGGAGGATAGTTGCATGTCCAGTAAATGGGGACAGCACGTCGAGCAGTCGAAGCAGGCTGAGGAGGCCTCTCGGCTCCTGAACCGTGAGGGGATGTACGAGCTCCACGGTCTCCTCCATCAGCTCTGGTCCAAGGCGGTCGGGACCCCGGACTATGACAAGCTCCAGTGGGGGCGGCTTGAGGAACTCGTAGGGAAGGCCTTCAGGACGATTCTCGGATCCGAATGCGACCGGGTCGGCTACATGGCGATGATCACTCCGGATCCCATCAGCCAGGCGGCGGCCAAGCTTCTTTGCAAAAAGCACGGGTACTACACCTGCATCCTCTGCACGCGGGAGGATGGAGGGATCGCGTCGTGAAGTGGCGTCCGCCGGCGCCGGAAAAGCCCAGGCCGTGTTCTCGCTGCCGTCGGCGGCAGCGCATCATCGGCAAGCTCTGCGGCTTCTGCTTCGCCGCGTATGTCCAGCGCTTCGAGGAAGAGTCCAGAAAGAAACCCTGCAGGCTGAAGATCAAGGAGGCTGTATGAAAGTTCCCGGCATTCTCCAGTACGACCGCGACCGCGGCGTCATCTACTTCTTCGACGACCAGTCGAAGGAGTGCCTCCTCCGGATCGACGGCGTTCCGAACGTCCCGGAAGGGGAGCAGATCGACATCCACCTTTTCGCGCCTGGCGGGGAGCACCACCACGAAAACTGCGGGAACCGCGGACTTCTGATGAAGGGCGTTCCCCGTGAAATCGGCGCAATCTGCGCGGCGAAGATGGAGAGGCATTCATGAACGACAGGCCGAACCTGATCCAGGAAACGATGGAAACCGCCGAGCTCATGGGCGGCGCTTCCTGGCCGAGCGCCGACGCGACACGGTGGGCCCTCGAGCAGTTGGCGAAGAAGATCGCCGACCGCGCGGCCGCGATGTACGACGTCCGGAAGGGCGCGATGGTCCTTCGGGACGAGATCCTGCTCTCCTGCGGGATCGGATTCGACGCGAGGAGCTGAACCATGCTGAAATTCATCAAGGACCTGTTCCAAGGGAAAACGATCAGGTGCTTCCTGTGCGGCAAGGAGGAGAAAGAGACGACGATTTCGAGATTTCTCCGGAAAAACCGGTCCCATCAATCTGGAGGAGTCCATCAGAGGGTGCGGTGCAAGATAGTCCTCGAATGCACCGGCCTGTGCGAGAAGTGTTTCAGGATGTTCGCCGACCGGTGGTCGAAGGAGAGCGACGCCACCTTCAAGGACCTGTTCGGTGATCTGGTCTGCGTCCTGTGCGGCCGTGATTGGTCTCCTCCCATCATCAACCGATGCACCTGCGGCGGATTCTGCACCTGGGGGCCCGCGAAGGGGGCGGATCCGAGCAGCTGGATCAAGACGGAGGGGGGATACGTTCCCAGGCCTCCCTCTTCCGTGCTATGATGCTGCTGATGACCGAACACGGGCAGGCCTTGGGGAACTGCGCTCTCTGCGGGTTCAACTCAGCCATCGTCGGAGGGCTCGAGCCAGCCAGGCTGATCGGCCATGATGCCGCGTCGGGTTCCACGGGACCAGGTCTCGTCCTTCGGTACCGCTGCAGGGATCGCCATGGGTGCGAACGCCGGCAAAGGGACTTTCCGGCTGAACGGTATCGGAAGGAAGGCTGATGAGCAAAGAGGGCATCCCTGGGGCTGTCGTACGCGATCCTGATTTCGGAAAGCGGCTTACGTCACGGGAACCGGACGCGCTTCTCGACGAGAAGCTCTTCGGCCACCAGGTCGTATGGTCTCTTTGGGGAAGTCGGGAGATGCCTTTCCGGAAGGGATGGCAGGACTTCGGGATGCCTTTCAGCGTCCCTTACTACTCCAGCGACATGCGTGAGGCCTGGAAGGTCGTCGAGGAACTCCGGAAACGGGGAATCATGATCTCCGTGAAGTCCAGGGAGGATCTCGACCCGGCGAAGAACAACTGCGACGATCTGATCCAGCTCAAGGACATGAAGTACGCGGTCCAGAGCTGGGACAAGGATCTGAATCGATACTCTCCATCGGTCTATGGAAAGACGGCCGAGGAGGCCATCTGCAATGCTGCCCTCAAGCTGCTCGGGATCCCGGCCGGAGCGGACGAAAACACAGGCAGCTGATGGGAGTCCCGTTCAGCTCCCTCCCGCCCTGGCTGAAAGATCAAATCCTGAAGAAGCCCCCCAGACCACCCAGAAAACCACGTCGGCCTGCGGCGCCACCAGCGCCTACGCAAGACGAGGTGCGAATCAGTCGCACCTGTGATTGCGGATCGATGATGCTACGGCCGGACGGGATGTATCCCGATCAATGCCCAGGCTGCGGCAAGAGATGGAAGGCCGGTTGAATTTCGTTTGATCTCCGGCCCGTAAACTGGTATAACCGTCTCCGTGACAAGGCCTGCGGAGCAGGATACCCGTTGCTTCCATACCGTGGGGACTGCGCGGAAAGGCTCCCGGTACGCATGAACGTTGACGACATCGCGGCGTTCCTTCGCCATATGGGCCTGGAGCCGTGGAAGGACGGGCGCTCCATCAAGGACGGCCAGCGTCCGGAGGAGCAGCACGTAAACATGGTGATCGGGAGCCTGAAGGCGCAGCTGGACGTGGCTCTTGAACGGAATCAGGAGCTGGAGAGCGAGCTCGCGAAACTGAAGCGGAACGTCAAGTGCTCGGGATGCGGCCATAGCCACGAGAACCACGATTCCAGCGGTTGCCTGGTCTGGGTCGAAGCCGACGCGAACAGGAAGTGCCTCTGCAGAAAATGGAGCGAGATCGAAAAGCGGATCGACGGTTCCAAGGAATGGGCGATCTGCGGCTGGTGCGCCGGCGGCCAGGACGACCAGGAAGGGACGTGTCCCAAGTGCGGCGGCGCCGGCGGAAAGTGGTTCGAAAAAAAGGCTGAAGCATGAACAAGACCGAGAACCAGCTGGCCAGCCTGTCCGAGGAATGCCACGAGGCCGGGCAGGTCGCCTGCAAGGCAATGCGCTTCGGCCTGGAAAACATTCCGCCCGACAAGAATGAGACGAACCGCCGCATCCTTGAGCGCGAGATCGCGGACATCCTTGGAGTGGCCGAGGAGCTTGGACTGGTGATCCGGCCCGAAGATATCGCCGCGAAGCGGAAGAAGCTCGAGACGTATCGGACGTTGTCGATCGAGCTTGGGACGCTTCAGGTAGGCGAATCCGAGCTGGAGCAGTTGGAGCTTCAGAATCAGGCGATGAAGAATCGCCTGAAGCAGATCGCGGAGAGCGACGACACGACCCGGCTGACGGACGAGCAAATCCGGATGGGCTACAACGTCCACAAGGATCTAGCGAGGGCCGCGCTCAGCGAAATGCAGTACCCACAAAAGCGTGACACCTGCGAGAACTATCGGAAGAGCAGCGGCGAAGTGGCCGGCCGGTACTGCTCGGTATTCGAGGCCAACTCTCAGGCTCATGCTCCGACGTGCCAGTTCTTCAGAAAGCCGATCAATGAACAGTGCTGGTGCGCGGTCAAGGGGGAAGCCAAAGACGCCGTGTGCCCGATCCACGGATGATTGCTATGGCGAGTAGGAAATGCGGCAAGACCTTCCCGTTGCGGTATGGGAGCTATTCCTGTGAACGCCCCCGTGGCCATGCTGGTCTCCATCGGAAGTACGCGGTCAAGTGTCCGGGCGGCCATCCCGGCTTCACGTTCTCGGACGCGGAGCTTCGACGGGTCAAGCAAGAACACGACGAGGTTTGAACGCCAAAGGGATCTTAAATGGTGATTGTGAAGGTAGAACGGTTCGACCTGGGGTCGCGCATCAGCCGGATGCGCCGCTGGCGCCTCACTCAGTCCAACGGTATCCCCCTTCACGGATCTCCGCTCTTCCTCACGAGAGCGGCGGCAGTTGACCACGCCAAGGGCAATGGCTGGAAGGTTTCACGGTAGAGGGCAAAGGAGAAAGCGAATGAAAACCAAGACCATGACGGAGCTTCGGATGTGGCGGGTCGAGGAAGAGGACGGGGCCAGCCATACGATCATCGCGGAAAACGACGCGCAGGCGGCGGGTCTCTTCCTCGAACACTTCATCAAGGCGAACGGCGACGACACGATGCCCAGCCAGATGCCCAAGATGGAGCAGATGGGCCGGGATGAGGTCTACGAGCTGGCCCCGTGGGGCGACGAGCGGAAGATCAAGGCCACGGTGTACGAGTGGCTTTGCTTCATGAAGACGCCATGCTATCTGGGCTGCTCCGAATTCTAGGAGTACCGAGGAGCTAAACGGAGAAGACGAATGATAAAGCACCTGAGCCGCTCAGAGGTTCTCCTGATCCTGGTCTACGACTACACCAAGCATCGGGACAACGACTGGGCCAATGAGCTTACGAGTTACTTCTACCCGCGTGAGTCGACGATCTTGTCTCCGACGCTTCAGGAAAAAATCTGTGTCTACGGTCCCGGGGACGCGGCGGCGTTTCGTGGCCTCCAGAGGAGAGGACTTATCAAGCACGAGGGGACGCATCCCTATGCCTTCTCGCTGACCGAGGAAGGGCTCTTGAAGGTTACGAAGCTACTGGAACAGTGAGGAGAGATCATGACCTCGGTGAGAATTATCTGGCGGATCGGGTTCGGAGGCCGAATCCTCCACGCTTGGCACCAGGTGGGAACGTACCGAACCCAGTTTGCCGCTCTCTGCAATCCGCGCTTGAAGTATGCCGGCGGCATCGACGCGCCCAATTATAAGCGGTGCGGCAAGTGCGAGAAGTTGGTGGATGCCCAATCCAGCGAGGCTAAGCCATGACTTCCAGTGTCACCCTTGGAGAACTCGATCGGGCGATGGAAGCCTATCGTAAGGCGCTTGAGGAGAAGCCTGGAGAACAGACCCATGCTGTCTTCATGGCGATCAAGTGCTTCGAGATCGAGCGGCGTGAAAGTAACAATTGCATCGGCTGTCGGGCTTCTAGCGATTCTGGAAAGCGATAGAACGCCATGGCGAGTGGGAATCGTGACGTGACCGAGATCATGAAGGAGTACGTTCGCTGCCGCCGGAAGGCGCGGGAACTCAGGAAGCTCAACGACCATTCGACGGCGTACGTTTGGGTCGCCAAAGCGAATGCCTATTTCCACGCCGCAAAGATTGTGCAGGGCTGAACGCTTCCATGAAGAAACACCGACACCAGTGGAGCCCGAAGCACAAGCGCGGTGGCGTGGATCTCTTGGTCCGCGTCTGTCTCGTCCAAGGGTGCGACGGCATTACAGATGGAAAGAGGATCCTGTTCCCGGACGGTCGGATCGTTCGGCTGTCCGCAGAAATGCGTCGCCAGATGTCGAACGTGCTGACCCTTCAGAGTTGAGCGGAGAAGCAAATGTGTGATGGGATGTCGCACGGCAGGGACTACGGGCCATTCCTATCGAAGCACGCCCCGCCAATCATCAGCAGGGAAGGCAAGCCTGTCACTCTGTGGTGCCTTTGTGGCCACAAGGCCAGCGGCCACACGGAGAACGGCGCCTGCCTTGAGTGCCGCGCTATCGAGGAGATGGTGCAGCCCTGTAATTCATTCCAGCCTCGCACGTGATTGAGCTATATGGAGATGACGAACAGAGAAGTTTCATCCGTGCTTCTGAAAGCTGCGGCCATCGTCCGCAAGGGTTGGTGTACCGGAGCCCCGGCCAAGGACGCGGAAGGAAGGCCCTGCGGCCCAAGAGACAAGCAAGCCGTCGCGTGGTGCGCCATTGGGGCCATCCAGAAGGTGTGCGGCGGTCCAGAGGACGGCTACGAGGCCCGCTACGCGCTTCGGCTGGTGCTACCAAATTTCAACCAGTCCGTTCAGGAATGGAACGACGTCTGGGCGAAGGACGGGGAGCACGTCGCGGAGATGTTTGAGAAGGCCGCAAAGCAGGAGCATAGATCATGACAAAGAAATGCCGTAAATGTGGGTGCGAGCCAAGACGCTGTACTCGGAAGTGCGGATGCGTCCTATGCTACGCAAACCGACTTTTCTGGTCTGGTCTCAAGAAAGTAAGTCGCGATTCCAGCGATTCTGGAAAGCGATAGAACGCTATGACGCATAGAGTTTGCGGATTCGATCCGACCAAGTGCTTCCCCATCGTTGGCGGCAAGAGCGTCCTGAGGAATGACGCGGAGAAAGCCCACGAGACCTACTCCGCGCTGTTCGGAACCGAGCAAAGTCTCGACAGGCTTGGAGAGCGCGGCGGCTTCCATCCCGACGAGTTCGCACTCTTGGTGAAAGGAATCAACCCTCTGCACACCGGGGATGCGTGGGTCGACAAGTGCGACGAGTGCAAGGGGGCCGGAGAAGTCATCGACAGTGAAGAGGGCGGGATCTGGTTCAAGTGTGGCCGGTGCTTGGGCTGTGGCCTAGTTGTCTATCACGGATGAGCTATGGCGAGGAAAGCCGGATGCTCCGATTCGATCCCGTATGACGGGATTCGCCTTGGGTGCTGCCTCTCTAAGAAACACAAGGGAAAGCACTATACGCGCTGGGTCTATTCTGGGTATCGCGGTAAGGGATTTTCAAGGATCGAAATTTGGTGGCGTGGAACATGATTACCGTGAAAGCCGCGCCCCAGCAGGACCTCAAGAAGGAAGTCAGCTGCCCACGTTGCGGCAAGATCACGAAAGAATGGAGGACGACGAACTGCTATTCCAGCAGGAAGTCAAAGCTGAAGACTTGTGGGCGCAACGTTTGCGAGGACTGCATTTATTACTCTCCTGAACGGCACAGATCCGAGTGCGTGGACTGTTGGCAGCAGATCGAGTGGAAGCTGCGCGACCTCAAAGAGGGTCGGAAAGCATGACAAAGAAGAAAAGCTGTAAAGCACATTTCAATGGTGGAGGTGAGCCTACACCATGCATCAAAAAGTCTGGGCATAAAGGAGCTCATCGCTCCACGCCTGGAACCTGGGAAGAGAACGGGGATCCCCTTCCAGAACTGAATGGGGCCATACTCGAGTGGACTAGCGGTAGCCGTAACGCAGTATGGAGAAAGCCATGACACCTGAGCGTGCCGATTTCTTGGCCATCGTCGGGGCCATGGCGCAAGCTGGATTCGTTCGCTGGTGGAACGAGTTCTCCCACAAGCACGGGTTCTGCAAGTGTCACGCCCTCTACTTCATCGAAACGCCTTGCGAGATTCGCCGCGAAGAGATGTACGAGGAGCGCCAGCGGTGGCTTTGGAGTCAGTGGGACGGGCTGGGCTTGGGCTACATCGGCCCTCGCCTTTCCAGCGAGAGGAAAACATGACTGACATGAGCCCAGTAACGTTCGCGGTTCTGACCGTCGAGGCGGTCGACGGGAAAGAGGCGGCGGTCAAGCTCATCGTCGAGCTCCTGGATGAGCTGGCCCGCGTCTACCAGATGCGTGAAATCCAGGAAAGGAGCGAGTGATGGGCTGGGGATGCTACAGGCATGAAGTCGATGCCGGGTCGGAGCATTGGGAGAAGAAGATCGAATCCCTCCTCACTGAGAACAGGCGGGGCAACCACAAGGAGCCGTTTACCTGGGGCCGGAACGGTCAGGTCTGCCCCTTCTGCTGGGAGGAACTGGAAAAGATCAAGAACATCTACCAGAAGGCGCTGGGCGAGATCCAGGACCATCCGGAGCGGGCGTGTCTGATCGTACAGCACGCCTTCGAGGCTGCTGAGGACGTGGAACTTCATCCCCAGGAGACCGGATCGTGAGAGGCGACAGAGCAGGAATGGGCGGGAAGTATTTCGGAGACTACTTCGAGAACTGGGGCAAGATCGACAAGCGTCGCCACTCGAAGAAGCTCCGCAGGAACGCAAAGATCGAGATGCGAGGTGAGCAGAAAGATGATTCATAAGATCGAACTTCCGAAGGCGTTCGGGACGGCCACCTTCAGCGGACTCTTCTACGAGAAGTTCATGAAGGACGTCAGCAAGGAGAAGTGGGTCGAGGTCGGGAGGGCGGTCCTCGCGATCCCGTTCGTCTTCAGCATCGGCTTCCGGACCCTGCCCGAGCTGGACCTGATCGTGTCGGATGCCGGGGCCTTCGTCCAGACATGCGTCGACCAGTACGGCGTCAAGCCCGTGATGACGTTCGTGTGATGATGGGGACCACAAATTTCAGGCCCACGCTTGAGCGGGGATCGCGATGCCGGCGCTCGGCCCCGTTATTGGTCCGGCAGTGTGTCGCGCCGATGCTCATGGCCCGCTGCAAGCGGCCATCGGGGAACGCCGCCAGTTATCCAGGCGTGGCAGTCGGAGAGACGACACAGAAAACTTCCTTCTTACGGAGACGGGCGGGAACAGGAGACGTCCTGTGCGGTGCGAGTGCTGGAGCCCGGCCCACCGGCCAACGCCCTGGCGTTCACGTCCGGACCCGTGGCGGATGGGCTCCCACGGGACGGATTTCAAACATCCGGAGGGGGACATGCTGAACGTGGTGAGGGTTGTCCTGTTCCCCTTCGTGCTCATCGCAGCGATCGCGTGGTGCTGTTACGAGGTCTTCTGGTACTGCGCGATCGTTGGCCGACCGAGGTGGCTCTCGGAACGCTTCGATGGGACGCCGCTCACCGCAGTCCGGGACCTCCTCCGTGACGCTTTCATTCCGCATCGATTGGACCTCCGGACCTGCTGCGGCCACTGTTGGGGCAACAGGAAATGCGTGAAGTGCCCCGTACACGGGAGGCGATGATGAGCAAGATCAGGGAAGACCAGATCCACAAGCATGCCGTGGTGACCGGTCTCATCTGCGACATGTGCGGCGCCCGTTCCCCAGGTGTGGACTGGAGCGAGAAGCCGCGTGGCAGAGAGATCGTAAAGCTCCAGCACGAGGATACTGAGTCGTATCCTGAAGACGTCTTCGGCAAAAGGCTGGAACTCGACTTCTGCCCGTTCTGCTTGGAGAAGGAAATCCTGCCCTGGCTGGAATCGAAGGGCGTGAAGATCAACTACGTGGATCTGCCCGAATGACTCCGGATAGGACGTCCATCGTCCAGGTCATGAAGGAGGAGAAGACCTTCACGCTCCATCGGTGCCGGAACTGCGGAGGCCTGCTCGGGTCCGGCTGGCAGACCAGGGAAGAGGCGATCATGGAATCCTCCGCGCATATGATCGAATGCGTTCGGAGGCACGGTCGTCCGAGGGCGACGGCTGTATAGGAGGGAAGATGGGTTACGTAGTCACCATCCATGTTGCTGGTATCGATAATAAGGACAGGCCTTGGCGCCAATACTGGGTCCTCCAGCCGAGCGGTGCCTGGACGAACCGGCTCAAGGACGACATCCTGAAGCCGCCACCCGAAGGCACGGGAAGCGCGGCCAGCATCAAGATTTTCGGTACCAAGGAGGAGGCCGACGCGGCCAAGGCGCGGATCGAAGGCGGCGACCGGCTGCATGGCCCGGATCCAGCGGGAACGGTCAACGTCGAGCATGTCGATGCCATGCCGCATCATCCGAAGTGCCCTAGCGAGAATAGCGGGAATCCCTGCCTTTGCGGCCTGTACCGGGACCGGGATCGCCTGCGAGAATTCGTGGAGTTCGTCCGGAAGAGTCATGTCGGCCACGACGTCGAAAAGGGCTGCACGACCGGGATCTGCAAGGAGATCGAGCGCCTCGAGAAGGAAGGGCTGGTGTCCAAGCGATGAGGATGTTCAAGATGCTCCTCGCGTCCTTCGCCGGATTCCCGGGGAATCCGAAATCCATCTGGTGGTCGATTTTCAGGATCTCCTACTTTGTGGACGTCATCATTGGGGTGGCTTTCTTCCTGGTATGGAAGTTCCCCCCGAAGGACGGCGACGTCGCCCACGCGTTCACTGGACAAATCCTCCTGAACACTTGCTATATCGCCACTTTCTGGGCGTTGATTCCGGAAAGATTCTGGTATGCCGGAAAGGCCAAAACAACATGAACGATGATCTTCGCGATAAATACGACATGCGCTGGCAGCGGCCGGACCCCACCTACCAGTGCGTGTCGAGCATCCCGTGCCGGCTGGTCGCCAAGATCGGGGAGAGAGTCCGGATCGCCGCGCTCCTCAAGAACGGGAAGGAGCGGGAACACGTCGTCAGGCAGGAAAATCTACGGCACGATCCATGCATGTGCTTCGCAGAATGCCGGGCGCTGGAGAAGATCGGCTTCCCTCGGAGACACTATGGCGAACGGTAGGACGATCCTGGAGGTCAAGTGCCGGTGCGGCAAGATCTGCGCGACCTTCCAGTCCTGGGACGATCACCTGAAGGCGAAGCATCCGCAGCTCCGGAAGGAGATGAGGAAGGACGGCACCCTCGAGGAGGACCGCGCTGAATTCAGGAAGTCGAGAAGGAAAGGATACCCGCTGAGCACATGAGGAACGAGAACCCGATCATCGAGTGCCTGGCCCAAGCGCTGTCGATGAGCGACGATCGCGCAGATGCCCTGGACTTCAGGAAGGGAGCCGGCTTCATTCCCATCCAGGTCACCGACTGCCGCCGGAAAGGCGGCCGCGTGCGCTTCGTCACCGAATGCGCGGTCTCCAAGTGCTGCTGGTACTGGGAATTCGAGACGCCCTGGGAGCAGGTCGAAGGGGAGAGGGGCGACCAGAGGACCCTGTACGAACGAAGGGCCCGGATCTATCACTACGACCGGAACGACGAGGGATGGGTCCGGCACGAGAGCGGGAACGGGATCCCGCGGTGCCCGGAATGCGGAAACGACGTGATCTCCGGCGGCTCCTACGACGCGTCCGGGAGGAGGATCGAGCGCCAATGAAGAAACGCAGCGTGAAGGATAGGGGGAAACGCGACCGCCGCCGGCGCCGGCGCGGGGAGCTCCCGGCTTTCATGCTTGGGAGCGTGGTCTCTTCGGAGCGGCGACACGGTCCGGGGCGGCGGACGAAGGACTGAACCATGAAAGACTGGCTGAAGTTCATGAAGCCCGAGGAGCTGATCGACCTGCAGACGAAGCTCGGCAAGGTGCCATGGACTCCTCCGGACCAGGAGGTCGTCACCAGGATGCTCCAGGAGATCCGGTCGGCGCAGAGCGAGCGCGCGAACCTCGATCGCGCGGAGCTCTGCAAGACGCTCCGGAAGGCTGCCGACATGCTCGAAAAGGGGCGCGCCTGAGCGCCTGTTGGACCTATAATTGCGCAAAGGAGAGCCGATGTTCGAACGGTTCACGGAACGGGCCCGGAAGGTGATGAGCCTGGCCCGGCAGGAGACGCAGCGCCTGAATGCCGACGGCATAGCCCCCGAGCATATCCTGCTAGCCATCCTGCAGGAAGGAGGCGGCGTCGCCGCCAGGGCCCTGAGCGAGACCCATTACGACGCTGTGGGTCGCTTGGGCAATGTCATCAGGCAGGAGATCGACAAGCTCGCGGTCGTCTCGAATTCGGGGCTCACCCTGGGCCAGATTCCGTTTACGGTACGGTCCAAGAAGGTCATCGAGCAAGCCGAAGAGAGCGCCAACCGTCTCGCCCATGAGGTCGTCGGCACCGAGCACCTGCTCCTTGGGATCCTGGCGGACGATGACGGCGTACCTTGCCAGGTCCTGAAAAATATCGGCATGGACAGGGCTGCGCTGAGAGACAAGGTTCTCGAGATCATGGGAGTCGAGGGGGCCATGACGTGCCCTGAGAAAGTCGAGCTTCCCGACGGTGGCGAGCTCCAGGAGATGATGACGAAAGTGAGCGGGCTCATCGAGGAGATCGACGGCAGAATGTCCAAGCTCGCCAAGGAGTACGGCGTCCATAGCGAGCCGTTCCCGATCGGAAAGGCCACTGTTCGGCTGACCAAGATGGGCGACCGGTGGACGATCGAGTGCGCACGGCCCGGTATCCAGCCGGAGAGGATCACCGGTTGCCGCTTCGACGACAAGCTGGAATTTCTGGCGAAGGCGAAACAGTTCGAAGGGCTTTACAGGGCGAAGATCATCGCGCTTCATCGCCGGGCGAAGGGTGTCCTCGAGACATACTTGAACGACGAAAAATAGTCACGCGCGGAGGAGGGGAAAATGGATCCTGCCATCGAAGATCGACTCAAGAAGGGTGCGGTCGCGCTCGGGGAGTACTGGAGGGCCGGCGACCGCTGCATGACGGGGTGGGGAGTCACGCCCACGGCGATCGCGGCCGGCGACGACCCCGAGAAGGCCGTCGAGCGCTGGGCCTGCTCCTGCGAGAAGAAGTCGAGATTCTGCAAGGCGAAGGCGCTCTGGTTCAAGCTCTCCCTCATGGAGCTCCGGGAGGAATGCGATGGGGAGTACGCGATCGCGCTCATGATGACTGCCACCGAATGGGACCTCACCGGCCTCACGCTCAAGTATCCGATCAAACAACCGGCTCCCAACGGGAAGGTGATCAGCATAGGCCAGAAGTGCCGCATCACCATGTCGAGCATGCGCAATCTCATGAAAGCTTCAGAGACGCTGCCATCAGTGGTCGGGTTGATTGAGGCATTCCCGGGAGCCACGATCGAGTCGATTCTGGAACCGGAGGCGAAGCCCGTCCCCGAGCTCGCGGCCGTCTCCGATGGTGGAGACGAGGTGCCGTTCGAATGAGCAAGCGGAGGCCCCAGGACGAGAGTCCCATGGAACGCATGAGGCGGATCCATGCCGAGGCGATGAAGAAGTACGGCTGGTACGCCCACTACGTGCCCGGGGATACCACCTCGCCCACGGAGTTCAATGCCCATACCCATGGGTTCATGGACACCTGGAAGCATCCCGACGTGCAGATCGTCGTCCCGATGCCCCAGGAAGTCGCTCACGGGGTCTTCTGGGCCGTGGTGGAACAGATCAAGGAGGGCAAGAAGTTCGAGCCCGGCACGGAGTATGCCGGCATTCTTGAGGGCTACAAGGTCCGCTTTGCCTGGGCCCGGGAGGGGAGCGAGACGCAGTTCAAGCCCGGTTCCCAAATCCAGATGGTCGGCCGTCCAGTGCTGCGCATCATCCTTCCGGACAAGGAGGGGCGCACCGCGAGGGAGACGATGGCGGAGCCCTACCTGATCCAGTGGGAAGGCACGGAGACCTGGAACTGATGAAGACCTTTCTCGTGGTGTACGAGTTCCAGTTCGGACGCTGGCGCCGGCGCTGCGGCCGCACCATCGAGGCCCGGAGCGCCAAGGCGGCGCGGAAGGTCATCGAGTCCGAGAAAGGCCACAAGGTTCTCGCCGTATCCCGGACGGCCTAGAAGATCCAATCTTGACCGCTGTCTCGTTTACCGGTATACTTCCGGCGTGACAGGGCCGGAGAGACGCGATCCCAAGCGAATCGACCGCATCCTCGGAAAGATCCGCAAACACTGGGCGAAGTATCCCGACCTCCGGCTCCTGCAGCTGCTCCAGGACGTCACGGGGCCAAACTGCGTTCCCTACTACCTCGAGGACTCGGCGCTCGAGGAGATGCTTGATTCGAATTGTTTCGGAAAGGAAAAGGCCAAGTGACCCAAGGCATCATCGGCATCGATATCGGCGGCGTCATCATCGACAAGGCGAACGATGACCAGGACACGTCGCTCTTCCAGGAAAACTACCTGATGGCGACGGAAGTCGTCGGGGCGCGCGAGGCGATCAAGAAGCTTGCGGGCGAGAAGGCCTTCGGGCAGAGGATCTGGATCGTCTCCAAGTGCGGCGAGAAGATCGAGCGCCGGTCCCGCGAGTGGCTCCATCACAACGGCTTCGCCGAGTTCGTCCCGGAGTCCCGCTGGAAGTTCTGCCGCGACCGGAGCGAGAAGGCGGCCATCGCGAAAGAACTCCGACTGACCCTTTTTGTGATGACAAGCTCGAGGTTTTGCATTGGATGCACGGCATCGTCCAGCACAGGATCCTCTTCCGGCCGTGGCTCGGCCAGATGAAGAACTGGATGGGGAAGTCGACGAACGGCGTCCAGATCTGGCTGGACTGGAACGAGCTGGCGACCTTCCTCGAGGGCCAGAATGCCTAACCCCATGTTCGACGGCCCCGCGGCGCCGGCCCCGCTCCTCAGCGCCAATTTCGCCGGCGGCGAGCAATTCTGGAAGTTCTGGACGACCGGGAAGGTCCAGGCGGACGGGGATGTCCTCCGGTTCAAGATCTTCTCCAAACGCGTGCCCTCCGGACGGTTCGAGTTCGTCTGCGCAACCGACCTGGAAGACGGCCGGAAGGTTGTGTGGGGGGAAGGAGCATTCGAGTCCGACGCTGCCCTGGTGGCTTTCGCCGGCGGCGCGCGCGCCGCGCTCGTCCACCTCCTGGGCGACGAGATCAGCTTCGACCTGGTCGATTTCAGCACCTGCAGGACGTTTGAGCAGTGGAACTACAAGATGCGCGAATCGACGACGATCCGCATCTGGAGTTCTGACGACGGCGCCACCGTCAAGGGGGAGGCATGACCCAGGAAGATCCCAAGAAGAAGCCCGTGGACTTGCTGTTCGCGCTGGAAGAACAGCGGCTCCGGCGGCGCCGCGAAGCGCTTGATCGCAAGTTCCAGACGACCATCCAGCACATCGATGACGTCGCCAAGGCGAACGAGGAATGCTACAAGGCGAAGAAGGCGATCGCCGAGACCGCCAAGGGCAATCCTCCGCCCATTCCCCCTCCGCCGCCCGTTGGCGCACCGCTCCAGGCCCCGCCGAAACCGCTTCCCGCACCTCAGCCTGCGGCGCCTCCACCGCTGGGGGCTCTTCGGTCTCCGTGGCCTCGGGGAACTCCCCTGCTCAGGCCGCTGGTCAGGCCACAAACACCTCCGCCGACCATCCCGGTCTCGAAACCAAAACCGAAGGCGAAGGCGAAGAGGAAGAAGAAATGATGCCTCCCGAAGTCTGCAAGAAGACGGACCGCTGCACGCGCGAGGCCCGGCACGAAGGACCTTGCCATTCTCAGCCGGTGCTACGGGCGCAGACGCTGCCGTGGGGTTGGTCCTATGGGAAGCATGCCACGGGAGATCTGCCGTCGCCGACGTACCCGAACCCGCCAAACAACTTCAGAGGCTGATCGATGTTGACGCCCCCAAGGCCATGGCCCCAGCCTGGCTTCGACGCGGACAAATACGGGTTCTACTGGTGCCCCGACTGCCTAGGAAGCAAGAGGATCGGGGTCAGGGAGGTCCCGAAATTCGGCTACCTCGTCCTCGAGCCCGGACAGGGACCATGCCGGAAATGCTTTGGGAAAGGAATGATTGTGGTTTCGAAAGGGCTCAAGGTCCCCGGGATGAAGGAACCGGAATGAACGATCGGAAGCCGCGCGCGAAAATCGACGAGATCCGCGCGGTCATCGGAGAGCTCCTGGTCCGCGCGATCGGGGATTCGGAACAGGATGCCGAACAGGGGTGCCGGCCCGAGGAGGTCGTCCTCCATCTGACCTACGACGAGGCCCGGATGCTCGAGAAGCTGTTGAAATAAGAGGAGATGTCCATGCCCGAAAAGCTGGTGGTGGAGGGGACTGTCGGGGACGACAAACTCGAAAGTCCGTTCCTGCATACGAAACCGCCGAAGGCGAACTCCCAGACCGGCTACTATGGCGACGACCTGCTCATCAACTTCGTCGGGAAGCGCATTCGCGTGACGATCGAGGTCCTCGACGCCGACGAGGATTGCCCGCCTCCCACGGATGCCGATGGTCGCAGGCCCATGCCGGAAGGCGGCAGCAAGGACTGGTGATGGACCGGATCGAAGAATTCGCGGCTTCCGTCGAGCGGTTTCTGGCGCTTCCCGTGGAGGAGCAGCGCCGCTTGATCGCGGAGGCCGGGAAGAAGGCGGCAGAAATCTCGGAGCGATTCGAGAGGTCGCTCCGAGTCGACCAGGCCGACCTGACCCGCCCCATGACGATCTGAGGGTGATATGAGCTCATCGTACAAGTGCGCATCCTGCGGCGTCTCGTGCGGGATGATGGGCCACGGGAAGTGCGAGAAGGGCGAAGAAAACTATAGGCTTGGGGCGGCCGGGCTGCCGCGTCGCTGGCATTATGGCTTCGAGATTCCCCCGGATGAGTCCGTCGCCGACATCCTTGAGGACCTCGGCCTGGATCGCACCGCCGAGAACGATCCTGCCGTGCTTCGCCAGGCTGTCGTGAAGCTCAGGCGCGAGGTGACCTTGAGCCAATTCGAAAGCACCAGGATCTCCGAGGACGAGTGAAGCCCCATGAAACAGGTGACGCTCTACGTCTGCGAGATCTGCGGGACCGAATGGCGTGACAAGGATCTGGCCGCTCGGTGCGAGGCCCGCGGCACGCCGGCCAAGAAGGTCCCGTGGGAGATCGGCGGCGAGGTCAAGCTCAAGAACCGGAACAAAGGCTACACGCTTGCGGTCGTCAAGGGCGCGCGGGTCGCCAATTTCTCGGACCTCGCGCACGAATGGATGCTCGAACTCGACCGCCAGGTCTATCTCGACCACGCCTGGGATGACCAGACCGACCAGGTATTCGAGCTCTACGTCCTTTCTCCGGAGAGGGCGGCCGGCATGGAGCGGATGGACAACCATTCGGATTGAATATGAAGATCCCGAAGAAAGACGGCACGACCAAGCCCAAGGACGACAGCTGCGACAACTGGGAGGACATCCGCTGCGACAAGTGCGGCAAGTCCTGCCGTGACTCCAGCGGCATGAACTTCGAGTACGCCCACGTTACGTCGCACTGGGGATTCGGGTCCCGGAAGGACGGCGAAAAGCATGAAGCGCAGATCTGCGAAGACTGCTACGACGCCCTCGGGCTCAAACCCTTCATCAAGGACTACCTCTTCGACGGCGACGTGTGCGGCTGCGGGAAGGGGAACACCCCGTCGCCGGACGGGATATGCATGGTCCACGGGGGAAGCGCCCAATGACCCACGAAGAAGGCCTTCCGTTCCTGAAGACGCTCGAGGAAGCGACCGCCCTCAAGCAGACGCTCGTCGAGGACCTTCAGCGGGTGCAACTGGAGCTCTCCAACAAGAACGCGAAGGGCTTCGATGGGCGCAGGATGTATTCCCGGGATTATCATGAGTGGAGGCAGGGGCGCCTGGAGACGATCAGCATCCTCCAGCGGAAGATCCAGCACATCAAGAACTGGATCCGTCACCAAAGCAATCTCAGCCGCGTCGACAGGGAGCCTCCGCCGGCGAACCGCGTCCGTTCCCTCGAGCTGCTCTTCCGGCGCGTGAAGTCGTACATCGAGTACAACGACCAGAAGGGCAACGGGCAGTGGAACATCGAAGAAGCCGACCAGCGCTGGGGCCACATCCTGGATGCCGTGAGCGATATTGAAAGAAGCAGCGAGCCAGCGGCGCCGACTTCCGGAAATGGGACCGCATGAAGGGCGGATGCACCCACGGCACCCACACTTCCCATACCGTCAAGGACGAGGGGAAATGGATCTGCTCGGTCTGCAAGCGGAAGTTCGAATGGAACGATCATTCCAGGTATTACGGCGCCCCGGAGTGCGGGAAGTGCGGCCTGCCCGTCATCCACGCGGTGGCGTGTTCGGATGCCTGCCAGAAGAAGATCGTCATCAGGCGCGGGAAGGTCGTGAGCCCGGCGCCGCCCACCGAAACCATTTCCTTCGAGGAGCGGAAATGAGCAAGTACATCGCGCTCGCATGCGACTTCGGCGCCCATTCGGAGTGTGAGGGCGGCGATCCGGACGAGATTGGGGATTACGGGACGCGCTACGGCTGGAACGAGTGCAAGTGTCCGTGCCATAAAACGGAGAAGCCCGCCCCTCAGAAGCCGTGAATGGCTTTCCCCGGCTGGCTGTGATACAGTTTGCCTGGGGAAACAATGAAACAGCCGTCACCGCTGGTTTGGCAGTCAAGCCTTTCCGAAGCCTCCGTCATCGTCTCGGAATGGAAGCAACGGGGCTTGGCTGGCGTGCTCTGCCCCGCGACGAATGCCAAGCTGCTCTACCCTCCGGAACTGCCGGCGCTCTATCTTACGGTCGAAGATTCCACGAACGTTCCGCCGGCCTGGTACGACCTGGCTGTCGAGTTTCACAAGAATCACCGGCCGACCCTCGTCCACTGCTTGGCCGGCCAGAACCGCTCTGTCATCTTCGGCGCCGCGCTCCTCTTTGCGGGCGGAATGGACCTGAACCAGGCGCTCAAGTCGCTCGCGACCGTGCCCGTCTGCAATTCGATCCTGCAGTCGCTTATCCGCTGGGCGTCGTCCAAGGGCTGGCGTGGAGAGGTAACGATCCCCAGGGATATGAGCAGGTAGAGCGATGCCGTACTACCACTGCACGAAAGCCGAGTACGCCAGCCTGATCGAGACGGGCGGCTTCGTCACCGATTATTCCTGGGAGTCGTTCAAGCGCTACGCCAACCTGTACGCCTCGCTCTATGGACGAAGGACACGAGAGCGGATCTCCATGATCCAGCAATTCTTCGAAGATGCGGAGCGCCATGGGAATGCCGAGGAGGCGGACCGTTGGAGACCCGAGCTCGAGGCCTTCAGGGAACGATGGCTGAAGAAATGGGGCAAGGGCACCATCATCTGGGTATCGGACAAGGAGCCGCTGACGATGTTCGGCGACGCCTGCTTCGAAGTTAGGAAGCCTCCCGGCACGAAGATCACCATGTACGGAAGTCTCTGGTGGGTGCCGAAATCCCCGATCCCTCCGCGATATTTCAAGAGGATCTCCTAATGCCGATGTACCAGGTGGTCCAGATCGATACCGAGACGGGGAGAAGTACCGGGCGGAAAGTCTGGTTCTTGGCTAAGAACGTGAAGGAAGTGGCGTCGAATCTCCTGTATTACGGGAAGCTGAAGCATAAGGGCTGCAAGTTGGGTCCCACAGGACGCGTGATGGCCAACTGCGGCGACGGCACGTCCTGGGTCATCACCTGGAAGAAGAGAGAACGGAAGAAGAAGCGGTGAACGAGCAGGAGGCCCTCGAGGAGCTGATCCGCGGGTGGAACGCCCTGGGCGTCGACGTCGACGCTTATCTTGACGAGAAGTCGCGGACTATCAAGCTCGCAAGGCTTGTCGTGCCCAAGGAGCAGGGGATCGGGTCGAAGGTGATGGAAGACTTGGCTGCGTTGGCCGATGAGTTCGGCCTCACGATCGCCCTCAGCCCTTCGACGGACTTCGGGGCAAGTTCCGTCGACCGCCTGCGGCGCTTCTACCAACGTTTCGGCTTCGTCAGGAACCGTGGGCGCCACAAGGATTGGCAGATCTACGAGTCGATGTACCGGCCTCCGCGGTAAAATAACCAGCAGTTGAGGAGTTCGCCATGTCGACCGCGATCGCCGAGCCGGTCCTCGTTCCGGAAACGGGTCCCATGATCTGCCGGCGCGGAACCGGCGAGCGGTCTTGCTGCCAGGGCCGGCCGATCCCGACGTGCGACGGGATCCTCGTCCCCGCCAGGATCGGGCAGAGGGACATGTTCATGTGCTCGAAATGCAACCTCACGCACGACAAGGTCATGGTCAACGGGAAACCACACTACGGCGCAGTCCTCTAGTTTCTCTTGACATTGACCCTTAGACCCGGTTTACTTCTCTCCATGAACGAGTCAGCGGTCATCACGCCCGTCGATGTCGAACAAGCCAATATCGCGGCCTACGAACGCGTCTTTCGGAAGTGCATGGCCGCAGCCGACCGCATCCTGGCAGACAATCCTCAGGGCCGGGTCACGGGGGACCTCGTGGACCTCTCGAAGGCGCTCTTCGAACGGTTCTACTCCGACCAGGCCACGATCACGCAAGCCCAGAAGAACGCCGAGGCCATGGTCAAGAGCATGACCGCGATCATGGAAAGCCGGAGGTAGGTCGAACGATGGGCGAGAAGCTGAAGGCCGCGGTCGACGCCATCCCCGACGTCATGGCCGAGCTCACCCGCGATTTCGTGGAGAAGAAAGACCTGAACGCGCGCGTCCAGGTCCGCCTTCGCATGAAGGCCCTCCTCGACTTCCTGTCGGCCGACACGGAATACCCGCCGAATCCCATCGTGGACGGGAAAAAGGGGCCCGCGGGGTTCGCTGCCGACCAGCAGATGCAAAGTCCCGCCTTTGCCGCCGGCGGGGGCGTCAACGGCAACAGCGTCTTCACGGGCACGGGCATGAATATCAGCGCCCCCATCGCGATCTCGGCTCCCGTGCCGATCCCAGCAGCGCAGCCGATTGACAACACCGACATCCTTGGGTAACGGCAATGAACGACATCGAACTGGATGCGGCGAAGCGGCTGGCCCTCGGGCGCATCTTCCGCCTCGCCTCTCGTCCCACGCAGCCCGGCGACATCGCGGAGTACGAACGTTGCCGGGCCATCATCATGACGGATGCGCCCGAGTTTATCGACGTCCGTCCGAACTGGGCGCGCGACCGAAACAAGGGCGCGGGTGGCGACTAGAACTTACAGGCGATAGGAGGAAATCATGAACCTCACGCTGGACATCAAGGGCGGCAACGGCCACACGGAGGTCCTCTTCGAGGGGGACAAGGTCATCATCAAGTACCACAAGACGGATCCGGTCGAGCGCGGACTGATCGAGCAGCTGGTCGAGAAGGGCCAGAAGCTGGGGCTCGTGCTGTACACCTCGAAGAAGGAAGAGCCCACGGTGCCCCTGGCCGACATCAAGGACGTCCTCATGAAGAAGGGCGGCGAGATCGCGCTGAAGGGAGAGGACGAGAAGGTCGTGGACCTCGTCAAGGAGATCGTCCTCAAGGGCCCCGACGAAGCCGTCGAGAAGCTGGCCGCCTCGAAGATCGAGGAGGAGCTCAAGAAGGGGCGTCTCGTCTACGAGGCCCAGCCTGATCGGACCTGGAAGGTCCTCGACAAGAGCGCCGTCTTCAAGCCGAAGAAGGAGAAGCAGCGCGTGAGCACGAGCGCCCCCGTAGTCGGAGGGTAAATGCTCGGCGCGCAACAGACCAACTATTCTGGCGCTCAGTTCAGCTTCGGCCCCGACGGCGCGAACGGGGTTCCGACGGTATACTGCACGGCACCGGCCCCTGCCCGGGGGCTTCTCTGGGGCCCGGACCGGAAGCTTGACTTCTGGAAAGCCTCGAGGGCCGGGCTCGTCGCTCCCGAGGAACGCAGGGCCGTTTCCCTCCTCGCTTCTTATGCCGACGAGGAGCGCCTCTCGTACTACCTGTATTCCGGACTCTTCCCGGCTCTCGGCAACGTCACGAAGAAACTCTACATGGTCCGCCGCTTCCACACGGTGGTCGAGCTCGACGATGGCGTGCCCGCGGTCTCGTGGTGCATCCTGACCACGACCAGGCAGAACGTCCCCGAGACGGACCACGTCATCACCATGAAGAACTTGATCGAGGGCGAGGAGCTTTCCTTCAGGGCCGTGGCCAACCGGTTCGAGCCGAACACGGATCCTTTCGTGGGCACGGTGCCGCTCCGAAACCACGTGACGAACCCGTATGTCAACGGCCGCGTCGGCCTGCCGGCGCCTTACGACGACAGGCACGGGAAGGGCTTCACAGATCTCAAGAAGTGGCACGATCTGGCGATGTTTCGGTGCCGGCTCGTCCATGATGCGGTCATGCACTTGGGACGCATGAAGGATCCGGCCGCGAAGAGCCAGAAGACGGCCGCGCCGGCGCAGCAATACAAGATGCTTGATGACTGGGAGTCGATGCTTCTCCGCATCCGGGACCACCTGGCGGCGAGCTATGACATCGAGATTCCCAAGGATGGGCCGAAGCTTTTCCCGTCGAATGCAATTCCGGTCATTCAACCCGACGGCTCCCTCGCATAGCGGAGGCGGCATGGTCCACTGCAAGAACTGGGATCGCGCGCTCCAGGCCATGCAGGACGCTCGAGGACGGATCCGGAACCGGCCGCGGCGCTGCCGGTCTCGGATCTTCAAGACGTTCTGGAAGATGGAGTTGCGGACCTGAACGCGAACCGCTAAACTTACCGGCGTGACAAGGACTTCGGAGGGAAGAACATGACGGTCAACACCGAGCTCGAGGAAGGCAGAGTCGCCCTCATGGACCTGGATGGGACGCTGTGCGACTACAATGGGGCGCTCAAGCGCGACATGGCGAAGATCCTTGGCGCGACCACGCTTCCCCAGGACGTGACGGAGAGAATAGAGGTCCTCGTCAAGTCGCAGACGGGCTGGTATCGAAACCTGAAGCCCCTTCCGCTCGGACTCAAGATCTACCAGACGCTGCGCGAGATCGGCTTCCAGATCGTCGTCTGCAGCAAGGGCTCCAGGGTCTCCAAGAACTCCTGGACCGAGAAAATGGAGTGGGTCGCCGAACACCTGGACGACGACGTCCTCGTCAATCTCACCCAGGCAAAGCAGATCGTCTACGGTCGCGTGATGGTGGACGACTATCCTGCGCACTTCAAGCCCTGGCTTGAGAAACGGCCTAGGGGGATCGTGATCGTCCCGGACCAGCCCTGGAACAGCGAGATCGAGACGGGCGACCGGATCATCAAGGTCCACACGCTCGAGGACGTCGAGGATGCCCGGCTGACCCTTGAGGAAGCCTTCTCTCGGTGAGCGTGTTCGAATTGGCGGGGTGAGCGATGGCGGACAGGGGAAACGGAAAGCAGGCAGAAAAGCGGGATTTCAAGGTCCTGTGCCCCGCCTGCGGCAAGAAGGTCGACCGTGTCGACGGGGAATACGCCCGCCACTATCAGGGCTCGGAATCCATTGAGAACCTCTGCCTGATGTCCAGGCGGGAGATCGTCACGCCGTGAGTGACGGGGACTCCATCCACGCCGGTGAGGAGACCGACGTCTGCGTGGCCAGAGAAGTGTTCGGCTTCCAGGTCCGCGAGATGTGGCTTTGGATTCCCGAAAGCGAAGGATCTCGCCGGTACGAAGAGAAGCCTCCAACGAATGACTTCGACAAGGCTCTCTATACCGCCGAGCGGCAATGGTGCTTCTACGATCCGGGCATCGGATTCAAACCCATACCTCGCTACAGTCGCCACCATTTGGATGCCATGGCGATCGTGGAGCATTTTCGCCGGAAACAATGCCGGATAGTCCTCGAAGGAGAGAACTGGCCCGAAGGAGGCGAGTGGTTCTGCAAGATCCTCCATCCCCCGAATTTCAAGATCGTAGCTACAGGTCGGGATGAAGCGAAAGATGGAGGAGAGCCGTCATTTCCTCTCGCCGTGTGTAGAGCGGCCCTTCGGTACGCTGCGGTCTCCAGAGGTGAGGGATGATCAAGCACTGCGTCAAGGTTCCGCTCGATCTGCATCCTGAGGTCCTGGAAAAGATCGAGTTCTGGTGGGCCGGCGAAAAGGTCACCCTCGGCGAGTTCAACAGGCGCTCGATCGAGCAGATGCGGGCGGCGGTCAAGGACGTCGACACGATCCAGCTCGGCGCCGATCTGCAGGAGGCCGTCTCCGGAGGGAGCAAGGCCGCCGCGCAGCTCGACATGCTCGAAATGGTCCTCAAGGCGCCGCTCTGCGAGGCGTGCAAGCTGATGATCGAGAACCTGAAGCCATGACGAACGAAAAGCTGCCACGCGGCCTCATCCGCGAGGACGTCCTCCGGAGGATCTCGATGGAGCAGTCGAAGGCCATCTTCTCCGCGGCATGGCCCGTCGAGCTCCGGGAACGCTGGCCGGCCTGGATGAAAGAGGCGATCGACAAGGCGGAAAGCCTCTCCGCGGAGGCATTCGGCCACGGGTTCGAAATGGCGGTCCGGGAAATATTCCATACGGTCAAGGACGAGGGGAGATAGATGCTCTGTTCCGTGCTGAAGCGTCCGGATGAGGTTGCGGACCCCATCGTCGAAGTGCGGATCGTCAAGGAGGGCGACCGTCTTTACGGGATGGTCGCTTGGCCCAAAGGCGAGATCCCCAGACCTCTCCAGCGACTTCTCGACGGATACTGGACGCGGAATCACGCCTACGGCTACCTCCTGACCCCTGAAGGGAAACTCTACAAGATCGAGGGGTACGGAGCGGAAGGTGCCTCGGATCCCGAGAGGATCACCAGCCTGACCCTGGTACCGGCCTTCGAGAAGTTCAAGATCTCCGCCTACTGCAAGTGCGGTGGCGCGATGCTGGGCAGCGCACGGACTAGGGACATGAAGGCGGCCGAGAACTGCGTCAAGGTCTTCTGGGAGGCGCACAGCAAGCCCGGATGCGGAGAGACCGATCCGAAGACCGCCGCGCGCGCTCGGCGCCGGAGCGAGGCGAAGGCTACCGAATGAAGTGCGATTATTGCAAGAAGAGGCTCCGCCACCCGAAGATCGTGCATTCGGCGGCAGGCGCCTTTCACGGAGAATGCCTCGACAAATTACATGCCACGGCCAACGCCCTCGGTCCGGTGATCCATGCCTTCATGGGTTTTCAGCAGCCCGGCGGGCCGGAGCGGGTCACCAAGGCGCTCATGCAAGGGGCCGGTCCGATTGCGGACTTCCTGAAAGATATCCGTGAACGGCAGCAGAAAGAGAAGACCGACGATTCCAAGTCTTGACTTCCACAGGTAAACCGTTAAACTTACCGGAGTGACGAGGCTTCTAACCGACCCATGAAAGAATTCACGTTCAATTGCGCGCTGATGGGCGACGGAGAGAGCGGATTCTTCCGCTACCACGCGCTCTTCAAGGCGATGCCCGAGAACTTTTATGTCCGGAGCCACGCCATCCGGAACATCATGATCAATCCTGATCTCGACTTCGAGCAGGTGGTAAAGGAGATGAAGGCTCCGACCACCATCCACGTTTCATCCAGCAGGTCCTCGTACGAAGTGGTTCTCCAGCGCGGCAACTCCTTTTTCCTAATGACCTATACTTCCGGGAATGTCTCCTTCGAAGTCTTCTCGAGCGATGCCGACGCCAAGGAGATCGCCGAAGAAGCCGTGGTCCGCCTGAAGTCGCACCTCTTCGAGAACAAGGAGCCGGACGGCGCCTATGTGGACACGACCCATCAGGCGCCGCACGGCGTCGCGCGTCATACGGAATTCATCCAGTGCCCCGAGTGGTCCGAGATCCGCGAGAACTACACCCCGGCGGCCTCGAACGCCATCTCGAGGCTCATGGACCTGGAGAAGCCCTGGGAGCGCGGTCGGCTCGTCATCTTTCACGGGCCTCCCGGGACGGGCAAGACCTACGTCCTTCGCGCTCTCCTCATGAAGTGGCGCGACCGGTTCGACTTCCTCGTGGTCACCGATCCCGAGAGAATGACGGCCAACCCCGGATACTACTACGAGGTGGCCAGCACGTCGACCAGGCGCCCGAAGCGGCATGCCGGCGACGACGAGGAAGAGACCGAGAACCATTGTAAGCGGAAGGTCTTCATCTTCGAGGACTCGGCGGATCTCGTCATCGAGGAGAGCCGCGAGCGTCACTGGGACAAGATCGGCAAGCTTCTGAACTTCACCGACGGACTGATCGGGCAGGGCCGGGAAGACATCTTCATCGTCACGTTCAACGAGGCGATCACCAAGATCGATCCCGCTTTTCTGCGGGCCGGCCGGTGCATCTCGAAGATCGAGTTCGAGAAGTTCAAGAAGGAAGAGGCCCGTAGGTGGCTCCTTAAAAAGGGAGTCGAGCATGCCATCGTCCACGATGAGATGGCGCTCTGCGACCTCTACAGCAAGCTCTATCTGGCGGCGCCGAGCGTCGCCGTCAAGGTCTAGGTTCTTTGAAAAAGCGGATCGTCGAGAGATTGCCGTGAGGGGACCGTTAGGCGCCCCAGTACGGACAGGCGCGGAAGTACGGGGTCGGAAGAAGAGCAGTACCGCGATGATGCCCCCCGCGAATTTGGGGGACCGCGCACCCAAGAAGAACCTCGCGGCGAGCCTTAGCTGCGTGCCCGGGTTGACCACTGGCGTATGCCCCTCCCGGGATGTACCCGCGAGTTCGGCAATCTCTCGATGATCCGCTTGCCTATTTTTTGAGGAGGATTGCGATGGGCGTCCCGCGTTTCGACGTGATCTTCGGACCCACGAACCAGATCCAGTTCAAGCTGTACGACGGCCCCGAGCTGGTCATCACGAGCCAGGGCTACCCCAACAAGGCGGCTTGCTTCAAGGCGATCCAGCTCGTCAAGGAGAACGCGCGCGTCGACCAGCGCTACGACAAAAAGAACGTGGACGGGAAGTTCTCGTTCACGCTCAAGGCCGCGACGCACGAGGTCCTGGCGCACGGCGGCCCCTACGACACGAGCGATGCGCGGGAGAAGGTGATCACGCTCCTCCGGAAGTCGGTCGAGGCGGCCGTCACCGACAAGGCGTAGGCCCGGGTGGTGGAGGTCCATCCTCCATGGTAGTATTCGGCTATCGACGACCTATGCTTCTTCGACATGGAGATGGACGCTTGACCTGGAACGAGATCTTCCCGGGCCGGCTCCCGGGGAAGGCGGAGATCGAGCGGATGTACCGGATGGCCTACACCGTCGATCCCAAGGTGTTCCGGGTCCAGGACGTTGTGGACTTCGGCCTCGACCTCCACCGCCTGAAGGAGTTCGGCGACGTCCGGATGAAAAAGAGCCTGGCCGTCCTCCGGAGGAGCTGCAAGGTGCTCTGGGACCGGATGGACGACCAGCAGAAGGCGGCCTTTCTGATCGGGGACGTCATTACCGGCCTCCGGAAGGTGTCCGGGACGCTCCAGGGCCTCGAAAAGGTGATGGGACCCATCCCGGAGGCCCACGAGGGCCTGGAAATGGCCCAAAACGGCCTTTACGCGCGAATTCCGAACGATCTGAGGGGACGGCTGGACCAGGGGTTCGGCAAGTGGAGGAGCAACGGGAAGGGCTGACGGCCCGGGGGAGACGGAGATGGTGGAAGGGAAGACTCCGCTGGAGATGGCGGAGGAGCTCAACGACATGGAGGATCGGGACATGACGTCCGCCGAGGCGGACTTTCATGACCGGGTCCTGGTGGAGCTCCGGGCCGGGAAGAAGCTCAAGCCCCGGGACGAATCGAAATTAGGGCTCCTCTACGAGAAGTACATCGCCCGCGCGGAGGACGACGAGGAGAAGACCGACAGCGCCGAAGAGGAAGTCGATGACGACGACTTCTGACGGGCGGCGGTGCGAGGATCATCACTGCCATGCCTACCATTGCGAGACGCACGTGCCCCCGGAGATGCTCATGTGCGGCAAGCACTGGTGGATGGTGCCCCCGGAGATCCGGGATTGGGTCTGGAAGACCTATCGTCCCGGACAGTGTGACGACATGAACCCGAGCCCGGAGTGGATGAAGGCCGCGCAGGCCGCGCGCGACGCGGTCCTCGCCGCGGAACGCGTCCTCTGCCAGCGGAAGCACGGGCCAGCGTGCGGCTGCTGGAACGGGAAGAAGGCCGCGACGGCACCGCCGAAGCCGGTTCAGGGAGACCTCTTCCAATGAAGACCGAGACCTCCAGCCTCGACTTGCAGGTGGCCGAGAAGGTCTTCGGATTCCGAAAGGATTCCGACGGCTACTGGCGATCCCCCGACGGGAACGATGCCATCAACGAGAGCCACCGGATTTTCACCAAGGACTACGAGAACGCGCTCAAGGTCCTGGACGAGCTCCGGCGCCGCGGATACCGCATCCTCATCAACATGGACCGGGGAGGATTCCATCTCCGTCAGGTGACTTGGGTCCATCATAATGCGATCAAGAAGGAAGCCGAGTACGTCTGCAACAATGCCCTGGGGACGGCTGAGAAGCTCGAAGACCTGCCGGAGGCGATCTGCCGCGCGGCCCTAAAGCTTCTGGAATAGGAAGGAGAAGCGCATGAACCTGGATGAACGGCTGGTCGATCGCCAGCGCCTCGAGAGCGCCAAGATGGAGGCCTCGCGCGAACACGCCGAATTCGTGGTGAAGGCCCATGAGACGCTCGAGGGGCTCCTGAATCTCGCGCCGGCAGCCAAGCCGACCCCCTTCAACTACCGCGGGAAGCCCCAGGAGATCGCCGAGCTCGAGGCCCAGATCTTCAAGGCCGCGAACCTCGCCTGGGCGCTCCGGACCTTTCCGATCTTCGACACGTCCTGCCTCCGGATGATGAGGAAGGAAAAGGGACTCAAGGTCCAGCTCCAAGGGCGCTGGGGTGGCGATGCGCAGCTGGATCTGGAACTCGACCTCTGGGTGCCCGTTTTTGCCATGGGGCCCCTAGGTCACGGGGTCTCCTCGAGGACGATGTTCACGCCGACCTACGACAACTACTGCGGTCACGTCATCGAGAAGGAGATGGTCTCCGACAACCAGAGGGAGATCCAGACCAAGGTCAAGAACGGAACGACGGTCACGCTCCAGGCCCAGTGTCCGGCGATTCCCGGGGCCATCCTGAAGAACCTGGATAAGGTCTCCGGTCGCTTCGAGCGCACCGAGATCATCTGGGAGGCCAAGTGGTCGGCCTATGCGGAAGTCGACGATCCGCTCATCATCGGGACGATCGGCGCGACGAGCTTCCTGATCGACCAGTTCGACGCGACGAAGCTCGAGCGGTACGTCATGGGCGAGTTCTGCAGGAAGCCGGTCGCCGAATGACCGACGTCTACGTGGTCCACGGCTGGAAACTGGAACAGGCCGCGCTCCGGAAGGTCATGGGTGACATGAAGCCCGAGGCCTATGAGGCGAACCTCCGGGTCGTTTTCTCGGAGAAGGGGGCCGACGCCTATCTCGGGGAGGTCCTGGCGAAGCTTCCCCAAGGCGAGACCGCGATGCAGGTCCCGGAGCTGCCGCCCGATCAGGTCGAGCGCCTGAAAAAGGGGGCCGCAGCATTCGGCATCGAAGCGCTCATGAAAAACGCGCCTCGTCTCTGGGTGGTGGCCGGGTGAGGCGTGGAGAAGCAGACGAAATGTGCCGCCTGCGGGAAGACAAGGGAATCGGAAAGCGACGGTCTCACCATGTGGGAGACCTGGTGGTGCTCGAAATGCTTCATGAGCCAGTCCCAGGAGTTCAACCGCGAACTCCGGCCGGAGGATGTCGAGCTCCTCAAGATCCTCGGGAGGGAACTTTCGGGACTCCTGCCTCCGGATCTCGTCGAGATGATCCTGGTCGGCTACCACAAGCGCTGCACCGGGAACGAATCGCTGCCGCCACGGGACGAGACGGTACGCGTCGTAGGCGAGATCCAGAGGCTTGCGGCCTTCGCGGTCTTCCGGAGGACGCTTTCCCTCCTCAAGACCTGGCAGGAAACCTTCAACGAGTTCGTCGACGGGCAGGAGGCGGAAATCCGGGAGAACATCAAGAAGCTGACCTCGTAAGTTACCGCGTTTAAAAGACAGTCGCATTCGGCGGCATTTGAAGTCACAATGGCATCGGAGGAAGGAAGGAGAACCAGATGGCGAAGTTGAAACCCGTGTTGTTCGCGCTCTTCACCCTCGCCCTGTGCGCCGCGGCCGGCGTCGGGGCCATGCACCTCGCTTCGAAAGTCGAAAAGGCGAAGGGAACGCCGATTGTCCAGCTCCTCGGGATGGCGGCTTCCGGCATCGTCGCCAGCGTGATGCTCCGCATCGCCAGCGGCCGGACGAGGAGCCGTGCCGCCCAGGTCGTCGATCGGGATCCGGCCGACATCGATGAACCGGTGTCGCTTGTTCCCGGGACTTACGAGGAATGGCGCGCCGATCTCAACAAGGCGGATGGTCCCGATGGCCTCGAGCAGTGGCTCCGGAAGTGGTCCGGCCGGGCGGTCCTCCCTAAGAAAGCCCCTCCGACTCCCGAGGATGCGGTCCAGGGATTTCAAGGACAGGTCCCTCTTTCGAGTGAGGAGCATCATCCGTGTCTCCCTGGAGTATCCGGAGCCCGCGGCATGCAGGGGTACCAAGGGGGAAGGGTCGTGAATCTTGCTCCTCCTCCTTCGGACAACGTGATCCGGTACGTCGACGGCGTGATCAAGAACGAAAAGGCCTACGATCCGTGGCCCATGCATCGGCCGATCAGGACCGGCTTGTGGGTCCGGACGCCGGACGGACGTCTCGGCATGGCGATGAATGCCGAACCTGGTGGCGGGTGGAAAATCAAGAGGGAAGGCGAGGCCAGCTGGTTCCCGATGAGCGCTCTCCGGCCTGCGCTCCCAAAGAAGGGCGAGTGTTGGACGACTCCTTCGGGAGGGCCGCGCGTCTACGAATCGGACGTCGCACTGGACCAGGACATGTTCGCCCACGCGGTCTGGGTCGGGGATCTCTATCCGGTGAACTTCGGCCGCGGACCGGCCTGAGCCATGGGCAGGAAAAAAAAGAAAGAGGAGGGACCTTCGGTGGAGACTTCGACCGCACAGGCTCCGGCCCCCGTCGTGCCCCTTCCGCCGCCGAACGGCCAGTCCAAGACGGATCCTCCGGAATTCCTGGCGAGGATCCGGCATGACGTCATCGAGTGGGCCAAAGAATGCGGTCTCAAACCGCCTTTCAACGTCTCAGGTCCCGACCGGGTGGAGTATCCCAGGCAGGGCCACGGGTACGCGTCAACGATCCAGGAGCAGACCGGCAAGTGCCGGATGGGCTCCGCCAGGTATACGGCTTCGGGTGACAGGAGCTACTGGACGATCGACGGGATCGTGACCGGATGAACAAGATCATCCTCGGGAAGAACCAGGAGGGGAAACCGGTCGAAATCGACCTGAAGATCCTCCTGCGGACCCGCTTCCTTGTCCAGGCGGCCTCCGGGGGCGGGAAATCCCAGACGCTACGGAGGCTGGCGGAGCAGTTCTTCGGAAAAGTTCCCGTCTGGATCATCGACCGGAACGACGAATTCCCGTCACTCCGCGACAAGTTCGGCTACGTTTTCGCCGGCCCCGGCGGCGAGACGCCGATCGATCCCAGGACGGCCGAGCTCGTCTGCGAGAAGCTGCTCAAAGCGAAAGCCCCTGCCATCTTCGGCCTTTACACGCTCAAGGATCCGGATCGCCACCTCTGGGTCAAGATCTTCGTCGAGGCGCTCATGAACGCGCCGAAGTCCCTCTGGACGAACCTCATCGTCATGATCGACGAGGCTCATAAGCTGTGTCCGGAAAAGGGCCAGGGCGAGAGCGTGGCCAAAGAAGTCGTCACCGACCTGGCGGTGGATGGACGGAAGCGCGGCTTCTGCGCCGGGTACTACACGCAGCGTCTCGGGAAGCTGTCGAAGAATGCCTCCGCCGAGCTCCTCAACCGCATGGTCGGGAAGACGATCGAGGACCTGGACGTGGACCGCGCGGTCGACCTCATGTCGGTCCGACGCCATGACCGACATGATTTCGAGGATGGCCTGAAGAAGCTGCCGCCCGGGCGCTTCTGGTGCTTCGGAGAGGCGATCTCGACCGATCGGGTGCTCGTCCAGGTGGGCGGTGTCCAGACAAAGCATCCCGAGCCTGGCGAACCCGTGCTTGAGCCGCCTCCCCTGCCCGAGAAGATGAAGGCCATCCTCCCCCAGCTGGCCGACCTGCCCAAGGAGGCCGAGCAAAAGGCGAGGACCGAGGCGGAGATGAAGAAGGAGATCGCCTCGCTCAGGGCCCAGCTGGCATCCGCTCAGCGGATCAACGTGGCCGCCGTGAAGGCCATCAAGGCTCCCGCCGCGCCGGCGCCGAAACCAGAGATCCGGACCGAGACCAAGATCGTCGAGATTCCCGCGATTTCAGGCGATGAAGCGAAGCGGATCAACACGCTTCTCGCCCGGATGGAGAAGCTCACCAGCCGGTTTGATCCGGTCGTGCAGGTCCAGAGCGAGATCTGGAACTGCGTCAAGAAACTCAGCTCGGACCTGGCCGGTGCCGTCCAGGCAGCCGAGAAGCTGAGGAAGGCTCCTCCCGTTGTCACGAAGCCGGTTGCCCAGGCTCCCCAGCGCCCCGCGGCCGCGGCGCCGGCGGCGCCTGTCCGGGCGATCGAGCCCGTGAGCGGGCAGGATCTGTACTGGAAGCCCGGCAAGTCCCACTTGGCCATCCTGAGGGCGATCCTGGAGTTCCGGTCGATCGGCATCGAGGCTCCGACGCGCTGGCAGGTCGCCGGATGGCTGGGGCTCAAGGTGACGGGCTC
>Ga0070734_10000520_pt1 | contig 78111 bp, 59 predicted proteins | sample Coa_R1_8_FD_66444 | JGI IMG/M metagenome (GOLD analysis project Ga0070734, IMG submission 66444) | Surface soil microbial communities from Centralia Pennsylvania, which are recovering from an underground coalmine fire - Coalmine... | ecosystem: Environmental > Terrestrial > Soil > Unclassified ...
CAGATCCTTGATTTCCTGCTGCTCTACGGAAAAGCTCAGGTTGGTTTTATCCGGCTCAATGAGCGGAACTTCGGTCTTTACTTCTACGGTCTCGCTCAGGTTGCCGGGCACCAGCGCGATGTTCACGCGCGACTCAAGGCCCACGATCACGGTCACATCGCGCTGGATGGCCTTTTCAAATCCCTTGGCCTCGATGGTCACCGCATAGATAGAAGGTTTCGCGGCCAGGAATTCGTAGAATCCCTGCGCATTGGTGGTTGTGGTGCGGCTCACGCTGGTCTGCTGGTCGCGTGCGGTCACCTGAGCGCCCGGCACTACAGCGCCAGTGCTATCTGTTACCGTGCCTGCGATGCGCCCATCTTGCGCCCAGGTAATGGCTGAAAGTCCTAAGATCAGCACTCCTGCGAGTGCGGGCAATAAACGCCGTTTACGCATATACCCTCCAAGTCAAAACGATGTTCCCCCCTGCTGCTTCAAGAAAAATAAGACTGCAATACAGAAAGAATGAAGTGCGACAGCGCTACTTGGAAAACATGAACGGGGAGCGGACTTGAAGTCCCCTTTTGAAGAAAGCTACTGCCCCCGGTCGGCTTGGGAACCCCCATTCCCAAACACGCGATCACGTAAATCTGCCACTGCCCTGGAAGGCGGAAAGGAGCGTTCTTGGGACTTGGGCCGATTACTAGGCGCAATTTATATGACGGAAATGTTTGGCTGTCAACCAACTTGTGACAGTTAGTACATCGATAATACAAATCGAAATCATCGAAAGTCCGTATCGCCGCAATATCGTTGCCGCGCTTCCATGCTCGGCGCATCGGATTGGAGAAGGTACATGCTCTACTTGTCAACGGCAATAGAGACGCAAGGTCAACAATAGGGCTGAGCAATGTACGATAGCTCTCACCGACTATACTTTTAAAGATGCCTATCATCTTTGGTATTCATGCCGTGGAAGAGGCGCTCACCGCCCGTGGACGCGGCTTTGAATACGTAGCCATTGCTGGAGACCGGCACGAGGCGCGGTTTCGCAAGATCGAACAGTTGTGCCGGACGGCGGGTGTTCCCGTGCGCACGCTGCCGCGCGATCAGCTTACGAAGCTGGCGGGTGCGGCAAGCCACCAGGGAGTAGTCGCGGTTACCTCCGAAAAACAGTATGGCGATATCGACGATCTTCTGCGCTTCAAACGCGGTCTCTACAGGTTCTTGCTTGTTCTAGATGGCGTGGAAGATCCGCACAATCTAGGCGCGATTATTCGAACCGCGGAGGGCGCGGGGGCCGATGGCATTGCCATTCCCGAGCGCCGGGCGGCGGGAGTTACGGCTACCGTGGTGAAGGCCTCGGCGGGCGCGTCCGAGTATCTTCCGATTGCAAAAGTAACGAACATCGGCCGGGCCATCGAAGAGCTAAAAGCTAACAATATCTGGACGGTCGGGCTCGACGAGCGTGGAACGCAAATCTACGACCAGATCGACTACAACATGGATTGCGCCCTGGTGCTGGGCGCCGAAGGCCACGGATTGCACGAGCAGGTGCGCAAGAAATGCGACTTCCTCGCTTCCATTCCCATGCTTGGCAAGGTGCCTTCTCTGAATGTTTCGGTCGCGGCGGCGGTGGTGATGTACGAGATTGCCAGGCAAAGAAGGAAGAAAGGCTGAGCTAGGCTGTGCCGAAGAAAAGGCTACGGAGCATCTTCCCTGTGTGGGCCGTCTATTTTGCGCCTGGCCGCTTGCGCGCTTTGAGGATCACGGGAATGTCGCCGTTCCGTGTGTTGATGAAGCGCATCGTTGTCCGGCCTTCTTCATCAAGCGAGATGATGGCTGGAACGTTCAATGAAGTAAGCATCCACCCGGCGGGCAGCACCACGATGTTCAGCGGACGCCCGAGCGTGCGGTCCCAGGTTAACTCTCCATCTTTAAATGTGTATCCAACCGGGTCGGTATAGGTCTCCTCCACGCGAATGCGAAACGATTGGCCTTCGCCGACTGGATGCTCCAGTTCGCCTTGCACCACCACGGAGTCCGGCTCCGCCGGTTCGGGATAATACCCCAGGGCATTGACCTCTTTGCCGCTCACCACGGAAATTTTGAGCTGTTTCCCGGTGTCGAGATTTGTCCACTTGGCTTCGGGTGAAACGACGCTGCCCTTGCGCACAAAGCTGTGCACCGATTTTTGCCCGACTTTGTCCACGGTAAATTCGTGCGAGAACCGGAACTGGTGCGTGGCCGGATCGAGCAGCCAGTAGGTGATTTCACGGTCTTGCTCGGCTCGATGGAACTGCGCGAAAAGCGCCACGGGCAGCAGGGCTGCCAGCAAACATACGACCTTCTTGGGGGATGCGGCTCTCATCTTTATTATGCGCCTTTCGTTAGGGCAAGTTTTATGGGCAAGACTTACTCTTACTGTTTCGCAAATCGCGCAGCAAAGCTTTACAAGGTTTCCCGGGCTTTACGGAAGTTTCCTGGCCGTGATCTTTACCGGCAGTTGGTCGTCGCGATCGTTCAGAAAGCTCACTCGCACTCTGCCATCGGAACCTGTGGAGACGATGCATGGGGAAGCGGACCCAACTAACTCCCATCCTTGGGGCAAAATCACCAGGTTGCGCTTGATGCCCAGCGGGCGGTCGAAGATCAGCAGGCCGTCCTTTACATAATAAGAAGGAGCGTCGGTATAGGTTTTAAAGATACGGATGCGCGTCTCGCCACCTTTAGGCACGGGACCGAGCAAATGAACCTTGATGAACTGCGCGTCATCTTTGGTTTGCGGGGGCACCAGGCCCGTCGCCCGGGCATCTTTGCCGCCCACAACCTCAAATTGCAGATCCTTGCCGGTGCTGCGCTCGATCACTCTCTCTTTGGAAGCGATCGAACCGGGCCGTATCGGATTAAAGAAAAACGCTGCGCCTTCGCGCGTGGCGGTCACATCGTAGGTAATCGCAAATTGATGGGTTTCCGGCGCTTGAAGGTCGTAAAGAGTGAACTCGTCGGAAGCCGAGGCCGGCAAGCCGACAAAGAGCCCGGCCAAAAGAAGGATCAGAAGTGTTCGTCGCACAAGCATAAAGAGGGCAAAAGTGTAGCACGAGAATTAAGGCCGTGGGTTGAAAGGGGAACGGCGATTCCTCGATGCTTGAAATCGAGTGGAACAACATCGTTTTTTCTGAATGCGATCAAGCGCGCACGCCCTTATCTTTTGCGGAGAGAGTGCGTTTTCGGTTTTTGGGCGTTGGAGCAAAGGTTGGAGCAAGGGCGGGTGGAATGTAAAGCTCTTCTCTTAAGGGAAGGTGCGGGGAAGGTGCGCAAATCTTTTCTGAGCTACCTTGTACAAGAAGGTGACTTTAGTGTTGCCCCGATCCTGTTGCTCCCGATGCTCAATGGCAGCAGCAGTGTAGAATAGCCGCCATGGCTCCCAAGGGACCGCACGGCCGCTCTTCCCGAAAAGGGGAAACGGGGCTCCCGAATGTTCTTCCTCTGCTGAAAACTCAGTTTGCAGTTTCCAAGCTGCTTGCCTCCACAGACGATCTCTCTGCGAGCCTGCCCACGATCCTGGCTTCGATCTGCATCAATCTGGGCTGGGAACTGGGAGCATTCTGGCAGTACGCAACCAGCCGTCCGGTCTTGGTCTGTACAAATATTTCAGCCGTCGATGAAACCCTCGGAACGTTTATTGCCCAAGCGAGAAAAAATGAATTGCTGCCGGGGGAAGGGCTTCCGGGCCGCGTCTTCGCCACATCGGAGCCTGCGTGGGTTCAGGATCTGACACAGGAAGAGGAATTCGCGGGCAGCACCGCCATTACCAAAGCTGAGTTGCAATCCGCTTTTGCGTTTCCGGTGCTCGTGGGCAACGACGCGATTGCGGTTCTCGAATTTTTCAGCACCAAGTTCCGCGAACCGGATGGTGAACTGCTGGAAACCATGGTGGCCATCGGCCGGCAGATGGGCCAGTTCATGAAGCGCCGGGAAGCGGAAGAGTCGCTCAGCCAATCGCTGGAACTTTACCGCAGCCTCACGGACTCCGCCTCCGACGCCATCATCACCATGGATGAAGAGAGCAACATCCTGCTGGTGAACCGCGCCACCGAAGAGATTTTTGGCTACACGGCCAGCGAATTGCGGGGCCAGAGTATTGTGCTGCTCATGCCCAGCCATCTGCGCATCCGGTATGAACAAGCTTTAGAAAAGTACCTGGAGTCCGATAAGGAACATGCAAGCTGGCATGGCGTGGAAGTTGCCGGGCTGCATAAGCTCGGCCACGAGGTTCTGCTGGAAGTCTCCTTCGGCGAATTTCGGCTGAAGGACAAGATCTTCTTTACGGGGTTCATCCGTGACATTACACAGCGAAAGCAGGTGGAGGCCGTGCTCAAGGCCACCGAGCGCCTTGCGGTGTTGGGGCGTCTTGCGGCCGGCGCTGTCCACGAAATCAAGAATCCGCTCGACTCCATTGCGAGTAGGCTACGCATCCTGGAGGAGTCGGCCTCGCCCGAGCAGGCGCAACACCTGAAGTGCAGCGAGCAGGAACTCAAGCGGATCGCGGAAATCGTCGATCACGCCCGCGGCTTCGTGCAGGATACCTCCACCGCCACCGAGGTAAAAATTCAGGCCGTGCTCGAAGAGAGCCTCGCGCTATTTTCGCGAAAGATTCGAGAGAAGCATGTGCTCATCGATAAGCGGTACCGATGCCGCAAGAACGTGAGCGCCGATGGCGGCGAACTGCGCCAGGTGTTTGTGAACCTGATCTCCAACGCTCTTGATTCGCTGGGCAAGCATGGGCAGCTTTGGCTGCGCACCTATTCAAGCCCGGCTTCCGATGGACCGGGCGCGGTGGTCGTGATGGTTGCGGATAATGGCAAGGGCATCCGTGCGGAGCACCTGCCAAAACTCTTTCAGCCATTCTTTACCACCAAGAAAGAAGAAGGCACCGGTCTGGGCCTTTGGATCGCTCGCGAGATCCTTCATAAGTACGGCGCCTCCATCAAGGTTCGCAACCGTACCGGAGGCCGCCCTGGCGCTTGCTTCCGCATTGTGATTCCCTTAAAAAGCAATGACGCAATCGCGGGCAATAGTTTGGTAGGTTAGGTTCTGAGATTTCCTTCCGCTATCGGGAGGTCTCGCCGGTAGGATTGCCGATCACGCGGATCGTCCGCACCATACGCACCCACCGGGTGGGACGCTTATCTCCAGGCACGACCAATCGCAGAGGGCCAACATTCGCTCCCAGGGGCTTATCGTCTTCGCGGTCCGCAAGCAGCGCGGCCTCGCCGCCAATGCTTTCATCCAGCTCCCCAATGGAAAACGCCACCTGATAGCCATCCGTGGCGGTGACTACGATGCAAGTCGCGAGCGCCTTGCCCCGCAGGTTCTCTCCCGAGGGCAGGCCAGCCGCCTGCAGCAGGTCGCGCAGCGCAACCCCGCTATAGGTCGACGTTTTCTTCTCGTGATTGTTGGTAGCTGAGAGGGAGCTGTGCTTCAGCGCCACCCACTCCTTTTCCTGAAACACGCGTGGATGAGGAACATCGCCGTTAATTTCCAGAAAGGGCTGTACCGTTGGCTGTGTCGCTTGCGGAGCCTGTGCCTGTGCCCATGCCGCAGCTTGAAGAAGGAGGCCGAGAGCGAGCCGGATAGCGATTTTCATGCCTGGAGTATAGCAGCAGAGTAATTGGAAACGTTCCGATTCGCATTGACAGAACGATTGTATCGGTATAAAACCGTGAACCGAAACATACCGCGACATAAACACTCTCATTGATTTGGCCAATGCCTGGCTGCGGGCGGCCGCACGATTCCCGCCCGCTTTTTAGTCCTATGCCGCGGCAAGTACCCGATCAAGCGCCTGCCGTAGCCCTTCCTCTTCACAATTCCTACGGAGTACACTTGCTGCTGACATCTACTTCTCAGGAGTACACGTGGCTTACGTCCAATTTCTCGGTGCCGCGGGCACCGTTACCGGGTCAAAGCACCTCATCAATACTTCGGAAGATGCCAAGGGCAAAGCGGGCTTGCAGGTCCTCATCGATTGCGGATTGTTTCAGGGGCCGAAAGAGTGGCGCAGCAAGAATTGGACCGACACACCGGTCCCCGCGCGCGAGATCGACGCCGTCATCCTGACTCACGCCCATCTCGATCACTCCGGCTGGATTCCCCGCCTTGTAAAGGAAGGCTTTCACGGCGCAATCTATGCCACCGCGCCCACCATTGATCTTTGCTCGGTCATGCTGCCCGACTCCGGCCACCTGCAAGAGGAAGAGGCGCGCTTTCACAACCAGAAGGGAAGTTCGAAGCACGAGCCCGCGCTTCCTCTTTATACCTTGCAGGAAGCGGAAGATTGCATGAGCTTGTTTCAACCCGTCGCCTTTGGAGAGCTCAAGCAACTTTCCAGCGAGCTTTCCTTTCGCTTCGTACACGCCGGCCACATCCTTGGCTCCTGCATGGTGGAGCTTTTTCTTAAGCACGAAGGAGCAAGTCATGAAGACGCAAGCCGTGAAGGAGCGCCCCGCAAATTCTTGTTCACCGGAGACATCGGCCGCGTGCCGGATGAATCCATCGCGCCTGGACGCGTCGTAAAAGCAGGCCCCGACCCGAATGAAGATCCCGAACTGCTGGTGATGGAATCGACCTATGGGAACCGCGAGCATCCGCATGAAGATGTGCGGCCCGCGCTGGCTTCACTGGTGAACGACACCGTCGCTCGCGGCGGCAGCGTCGTCGTCCCGGCATTTGCGGTGGAGAGAACGCAGAAGATTCTTTTCCTGCTCAAAGATCTGATGGAGTCCGGAAAAGCACGCCGCGTGCCGGTTTTCGTCGATAGCCCCATGGCGATCAAGGCGGTGGAGATTTTCTTGAAGTACAGCGAAGAATTCAACGAGGATGCGCGCCGGCTTGTCCGCGAGTATGGCTCCCCACTGGAGTGGGAGGGCTTTCACTTTGCGGCCAAACAGGAAGAGTCGAAGAAGATCAACGAAGTCCGCTATCCGTGCGTTATCGTCTCCTCCAGCGGTATGGTTACCGGCGGAAGGGTGTTGCATCACCTGGCGCAGCGTCTTGGCGACCCTCGCAACCAGGTAGTCTTTGTGGGCTTTCAAGCGCCGGGCACGCGCGGCGCAATCATCAAGAGTGGAGCGAAAACCGTCAGGATATTCTCCGAAGATGTTCCCATCCGCGCCCACATCGCGGCTCTGGAGCAGTTCAGCGACCATGCCGATACCGATGAGTTGCTGCGCTGGCTTGGTACCTTCAAGAAGCAGCCGAAGACTACCTTCCTGGTGCACGGCGAGCCCGATGCGGCCTCTCTACTGCAACAGACGATCTCCAGCAAGCTGGGCTGGAGCGTGAAGGTGGCCCACTGGCTGGAAAAGGTGCCGCTCAACTAGGACGCCACAATGGATAAGGGGGCCGTAGGGATTTCCTGCGCGGCCTCCATCTCATTTCGGAATTGAGATCGAATGCAGCCTGTTTTACAATCCGGGCATGCGCCGACTCCTGGTCTTAGCTGTGATCCTTACATCTGCGTTAATGCTTGCGCAAACCATGGCTGCACAAACACCGGTTGCGCAAGTACAAATAAAAGACACTCCCGAGACGATCCTCTCGCAGGAGAACGCTTTCTGGAAGGCATATGCAGATGGCAACGCCGAGAGCCTTTCGAAATTGTTCCTTGCCGACTTCACCAATGTCGAGCAGGAGATATGGAACCGGGATCAGGTGCTGGCATTCGTCAAAAGCTTTCATGAGAGTTGCACTCTCGCTCCAGTCAAGATTCTTGAGCCACACGTGAAGTTCCTCACGTCCGACATTGCCACCGTCGTTTATCACGCCACTGAGACACCGACTTGTGGCTCCCGAACGCTGTCGGGCGAGACAAATATCTCCACCGTGTGGGTGCGGCGTGACCAGCGGTGGCAGATGCAGCTTCACACGGAATACGCTATACCACCAAAATAAACTCTTCGCTTGCGCCCCATCCGTCTTTTCCGCTAGCATCGCTTCCGCTACTTAGAACGGCTTACTTGCAAGGCTAGATTGCCAGAACTTAGATCGCTAGAACAATGCCCGGCCTTCCAGCGCACGACTCGCCGCCCTCCCGCTTTCCCACTTTAACAATCTTGTCTGGCTGGGTTGCCCTCTTTTTTTCCAGTAAGCTGATCGGCACAGCGTCAGCAGCAGTCGGCGCCGTACTCTGGACTACTTTCGTTGGTCTTACCTCCAAGATCTGGGCACGTGTGGAAAAGACCATCGTGGACCTGGTGGGCGATGCCCTGGATATCTATCTCCGCGACTTCGCATCTCGTTATCGGAAGCGGTACCTGGAGCATCTGCAGCAGCGTCACCGCACCTTTGACGTAAAAGGGTTGAGTACGCAGGGCATCTACGCGCTGGAAATCGAACAGGTTTACGTTGAGCTCACCGTCGATCCAACCATGGCCAGCGACGCCTCCATAAACCCCATAGAAAAATCCAAAAAGCCACCTGGCCGGCACGATATCTGGACCTTCCTCGGTTCTCCCCAAATGCAGCGTCAAGACTTTGCGATTCTCGGCGCTCCGGGCAGCGGCAAGACCACGCTTCTCAAGCACATTGCCCTGGGTTTGGCGGCCAATCGCGGCAAGTTTCGCGGCGTCAAGCGTCTGCCGGTCTTGCTCTTCCTCCGCGATCACGCCTTGGCCATCGCTGCCAATCCGCAAAGAGACATTGCCGATGTTGCCCAGGAAGCCGCCGAAAAAATGGGCATACCGGCGCCCCTGGGCTGGTTTGGGCGCGAGCTCGCCCGCGGCCGCTGCCTGGTTATGCTGGATGGGCTGGACGAGGTCGCCGACCCCGCCCTGCGCAAGACGGTTGCTGAATGGGTGGAACAGCAACTACAGGCTTCTGGCACGAACCGCTTTCTGGTCAGCTCGCGTCCTTTCGGATATAAGAGCAATCCGCTGGCTCGCGTCACCGTGCTCGAGGTTCGTCCGTTCAGCGCGGAGCAGGTTGAGCGCTTCATTTCGAACTGGTATCTCGCCAACGAGGTCATGAGCGCGCAGAAGAATGACGAAGGGGTGCACATCGCCGCCCAGGAGGGCGCAGCGGACTTGTTGCGGCGGCTGCGCGTCAACCCGGCTTTGTCGGAGTTGGCCGTGAACCCGCTTTTGTTGACCATGATTGCCAACGTCCATCGTTTTCGCAGCTCGCTTCCCGGCCGCCGCGTGGAACTCTACTCCGAGATATGCGAGGTCTTTCTCGGCAAGCGCCAGCAGGCGCGGGGCCTGGAACTGGATCTCACGCCTGCGCAAAAAAAGCGTGTTCTTCAGCCTTTGGCCTTTCATATGATGTGCGTTGAAAAGCGTGAGCTCCCACTGACGGACGCTGTACAGGCCATTTCCGTGCCACTTGCGTTGGTCAATGACAAGATGAGCCCTGAAGAGTTTCTTCGCGGCGTGGAGAACTCCAGCGGCCTGCTTCTGGAGCGGGAAAATGGCATCTTCGGCTTTGCTCATCTCACCTTCCAGGAATATCTGGCGGCTAGCCACATTGTGGAAGGAAAGCTAGAAGAGCAGCTCGCGGCCCGGTTGAGTCTCCATGGTGGCATGAGGCCATTCGTCTTTACGTGGCCCAGGCCAACGCAACCCGCATTGTGGAAGCGTGCATTGCGGATGGCAAGTCCAGTGTGGTGAAGCTGACACTGGCGATCGAATGCCTGGAAGAAGCCCTTGAGGTTCAGCCGGGGCTCAAGGCCAAAGTCGAGACGATGGTGGTCGCGGGTCTGGAGTCCCCCGATCCGCAATTGGCTAGGCTGGCGGCGGAAACCAAGTTGGCGTTGCGTCTGCGCCGCCTCACCCGGATTGACGATGTAACGTATGTTGATGGTTCGTTGATTTCGTGCGCTGAATATCAGCTTTTTATCGATGAACGCCTGGCAAATCAAGATTACCGCCGGCCTGACCATTGGCGCGGAACCCACTTTCCCGCCGGTTCTGCCGCGCAGCCGGTCCTCGGTATGCGCCCTTCGGATGCGGAAGAGTTTTGCCTCTGGCTCTCTGGGCGCGAAGGCGGCGAGTGGATCTATCAGCTCCCCGATAGAGATGTTGGAGATCGGCCTGCTAGCAATATCGGTCATTGGGTAAAGACAGCGAGTAGAACAGAGTTATACGGCGCCTCCAGCCCGCAGCCGCCTATAACGCCGGAATCGCTGCGCGATCGTTTATCTCGGGACAGAGAAGCATTGTTCAACGCTGACCGTGACCTCGATCTAGCCCTCGATCTAGCCCTCGCCCTCAACCCCGACCGCGCCCTCGACCTCGACCGCGCCCTCGCCCTCCCTCTTGCCCTCGATCGTGACCTTGCCCTCCCCCTCGCCCGCGCTCTCGACCGCGCCCTGGCCCGCGACCTCACCCTGGCCGGTGTTGGCGCCGGTGTCCTCGCCCGTGCCGGTGTCCTCGCCCGCGCTGTCGGCCGTGTAATGCTGTTGGATCTTGGCATGAAGACGCTTAAGCATCGCAATGCACCCTGGGATGTTCGGGTGCTGGGTCGTAGGCGGGCAACGATGGAAGGACGATTTGTTGACGACTTCCTTCGTGTCTATCTCGACCTAGTCATTCTGGAGGAGCGCATCGAAGGAAAACGTCCCGCAGTGGAAGGCATACGGATCATGAAGGTTCGCAAGAGCGCAACGGGCTTAGGCCAAGAGGCAAAGGCCGCCTACACCTCTTCCTGAGGAGAGCTTGGAGGAAGATGAAAGATTAGCGCTTATAAAGCAGCGAAGGACTATCGGTCCTTGAATTTCCTCAGTCCTTCTCCGAAACGATCTGCCGGATGCGCTCGTCAAAGTTCATCTGTTTCTTGATCTCCTCCATCCGTTTTTGGGAACTGGCCATCACCACCGGCATCGATTCCTGAACCATGAGCGGCTGCTCATGGAGCAATTTTTTGCCAGCGGGGGAAGAGTAGAAGGCAACGATGGCTTTCACATCGGACTGGGTTAAGTGCCTCTGATAGACGGCAATCATGTCTTCCAATAACTGATCGACGCCTTCCTTATCCATGAATTTATCGAAGAGCTGATGGCTCAGCTTGCTCAATTCTTCCTTTTGTTTTTGAGTAATCCCCGTCATCTGCGCTTCCATCGATTGCAGAAAACTGTTCTCAAACGCTTGCAGATAGCCCTCCATCTGTTTGTGAAGATCCATTGCTACGAAAAGCTGTTCGATCTCATTGCGGCTGGCTGCGCCGGGGGGCAGGGATTGCGATGAGCCGACTGTCTCCTGCGTCTTTTCGCTGGTCTGGGCCTCCGATGGGCCAGGCAGGAGCAGTGCAACAAAGAGAACTGCAAAGAAAGAAAAGAAGATATTCTTCACGGCTTGGGCCTCCGGTGCGATGGAATCGCCAGAAATGGAGCTATGGGATACGGATACCCATCGATGGTACCACGGCTGCTTTTGCGAAAAGTTGCCCTAATTCAGGCTGGCCATGAAGCTGGCAAAACTGTGGTAGATTGGCCCTTTCAGGGCCACGTTCAAGGGGCGCTGTGAATTTGGGCTTCAGCCCCTGCCCAAACGATCCATCTTTGAAAATCTCTAACCCACAAGGCTCTTATGCCGGCAATCTCTTCAACAGGCCGGAAGCTTTGCGCAGCCATGGGCGCTCCCGGCGTTTCAGATAGCCGGGCAAGGTGGCTTTCTTGGATAAGATCCGTTCGGCCCACTGTTTCGCCTCCATAGGCTTGCCTTGCTGGAGCAGGAGCTCAGCATAGTTGTACTGCGTTTCCGAAATGGTGGAGGTCTCCGTGACTTCGGCAAAGAGCTGTGCCGCCTGGTCTTGCCGTCCTGTGTTCGCCCACGCGTGAGCCAGAAGGCCCGCCGCTCTCTGGTAGTCGTAGTTGCGATCCATCCTGACTACCCTCTCCAGATCGACGGCGGCTGCCTGTGCATCTCCGAGTTCCAGTTCGCACAAGGCCCTGCGATAAAACGGATCGGGCGAATCGGTCCGCGCGGAGATGGCGCGATCGTAGTATGCCTTTGCCTGCGCATACTTCTTCTGCTCCAGGTAGAGATCGCCAAGCTCTTCCAGGTTTCCCGCGGAAGGGTTGTCGAGAATCAGCACTTCGAGCTGGCGGATGCGCTTGCGATGGGAGGCAATGCGGATCGACTGGCGCAGAATGCTGAAATCGGGGACGACTTCCACCGCAATATAAACGAGCGCGCCAACCCAGCTCCCAAGAAAGATGACCCAGATCCAATAGCCATCCGGACGCCGGCGAATGTAATGGACTAGCGCGATAAGCTGCAGAATGAAGCCGTAACGAAAACTGTTGAAGAACATAGGTGATGGCTGGCTCTTTGGATGACCAGATTTTTGGATGATCAGATCTTCGGATAACTAGTTCTGCAATATACCATAGGCAGCCGCAGGCAAAAACCTGACTGCGGTAACTAGCTTTCGGCCTTCACCTTAGCCCGAGGGTGGGTCTTGTCGTAGACCTCCATCACGGTCGCAATCGTGAGCTGCGTGTATTTCTGGGTGGTGGAGAGGCGCTCGTGGCCCAGCATTTCCTGGATGGCGCGCAGGTCGGCGCCCTCGGCCAGCATGTGGGTTCCGAATGCGTGGCGTAGCGTGTGAGGATGCACGTCCGGAGGCAGGCCTTGGCGGATTGCGATCTGTTTTACGATGCGCCCTACGCTGCGGGTGGTGAGCGGTCCGCCGCGCAGGTTGAGAAAGAGCCGCTGGGTGCTCTTGCGCGTCCTTAACAGCAGTTGCTGCCGCGCCTCGCGATAGTTCGCGAGGGCCTCTTCGGCTTTTCCTTCCAGCGGCACATAGCGCTGTTTCTTTCCCTTGCCGCGCACCAGCAGGATATTGTTGGCGGTATCGATATCGCCCAGCACGATTCCTACAAGCTCGGAGTTTCTCAGGCCGCAGCCGTAGAGAAGCTCGAAGATGGCCCGGTCGCGCTCGGGAAAACTTGCGCTCTCCGCCATCTCTCCTTCGAGCAGGCCATTCATCTCTTCCATGGTGGGTACGCGCGGCAGCTTCCTGGGCAGCTTGGGAGTGGATACCAGCTTGGCCGGATTCTGTTTCACCATGCCCTCGCGCGCCAGCCATTGATACAAGGAGCGCAGGGCCGCCAGGGCGCGGGCAGCCGATACCTTGCTTAAGCCGGAAGACTGCAGATGCGCCAGAAAGCCCCGGATCGTCCCATGGTCCACATCTTTCCATCGTAGGTGCGGGCCGAGGTGGATGGCGAAACGATCCAACTCTCGGCGGTAGGCGCGGATGGTATGTTGCGATGCGTTCCTTTCGGCGCCCAGCGATAGTAGAAACCCCGCGATGCCCTTCTTGATTTCGGGATTCGTCGGCGCTTCGCTCTTGCTCGAGTTGGCTTCGGCGGCCGACTGCCGCTCACGATTGCCCATGGTCGTTGCCTATTGCTTTCGAATCTTGATCTTTGGATATCGGATCTTTGGAATCTACGCTCTGAGCTTCCTCAGCCTCTCCCAACGCCGTGCCCGATCTAGCTTTTTGCAATCTCGGATGAAACTTCCGATAAACGTTCTTCAAACGGTCCAAAGCAACGTGGGTGTAGACCTGAGTCGTGGAGATGTCGGCGTGTCCCAGAATCGTCTGCACGGTTCGCAAGTCCGCTCCTCGTTCTACCATGTGCGTCGCGCAACTATGCCGGAGCGTGTGTGGACTGGCGTGTCGTCCTGATGCTGAGGCCGCATTCAGCATCTGCCATACCCGCTGCCGCGTCATCGCTTTTCCGCCCCGCTGTATAAAGAGGAAGGAAGAAGTTTTCTCGCGCAGTAGAAACTTGCGTCCCCCCGCCAGGTAGTGCTGAATGGTCTCCTGGGCCGCCTGGCCCAGGGGAACGATTCTTTCCTTATCGCCCTTTCCCCGAACCAGAGCCTGCCCTAGTTCCAGCTTCAAGTCTTCGAGTTTGAGTTGCACCAACTCCGAAACGCGCAGGCCCGAGGCGTACAGCATCTCCAGCATCGCCCGGTTGCGTTCGCTGAGTGCGCCGGTCAATACCGATGCCGATCTGTGTTTTTCTGTGTTTTCCAGCAGGGAATCGATCTCTTTCGCAGCCAGGGACTTCGGCAGAACTTTCCACTGGCGCGGAGAGTCGATCTCCAGCGTGGGATCGTGCTGAATCTTCCGGTCGAGCGCCAGGTGCTTATAAAGATGACGCATCGCCGAAAGCTTGCGGGCCACCGAGCGGCCCTGCACGTTGTTGGCATACAACTGCGCAAGAAAGGCGCGGACATGGTCCCGGCTTGCCTGAAGCAGGTCGCGCCGCCGCTGCTCCAGAAATTCTGCGAATTGCGTGAGGTCCGAGGTGTAGCTCTCAACCGTCAACCGCGCCAGCCCTTTTTCGAGCGTAAGGTAATCGGCAAACTCTTTTACGACGCGCTGGTTGGCGGCATTCACCATGCTTCAGTATGCCCCTCTGCTGAACCCGCGTAAATGACATTGCAGGTTCCTTGCTCTGGCGACTCGCTAGACAAGCTGAGAATTCGAGCGCTCCTCCATGCATTGGAAATGGAAGAGTTGAAAAAGCGGCAAGATTTCATCTCCTTGCACGTTCTTCTTTTGTCGGGCTTCAAATTTCGGTTTGAGGATCAACTCTCATGCGACATATTTCTGTGATCTCCGCTTTCCTGTTTCTTTTGCTGCCATGGGGCGCTCAACCGCAATTTGAACTGAGGAGCGGCGTGGTGGAAGGGGAAGTGGTGGATGAGTTGGGAAACCCGGTGCCGAGGATCATGGTGGACATACGTCCGGACTTTGCGATGGGCTACTCCGGCGCAATTCCAGTGAGAAGGATATGGACTGGCCTGGATGGCCACTTTGTCATCCGAGATGTTCCTTCCGGGGCGTATGTGTTTTACGCGGTTGATCCCGAGCGAGATTATATTGACAGCCGCGATGATATTGGCATGCAAGGCTTTTACGGCGATCCGTCTACGGTATCCACAAAGGTCAGGGTCAAGGCTGGTCAATTGGTTAACGGGATCATCGTTCCTGCAAAACACGGCGGCAAGCTCAGAATGTCCGTGGTCGATTCGGAAACGGGCCAGCCGGTTCCAGCGAGCATTCGACTCGTTCGTCCCGATATGGAAACTGGCGGAATCTTCATGACAAACACCAATTTGAAAGGAGTCTTTCAGATCGTGTTGCCCAGCATACCGTTTCGTTTGGAGGTTCGGGTTGCCGACTACGAAACCTGGCGCTATTCAGATACGGATATTCTGGGGAACCATTCCTCCGAACTGCTCCTGAGACCGGGGATCGAGCGAAGACTAACTGTGAAACTGCAAAAGAAGAATTTGAGCGTCGACTCCCATCAATAGCGACTTCGATTGCTGGTCTTTCGCAGTGAAAACGTCCGCCTGCGAAAGTTCTTGGGAATTCGGAAAACCGGCTCACAACATACGCTAGCGATAGTGGCCGCACTGTCTCATGCAGGCCCTGACCTCCCTCCGCACCAAGCATGCCCAAGCATTTGAGGCCCTGGCTCAAAAAGGCTGTTACTCACCCACTTTTTTCTTCGTTTTTGTCGTGCGCGTCTTTTCCGGCATGGCGAACGGTTTGGCTTCAATGCCCGCCTGGCGAGATACCGTAACCGCGTTCACGGCGCTTTCCGGGCTCTCCTCGTGCTTGAAGAAGGCAAACACATCCATGTCCTTGCTGCGCTGCAATAGCTCTTCGCCGATCTTCTTCAGTTGTTCCTGCTGGTAATCCGTTTCCCGAAAGCGATAGTAAAGAAAGTTGGATGTGACCACGTTGGGCGCTTTGATTTTTTCGCTTTCCGCCCAACACAGCGCCGCATTGCCTTCCTTGAGAATATCCAGCAGCTCCGGTTCGAACCACGATTCGTGCCGAAACTCAAATGCGAACTGGTAGGCGCGCGGCAGCAGTTGCACGAACTCCTTGAGCAGTGCCGGGTCGGCATGCAGATTCGGCGGAGTCTGGAACAGAATGGGCCCTAGTTTTCCCGATTGGCGCATCGGCTCCATGCTTTGCAGGAAGGTGCGCAGCGGATCGGCCGCATCCTTCAGCCGCTTGAAATGAGTGATGATCTGGTGCGACTTGGCGGCAAAGCGAAAGTCCGGCGTGGTGGCGTCGATCCAGCTTTTGAGCGACGAAGCCGTGGCGAAGCGCCGGAAGGTTGCGTTCAGCTCAACGGCATTGAGTTGCGTGGAGTAGAACTCCAGGAACTTCTTTTGCGGCAATTTTTCGGGATAGAAAGCCGGTTTCCAGGCTGGATACGACCAGCCCGAGGTGCCAATGTGTAACGCCATGATAGAGAAGATCATAACCGTTTTTCGTTCGGCCATTCTCCTGGCCAAGGTGTTTTCCTTGCAGCTCTTCTTCTGTGGAAAAGCCGCGTTGCGCTTCCATGCCTTCCCATTCACGGACACACCTAATCGAGGACAAACCTTGTCGAAGCTACATCTGGGCGAAAGAGCACTTGGTCGAAACACGAAGCGTAATTCGAAGGCCGTGCAGAAAACGATGACGCGATGCTGCGGATGCGATGGATACTGCGGGTGCCTACGCACCCGCAAATCCCTGCCTATTGGCGTTTGAGGCAACAGCGTTGTGAGTAGCTGGAATCGTAACTAATGCGACGTTTTCAGCTCGTATACCCTGCAGTCCGGCGCTGAGCGAGCACAATCCTGGAGGATGCCAATGAAATCAAAATCGCTCCCCTGGACTCTCGCGCTCTTCTGCGCGAGCTGTCTCGGTTTGTTCGGTAAAGCCCAAGCCCAGGTTCGCGACATCGTTGTGCCGGCAGGAACGCTTCTGCAATGCACCCTTGACGAGCCCAAGTTCTCCTCGGCAACCATCACCGCCGAAGATCCGTTTCTCTGCTATCCGCGCGCGATGCAGCAGTTCGGCCAAACGGTTTTCCCTCGCGGCTCCTACATCGTAGGACACCTGGAAAAGGCCAAAGATCCCGGCCACTTTGTCGGCAAGGGATATCTGAAACTCGAATTCGATCGTATCGGCCTGCCCGCAACCGACGTGCCGCTAAATGCCAAGATCATCGCCGTTGCTCATTACAATGTCGATCGTGAAGGAAAGATCATTGGCCACGGGCATGCAACGCGCGACACCGTGGAGTGGCTCATGCCGCCGCTCTGGCCATGGAAGGTATTGACTCTTCCCGCGCGCGGGCCGCGTCCCACACTGAAGGGCGAGACCAGGGTGACCATGCGCGTGATGGCCGATATTGTGGTGCCGCAAGCCCTTCCGCCCTCGGCGTGGCGGCAGCCAAGCGCCTATAAACCTCAGGGCATGCCCCAAACCAAAATAGCTCCCGAACCGGCCTTCCGCCGCTACGGAAACGGCGCGAATGCTCCTGCGAAGAAGCAAGACGGCGGCTCGCATGATTCTGCCGCTCCCTCGGGCAGCGCCGCCACCCAGACTCTTACCGCCTCCGCATCGCCCGTGGAGGAGCCAAGCCTCATGAACACGCCCGCCGATGTCACGCTGTTTTCTCTGCGCGATGGCACCACGCTGCAGGTAAGGCAGTATTGGATCGCTCAGGACCAACTCTCCTACATGCTGGCTGAGGGAAATCGGGGAACGGTTCCTTTGGGCAACGTGAATTGGAGCGCAACCGCAAGACTCAATGCTCCTCGGGACGTTCGTGTTACTTTGACCAACTTTCCACCCAAGAACTAGCCGCCGCCAAATTCCCGGCGCAATGGAACAACGCAATTGGCGCAATCTGTAGAAGATTGCGCCAATGCTTCTTTTGAAGCCCGGAAAAAATCGGGGAACCTTGGTAGCCGGTGCTGCGTATTCGTGCATACGGGTGCCTTTTGCGCTTTCGAGATCTGATCCAGGACACACTTTCGACTCTTTGGGCCCACAAGCTGCGTACGGGACTCACCATGTTTGGCATTGCCTGGGGCATCATCTCCATCGTCTTGATGGTGGCTGCCGGTGAAGGCTTGCGCGTGGGCCAGGCGCGCGTCTCTGAGAACTTTGGCCGCGATGTGATGATCGTATTTGCGGGCCGTACCAGCCTGCAGGCCGGTGGAACGCGGGCGGGCCGCCGTGTTCGCTGGCAGGATTCGGACCTCGTCCCCGTGGCGCAGGAATCTCCGGACTGCCGTTATGTGCTGCCCGAGCTGGGGCCAGACAGCGTCAGGGTGCATAGCAGCTATAACGCCGGTTCTTTCCGTGTGAATGGATCGTTCCCTGCATTTTCGTCGGTGCGCAGCATCCCGGTAGCGGAGGGCCGTTTTTATAACGATGCCGATCTGGCTCAGGCGCGCCGTGTGATCTTCCTCGGCACCGACCTGAAAAAGCAGCTTTTTCCATCCCGCTCCGCGCTGGGGGAAACCGTCTATCTGAATGACATTCCGTATACGGTGATTGGGGTCATGAAGAATAAGGAGCAGGATTCCAATTATGACGGCTCCGATGTCAGTAAGGGATTTGTGCCGTACTCTACGGTTCGCAAAGATTTTCCCAATCTTCCTCCGGACGACTCCCACACCCTCGACCGCCTGCTCGTAACGCCCGCCAGCTTGGAGCAGCATCAAGCCTGCAAGGCGGAGATTCTTGCGTCCCTGGCCGCGCGCCACAACTTCGATCCTCACGATAAAGAAGCCGCCAACATTTGGGACACAGTCGAGGACGCCAAAGCGTTTGCCCAGATGACCAACGGGATGAAAACCTTTCTCGGCGCCGTGGGCATAACCACCCTTTTTCTCGGCGGGTTGGGCGTAATGAACGTGATGCTGGTTGCGGTACGCGAGCGCACCCGCGAGATCGGCGTACGCAAGGCGCTCGGTGCGCCCGCCGGCACCATTCTGCGGCAGTTTTTCCTCGAAAGCCTGATTGTGGTCTTTTTCAGCGGCATCATGGGCTTTGGCTTGGCCTTCGGCCTTTGCGCCCTGGTGAATCTGGCTCCCATGCCGCAGTACTTCGCGGGCTTGCTGCCCACTTGGGAATCGGCTTTGCTCTCCTTCTTCTTGCTCGGAACCGTGGCTGTGCTGGCGGCGCTTTATCCGGCGAACCGGGCGGCATCCATCGATCCCATCGAAGCTCTCCGTTACGAGGCAGGAGGCTGAGCGCGTGCTAACTCAAATCCTTCTGGACGCCTGGACTTCGCTCTCCCGCAGCCGCGTGCGTACCTTTCTTACGTTGTTGGGCATTGCCTGGGGCATCATGTCGGTCACCATGTTGATCGCCTACGGCAGCGGTTTCCGCGCGGTCCTGGTGCACGCGTTCGAAGCCTTTGGAAAGAGCGCCGTTGTTTGCTGGCCGCAGCAGACCAGCGAGCAGCCCGGAGGCCAGCGGGCGGGCAAGAAGGTGCGTTTTGAGCAGGCGGATGTCGACTTCATCAAGCGTGAAGGCACCCTGGTGAAAACGGCCTGTCTGGAAAGTGTGCGCTATCGCTCCATTACCTTTGGCGACAATCTTGCGAACACGGCAATTCGCGGCGTGTGCCCCGAGTACGGCGAGATGCGCAACGAAGCTCCCACAGAAGGGCGCTGGCTCAACTCCTCCGATTTGGTGGAGCATCGCCACGTGGTCTTTCTGGGCGCCCGGCTGAAAGAGCAGCTCTTCAGCGGACGGAATGCCGTGGATGAGACCGTGGAGATTGCCGGGGTGCGCTTTACGGTGGTGGGCGTGATGGAGCGCAAGCTGCAACTGAGCAACTACTTCACCAGCGACGACCGATCCGCCTTCATTCCTTATAGTTCGGCGGGCGAGCTGTGGGACACGCGCTACGCCAGCGTGATGGTTTTTGCCCCGGTGGCCCCGGAATTTGAGAAGAAGGCCGAGGAGCAGGTGCTTGCCTCGGTGGCCGAGCGCCAGGGGTTTTCCACCACCGATAAGAAAGCCATTCTGATGTTTGGCCGCGAAGAGTTTCGTCCGGTGATTGATGGCCTTACCATCGGCCTGCAGGTGCTCCTGTTGTTTATCGGCGCGCTTACCTTGGGTATCGGCGGGGTGGGCGTGATGAATATCATGCTGGTTTCGGTCGATGAGCGCATCCGTGAAATCGGCCTTCGCCGTGCTTTAGGGGCCACGCGCAGGCAGATTCAGGCGCAGTTTGTAGTGGAAGTCCTGATGATCACCCTGGTCGGCGGAGCGATTGGGATCGTTCTTTCGTATGGAGTTGTTGCTGTTACGCCGTCGCTGCCGATGCTAGGCGCGTTGTTCGAGGATAACAGCGGCAAGGGCGACATCCATCTCGGACTCTCGCTCGCCACCATTCTTGTTTCGGTTGGCGTCCTGCTGGTAGTTGGGCTGCTCAGCGCTATCCTCCCCGCGCTCAAAGCCTCCCGCCTCGACCCGGTGGTGGCTCTTCGCTACGAGTAGCCCGGCAACGAAACGAAGCCCTTGCCACGAGGGTGAGGGTCAACGAGAGTTTGGGTGCCCCATCCTTTGCGAAAAGCGCGTTGTTGGTTTTTGCGCTTGAAGCAAAGGGTAGGTTCGATTGCATCCCTTGGTTTCGTTGTTGAACTATAAAGAAGAATCGCCTGCTCCAAGGTTCGTAGGGAAACAATGCTTGCACAACCGTGGAAGAGCATAGCTTTAGCTATGCGTTACCGGGCTCAAAATACCAAGCGGCTTTAGCCGCTGTGCACGTCGTAATCTTCACGCCGGAATCTCCCAGTAGTACCCCTCTTCGCCATGCTGCGTGAGGTCGAGCCCCTGAATCTCATGATCTTCGGAAACCCGCAATCCGACCGTCATATCTACGACTTTAAGGATGGCGAATGTTCCAACTCCGGCTAACACCCATGCGATTGCAACGCCCACGAACTGGTTGGAGACCTGATGCAGGTTGCCTTCTAGCGCTCCCGAGGGGAGCGCCTGTCCATGTGCGTCTTTGAAGATCGGGTTGATGGCGCTGGATGCGAAGACTCCTGTAAGAAGTGCGCCGATGGTGCCACCCGCGCCATGCACTCCAAATGCGTCCAGGGTATCGTCATAGCCGAGCTTGGCCTTGACCACGGCCACCATCAGATAGCAAAACACTCCTGCGAGCAGGCCGATCACCAGGGCAGACATTGGATCTACAAATCCTGCCGCGGGCGTAATCGCAACTAATCCTGCCACTGCTCCGGAGATGGCTCCCAGAGCGCTAGGCTTGCCGCTTCGGAACCACTCTGCTGCGCCCCATCCAAGGGCTGCCGCCGCTGCTGCAAGGTGGGTGGCGACAAAGGCGCTAGTCGCCAGGTTGCCGGAGGCCAGCGCGCTGCCCGCATTAAATCCAAACCAGCCCACCCACAGCAGGCACGCGCCGATAAAGCTGAGCACCATACTATGGGGAGGCATCGGCTCCTGCGGATAGCCAAGCCGTCTCCCAAGATAGAGAGCGCAAACCAGGGCGGACACTCCCGAAGTCACGTGCACTACGGTGCCGCCCGCGAAATCGAGGGTCGGGAAGCGGCCGCCGAGCGAGGCATTCAGGAGTCCGCTCTTACCCCACACCATGTGGGCCATTGGCGCATAGATCACCACAAACCACAGAACCATGAACAACACCATGGCGCTGAACTTCATGCGTTCGGCGAAAGCGCCGGTAATCAGGGCCGGGGTGATGATGGCGAACATAAGCTGGTAGACCATGAAGGTCAACGCAGGAATCGTAGAAGCATAGTCGGCATCGGGCTGCGCTCCTACTCCGCGAAGGAAGATGTTGTGCAACCCACCGATGAGGCTGTTGCCGGAGCCGAACGCCAGACTATAGCCGAATAGGGCCCATACTACTGTGATGATGGTCATCATGGCAAAGCTCTGAATCATGGTGGCCAGCACGTTCTTCTTGCGCACCAGGCCGCCATAGAAGAGGGCCAGGCCGGGGCCGGTCATCATCAGGACGAGGGCTGAACTGGTCAACATCCATGCATTGTCGGCTGAATTTTGAGCAGCGCCGGCCTGCCTCTCCAAGCGAGCGAGCCGCTCGTTTCCCAAGTCGCCGCCCAAGTCGCCGCCGGTCGTATCGGCGGGCGTGACGGCATGAGCGGCTTGGGTAGCATGAGCAGCTAGGCTGAAGCAGGAAATACAAACGAGAAAGAGAACAACGTAACCGGCAATCGAAGATTTCTTTTTCGGCATTCCGCAACTCCCACAGGCGAGCGAATGACTACGGAAGCTACTCTAACCAGAGATGGTGGGCTGAAGGAAATTGAAAAAATGAATGCCCGCAATAGATAAATCTTCGGTCTTCAATATTAAATCTTCAATCTTTGGTCTACGATCTTCGATCTTTGATCTTTGATTCCATGCAGACGAGGGTGTGGTTTCACGAGAAGAAGTGTCAACGGGGTGAGGGCAACAAGAATGCGCGTACCCATTCTTTGCGGAGGACGGTTTTTGGGCTTGAAGCAAAGGGTGGTTGCGATTGGATCTTGAATACATCCAGCAACCCCTTGAGCTCATGATGGGTTGCTGGATGAGGTTTAGACCTGGCTTCCGAAACTAGCGGAGTTCCGCGTTTCTCCGCTTCCAAGCATCGTTTGTATCGAGATCCATCATTAAAACGGAGGTTGCCCGTTCACGTATCCGCCGGCGACATGGTTGATGCCGGTTGCATTGCCTGCCACGTCATTATGGTATACGTAGATTCCGTTCGCACCGCTGCAATCCTCGCGAATGGCTGTCTTATTGGTGGCCACCGCATTGCCAATTCGATTGGTATCGACCTCACCTGGCCCGATCGCTGTATCCACACTATTGCAGGTCATCTCAATGCCGTTGGCGGCGGCGCCGTTCAACCCGTAGTCGCGGATGGTATTGTGATGAATGTGAAACCGCGCCGCCGATTCGATATGCATCCCAGCGGCCTGAAGGTTGGTGCAAGTGTTATCGTGAATGTCCAAATCTGAAAAGTTATTGATCACCTCCACGCAGAAGAGCGCGGCATTGTTCACAATATTGTCATTAATAGAGAACGCCTGAGGCGTGCCGGTGCTGGTGCCCGCTGCGAATAGCTGAATGCCCGCCACGCTGACGCCTTCCACGACATTATTGTGAATCATGATGCGATTCGCCTGAGCAGGTGCACCGCCTACTTCTTCCACTAATATGCCGCTGGTTCCAATGGTGGACCCCGTCATGTTTACCGTATTTCCGCCGATCACCACATCCTGCGCCATCAGCACGACGATCCCCGCAGCAGTAGCGCCATTGATATTGGTGCCGCTGCATTGGTTGTGCTCGACAACGAGACCCAGAATCGGGTTGGATGTTGGCGCGAGGAAGGAATAACACAGGCCTTGGGCGCCCACATTCGTGTTTCCAGCAACCGTAATTCTCTGCATCCCAGTGCCAGCCGTTTCGCCTTCGACGTGAACGGCATTCCCCCGCGAGGTAGAGGTGGTAACTGCCGAGCCGAATTTGAAGTAGTTGCCTAGTACCCGAAAATCGTTGCAGCCATAGCCCGACAACGATACCTGATGTCGTCCGATGTTCGTAAAGGAGTTACCCTCAACCAGTACGTCATTGCATCCTGCCGTCATATTGGCGTCTGTAAACACAGACACTGCGTCGCCCTGCGCGTCGTGCAAATAGTTGTTGAGTATCTTCACCTGGCTGGAATCCACAACGGAAATATCATGATCCTGCTCTCCCCCTTGCTGCAGGTTGCCATTTCCGTTGATCTCCAGATCGCGGACCAGGACATTCGTTGCGCCTTGTATGTGTACCGGGCTAGAAAAATTCGCGCAGCCGCTCGGTAGAGCTAGCACCGCGCCCGAGGTGCCGATGATGTTCACATTCTGGCTTGGAAACACCACCGGCTGGCCACCGATGGTTCGGGTTACGCTCTGGACCAAGATGCCGGAGCAAGACAAGGCGAATACTCCGCCTTGCGTGAAGCGCAGGGTCCGTCCCGGTGAAAGCAGGACCTGCGCGCTGCAAGTAGAGTTACCCGCGGCGGTGCTCACCCATATCTCGCCCGGAATCGGGGCCTGATTCGAGGCCACGAGCACCACTTGATCGGCATAGTTCACCTTTGCACACCAGTCGTTGCCGGGCAAACTGTCGGCCACAACGGGCTGCTGGGCGGCTGCTACTATCGGCATTACTAGACAAGCTATTGCGATTAACAATCGTAGAGCGGTTTTTGTCATTTTGAGAATCCTATTTGTCCCTATATAGTAACTATAATACACAATGTACCTTCGATACTGATTGCAGGCAAATTCATGCGTGAAAGCATGGGTGGCCAACCGTACGATCTAGTAGAAACTACGCGACAAGGGTGGATTTCCATCCGAACTGCACATGTATTGGGCAGAGCGGCCCGTAACAGTACCCCTGGCACTCTATTTTCTGTGCTCACAGCTTCCGGTTTCTCATTTCTCCTTCCTCATGGGCCGACCGTTATCTCGCCGATTCCGTCAACCAACACGCAATTTTCACATCTGGTTCGCATCCCATGTGGTACTCTCCTGAGTCCAAAAAAAGGAGATCGCATCATGCAGAGGCTCTGCGTTCGTTGGGGCTGTATCTTCATTTTATTTTCATGCCTATGGTTACAATTGAGCGCGCAGACTTCTACTACGGCGCGCCCTATTCAAGACAAAGCTAGCCCAACAAGTACGCCGGCCCCCAACGGTGCAACCACTGGAACTCAGGGCAGTATGTTCAACTATATCGGAGGCATGTTTTCGGTCGGGTCGACTTCGATGCTCGATCAATGGTGCTTGCAGGACGTGTTGGGAGCCGGTTCCAATCCCACGAGCACGCTGAACGTAACGCACTTCGGGACCTCGGGCTCGGCATGGATGCAAGTGGCCAAGACCTTTGCAGCCGGCGATGGGTTTAATGCCATCAACGTGAAGGCCATGGGTTTGGTGGACGACGGTGCGACCGACAACTCCTCCGCTCTGGCGGCAGTCATCACGTATGCCTGCAGCCAAGTCAATCCTCCGGTGATCGAGTTTCCTGCAACCGCCGGTTCCTATTTTTGGGCGACCTCGGCCTCGGTTGCTTGCCAGGGATTGCGTTTCAGGGGAGTCGGCTTTCCCCTGTTGCGCTGCCCGAATGGGTGCTTCACCAATGCGGGCCAGCGCAATGTTGAATACTATGATCTTCAAATGCAAGGCAACAATGTGGCGGGCGCCTATGCGATTTCGAATACATCGAGTGCTGCCAGCGCCCTGAATAACAAGATTCACGATAATTTCATCTATAACTTTGGAAGCTCCAGCGCCGGCACGGGAGCGGGAATCGGAATCCTCAGCGACTCGGAAAACCTCTCGATCTATAACAACGTGATGGGGAACGCGGTAGCCGATATCTTCATCAGCGGCCCCACCGATAGCCTCCACATCTTTGATAACACCCTCTCCAATCAAAACGGCACTCTCAGCAATGGCATTCCTGCGCGCTGCATTGATGCCTCCGGCGGCGCGGGCGCCGGCACCATGTGGATCAATCACAACAACCTCACTTGCGAAGGGCTGGGCGCCATGCGGATCAACTCCCAGGGAAGCTGGATCATTTCGGAAAATGAGGCAGAGACACGGGGCAGCATCACCAATAGCTCCTCGGCGGAATATGAAATCCTATCGGGAGCTGTCGTCATCTTCCGTGCCAATATCGGAAATGCCAATAACAATGCCGGCTACAATTTTTTTGTCGGCAACGCCATTGGTTCGTCGGACTTTTCCTACAACAGCTGCGGCCAGGCAGCCAATTTCTGCTTCAACGTCGGGACCGGACAGCTAAACACCTATAGCAATAATTACCCGTTTTCTCCGACCACGCTGTATAGCAGCGATTATCCGGGTATCGAAGAACCTTACGTCGTTGGTCCGGGGCCAGGCCGCTCCTGGGGCTGTGCCGACCCGACTGGAGGCGGCTTGTACTTGATGTGCATTCCGGAAACCCAGTTCACGAGCGTTGGCCAATTTGCCATTCGCAGCACGCTGCACCCAACCAAAGGGATACACCTGGGAACGGATTCCACCCGCGGAGCGCAGGGCGCGAGCTATATGGAGGCTGTCGATAATGGGTGCTGCGGATTGCCCTTGCAGCTCAATCCATCCTTTAACGGAGCGATTGAGTTGGGCGGTGCGCTGGCACAGGCGTCCCCGGGCGTCTTTGCCGGTTCATGCACCATGTCGGGCTCGAACACCTGCACGATTACCGGTATCAAGGCCGTCTACAATAGCGCGCCCCTGTGTTTCGCCAATATTCAATCGACCGTAGTGATGGCAGGATCCTGTGCGCTATCGGGAAGCACGATCACGATCACGGCGGCTGCGCCGAACAACGCCGTGTGGGGAGCGATGTTGGTCGGTAACCCCAACTAGCCGGCGAGATTTTCGAGCCGATGAGCGTACGGTTAAATCGCTTTGCTCAGAAATAGTGCTTACTCTCTCGTCGGAGAGCTTGGTTTTTTAACCGTGCGTTGCTAAGTGGATATCGTATTTCGAATAAAAGCACATCCCGGAATAAGCACAGCTATTGCCAAAAAGGATCGAACAAGAACATACCAATTAAAATGGCGACTCCAATGACACGCTTGTAACCATTGGTGATTCGCGGTTCATTAGTATGCGTCAATGACGAAAGATATCTTGCCCCTTTCAAATGAGCCCCTGATTTTGCCTGCTTGATGGCGTGACAGCAGCGCGCTGCAAGAAGGTTGCGCAATTTGAGATCCGCCATTGCCATCCGAAATCGCCCGCATAAGGGAGATCAAAATTTGCCTCCGAGGCGGCCACGGATTGCTTTTCCCCAACCGGGAAATCTGACCCCGGCATGGTCATGGATAAATAAATGAATAGATAGGTTGAAATAGATTTCAATATCGCTCATTTCAATCTGAGGATGTGATCTCAATCACATCTTTTCCGTAAATTTGTCGGATATCGTCAGCCAATGCTGTGCGAGTTCTACGTGAGAACTTACGTACGCTGACCAATGTCCAGTGAATTTTAAATGTCGATGAAATCAAAAAAGATAACACGCCGCTTCGCTATGCGAGAAAGGGGGCGCTGCCATGCGCTCATTGATGCAGAAGTTTACACTGTTGCTGTTCGTAGTCATGTCTAGCGTGAATTTAATTTACGCACAAAACTCCAATCAGTGTCCACCCAGGATCGCCATGGTAACACCTGAATTTGTGGCGATCGCCAATCAGCCTCAAAAAATTCATTTCACCATCATTGGAGTATGTCTGGAAGATAAGAAAATATTCTTGGCGGATGAAGCGGACAATAGCAAAAAGTTTCAAGTAGATGGAAAGGTCTCTGAAGCGGGTCGCGTGTTTATGGGCGATGCTAAGATTGATCGGCCTGGAACGTATATTGTGCACTTAGTGCCAACAACGGTGGTGTAGGGAACTGGAGACGACAAGGGTACGACACCTTGTCAAGGGAAGGAAGGGAAAAAAGATGGGAAATCTGAGGGCGCAGTCCCGGCAACCGGGCCTGCGGAGGGATGTGATCTCCTTGCTCAGAGCCCAACGGTCGTTGCTGTGCTGGATTCTCTATGTAACGGGGAAGAGATTCCTACAGCAGCGGCGCCATCCCTCATTCAATTGCGCTCTGAAGGGGCAGCCATTGACTCGGCGCTGCCAGGGGATGCCGATCGCTGTGACCTTCATCCTGCAAAAGCCGACAAAGCCATCATTGTGGACGGAAAAACCGGCCTCACATGTACAGCTTCTGACTTAAAGAAACCCAGCGCAAGTTGCTTGAATGAAGAAAAAGTAGAAAAAAACCCGATCCAATTAGGGGTCAGGGACACAGTCCGTCTTTACTTGGTAAATAAAAATCCATTTCTGCAGACCTACAAGTTCTCAGCAATGGACACTCAGATAAAGGATGACGACATTGGCCCTTTCCTCAGCATGCTTGTTCCAGGCATCAGTGGTTCTTCCCAAAAACCGTCATCTGGCCAAGCAAGCTCTGGAAAATCTGATTCGGCAAATAATAATTTGGACACATTATTTGGATCTGAGGCTTTGTTCGGCTTTATATTTAATAGTGGCAAGCCAATGCCAGAAAAATTGCAAACAATTGACGAAGCTCTCGCTGTGCAAAATAAGCTACTATCTGCGCTAGAAGATAAACGTAGGACTTTGCATCCGGCAGCGACGGAGAGACAGAACGTCCAGAATTTGTTTGATGAAGCGGCCGCGAAATTAGAAAAAGCTAACGCTGAAGAAGCAAGGATTCAGGGCTCCAAAGAGAAGAATCCTGATTTGAAATATCTAGAAGGTTTGGTAACGGACAGGGCTCACTCTCTGAGCATGGCTTCCGACCTTATGGAGAAGGCTACCGGCGCAGCGAATAAGGTCAATGCATGCGTTGCAGGTATCGAAAGTCGTGTTGATACTTTGACTAAGAACTATGAGTTTTTTGCGCAGGAGTACAATCGCGAACGGCTTTTGCTGCTCTCCAATAAATCGGAATGCAAGACCCTTTCGTCCGCCGCTTCGCGCCTCTGGCGCTTAATCTCCTATGAGCAGGCGAAGATTCTCGATACTAGGATCGATATGAATATCAGGGACGCGATGGTTGCTACGACTTTCAGTATGCCCGCGAGCGACCCGAGTACCAAGAATAAGCCAGTATCGGGAGATAGCACGCTTCTTGCTGCCGATTTGAACAGCCTCGCTTCGAGCCTGTGTACCTTGAAAGCGATGAGGACCGAGATTGCGCCAAATCTTACTTCAAGTCTTGGAGGCATTGAATCGGTATTAGTCAATCCCAACGCTTTCCGATCGGAGATTCTTATTGGTCCTTACTCCGACTCCACCCAGGTGGATTGGACTCTGGAACGAACCATGGCCCAGGCTCCCATCAAAGTGATGGATTCTGCGTCTTTTGACGCAGCGATAGATACTTGCCTTTCATCGCCCAACCCTTCAACCCCTGGCGTGAAGCAGCAAAAGCCAGCCTCCAGCATTGGCGTCGCTCAAAGCCTTGTTCTCAAGAAACCTGTTTTGATGAATGCATCTTTTGTAGTTCCAGCGACACCTGATGGAGGAACAAAGCCGGCGCCCAAGCAAAAGCAATCGGGATCTGCGGCAGATCAGAGCAGTTCATCCGACGCAGGGCAGCAAGGTACGCCTTCCGGCTCTAAAGACTCGAGCACAACGACACGAGGGCGTAGGATTAACTTCGGTTCCGAAAGATTTATTGTGAGCGCTGGCCTTACAGGTGCGATTTTGCCGCTCAAGGAGTTCGGTAAAGGAGTGGGACAGGCCTTCGACGCGAGCGGCAACCCTGTTGCTGGGCAAAGCACGGCCAACATAATCATATTAAAAACGGACCAATCCTATCGGCTCAGTCCGATGGCATTCTTAAATACGCGAGTGCATCAGTGGGGAGGAAAGGCGGAAGTCCTCTACGCGAGCTTCGGAATAACCGCAAAGTCCGACTCAAATGGAGTTGCGCCCGAGTATTTTGTCGGTCTTTCGCAGAGTGTCCTGCAGCGGCATCTCCTACTCAGCGCCGGAGCCTACGCCGGACGACAGCAGCAACTTACTGGAGGCTTATTTGTTAACGAAGCGATTCCCTTGAACCTGACTGGCGACATTCCTGTCCGGAGCAACTACCAATTTCGTGTCGGATTTTCGGCTTCTTGGCGTATTCCCGGTTTGGCGAAATAACGCTTTCCCTTCCATACTGAGCCAATTTGTGTCGTTGGGGGCAATCGGGGTGATGGCGTGATGGCATGTCGATTCTTGCGAGACCACACATCGCCCGGATTTCAAGCATTTGAGGGTTCTAATTGAATCTGCTTTCCAACCCTACTTGGACCCGAAAATCGCATTGATATCCGCAATCGACCGCTTGGCCTCTGCGGCATGGCGTCCCTCGGGCTGTAGCTGCAGATATTTCCTGAAATAGAGGCGGGCGAAATCGAGGCGCTGCAGCCCTTGCAGGCTCTGCGCCAGGCGGAAATTTGCTAAGGCGTCGTCGGGTGCGATCCGCACGGCTTCTTCAAATCGTTCGCGGGCGGCATCATAGTCGTTTTGGGCCAAGTAGGTCTCCCCCACTTCAATATCGTGGGACATTTGCGCCATGCTTGCCCCCTGGGGGTTCCGCGACTCCAGATGCGGCTCAAGTTTCGAAAGGCTCTCTTTGGCTTCCTTGGCGAATGGGCCGCTTGGAAGAATCTCCAGGTAGTTCCGGTAATTCTGGTAGGACTGGTTCAGCAGGTCCATGTGCTCTTGCGTCTGGGCCAGCCGGAAGGTGGCGACGGCATCTTTGGGCTTATACAGCAGGGCTTCATTGAACCGGTCGAGGGCCGCCCGGTAGTTCTTCTGCTTCAAGTAATACTCGCCGACCTCTACGTCTTTCGCCGATTTGTGGGGATCGAAGGGATAAAACTCGGAAACATCCCCCGGATTACTCGGGCTGCGTGCTGCTCCGGGTCCTGCCGGCCCGCCGCCGATCTGGATTTGTGCATCCTTGCTGGAGCTCTCTCCCTGCGGATCGGCCTTCTTGGTGTTGTCAGAAGGAGGCGGTGGTTCCGGCGTTGCTTCCGGCTGGGCCGGAGGCGTCTTGCGCGGTTCGATATTCGGTTGATCGTCCTGGGACCGGCTTTGCGCCTGCGCTGCCGTCCACGAAAACAGCATAAGCAGGGCGAGACAGAGAGTTAGCTTCATATTGTCCTTATTTTAAGACAACTCCGGTTGTCTTCCTCTGTCCCTTAGAACGATTGGCCGGTGGTTCTATTGCACAGAAATGACGAAATGACGAAAAGCCGGAAAACGGAAGCTGAAAAGCGAAAGACGGAACGCGAAAGGCGGAACTAGGAAGACGGGCTCAATAATAAAGGCCACCCTCTGGTGAGGGCAGCCTTTATGTCTGCGCTTGTCCCGGGGGGAGTTTAGGACGTTACCGGCTCGGGTTGGGAGCCGTATTTTGCGCAGAAGCAGGATTTGCTTGAACCGTGGAGTTCGTCATCAGACGCACATCCACGCGGCGGTTCTGGGCGCGTCCGGCAGAGGTATCGTTGGAAGCCACTGCGCGGTCTTTACCCAGGCCAACCAGGTAAATCTTGTGGGCCGGAATGCTCTTACCCGCCAGATATTGAACGACCGCCGAGGCGCGCCGCTCGCTGAGCTTGTAGTTGTAGTCGGAGCTGCCTACGGAATCGCAGGCGCCTTCCACCACCACAATGTATCCCTTGGTATTGGGCACACCCGCCGCCAGTTGATCCAGGGCATCCTTGTCCTTCGTGCTTAGCTCCGCCCGGTTGAAGGCGAAGTACACGGCGGTCTCCACCACTGGACGGTAATTGTCCAGATTGGCCACCTGGGTCGCTAGCGCATCGGCGCGGCCTGCCGCTGCCGAAGCCACAGTCTGGGCCTGGTCTGCCCGGCTGCGGGCATCCGTTGCCTTCTGGTCCGCTGCGGTTGCCTTGTCGTTGACTCCCTGAATGCCCTGCTGGGCGCGAGCATCGGTGTCGCGAATAGCATTGGTGTTCTTGGCCGTCAGTTCGTCAAGCTCGTTCGACTTATCAATGATTGGCTGGGTCTGTTGCCGCACATAAGTCTTGGTGGCGCAACCGGTGGTAAACGCCAGCATTCCTCCAGCCAGTACAACTGCGCTAAATTTCCACATCATAGGGAGACACTCCTTAATCGAGAGAACCCGTGCGGCGGTTAGGGCAGCCGCTCTAGTCGCTTGTGCTTTGTGCAAACCGAATGCCATTGTGCAGGTTCTCACCTTCATCGCTAACTGATTGCTAATCAATAACCTGCGAGGAAGGGCGGTTCGCGCTCCCTGTCCTATCCGTGATGAAAGCCGAGTAAAATTTTTACTATCGTATCCCTGTTACCATGACTTCAGGCTGCAGGAGAGAGATTGGATCTCATCGAGAAAATTCGGACGCTCCCTACCCAGCCCGGAGTCTACCTCTATAAAAACGCCGAAGGCGAGGTCATTTATGTAGGTAAGGCTAAGAGCCTCAGGGCGCGGGTCCGTTCTTATTTCCAGGAGGGAGTTGGGGAACTGAATGCCAAGACCGGCTCTCTGCTGCGGGAAGCGGTCGATGTCGAATACATCGTTGTCGACAACGAAAAAGAGGCCCTGGCGCTCGAAAACAACCTTATTAAGCAGAAGAAGCCCCGCTTCAACATCCTCCTGCGGGATGACAAGACCTATCCTTATATCAAGCTGACCTTGGCCGAGCGATTTCCGCGCGTCTTCGTCACGCGCCGCCTTAAGAAAGATGGCAGCGAGTATTTTGGTCCTTATTTTCCCGGCAATCTGGCCTATCGTATCGTGGACCTGATTCACCGGCACTTTCTGGTTCCTTCTTGTAAGGTTGATCTCAGCCGCTATCACCCTCGGCCCTGCTTGCAGTACTACATCAAGCGCTGCCTGGGGCCTTGCGTCCAGGACCTCACCACGCCCGAGGCTTATCAGGAGGCGGTGCGTGACGTAAAGCTGCTCTTGGAAGGCCGGCAGACCGACCTTACCCGGTCGTTGCGTGTCCGCATGGAGCAGGCGGCGGAACACCAGGAGTATGAAAGCGCCGCTCGTTACCGCGATCTTCTCTCCACCGTCGATCAGCTTCAGGAAAAGCAGCGCATTGCCGCCGTGGAGGGTGACGACACCGATGTATTCGGATACCACTTCGAGAGCCGCATGCTGGCCGTGAACGTCTTCCATATGCGCGGCGGCAAAATTCTCGACCGGCGCGAATTCTTCTGGGAAGAGCTTCCCGAGCAGGAGCCCGGCGAGGCCTTTAATCCTGGCGAGTTCTTTTCTGCCCTGCTGAAGCAGATCTATATCGACCAGAAGTATGTGCCCCGCAACCTGCTCGTGCCTGTGGAGTTCGAGGATATGGCCACGCTCGAAGAGCTATTGAGCGAAAAGCGCCAGGGCAAGGTGGAAATCCTCGCGCCGCAGCGCGGCGAGAAGCGCTCTTTGATCGATCTGGTGGCCCAGAACGCCAAGCAGTCGTTTGATCAGCGTTTTCGTGTGATGAAACCGGCTGCCCAGGCGGTGCAGGAATCGCTGCAGGACATCCTTACTCTGCCCGATCTGCCCAAGCGCATCGAGTGCTTCGATATCTCGCACATCCAGGGGGCGGAGACCGTGGCTTCCATGGTCGTGTGGGAGCAGGGGGCGATGAATAAGTCCGAATATCGCAAGTTCATCGTTCGCACCGTTGAGGGTGTGGACGACTTTGCCTCGATGCGCGAGGTCGTCACCCGTCGCTACAAGCGGTTGCAGGAAGAGAAGAAACCCTTCCCCAGTTTGGTGCTGGTCGATGGCGGCTTGGGTCAGCTTCACGCCGCCGCCGATGCATTGGAGGCGCTCGGAATCACCAATCAGCCCTTGGCTTCCATCGCCAAACGCGAAGAGGTGATTTACGTCTATGGCCAGGAGGATGAGCCTGTCGTGCTCGACCGCCACTCGCCCGTTCTGCATCTGGTGCAAATGGTGCGTGACGAATCCCATCGCTTCGCCGTTACCTTCCATCGCAAGCGCCGCCAGATGCGCGACCGGAAATCGGAGCTGCTGGAGATTCCCGGCATCGGCGAGCGTACGCGCCAGCGCCTGCTCCAGCACTTTGGCAGCGTGCGCGCCGTCCAGGATGCAGATGAAGTCGCCCTCAAGGCCATCCTCACCAAGCCCCAGGCCGAGGCCGTTCTGAAGCATTTTCATAAGGAGCAGGAAGCCGGTTAAATATCTCGGCTTCTTTCTTCCCGCCGACGGTTGATAGCCCCGTCAATGACATAGGTGGGCAGCGGCCTTCCTGTACGATAGACCAACAAGCCATTTTCCCAGACCATGCCGCTCTCCTCAGAGGCAGGCGGAGGTGTTTCCTTGGCAGAGAGATCCTTCTCAACTAAATGCTGGAGATAAACTTCGAGCGTCACGCCCGCCGCACGAGCTTGCGCCCACAGACCTGCTTCGATTTCCGGCGTAAGGTTGAGTGTCACAGTCATCAATATATCCCCGCTTTAGGGCGACTCTAAGCCATTCGGCGCGTATTTGTCACGGACGAAAGCCCTTTGACGCCTTGCGGCAAAATCGAATATTTACCATCCATACAAAGGCGTTCCGGCGTTCATAACTCAAATCCGTAGCCTTATGGTTTGGATGGGATCTTTGATTAAATAGGATTGTGATTTATGGCACCATCAAGGAGGAACTCTGTACCCGGATGGGAAACCATAGAACATGACCAGGCAGACAGAGCAAAAATTGTGGGAGCTTATTGAGCATCCTCCGGAGGGGATCGCAATCGCGGAAGCGAAATCATTCGGCGTGGATCTCTATGCTCTTCTCGCGAATTTGAAGTTGAGCCCTACAGAACGGTTTCGCCGTGCAGAAGATGAACGTGCCTTCGTGGAGCGCCTGAGGCAAGCGGGCCGTGAGGCCGGGTTGTGACAAATTTTGAGATTTCTTTTAAAGGATTGGAATCGGCACGTTTGAGTTTTTTACACTTTGGGTGACGATAAAGCTGGCACAACCGTGGAAGAGCAGGGATTTATCCCTGCGTCGTAAACTCATAAAATCACACCGGCTTTAGCCGCTGCGAAAACAAAACAAACGAAATCATTCCATATTTCTAATGACACAAAAAAAACGTATTGCAGTTGTTCCCGGTGATGGCATCGGGAAAGAGGTGATCCCGGCGGCGATGAAAGTGGTCGAAGCGGTTGGGGCTGCCGTAGAATTTACAACCTTCGATTGGTCGGCGGACCGCTACCTCAAAGACGGCACGACCATCCCGCCCGATGGCTTCGCCATGTTGGAGCGCGACTTCGACGCAATTCTGGTTGGCGCTCTGGGTGACCCGCGCGTGCCGACCAACATCCACGCTAAAGACATCCTGCTCGGTATGCGCTTCAAGATGGATCTCTTTGCCAATGTGCGCCCGGTCAAGCTTCTCGATCCAAGCCTCTGCCCGCTCAAGAATACCGAGCCCGAGCACGTTGATTTTGTGGTGATCCGCGAGAATACCGAAGGCCCTTATGTCGATGCGGGCGGAGTTTTCAAGCAGGGAACTGCCGACGAGATTGCCACGCAGGAAGATTTCAATACCCGCAAAGGTGTCGAGCGGGTGGTACGCTTTGCGTTCGAACTGGCGCGCCGCCAGCGCCGCAAAAAAGTGTTAATGAGCGATAAGTCGAACGTGATGACCTTCGCCGGAGGTTTATGGCAGCGGGTCTTCAAGCAAGTGGCGGCGGAGTATCCGGACATCCAGTCGTCTCACATGTACGTGGATGCCCTCTGCATGCACATGGTGCGCGATCCCAAACAGTTCGACGTGATTGTGACCAACAATATGTTCGGCGACATCATCACCGACTTGGCGGCGGCCCTCCAGGGCGGGCTAGGAATGGCCGCGAGCGGAAACATCCATCCCGGCAAGACCTCGATGTTTGAACCGGTCCACGGCTCCGCACCCCCGTTCGCCGGAAAGAACATTGCCAATCCCATCGGAGCCATCGCCACGGCAGCCATGATGCTGGACCACCTTGGTTTTGCCATCGAATCGGAGCGCATCAACCGCGCTGTATTGGAAGCCGTGCGGCAGCGCAAGACAACCCAGGACATCGGCGGCAATCTCGGCACCAAGGAATCCGCGGAGTGGATCGCTACCGCCGCATCGAAAGGTTGAGAGGTCAATCACCCCGTTTGAAAGTCCGCACGACACTCAATCCAATCCGCCGATGCAGATTTCCGTTGTGAGAGCGGCATGGGTGATTGGGGATGCACCCTTTAAGAGTTGAAAACGGATCACGACCGACTGGCCCGGAGCGAGACTAGTTGTATCGGGCACCGTCACATAGGGCCCCCTGGCCACATCGGTTCTAGTGGTGCCCGAAAACGACTGAAAATACACCATGTCAGGCACGCCCGCGAAAAGAATATGCAGGGGGCCGGCGATCGCCCTGTCACTGATGTTTTTCAGCTTTACCTGTCCGACCGCTCGGTCGTCAAACCAGAGTGTCGAGGCAAGGTGGTGCGGCAATATGGTCTGCAAACGGGCCCCGCTAGTGCCAGCCGTCGCCGGCGCAAGAATACGGCGCACTTCCTGTTCACGCGTCGCATGGAGCATTGCGGTGCCACTTTCGTCGTATTCTTCCTTCTTCAACAATTTGTGCTCGAAGCCGGAGGAAGAAGCAAGCAGTGAGCCGCCCTTCCAGGCGGCATACGCAGGTTCCTGCGGGACCGTGATCCGAATATCAACGCCGGAGGGCGCAAGACCGGTCAGTTCTCTCTTCATACGCTCCGCCAGTCCGGGGATCTTCGCGTTACCGCCCGCGAGCAGAATATTCCCGTACAGATCGTTTCGCAATTCGGCCGGCGAATGGGCTATGGCTCCGTGAACCTGCTTATCAATGCCTTCCCATTGCTGCCCAATCAGGCTGGGCCTGAAAAGCGCTTCCGGCGCGCGGAAACGCTCGTTGCCGAGTGTGACAACGCCTCCATCGGAAAGAGGGTAATCGCGCTCCAGTTCGGAGGACGCGGCTGCAGCCTCCATTTCGACCCTGAAATCCGCCGCAATATAACAAAGCTTTTCCCTGATATCGCGTACAACTTCCCTCTCCGCCATAGTAGTGAAGGAGTAGTTGCGTTCCGTCATGATTTTCCGGAGATAGTCAGTGACATGCTGTCCGCCCTCATCAATCTGGTGATATGAGGTGGGCAACTCGACACCGGCGTGGACGCAGGCCGCGCGCGATTGGGAGTCGCCAATGGAGATCATGGCGCCGGTGTGCTTGCCCAAAGCAAGAAGAGTGAGGGCCGCCTCGCCGCCCACATAAATGGCCGGAACGCCAAAGGTGCCGAACATTATCGCTATTAACCTGTCAACATCTTTTGCAGACCATAGAGAGAATTGCGTTATCAGCAGAGGCTGGTTGCCCGGCGACACGCCGAGCGCCGTGAACGCGTGACGCCAGAGATGTTCCATGCCGTCCCAGTCAACCAGCCGGCCCTGGTCAATGGGATACCGAAGGGTAAGCAGACCTCGCTTTGCGATAGCTTCATCCCCGACGAGAATACCCATAGCGGGATTGGATGCGCCGGGGTGTCGAGGACGTCCGACGACGCTGGGAAAAACGTGCCGGGGCATGTCGTCTCCGGCGAAACCTGCCTTCATCCACCCTGAGCCATTATCAATGACTACTGCTTTCGTCCCGAGCATGGGACCTCCGAAATATTTGGATTTTGTAGTTGGCCGACTCCACCGATGGCCTAGGGTCAGCGAAAGCGAGTATATCGTGAGGCTGAGGCTTGCGTCCCTGATTCCTTCTTCGACGACCAGACACCGATTATCATCAGGATTAGTCTCGGTAAACGGGCCTGGAGACCGAAAGGGAGCATGCTATTTATATGGGCGAGTGGAGGCCGCTATCGCGCATATCGCGCGGATGATCGCTGGTTACGATCTCAATCGCATTCAGCAGATCGAGCGCATTCTTGCACCCACAAAGCAGCAAGAAGGAGGACTTGTGCCCAAGGGCATCCAAGCCTTTCACGAAAGCCGTTATGGGGAGCAAAACCCTGGAGTGGTGGAGGGAGCGATCTCGAACATGCGAATCGCACACATAGTAACCACCGTCCAACGATTCTGTAAACCGATCTTGGAGAAGATATCTAGTGCTTCAGAACAGACTTTGCGAGCAACTTGGAATTACAGTTCCCATCTGGCAAGCTCCCATTGGAGGAGTCTCCAACCCCCAACTTGCGGCGGCTGTATCAAACGGTGGCGGGCTGGGGATGATAGCCCTGACTTGGAGGTCGGTGGAGTCTACGCTTCGAATCCTGCGTGAAACGCAGGCGCTTACCGAAAAACCTTTTGCTGTGAATTACGTTTTGAACTGGGACGTTGCCGACCAGGTTGCTGCCTGTCTCAAAGCCAATGTAAAACTCTTCTCGTTCTTCTGGGGCGACCCCTCTGCGCACGTCAAGCGAATTCATGATGCTGGCGGTACCGTCATCCACACCGTAGGTTCCTCGCGGGAAGCGATACAGAGTGTTGAAAATGGGGTCGATATCGTTGTTGCCCAAGGATGGGAGGCCGGTGGCCATGTACGCGGTGAAGTCAGTACGTTGGCGCTGGTTCCCGCCGTCATCGACGCTGTCGCTCCGATTCCCGTAGTCGCTGCGGGAGGAATTGCCGATGGCAGGACCATTGCTGCCGCATTGGCCCTGGGCGCCGCGGGAGTCATGATTGGTACTCGTTTTGTCGTGTGCGACGAAGCCAATAGCCATTCTGTCTATCGCCAGGAAATAATTGAGGCCACGGAAGCCGGCACGGTTTACACGTCTCTCTTCGATATCGGATGGAAGAATGCGCCGCATCGGACCCTGCGTAACTCGACCTATGAAAATTGGCGCCAGGCAGGCTGCCCGCCTTCGGGCCATCGTCCGGGCGAGCACGAAATCGTCTCGCGAGTGCGTGGAGGCCGCGAAATACGCCGCTATGACAGCGACGCGCCAACTGCGAACATCGAAGGCCGTCCTGAAGAGCAAGCTCTTTACGCGGGTCAGGGAGTGGGCTTGATCCGTGACTGCAAGAGTGCGGCTGAGACGCTCGCGTGCCTTGTGGGAGAGACCGAGCAGGCAATCCTTCGACTGCAGCGTTATCTTTCGCAGACGTGAAGAGTGATATGGATTCTTGCGCCAACCACGGGCATAAGCTCAAGTGCAGGCAGCGAAGTTGGAGAACCAATCAACCTGCGCCGCCCTGCAGATAAGTAATAGATGACGAATGGCTATCGCTCTTCTAGCGTTCCTTAACGAGTTGATGGAAATCTTCGACGTTGATAGGTCTAGGCAAAGTGTCATTCCTGTGTTCAGTGGACCGGACACGAGCCATACTCTGCAACACCGCTTCTGCGGCAATTCTGCTTCCTGCTACGCATGCGACCGTGCCCAATCCCGGCCATGTGGAATCCCCAACGATGAAGAAGTTAGAAATTCCGATATCCTGAGAGCGTGCGAAGAAATTCGTATTCCACAGAGTCTGTTTGGTCCCACCCACTGCGCCGCGCTCTCTTCTGGTGAATTTTAGATAGGTTCTTGGGGTGCCGAATTTGGAGACTACTGCCTGCTCTCCAAGGAGCGGGTACACACGCCTCGCATACTCCAGTAAGGAACGTTGAGCCGCCCCCTTCTTTTCGGCATAGTGTTCGGGCGACAGATTCTCCCATTCGTCGAGACCGCAGTGAGTGGAGATCATGACGGCCCTGTATCCGGCAGGCGCGCTCAACAGATCTCCGGGAGAAGAAACAGAGATGAACATATTATTCCCGTAGCCAAAGCCCTTTCCGTAGTCCTGGAATAGCTGGTGGTGCGTGAACGGCTCGCCCGAGACCTCCGATTCCGGCACTCCGAGAAAAGCGACTAGCGCTCCACCCAAACGGCGCCGTTCGCGCCCCACGTGACCATGCAGTTTCTTCTTCACCATCTCCGGAGCGATCGCATATGTATTCGCGGTGGGTAAGGCGCTGACTACACAGGCTGCACGAAACATGCCTTTCGCGGTTTGCAGACAATATCCCTGTGCTGTCTGCTCGATCTTCCGGACGGCGTGCCCAACTTTGAGCGTCCCGCCGAGTTCGTTATAGCGAGGCACCACCGCGTTCCAGAATCCACGCATACCTCCCCGCGCCCGCATAAGGGCGGCGCCACGAATCGTCACTCCCAATGCGGCATTGATCGCCGGGGCTTCTTCGATGGTTGTGTGGAGCGTGTCCTCCACCAGCATACCGAGGAAGGTCCTAAGTGCGACGTCGGAGTACACGCGATGTGCGCGCATGACGTCAGCCATCGTCCAGGTGAGATATCGAAGCAAATGAAGATTTCGCGATTCGATGGCGCTCAGATTTTTCAAAAGGCCGGAGAGGCTGCGAAGTGGCAAAACCGCACCCCGACGCGTGGCACGCCAGAATGTGGATGAGAGCGTGTCGAGAAGACTCCAGAAAGCTCTGTAGTTCTGTGTTGCGCCAAAACATTTCAGGCGCTCCTCGGCCCATCGATCGGGATCTCGCCACAAGCATACGGTTCGATCCGGCAGCCACGCTTTATAGTCCAACAGATCAGCAGGTGGAAGCTCGCAGCCAATTTCATCGAGGAATTGGCGCCCTAGGCCGCCTGCGCCGAAATCGACCAGTGTGGTGGCCCCCACATCGAAACTAAAACCTTGTTGGCTGAAGTATCCGGCGCAACCGCCGGGCAATCCGTGAGCCTCGAGCACTAAAGTGCTCAACCCCGCTGTTTGTAAGCGGGCTGCTGTTGCAATACCTGCCAGGCCGCCGCCAACGATCGCTACATCATACGAATCGGCGCTCATCGGCATCGCCTCGATTCCAACCGCACTTTGATATCTGCAGGCACGCGATGGTCAGTTGTGTGAAGGGACGCGTCCCGATCACACCCGCCAATACTGCGCAGACAATTTTCGCTCCAAGAATAGTTGGTTTCCTTCACTGGCGTGAGGCCGATAGCGAGTGCCATTGCGTGTGCTCCAGTGTCCGTTTGCAAGATATTGAACATGTTCAGTAATTGAACGTGTTCAATTATCACGCTGTAGATTTACCAAGTCAAGGAAGAAAGTTGATGAACGCCGGATCGGGTCTCGGCGTATCGTCGGCCGGCCGGAAGTTGGTCGCAACGGCTTATAGGAATTTGCCCGGAAAGTAGTTGGTAATGAGGAAGTTGGCAGGCATGAGAAGTTGAGAGGTCAACGTAGAGTGCGGACGATAGCGCTTATCGCTGGCGAGCCGTTGAAAAGGGGGAAGATCAGGAGAAGGGAAGATCAGCAGAAAGGACTGTGGCAGACACTTGGCCAGTGGCGGTTTCGCCGTTTCTATAACTCGTGAAACTTATCTGCCCCCAGACGAGGCCGCCGCCGCACCCGATCGCCGCATCCTGTTGATACGTGCTTTTTTGCGGCCATGGAAGCCCTTTAATCTTCCTCTTCATCGGGTTGCTCTGAGACAGGTTGTTCAAGCAGCTCAAGCGCTACTTCAGCGTCCTGCGGTCGCACTTGAAGCTTAACTCCGCCGAGAACGTTCGCGAGACCCCAGTCGATCCGTATCATGTTGTCATCGACCAAGCGGCACTCAATGGAAGACGATTCCAGGTTGCTCTGCGCCAGCCAAGCCTGCATCACATCTCCAAAGCTGCGAATCGTAACCATCGGCTCGGGCGCTCGGCCCTCCGGGACGTAGTCCTGCGATTCGCCGTCCTCTGGCAGCAACGGATCGAGTTCTCTGCGGGTCAACTCCTCATGCAACGCCAGCAGCGCTACATCGGTGAGGGAAGCTTCGTCTTTCGCAATCTTCCGGAGTTCGCCATCGGCCATGTGCGAGTAAACGTCCATCAGGCGGCGGCGTTCTTGCTCAGAATCGGTTGCCATCGTGCCTCCTAGATAGCTGAACGTGCTCTGCTTATTTTAATCCGTGTGTGGGATTTCTTTGAAGCCGTTTTTCTGGCTCCATACCGGATTTTGTCGATAGGAAGTGAAGGGGGGAAAGAGAGCCGCCCGCGGCTGACTTTCCCCACATAGGCAATTAAATATAAAAGACGCGTCTATTTACCGCACGTTCCATCGCCCGGCGGAAAGTTGGAGAAACGGTTTGTGTGCGTCGCAAACAGTACTGCACAGTTCGAATCGTAGATCACGACGTTCCCGTCGTCCTGCACGCTCAAATGGTCATTCGGGTGCCCGAAAGTATGTGTGGAAAATACGGGGTTCTCTAAAACTCCGTTGACATCGTTTCTATAGATAACGAGATTTCCATCGCGCTGGAATATAAAGAACTGCCCTGTTCCTCGTGTATTGCTTGCGAATAAGGCGCGGTTGATGATCAAGGTATTGGGATTGAGATCGTATACCACCAGATTGCCATCGTGCTGAAAGTCGAGCACAGTCTGTGCATTGTTGGCAAAGATGCAGGTCCCTCCTGTATGCACAATGTTTTCCGGGGGCGCGGGCAGAATGGGGCCCACGTGAACCGTGGTGCAGTCGGGCGCGGTGCCCGGGCCGGTGACCGCGGCCAATGCCGCCTGGTCCTGTACTGTGTTTGCCTGATCCTGCTCTGTGGCCGCCTGTTGTGAACTCAGTGCCGAACGTATCGCCGCTGTGTGTTTGAGGGCTGTCGCCAGATCCTCCGGCTGTGTCGGGTTTTGTGACGCCGCAATCGTGCTCCAGAAGATCGCGACTGCAAAAATGGAAGCGCTGTAGATGACGCTTTTTACCACTGTAGTTCTCCTTTCACATTGGTTTGTAGCTTCAGTGGCGTTGCTTTGACAATAGCCCTTCTGTGGATATCGATAGAGTTCAAAATAATGGTGGGCAAATAATACGCGGGAAGGCCGGCGGGACTATCGGTATTCGCTCATAGTTTCATCGGCATTTCACAAATCTTATTTTGGGGTGCAACGCTAGTTGGAATAACTCGACGAATCGCGTTAGCTGCCTCTAATAGTAGATAGGAAGATGGATAATCTTTTCCTAGGTAGAAATAAAATTTATCTAGGTAAAGATTGAGCGCTGCCCGGCCCGCTGGTCAATGGCCGATTGGCCCCATAACTGATGATTCCATGATTGACGCGCTGACGATTCGATGCACCGATCGGTGGAATCTGAAAATGCTTGAGCTGCAACTGCAAATTCCGCCGTCCAATTAGTCGGCGCGAAGCGCCTCGACCGGATCGATAGTGGCGGTGCGGCGCGCTGGCAAATAGCTCGCCAGTGCCGCTGCTGCCACCAGGGCAAGCGGTACCGCGATGAACGTGAACGGATCGAGCGGACTGATGCCGAACAACAGGGTTCGCATCAGGCGCATGAGTGCGGCTGCCGCGCCCAGGCCCACGGCCGTGCCTACACCGGTAAGCACCAGCGCTGAGCGGACGAACATCCACAGCAGCCCACGCTTGTTCGCGCCGAGCGCCATGCGGATACCGATCTCGCGTGTGCGCTGCGATACCGCATACGAGATCACTCCGTAGATGCCCAGGACGCCAAGCGCCAGCGCCATGGTTCCGGCAATCGCCAGCATCACCAGCGTGAACGAGGTGCGCTCCATCGATTGGCTGTAGATATCCTGCATTGTGCTGATTGCCGCAACCGGCAGACTTGCATTGACCGACCACACGGCGCGCTGCATCTCGTTAATGAAGGTCTGCGTCCCGGCCCGGCTGCTCCGCATGGCGAAGTAGGCGGTGCGCCTGACGTCGAGAGGCCCAGGACCATAGAGATCCCGCATGATCGAAGGCCAATACACGATTGCGGGTGAGCTCTGATTGACGCCGTTCTCGCTTACATCCTGGACCACCCCGACAACTTCGTGCCACGGCATGTTGGGGAATTCCCGGAATCGCTTGCCGATAGCCGCGCCCGGCGATCCCCAAAGTTCGCGCGCCAGGTTTTCAGACAGGATTGCCACCGGTCTTAGGCCGTAAATGTCCGGCCACGCAAAGTCATGCCCGGCAACAAACCTTGTGCCGGCGGTATGGAAATAACCCGGCGAGACATAGTTGAACAGGCGCAAGGGAGCGTCTTTGCCGTCATAGTTGACTCCTTCGACGTAAATCCCATCCCAGTTTGGTTCGGCCCCGCTCATGGGAACGGAAGCGGCGAAGCCTGCGGAGGAGACCCCAGGAATTGCGGCTAGACTATCCTGGATGCTGTTTTGAATCCGGGTGACTGCCTGCGGATCGCGAACCAGCGTCTCTGGAATTGAAATGCGCATCACCTGCATCGACATGGGATCGGAAAAGCCCGGGTCGACGTTGCGCATCGCACGGAAGGTACGGATCATCAACACGGCGCTGATGAGCAGCACCATAGCCATGGCCACCTGGGCCACAACCAAAACATTGCGGCCGCGCTGCCGTTCGCGGCTCACGCTTGCCGTTCGTACAGACCCGATCAGCGGCACTGCTTGCCGTGAAGGAGCGTACCGAAGCACGGCGATGAAGCCGAAGATCAATCCGGAGAGCACCGAGAGGATCAGGGTAAAGGCAAGCGAGCGGCCGTCGAGCGAGATCTCACTCAGGCGTGGCAGATTCTCCGGGCCAATCGCGATCAACAAGCGCAGTCCCGCGTAGGCAACGCCCACGCCGATTGCGCCGCCTACCAGGCCGAGCGTCACGCTTTCAAGCAGCAGTTCGCGGGCAATCCGCCATCGTCCCGCACCAAGTGCCGCGCGGATCGCAAGCTCCTGCTGGCGTCCATCGGCTCGTACCAGCAGCAGATTGGCTATGTTGGTGCACGCGATCAGCATTACGATGCCGATCGTCGCCATGACCACCCACAGCAGATTGCCTACGCTGCCGACCACTTGGTCCTTCAAAGGCCGAAACGCCGGAGTGATCTTCCATTTCAGATACCAGTGTGGATCGGAGCCTGGACCGTTCGTCCACGAGTCCATCCATACGTTCAGCAGACGCGCCACATCGGAGTCCGCCTGCGGGATGGAAACGCCTGGCCGGAGCCGCCCGATGCCATGGAGCGCAAACCCGGCCAGCGCCTGCTTGACCGGATCAAAGGCCAGCGGCACCAACAGATCGAAGTCGTAATTCACCACCTTGAATCCGCGCGGCATCACACCGGCGATCACGCGCAACTGGGAATCGACAGTCATGGTGCGCCCCACCACGCCCGGATCGCCGCCGAAGCGCCGCTGCCAATATCCATAACTGAGCATCACGCGCTGCGCCCCGCGTGGTTCCTGATCGGCTGCGGTAAGCCACTGCCCGGCGGCGGCAGGCACATTGAGCGCCTGCAGAACGCCGTCCGTAATCATCGCTGTGTTGACCTGCTCCGGCTGTGCGATTCCCGTGATGCTTGCCGTTCCCGGCAGCCACACGCCCATCGATTGGAAGCTGCTGTTATGCGCAGCGAAGGTCAGGTACATCGAGGCCGACATGCGCAGTTCATCCCGAAAGTCGGTCAGTCCCGGCGCGCCGGGGGCGTTCATGCGCATCGAAATCAGTTGCTCCGGCTCCGGGTATGGCAGCGGCCGGATCAATACGCTGTTGAGCACGCTGAACACAGCCGTGTTCGCCCCGATGCCAATGGCCAACGTGAGCACCACCGTGATCGCAAACGCCGGCGACCGCATGAGCCGGCGGCACACATGCTTCAGATCCACCAGCAGCGATTCAAGTCTCTGCCACTCCCACACTTCGCGGCTCCGCTCGCGCAGCAGTGCCACATTGCCGAAATCGCGGCGCGCGGTTTGTTCGGCCTCATCGCGCGGTATGCCCTCTTCCATCAATTCGTCAATCCGCTCGTCCATGTGTTCCTGAATGGAGACAGAGATATCGTCATACCGGCGGTTTCTAAAGAAGAAGTGGACGAAGCGAGACAAGCGAAAGAATCGGCTGAATGGTAACAATCCACACCTCCTAGATTTTGGCTGCGGCCAGCACGCGGGAAAAGCCCGCAAACATCCTCTCGAAACTCACCACTTCGCTTTCGAGATGGCGAATGCCTGCGGCGGTGAGCCGATAAATCCTCGTCGGTCTGCCTTTGGCCGAGGTTCCTGTCTCAGCTTCCAGCCAGCCTTCCTTCAGCATTCGCTGTAGCGCCGGATAGAGAGAGCCTTCTTCCACCTGCAGTAGGTTGTCGGAAACCAGCTTGATGTGCTTCACCAGCGCATAGCCATGCATAGGCTTCAGCCGCAGCGATTGGAGAATCATGATCTCCAGCGCGCCCGGGAAGAGGTCGCGATGTTCCGGATTCTTTGCCATTCCCAGGATTGTAGGACTGGAATACCTATTTTGTAAATAGGTATTTTGGATGAGATTTAGGCCCAGAAGGGGTTCTCGACTCATCATTTACTATGGGTAGAAATTTGGCCAGACGAGTGCCCGCAGGCCGTGGAGATGCCCATGCCGAAGCTCGGCGCCCACGGATCGAAAGACAGAAGTCCGAAGCCCACAGCGCCGAAGGAGACAGAGCATTGCGAGAGCTCAAAATCATCGAACCTATCGCGCTGGCCGGTGTGATACAGGCTCCCAGCCGCGCGACCGAAGACGGCGATTGCCCATATATTAGTGGATGGTGCCGCATCGCGATCTCGCCGTGGGAGGGGTCTGGCGTGGGAGGAGAATGAGGCGCTCGCTGCTCTTTCTGCTGTGCGTCTCGCTCGCCTTGTTGTCGCTCTTGCTCTGCGCGTCGTCTGGCCTCCATGCCCAGGACTTCAATCTGCAAACCGGGCGAGAGCCCGTCGCCTCCCTCGATGGCCTCTGGCGCTTTCACACTGGAGACAATCCCGCATGGGCCGATCCGAATTTCGATGATTCGCAATGGCCTTTGCTCCATTCCGATGGGCCTTGGAGCCAACAGGGCTATCAGAACTATGGCGGATTCGCATGGTATCGCTTCACCGTCGCGGTGCCCGAGGGTAGTAGGGAATGGTCTCTCTACTTGGGCCCCATGGAAACGGGCTATCAGCTCTTTGTCGAAGGACGCCTCACCGGTTCATTTGGCCCAATCCAAAACTCTCTGAACTACGGCGCCTCAAGCCGTGTCTTCGCCCTATCTCCCGCGGCCTCCGGCCCGCATACGATTCATATTGCCATTCGCGTCTGGCACTCTCCTGTGTGGGCGGATTATGCGCCGGGAGGGTTTTACGGCAGCAGCTATTTCGGAGACTCCCGCCTCATCGCGCAACGTGCGGCGGCGGCTCGATCGCTTCAGTGGAACCGGGTTGTCGACGAATACGCCTATGCGGTGCTCAGCACGCTCGTTGGCCTCGTCGTGCTCGTCTTGTTTTTCATCCGCCGCAAAGAACGCGAATATCTCTGGTTCGCGCTGCTCTTATTGGCGAACGCGATCGATATTGGACTAGACATCAGCCGGCCACTTTCTCTGCTCCCTTTGCCGGTCGTTGATTTTGTCGATGGCTTCGTGCAATCGTTTGCTCTCTTTGCCGCCCTGGTTTTTTTCTCGATTGTGCTGCGTGCCCCGCGTTCCAGAATCTGGTGGCTCGTCGCCGCGCTTTTGTTCATCGATCCGCTAGTGGTCTTTCTTTACGTCTTCAAGGTTAGCTCCGTGGGAGTCGCCGGGCTGCTTGGCGCCCTGGCGATGCTCCCTGCCATCGTATGGATTCTTGTTATCCTGCTTAAGCGTGCACTCCAACGCGACCGCGACGCGCTTATCCTGCTCGTTCCCACCCTTCTCTGGCAAGGACTGCGCTTCATCGACTACACCCTGCTCATCACCTGGCAGTTTGGCTGGCAGCGATGGGCGCTACAATCGGCTTTTCCATTGCTGGCCAAACCATTCGTGCTGATGCCTGGTCCGGCCGTCGGTACTATCTTCGTCTTCGCCCTGCTTCTATTTCTGATTCGGCGCTTCTCGCTCGCCCGGCAGGAGGAAACGCGCCTTGCAAGTGAACTCGAGTCTGCCCACGGCATTCAGCGCACGCTCGTGCCGCCCATCTCCGCCTCACTCGGCGGCTACGATGTGAATGGCCTCTCGCTGCCCAGCGAAAAAGTGGGCGGCGACCTGGTGGATGTAGTCCTGCTCCCCAATCGATCCATTCTTGCCTATGTCGCCGATGTTTCCGGCCACGGACTCCAGGCCGGCATCCTCATGGGCATGGTTAAAACAGCCGTCCGCGCCATCCTGCTCGAATCCTTTGATGATCCCGCCTTCCTCCTTGCCAGTCTCTGCGACCGTCTCAACCGCGCACTACCTACAGTCAAGGAAGCGCACATGTACGCGACCCTCTCCGCTGTCTGCCTTGCGCCCGATGGCCGCGTCGAGTACACGCTCGCCGGACACCCATCGATCCTCCACTACCAGGCATCCAGCCGCACCGTGCAAGCGCTCGCATGCGATCAACTCCCCGTCGGCTTGCTTCCGGTCGACGCTTATGTCTCTCACTCTCTGCAAATGGAACCAGGCGATCTCTTCGCCATCGTCACCGATGGCATTCTCGATGCTGCCAACGCCCAACAAGAAGAGTTCGGAAGTGACCGCATCGCCGCGCTCCTCACACAGATGCCCGGGCAGGATCTCGCAAGCCTGCGTGACAGCATCGTCTCCGCCGCGCAGGCCTTTGGCAAACAAGCCGACGATCAGACCATCCTGCTCATCCGCCGTGCTGAGCAAATTCACGAAAATGTTTCCCAACGGCTTGTAGAATTCCGGTCGGACCGTTCGTCGTTCTAGTGAAGGCCGGAAACAATAGAACCTCAACCCCCGAAAAGACGGAGACTCAAAGTGAGAAAGCTCAAGATGTTCGAACACATCACGCTGGATGGCGTGATCCAGCACACTGCCGACGAAAATAACTTTCCCTACGGCGATTGGTCCTCGCCCTATCGGTCCCCGGCTGGCAGAGACGCGCTCCTCGCTGCCCATGGCACCAAGTGCGATGTGCTGCTTGGCCGTCGCACCTATGATTCATGGTCTGGCACCTGGCCAAAAGCGCCGAGCGGTCCGATGGCCGACCTCCTCAATGCTGCGACGAAATACGTTGTAACCCACAGGCCGAATAGCCTGGAATGGGGCCCGTTTGTGGCCGTTGGGCCGGACCTGGTCGAGGGCGTTCGCCGCATCAAATCACAGGATGGCCCCGACCTCATCCTCTGGGGTAGCTCCACACTGACATCGCCACTGCTCGAACATGGGCTGGTGGACGAAATCCTGCTGATCGTCTATCCGGTCCTGTTGGGCGTAGGCAAACGCATCTTTGCGGAAGGAACACCGCCGCGTACCTTCGAACTCCTCGACACGAAAACCACGCCGACCGGCCTGCTTCTCAATCATTACAAGGTAGTCGGTCCCCTGAAGATTGGATAATTTTGCGGTTGGCAGCGCATCGAGAGAAAAATCGGATTCGTATTTCACGCATCTGGAACGATGCGTTCGTCGATCGTAAAAGCGTTGTCGTAAAAGGCGATCATTAAGCGTTGTTGTGACGACGATCGTAAAGCGTCGTCGTGAAGACAATTACAAAGCGTTGCCGTGAAGGCCGCTTGCACAAGCGTGGAAGAGCACAGCTTTAGCTGTGCGTTGGTGGCGTTCAGAAAACAAGCGGCTTTAGCCGCTGCCTGGCCAACTTACCAATAGGCGTGGCTCATTCCCAGTCTGGTTACGCCTCTCCCTGGAACAAACCGATCAGTGCGGTGATTTCGAGCAAGATCGAGCTGACAGGCTGTCCCGAGGAAAGCTTAGTCAGCGCGTTGCTGATATATACATCGTAATTTTTGTACTGTGCATTGGCAGCGTGCGTGCGCGCCGATTCCAAGTCGGCGGTTGCCATAGCGATCGGACGGTTATCGGCCCGCGCTCCCTGCTGGAGCCACCCGAGCACGATGCCGAGATTCAGCGCTGCGGCATCGATGCCGTGTGCTTGCCCCTGAAATAGCCGGATCAGATTGCTGATCCCGTCAAGGGCGCTGCTCGGTGGCTGGCCCGAGCTAAGCGCCCGGCGAGCATTGTCAATGAGTGCTTGGTAGCCGGTGTAACCTGCGGCTGCTGCGCTAGCTCGTACTCTTTCTAAGTCAGCGGTCATTTCCGCGACTGGACGCCCTCCAAAGCCCGCCCCCTGTTGGAGCCATCCGAGGTTAACGCCGAGGTTGAAGTTGACGACCCTGGACATGAACGACCTCCGTCTCTGCGGTACACAAGAATTGAAAAATTCAAAAAGTTTATGAAGACGCGCTCTCCCAAACCAAAGTGAGTGGTCGAGGTATACTATGCTGCGTAGGAATTAGATGCATAGTGAAGGCGTTCGAAACAGATCAACTGTCCAGAATAGCCCTTCCAATAAGAGCTCTGCTTCTAGGTCAGAATTAAGTTTCCCGGCAAGATTAACGAATGTCAATCTCCTCGCGGTGGCTTCTGGAACTGGAATAGCTTCCGGATTTGCTCGTCACTAGTCAATAGATGGCATGATGGAACGGCACGAGTGCGAATATAAGGTCTGCAGCGCGCCAATTTGTATATACTGTGGTATGGCTATAATTGTTTCCCGTATTCCGGGGCCGCCGCGAGTTCTCATTGTAGACATCACAAACAACACCCTTGGCTTCGAACGTCAGATGTTGTCTGATTTACTCCACAAGTTCAAAGAAACTGGAATCGACCTTGCATCTGATGACGTGGTCATCGCCAGAACCGACGAAGAATACGCAGCAGTATTTGATCGTGGTTTGAATTTCAATATCCTGCTACTCGTGGCGCACGGCGCTCCAGATGTCAGCGAAGTGGAAGCTTCTAAAGTGGTTATCCCAGGAGGACGTTCCAATTGGTACGAACTTGCTTCGCGCAGTTCTGGTCTTTCCAACAAGCTGGTTTGTCTCGCGGTCTGCCACGGCTTCTGTCAAGATGCAATAGATGCGTTTGTCAGTAGTGGCGAGTTCGCTTTGGCTCTCGTTGCTCCCAATGCGAAGCTCTCCCGAACCGAGGTAATCGAATTTTTTCCGCGATTTTTTGAGGAACTCAAAGAATCGTCGTTAGAGAGCATTGACCCGAATCACGTTCGGGATGCGGTCGGAAGGCAGAACCAGCACTCCCAGGACAAAATGAAGATATTTTCCCAGGCCATCAGCTCATGAGGCGTTGACAGCCGTGATGGGCGCTTCCGTCGGTAGTGCGTGTCTTCAGGTTCATGGCTGACTTCGACCTTGGAAGGACGATGCCTTCCGATCTGTTCCGGATTACGCGTCATGCAGAGAAAACTAGATCCATTTGGGTGACCGCGCTGGAAAAGCCTGAATACGTGAAGAAGACGCGACAGCCCTGTCAGCTCAGCGGCGTTCATAGAGTTCTTTCAATGAAAGCGCTTAGAGCCTCGTAGACCGCTATCTCATCGTAGATACTTGAATGCGTAACATCAGTACAGTTAGAATACTCACGCAAATGGAGATACTTACCGGTCCCCATATGGCAGATCTCGTTTGGTAGTATCGATACCTTTAGATCGACGGATCTGTCTTCAACGAGGCCATCGTTCGGCAGCGCAAGCTTTCCAGCGAGCCCAACGAAAACTCCCAGCGCTGGTGGTTTCTTAGCAAACCGGTTGTGGGCCGAGCCTGACACAGACAACGTAGGCGTATCGATACTAAAGCTCTGGAGAACTCTGAATAACCTGTCGGTCGTTAGATCTACGAAGGAGGCGGTCTTGTTAGGAAATCCAAGCCTCGCAGCAACTGTCGATATTTTCATCCAGCCCGCCAATTGCCCATATGTCAGCGTCGCGGAGTTCGGGGTTGCGAGTGTAACAAGACCAGACACCTTGCGTCGACGCAGTCCCTGCGCCCGCCTCCTTTCTGGATCCAAGTAATTTGATCCTCCAGCCATGCTAAGCGCTGTCATATAGGTTTGAAACTCAAGGGTGCGTGTTAGTGCTATGTTCGCCACCCTGCATACCAGACCTCCCATACTGTGGCCAATCAAGCATAAAGGTCGTGAATCCTCGCAGTTGTGGAGGATGTCCAATGCGAGTTCGATTCCGTTTTCGATAACCGGCTTTGTCCACGTGTAATCAACATTGTTTACTACAGCACCGACAAAACGTCCCTGGAGTTTATTTGAGAGCTTGATAAAAGGCTTGTGATCGCTGCTAAAGCGATGACGCACAACAATAACGCAGTCAGAGTAATCGGTTCTGATCTGTGTGCTTCCGAATGTTGCATCGATTGAGGCAGGGATCACTGTGCATTCTCCGAAACAAGTGCGCTGGTGAAAAACGTAATTGGACGACCCAGATATGTGCTGGGGAAAGCATGGTCAACTCTCAGTACGATACTTTGTGCAGATTGCGTGAGGATACCCGGTAGGGGCAAGGGTTCCATCGCTTGCAGTGGGTTTTGAGCAATTTGATAGGCATCCTCCATGGAGCCCTCAATCGGTAAAGCGACAATTTCGGCTGCCTCGATCTGAACGAGGCTTACAGGGTCTGTTCCCCTAGACGCAACGACGCCAACTCCAAAGCCAAAGTCGCTGTATTCGCAACAACCCGGATCGTAGGGTGATTGGAATAAAGTCCAGGGTATGAGGGGCTTCAGTGATTTAAAACGAGCATTCTTAAAGTTTGCATCAGCCATCCGCAGATCGATATGCCTTCCCGTTTTGTCGCTGTAAATTGAGGTCGTAATTTGGCTGGATTTATTCATCGGCTCAGCAAGCAACATATAGGCAATTTGGCCTCCTTGCTGTGTGATTGCATGCCGGGTCATCGCATCAAGAACCTTCAACGCCTTAATGGCTAAAGATAAATTGATCGAGGTCATTGCGAGACTTGCCAATAGAATCTGTAGCCTATCAACGGTGAGAGAAGTGGGTGGATACTCGGGAACGTCCGCAGTATTAAATACCGCAAGCACAGATAGGATGTCCGGATCACCGGCAAATTGATGGAGAGCGCGCATTCGCCTAAGCAGCACCAGAATCCTATCCCAAAAAGGGCGATCCAGTTCACCAGTTTGGAAAGCAGGTGGAAGTTGCTCGGCAGATAAGTTGGAGTGCAGATTTTCATCCAAGGATTCCAGCGAAATCCTTGCCTTCTCCGATCTTCCGTCGAACCAAGCGATCAACCGCTCCGACGGGAGAGTCGGATAGTTCTTGAACTTTGCAGCGATGCGTTGAAGTGTCTGCACTTCCCACCGATAAAAGCCGGCATATGCGATAGAACTCGCGAGCGAGGATGATAATCCAGACCAATCCTCTTGTCGCTCTACGACACAATCCAAATCTGAGAATGGGTCGATGTAGTCGAATAGACTCTTCTTAACTTGTTCGGAAAGAATCAGATTTCTCAACAGACCGCCCCTCAAACCGAACCGACGCTTGGCTCGCTTCGAGCATTCCAGGAGCATGGGGGCTTCGTCCAAAGCATTGATCCGGTCGATTAGTTCTGATTCTTCCACGAACAAACTCCAGATAGGTTTGCGGTCCGAGAATATCTTTAATCTTACACGGGCTCGAACATCCAGAAAGACGCTATGCTAAGGTTCAATCGCGTGTGGCGGACGAAATTCTGCGGCATGCGGAGACGGATGGGCGTTAACAATTTCGCCAACAAGATATGCGACATGTATGGAAAAATCAACAGCAGAGGTGAAACTGTTTCTTTCAATTCGTTACCATAGGTTCTCATAGACGCACTTGTCACTAGCAACTCCTCTATTGTCAGCCAGCCGGAAGGTGGCCAGAAGCGAGCTCATGGGACTTGCAGGAAAAATAGTGGGCAATGAGAGACGTTGGCAGGCATGAGTCGGGTCGCCCGTCTTTCTCAACCATCAAGGCCTTCGCGTTATTGGCGAGCTTGCAGGATTCCAAAATCAATGACAAAGTCGCAATTACAGATTCAGCACAATCATTAATCATCTCTAATCTATATCACGCACCGGCGACTCTCGAAGCGCTTTTCAGCTTTGGCTCAAATCCACCGTTCCGGTGGCTGAAAGTCACCACTCGCGCAGCGCTCATGCGGTTGATTGCCAGCCAAGTCTTTCATAAATCGTCAAAACGCGGCGCATCTCCACTGGCAACAAGATTGCCAATCATAATTCGTCCGCTGTGTATCCACTCTGGAGAGACGATCTCCGATCATGAGACATATTTAACGGGCCATGTTGGTCCGGCGGCGCGACAACCGGCATTCAACCCCGGAGTGCCGTTTTTGTTGGGGATTGCTATTTCACGAGGTCAAGATGAGAATCGCAACGCTCTGTTGTGTAGTTGTCTGGTTTTCTGCAGCATCGCTGGGAATGGCCCAGGGACGCGACGTGAACGTGCCTGCTGGCACTCTACTCCAGTGCACGCTGGATGAACCCAAGTTTTCTTCCGCCACGGTAAGCGTGGGCGACCCGTTTCTCTGTTTTCCGCGATCGATTCAGCAGTTTGGTCAAACGGTCTTTCCTCGCGGAACCTACCTCGTGGGCCATCTCGAAGATGCTAAAGAGCCCGGCCATTTCGTCGGCAAGGGATATCTCAAGCTTGCCTTTGATCGCATCGGCCTTCCAGCCTCGGATGTCCCGCTGAATGCCAAAGTCATTGCGGTGGCCCGCTACAACGTCGATCGCGATGGCAAGATCATCGGGCATGGCCATGCCACCCGCGATGTGGTCGAATGGATGCTGCCCCCGCTCTGGCCCTGGAAGGTGCTGACCTTGCCCGCGCGCGGCCCTCGGCCCACACTCAAAGGGGAGACACGGGTCACGCTCCGCGTGATGGACGATTTCGTAGTGCCCCAGATTCAAGCTTCTACCTGGCATCGTTTTGGTGAGGAGCCGAGTTCCTACAATCGTCCAGCGCAGTACACCTCTCCTGCTTCCATTCGTTCGCAGCGTTCGTATGGATCGTCCCCCAATCCTTCGGTGCGCACGATTGCGTCCTCAGGGGAGGGAACGGATTCGGCAAGCTTGAAGCTGGCAAGCTATCAGCCCAAGGGCGATGCTGCCAACCATGCCTGGCCGGAAACCACCACGCTCTTTGCTCTGACCGATGGCACGGTCTTTCCGGTAAGCAAATATTGGCGCGACAAGGATCAGCTTGCCTATGTGATCTCCGATGACGATTCTGGTTCGGTCGCCCTGCATGACATTGATTGGAGCGCGACCACAAAACTCAACGCGGAGCGCAATGTCCGCGTGGTCCTGCGCAACGCTCCTTAGTACGGTCTTTCACGATGTTCGGCGTAAGCCGTCCTCCGAGCCATCCGGCCCCGCGGGCTTCATCGCCTTCGGGGCTGGCTGGTATGTAACCGAGCTTTAATCTTGGACGTGCAATTTTGCAGTTAACTATCGGCCCTTCTGAAGGATAGCGACCTTCCTATAGCAAAGAAAGAAACCCGAATTTCCACTTTCTAGTTTACAAAGCTCAAGCTTCCTGCTATCGTAGTTCTCGTAGTGGAGAGAACGCCCATCGAATGAGACACGTAACGCAAACCCGAGTGCGTAGGCTATCAGAGCTGGAAAGCTCCCCTGATAGCTCGTGGGCGATGATGAAGCTCTCCGAAAGTTAGCCTCTCAATCATAGCCGGATAGCCTTACTCAAACCTTAAATCTAAGAAACATAAGACATATAGCTTCGGCATCGCACCTGCTCTTGTGGCCGTGATCGCTGAATTTCTTTTTTATCAATTTCTGCCGGTGGCGGCGATTCGGGTTACTTCGCCTGTTACGCAGGAGGTCGCAGGTTCGAGTCCTGCCGCTGATGTTGCCATCAGTGTAGCTCAGTGGAAGAGCGCCTTACCTGAGTCAAATTTGTTCCCCGGCAGAACTTTGTCGTGAATCGGTGGTGTAGATGCGGGTTCCAATGAGTGTCCCTCATCGCTTGTTCCCCGATCAATCGGCAGTCGCGGGCTTAACCCCGCGGTCAAATCCATCCACCTGTAACCATGCGGCTTTCCCTTTGCGGAAGCCTGCAATCTTTCAATCTAGCAATCTAGGGAAGAAAGGAGGAAACCATGGCTCGCCTGAATCTGATGAGCTCTCAACCTCGCACCTACGAAGGAGCGCCCGTGAGGCCCATCTCTTATGAGCAACAACTGAGGCGCTCGGTGCTGGCGTGCCTGTTGTGGGAGAAGCAGTTTTATGAGGATGGTGTAACCATCGCCGAGCGCATTCGCGATCTGGTGTCGAAGACCACGCCGGAGAAGGTGGCGGCCTTGGCCGTCGAGGCTCGCGAGAAGATGAAGCTTCGCCACGTTCCTCTCTGGCTCACCCGCGAAATGGCGCGAACTAAGACGCATAGCCATCTCGTGGCGGATACCTTGGCGCGTGTGATTCAGCGTGCTGACGAACTCTCGGAGTTTGTCGCCATGTATTGGAGCGAAGGGAAACAGCCGCTCTCCGCCCAGGTGAAGAGAGGCTTGGCGACCGCCTTCACCAAGTTCGACGAGTACGCGTTGGCCAAGTACAACCGTGCGGCTCCCATCAAGCTTCGCGATGTGCTCTTTCTCTGTCACGCCAAGCCCGTTGGTCCGGCGCAGGCCGAACTATGGAAGAGATTGGTGGATGGCGAACTGGCCACCCCCGATACCTGGGAAGTAGCTCTTTCTGCCGGTGGTGATAAGCGCGAAACCTGGGAGCGCCTCTTGCGTGAAAACAAGCTCGGTGCGCTTGCCATGTTGCGCAATTTGCGCAACATGGCCGAGGCTAAAGTCGATGCCGGCTTGATCGCACACGCCTTGGAGAGCATGAAGACCGACCGCGTGCTGCCGTTCCGCTTCATCGCTGCGGCGCGTTATGCGCCGCAGTGGGAGCGCGAACTGGAGCAGGCCATGTTCCGTTCTCTGGCAAGCGAATCTCGCCTGCCAGGAAAGACCATCCTGCTGGTGGACGTTTCCGGCAGCATGGACGCTCCGCTTGCCCGCCGGTCGGAGATGCGCCGCAGTGACGCTGCCTACGGCCTCGCAGTCCTCTTGCGAGAAGTCGGGGAGAAGGTCAGTGTTTACAGCTTCTCCGACCGTCTGGAGCGCGTGCCGGATCGCACTGGCTTTGCTTTGCGCGATGCGATTCATGCCAGCCAGCCGCGCCATGGAACCTACCTTGGCCGGGCCATCACGGATCTCCATCAGAATGAGGAGAACGGCAAGCATTACGATCGCCTCATCGTAATCACCGATGAGCAAAGCCACGATGCCGTGCCCAGCCCCTCGGGTCTGGCCTATGTCGTCAACGTGGCTAGCTATAAGAACGGCGTGGGCTATGGCCCTTGGGTGCATATCGATGGCTGGAGCGAATCGGTCGTCGAATACATCCGCTCCGCCGAGCCTTTGCTAATGTAACGTCCGCTTGATCCGGGCAATCTCGCATGGGATTGCCCGGATTTTCACTCCTCCAAATATTCTTGCCTGCCGCTCACCTTTTCCCCGTAATTAGGATCAAACATGGGAGAGAAATGCCAGGTGTTGAAGGCAACTCTGCTCACCCGCGCCACGAAGCAACGGAATAAGGTACTGTTATGGGCGGAGCTACAAGGGGATTTGTCCATCTTTTTCATGAAAATACAACTGCACGCCGCCCGACTGCTGCTTTTTGGCGCTTTGTGGATTGCCTTCCAACCGGCCGTTGCCCAGACCGGACAGCAAACGGCCCCGCCTCCTTCGAGCGCGGGCCAGGCCACGCCGGAACCGGAACACAAGATCACTCCCGCGGAAGCCAAGGAGCTGTTTCAATCCATTGATGAAATTCTCCACTTCGCGAGCACCGATACGCTTTTGCCCATCAAGCATCCGGTCAAGAAGGCGATGATCGATCGCGCGCATGTGGAGAAATACATCGAGGATAAGTTTCAGGACGACGTAGACCGGATGCGTTTTGAGCGCTCCGAGCTTGTCTTGAAGAAGCTGGGACTCCTGCCCCGTACCTTCGACTTGCACAGCTTCCTGGTGAAGCTGCTGGGCGAACAGGTGGCCGGCTACTACGACGAGAAGACGCAGACCATCAATCTCCTCGATTGGGTGGACATGGAGAATCAAAAGCCCGTGATGGCGCACGAGCTCACTCATGCCTTGCAGGACCAAAGCTTCAACCTGGGCAAGATGATGAAGCAGGATGAAGAGATCGAGAAGCGCGGCCCCTCCGATCCGAACGCCCAGATCCGCAACGATGAAGAGTCCACTTGCCGCAGCGCCGTGCTGGAAGGGCAGGCCATGATCGTCCTGCTCGACTACATCCTCGCGCCGATGGGCGGGAGCGTGGAAAAAGCGCCGGGCATTGTGGACCGGATGCGCGACCGCATGTCCGATCACGATGAGAGCGCTGTATTTTCCAGCGCGCCGCTGCTGCTCCGCGAAGAGCTGGTCTTTCCTTACAACCAGGGGATGAAGTTCATCGCCGAACTGATCGCGCACGGCGGCAAGAAAGAGGCATTCACAGGCGTGCTGGAGCGTATGCCCCTGACCACCCGGGAAATTATGGAGCCGCAGGAGTACCTTGCCGGACACCACATCGCGCCGCTTCTCCTGCCCGATCTCGCCTTTCTCAAGAAAGACTATGAGGCGTTCGATGCCGGAGCCATGGGCGAGTTTGACGTGGAGATTCTGCTCAAACAATATTCCGGAGACGAAATTGCCGATCACCTTGCGCCCGAGTGGCGCGGCGGAGCCTACTATGCCGCCGGTCGCAAAGGCGCAAAGCCCGCCGACCACAACTCCACCGGGCATATTGGGTTGCTCTACGTCTCCAAGTGGTCCAGCGGCAAGGCTGCCGAGGAATTTGCCACGGCCTATGCGGCCGCCCTTCCCAAGCGATACAGCAAGCTGGAACAAGCCCAAGCCCAATCGGAGGCCGGAAGCGGTGCGGTGGAAGGCAAGCCGGAACGTGAACAACCTGAGCCCGGTCAAGCCGATAAAGACGCTGCCGCGGGCAAGACGCGCTACTCCAGCTCCGATGGCCCGATCTTCATTCAAAGGCAGGGCAACGTCGTAGTGGTGGTCGAGAGCTTTGAAGAGCCGATGGCCAATCGGCTCATCGAGGCATCGCTCAAGGGAGTGGAAGCCCAGTCCCAAGGCCAAACAAAAGCTCAATTGGGTTCCGGTTCAACGAATCCCTAACGCGCTCTTCCAATCAAGAGGCACGTTTTTGAAAATCTGGATTATGCGTTAAGGGTTTCTCTGTAAATGCCTTAAGCGCCAGAGGCGCGACGAGAGAATTAGCCCACGGCAAAGCGCAGCGACGCCGTGGGTTGATTTAGGAGTAAGAATCGAGTGCCAGAGGCACGGCATAGAATCTTTGGGCCGAAGATACTCTTTCTGATGACAAGCCATCGTCGGAGGAACGCCGATTGAACCTTGGAAAGCATGCGTGCGTTGATACCGGCAGGTGTTTCCATTCTTGTTTGACCCGTAAATCGCAATCCTGAAGATTGCTTGCGCAACCGTGGAAGAGCACAGCTTTAGCTGTGCGTTACGGATGTTAAAAGCAAGCGGCTTTAGCCGCCGTGCCAACGCGTATCCGCCCAACGATTCCGCCGATTGACTCGATTCTCCAATAAAAAAGGGCCGGAATCCTACCCGGCCCGAATCACCGATCACTTGATCAAACGATCAATCTACCTTTGAACGAAGTCGAATGAACGAAATCGATCTTTAGAACGAGAGGCGCAACGCGAACTGCATCACGCGCGGATCGCCCGCCAGGCTGGTGATCGCTCCTGCCGCTCCGCTGGTAAGGTTGGTGTTTGGCTGACCGAACTCCGGCGTGTTGGAAAGGTTGAAGACCTCCCACCGGAATTCGAGCTTGGTCCGCTCGGTCATGGAGAAATCTCTCATCACAGCCGTGTCAAACACGTTCACGTGCGGTCCGCGCAACGTGTTGCGTCCGCTGTTGCCAACCTGCCCTGCGCCCAGCACTTGGAACGCATCGGTGAGGTTGGGAGCCAGCGCCTTGCAGGCTTTGTTGATAGAGGAAAAGAACCAGCAGCTTGGATTGCCCACGATGTGGGAGGCTCCAATCACGTTCGGGACCGCCGTAGCTTCGCCGAACCGGTCGAGCGTAGCGTTCAGCGAGCCTTCGTTCACGGTGAACGGATGTCCGCTATAGAAGGTATAGACGCCCGAAGTGCGGAAGCCGCCGAGAATATGGGAGAGCAGGCCCTGATTCAAGAAGGGCTTTCCGTGGCCGAAGGGTAGTTCGTAAACGTAGCTGATCGCCACGCGGTGCGGAATATCGAAATCGCTCGGTCCGTACCATGCTTTGTAGTTTTGGCCATTGGGGGCCGCGCCTGAGTTGGATTCAAGCTCCTGCGGTGAGTTGTCCGTGCTGCGGGAGTAGGTATATGCCGCGCGCAGGTTCAAGCCGTTCTTGAAGCGCCGGGTAAGGGTAGCTTCCAGCCCGTTGTAGTAGCCAAAGCCGTTTTGGTTCGTGTACTCGATAAAGCCAAAGTTGGGAAATGGAAATACGCCGGTGCTTACTCCGTTGACGATAGGCGCCTGGTTCAAGTCGGTCAGGGTATCGAGGTGTGTCGATTTGGTTCCAACGTAGTTAAGCTCGGCGACCCATTCGCGGGAGAACTCGTGCTGCACGCCAAAGCTCCACTGCTGAACCGTCGGAGCGGGGTTCGATGGATTCACCGCGCGGATGTGAAACTGTTGCAGGTTATTGAGGTTGATGGTCGCGGGATCGAGGAAGTTGGACGGAAATCCGTTCTTCGCGATCAGGACCGGAGCAGTGTTGCTGGCCAAAACCTTGTTGATCAGGAAAGGCGGATTCAACGCCATCTGGTCTTCGCTGCCGAAGCGTTCAAACAGCGTGTAGTAGATGCCGTATCCGCCGCGCACTACGGTGTTGTCGAAGAGCGAACAGGCGAAGCCCAGCCGTGGGCCAAACGCCGTCTTGTAAGGCTTCACCAGGCCGCGATTCTGCAGCGATCCACCGCTGGCGAAGGTCAGTGAATCGGTCGCGGGATTGAAGTTGGCCATGCGGTTCTGGCCTTCCGTGACCGGTGAGGCAAAGTCGTAGCGCAGGCCAAGATTCAGGGTGAGCTTGCGGGTTACCTTCCAATCGTCCTGGCCGAAGCCGGAAGCCATCCACAGGCGCTGGTCGACGAAAAACACATTGGTGAGCTGGGTGCTCTGAACCAGGCCCAGCAAGCCGTCCGCGTAAGAAATGGAGCCGCTGGAGGTAGGGCATTGTGCTTTGGAGCAACCGGTGAAGATGCCCGTGAAGCCCAGGTCGCCGCGTGTGCCGGGCTCATCCTGGAAGATGTTTCTCATCGGTCCGTAGAAGCTGAATCCCAATTTCAGGGTATGGCCGCTGAACGTTTTAGTTACGGTGTCCAGCCATTCAAACTGCTGCGGAATTTGCCGCTTCGGAAGGAAGTCGGGTGAACCCAGGAAGGTGAAGTTGGCGAAGGTGGTGAGCGGAACGCCGCCGGCAATGGCCGGATTGTTGGGAATGCCGGGAACAATCGCATTGGCAGCATTCTGTCCGAACGGGTCCTGCTGGGCATAGGAGTAGTTGCGCACAAAGCCCAGGTGAAAATCGTTGAGCAGCGTGGGCGAGAAGATGTGGGTCCATCCGAGCGCCAGGCTGTTGCCGGCCAGGTTCTGGCGGCCGAACGCCGAGGTGCTGGTGCCGTCCGCAATGCCGCCGTAGTTGCCCGGGATAAAGCGGAAGCGGGTGAAGTAGCTGTAGCGTCCAAACACCGTGTCGTTCGAGGAGGGGGTCCAGTCCATGCGTCCCGTGTAGCTATCGTTATTGTCGACTGCCAGGGCGTTGCGGACAAAATTGTTCAGATCGCCGGGGCGTGTTGGCTGCGGAAATAAGTTGATGAGCTGCGAAACCACCGGATCGATGCGTCCCGAAGGAATCTGGTTGTTGGCAAACGGCTGTCCCGTGGTCGGGTCGATGATGGTTGGATACTTCACGCCCGCAGCCGCGGCAGCCGCCGGGCTGAAGTCGCCGATCCGCTCGTTGGGCAGCGGCACGGTGCTGATGCGCAGAACGCCCTGGTGAATGCGCGTTCCTTCATAGTTGAAGAAGCCGAAGAGCTTGTTCTTGATGAACGGTCCGCCGATGCTTGCGCCGAACTGGTTCTGGTTGTTTTCCGGCTTGGTCAGCTTGTTTTGATTGGAGAAGAAGTCGTTGGCGTCGAAAAGCTGGTTGCGCAGATATTCATACGCCAGCATGTGGATCTCGTTCGATCCGCCCTTGGTGCTCACCGAAACCGCCGCGCCCGGGCTGCGTCCATACTCTGCCGAGTAGGGATTGGTAATGATGCGGAACTCCTGGATCGTGTCGACCGAAGGGTGGGCAGACTCGGTGCTCAGCTCCTGCACGTTTTCCGAGAAGGTGTTGTTGTCGATGCCGTCCAGAATAAAGTTGTTCTGCAGCGAGTGTACGCCGTGAACGTTGAAATCGCCCACGCGTCCCGCGCTGGTCGCGCCGCTCTGCTGGGTATAGCGGCTGATCTGCACGCCGGCCACGCCGCGAAGCAGGTCGTCCCAGTTGCGCAGGAAGAGAGGTGTCTGTTCCAGTGTGTCGCCGCCGATCACGGTTCCAATCGAGGCGTCGTCGGGCGAGAGCGCGTCGTTGGTGGTGGTCACCTCGACGGTTTCCTGCGTGGCGCTCACCCGCAGTTGGAAGTCGCGGCGCAGCTTTTCAGCGGTGCCGACTTCTACTTTTTGCTCCAGCGTGGCAAATCCCTGCTGCTTCACGGTAACCACATAGGAGCCGATCGGTAGTTCCTGGAAGGAGTAGTAGCCGGCTGAATCGGTCACCGCCGTCCTGGTGTAGCCGGTGGCCGTGTTGCGCGCAGTGACCGGTACATGGGCCACCACTGCGTTGCTCGGGTCAGTAACCATGCCGGTAAGGCTTGCCGTATTGACCTGGGCAAGGATTGTGCTGGTGAAACACAGCACGGTGATGATGGCGAGCAAGGTGCGAATGCGTTGCATGAACCTCTCCGAAGAATGCTGGTTTACACTACTCGCCGCACAGGCATCTCTGCGTGTTCAAGAACGATCGGCGTTGCAACACGGGTAAGGGGCTGAAATGCTTCTTAGTCGGACGGGAGCAGTGCAGTTCAGAATATTGGGCGTATTTGAAAATCAGGTTAAGGTTCGGTGAAAACTTGTCGCGCCCGGCTTGAGTGGTTTTGAGCTTGGTAAATCGCTTGGTAAATAGAAAGAAAAATCTAGTTCTTCTTTAGTTCATGTTGCGCTTAGCCACAATCAACGTAATGTCGTCGTGCTGCTCATGCGGCATGAACTCCTTGACCTCTTGAATAATGGAGGTGAGCATCCGCTGCGGAGTCATCTTGCTGTGGCGGCGCAAGGCTTCGATCAGGCGTTCCTCGCCAAATTCTTCTCCGGAAGCGCTGAACGACTCGGTAACCCCGTCGGTATAGAGAGCCAGAAGGTCGCCTGGCAAGATCCATTGTTCATGAAAGGTACAAGTCCAATCTTTAAATAGGCCCAACACCGTGCAGTTCGATTCGAGGCGCTCCACCGAATGGTTCTTTCGTAGAAGAAGGCCGGAAAGGTGTCCGCAATTGGCGTAGCGGAAATGTCCCGATCGGTCGTCGTACTGGCCGAAGAAAAGGCTGGCATAGGCGGCATCCGCGGTGTTCTGGCAAAAGAGCTGATTCACGGAGAGCAGCAGGCGCTGGGGCTGGTCGCAGGCAATGGCGGTCTGGCTGCGCAGATTGGCCTGCAGGTTCGCCATGAGCAAAGCCGCCGCAATGCCTTTGCCGGCGATATCGCCGATCACAAACCCCATCCGCTCCTGCCCAAGGTCGAGAAAATCGTAATAGTCGCCGCCCACCTGCCGTGCCTGAATGCAGATGCCGGAATATTCGAGCGTCTGTAAGGTAGGCGTGACCTGGGGAAAAAGCCTTGCCTGCACCTGCTTCGCGATCTCCAGTTCCTGGGCGGTACGGCGCTCGGCCTCCTGCTTTTCGGCCACGGCCCGCCGCTCTTCTTCCAATGCCTGGGTAAACTCGTCGAAGCTCACCAGCGCAAACGAGTTGCCGTCGATATCTTTGAATCTCGTGAACACTCCACCCCAAACGGGTGCTTGCCCGCTTCCCGAACTTGAAGAAGAGCCTGAAGAGGAAGGATTGAGCTTCCGCGAATGGAGTTGATGATCGAACTTGATCCGCCGCAGCCGTGGCACATGTTGAAAACGGACGCCGCGCTTCAGCCACTGGTTATACTTTGCCATGACGTCTTCGGTCACAAAAACCACGTCGGTCGACCTGCCAATCAGCTTATAGGTTTCCGACTCCGGCTTGGGAGCCACCAGGGCGAGGATGGCGGAACCATCCGGCGGCGCCACGGCCACCCAGCGGTCGCCCGATGGAAGCTGGGCGTCGAAGGCCAGATCGAAGCCCAACTGGTCGAGATAGAAGCTCAGGCTTTGGTCCTGGTCGCGTACGTAGATGTTGATGCAGTGCACACGCAGATGCGGCTCTTTGCGCTCCGAACCGTCCTGGGTGTCCTTGGTGCGAACAGCGGACTCGTTCATCCTTTCGAGTGAAGGGCCGTCCATGGCAGTTGATTATAAAAGGGTTCTTAGAAGATAAAGTGGATGGAATCACCCAAAACGAACCCTTATTCGCCAGAGGTGGGACAAAACTGGAGATTTCCGCTTGGGAGACGGCTTTGTCTTGAGATAAGAAATTTAATCTGTATATAGGGTGCGGTAACACGATCTATAGGATTGTGTTACGCCGGCAAGATCCCCTTCGGCAAGGGCCAATTTTGCAGCAAGGGCCAATTTAAGGGTCAATATTGAAGACCGATTCGTAAGAAAGGACGCGCGCAAGCGTAGCAGGAATAGATGTGCCGTAATACTCAACTCGCTGCCTTGTTCACACGTATATTCGTGAGCGTCTTCTTTCTTGCCTCACTCAGTTTTTGTTCCACCCTCGCGAGCGCAGAGCATGTTGTGCTTCAAGGTGAAATTGTAGACCCGCAAGGAAGTCTTCTGCCCAATGCCACAATCACAATTTCCTCCCCAGGTGGTGCGGTACAGAAGGCGATTTCCGGCGCTGACGGAAAGTTTCGTGCAGTTGTCCCCTGGGAAGGACCGGCAACGCTGAAGGTCGCAGCCTCAGGGTTCCAACCTGTTACCCGCAACGTTAACCTGCATGCTGGCGAGGTCTTGCATATTCAGATCGGGTTGGAGCAGCTTACTTCGAAGATCGATACGGTCACGGTGACCGCCGACGTAGGCGAGATGAATGTGCTGGGTGCAGACCCGGCTCAGAGGGTCTTCGTTACGCAAGACTTGCTCGATGCCAACCCCGGTCGTCCCGGCGCTCCGGTTTCTATTCCAGGGTATCCGATTGAAACTGCCTCCAGCGGCATCAAAGCGCCCCAGTATTTCGCACCTGGAGTGGCTGGAGACCACGGCGAACCCATTGCGCAATATATCGCTGTAGGCACTTACCTGGTCCCCAACAATCTGTCGGCCAACGCTCACGGCAATGGCTATTCCGATCCGAATATCTTTGTCCCGGAAATATTGGAGAGTGTGCAGATCGATGGTGGCGCCTATAACGTCCGGGAAGGAAACCACTCGCTGAACCTGGCGGCAATCTACGGCCTTCGTTCGCACGTAGACCCGTTTGTAACGGTTACAGGCGACGTTCGAGATCTGGATGTGGTAACGGGATTTGCGCCGGACAGCGCCTCTTGGCTGGCGCTTTCGGGTTCCTTCGGCAACGGCTTTCTAAAACGGCTGGAGCATCGGCAACAGTACAAATTGAACGGCGAGCGTGTATTTTCGTTTGGCCGGCATCAGTTGACTTTGCTGGGCATCGGATACTACGGATACTCCTATATTCCCGGCCTTGTGCCGATCCAGCCTCCCAACGCCGATGATGCAAACTTTCCCAACATCGGCGACACAATCGATCCCCGGCAGAAGGACCAGACTCATACCGGGCTATTCGCCGCGTCGGATGCATGGCAACTGGATAGTCGGCAGCAACTGCAGCTTTCCGGTTTTTTCCGTACCTACAACCTTTCCTTATTTTCGAACTTTGGCCAGGGTTTGATCCGCCAAAGCGAAGGCCGTACGGTGAGCGGTGGCAATGCGAGTTATGTAAATCGGCTCGCCAACCGGTTCTCGCTGCTGATGGGCTTCGACTTTCAGCGCGAAGCCCCACGCAACGATGCTCTCGACCACTATGGCTTTTTCGATCCGGCCCAACCGGCATTTTATGGCCCCGCCACACGCGTTGCGGCCGCGAACGTTACCATCAAGTCTCTGGCTCCCTATATCGCCGGAGAGGGGAAGTTGAGCCGATTCCTCAGTTACTACCTCGGATGGCGGGCTGATGAAGTTAGTTTGAGTAATGTTGATTTGGTTCAAGCGCAGAACTCGTTCCAAAAATGGGTAACGGTGAATTCACCCAAAGCCACGGTCTCTATCAATCCCGGCGAATTGGCGTTTGCCCCGGCGGTTTCCTTAAGTGCTGGAAAAGCGTTTTTCACCAATGATCCACGTATCGGTAGCGGCGCAGAACAGGGCACATTGTTAAGCACCGCTCGCTCCTACCAGCTCGTTGCGCGTAAAACCATTCACAAGACAGACCTGCGGCTTACTCTTGGTCATGTCACCACCAGCGCCACCTTGGCCAAGATCGATCCGGATACTGGCCTTCAGCAAAATGAAGGTCCTGGCAGGATGCGCTATGTGAGTGTCGGAATGAGGCAGAACTTTAGCCGGGGCTCTCTGCTTGTTACCTATTCTCAAGCCGATGCCCGGGATCTATCGACCGGACAGCCAACCCCTGAAGCCCCGCGCATGATTTTCGATTTGCTTGGCGCGATTTACAAACTGCCTCTGCAACTCAAAGCGCGAGGCGAGTTCGAGTATGTTGGCGCCAAACCTCTGGGAACCGGATGCGTGCCAGTCGACACTTGCAACGGAGTCCCCGTCAAGGAATTTCGGACAGCCCTGAGTCGCTCATTCTGGAATGAGCGGCTGGACGCGGGGTTGAACCTGACCATTGCGCGCGGATTTACAGGCCAAACCACGGAAAACTTCTTTCCTTCTGAAGTTCAGGAGATTGTGGGAGTCCGCATTCCCTCGTACGCCAGCGTTACATTCAGCTACAGATTTGGCCGTTCCAATCACTGAGGCTCTTACACTGAATCATGGCTGGTCGTCTATCATTGCAATCAAGGGAACGGGATCAATCGAAGCCTGATTCGAATGAAGCCTGATCGAATGAAGTCAAACGAACTTCTATCGCAGGACAATTAGGGAAACTGAGGGATAATGCCCCGCAACACTCAGAACGAGAACAACGAGAATAACGAGAATCACGAGAATAAAGACGCAGCCACGCTGGAAACATTGAGTCAGCGTGTCAGAACGCTCCTGCCCGAGCAGTATCAGGACCGTTACGAAGACGTGCAGCCTGTCTCTATGGGCTCGGCAAGCCTGAAATATGGGCGCGACGGCATGGTCGCGTGGAACGAGATGTGGGAGAGCTTTTGTGATTTGGCGATGGCCGGTGGGCCTCCACATAAGGGCATGCTGCTACAACCGGCGTCTGAGGCGGAAATAAACGCGGAGCCGGAAAAATATCGAAGCGTCACCCAGGAGATTTGTCGCGGAATTGAGTCGGTGACGGGACTTGCTTCGGAACCTTCCTCAAATCCCGGGTGGGTCCGGGTGAGCTGCGTCAACCTAAGCACTGCATCTTGGCTTCTACGCGCCATAACCATGGAAAATGTTTCGGTTCATCGCGTAGGCACGGAGCTCGAACTGCCTGCGGGGCCTTTTTACAGGCTGGAGAAGGAGATCAAGAACGTCATCACCGTGATGGCGAAAACCTGCCACTACTGGTTCGGCCACACTTCGAGATCCCAGCGGGCGACGATTCGCGATCTCATGGACACCATGGAAGTGGAATCTCCTTTGCTGCAGCCCGCGTTCCCAGGCTCTGAACCGGCCTCCTGTTCGCCTCAGTCACTCAAGGAGCTTAAAGAAAAGATGGCCGAAATGATCGCACGATCGAGCGGGATTCGTACGTCGGATCATCCATATTCCGGTTGGCTTGGCGTAGAGTGCCGAGATGTTGCGTCGGCAGTCTGGCTGATGCGGGCCATGCTTGCGAGGAATATTCTTTCCCGGCGTGAAGGCAGCGTCTACTTCGTGCCGGTTGATCCGGTACGAGATCCGGAGGGCCGAATTTCGGTCGAGTCCGTGTTGCTTTTGCACCGCCTGGCGGAACTTCGAGGGCGCAGTTGATACTCGTCTTCGATAGCGCCGTTTCCACTAACCGGCCCGCCGCCTCTGATAACCGCTGCCTCTGATAAGGAAGGCAACGCATAGCAAACACTTGTCGCGTGCCGTACCTAGCAACAGTCCGTGCTGCCATGCCCGCCGTAAGAGGCCTTGCCGGTATGGATGGCAGGCTATTACATTCTTAGCGTAAGACATCGTGGAGTGAGTTTTATGGGCAAGAGAATCACAATCGCCGCTTTGGCGCTCCTGGTCGTGGCCGCGTCTGGCATCTGGTGGATTGCATCGGCAGGAGGTTTCAGCACACGGCAGGAGCCTACCGCCATGGAAGCGATGCTTGCGCGCAAGGCGCGCCGGTTGGCGATTCCCTCAAACGCTAAGAATCTCCCGAATCCCGTGGAACTCACCCCCGCCGTGATGGACGAAGCCCGTCGGCACTATGCCGATCATTGCGCCACCTGTCACGCCAACGACGGCAGCGGAAATACCGAAATGGGAAAGAACCTATACCCCAAGGCCCCCGATATGCGCGGGGAAGCTACCCAGTCGCTTACCGATGGCGAACTCTATTTCGTGATTCAAAACGGAATACGCTTGAGCGGAATGCCGGCCTGGGGAGAGAAATCCGATCACGACCACGCTAGCTGGGCGCTGGTGCATTTTATCCGGCGTTTGCCGCAACTGTCGCCAACCGAACTTCAGGATATGCGGCAATTCAATCCCGTAAGCCGCATGGAACTCAAAGAGGAACAGGAAGAGGAGGAATTCTTAAATGGAGAATCTGAAAAGAAGTAATCACGTCCAAGCTGCCGGATCCTATCGCGCCAAAGCGATTTTCTTGTTGCTACTCGTCGCTACGCTCCTTCCGGGCATAGCTTCCGCCCACGGAAACGAAAAGCACGTCATGGGCAAGGTCACCGCTGTTGCAGCCGATTCGATCAGCGTGGAAGGCGCCTCCAATAAGGTCCAGGTCGTCTATGTAACGGATCAAACCAAGTTTCTCAAGAGCGGAGACGCTTCCACCCTTCACGACTTGAAAGCCGGAGACCGCGTCGTAATCCATGCGAAGCCCGTGGGCGACCGTCTAGAGGCAACGGAAGTCAAATGGGGGAAGCAAGTCGTGAGCCAGAACCAGAAGAAGTAAATGTCTCCCATAAAAATCTAGCCAAGCCGCCAAAGCAAAGCGGACCGTCGTAAGATGGTCCGCTTTTTTAGGATTCGCCAGCAAGTCTTAGACTCAAATTGAGTGCCGCCGCGCCTTGCGCATAGATCGTAAGACCGTATTCCTCAATGGTCTGGACACCCAGGTTATACAGCAATCGATATCCTCGCCGTCCCCTATCGTGAAACCGAATGATGTTTTCCGTTTTATGGGAGCGTAAGGTTCGGATTGCGGAAACACGGCCACTGATGGGGATCGGATTTTGGCGGAGCGCATGGATGATCGGCAGGTAGCGGTTGTACGCGCCGGATCACATGCACTACCATCCTCGTCATTGAAGCGTTCATGGGATCCCAACCCGGATGGTAGTTCTTGCGGATGCCTTCGGGCAGTTTCGGGTTAGGAACAGGTGGCCCATAAAACTCGCCCTCAAAGAGAACCAGAACGGGATCGCCATCCCCTGAAACATGTTTGTCTGTGTTCGTCCGGTTTGAAAGCCGCATAAGGTGCTTCCAAAGCCGATGTGTCTTTAACTCGAACTCGATCCACGTGCTTCTTCCCGAACAACCCGAGCCTACAAGGTACTGCCCCTCTAAGCCAGACAGGAAGACACCCTCAACTCGGGCGGCTCGGTGCTCTCCTTGTGCAAGTTTCGTTTGCAACTCACAGAGCGGAATGATTTGTGAATCGGCGGAGGGCTGGGCCGGCACTGAGCCAGCCATTAGGCTGATGATTGGCACACAAAAAATGAGGAGTCTCCGGTTCACTGGTGCCCTTGATCTGAAATTTTCACACTTGTTACCGACGACGAATACCTATGATAGAGCGAGGCACAATCGTGGAAGAGCGCGGCTTCTAGCCGCACGTTAAGGCCAATATAAACTACCGGGCCTGAGAGCCGAGGTAAAAGCGGAGCTCTAGCATAACCTCTGAGGCTTGGCGCACAAAGATTGTCGATCTGCCTGAGAATTTCCATTGCGGTGGAGCCAGAAATCGCGGCGTAGCCAGAAATCAAAGATCGCTACGCGACACGCTGCCACATTTTGGCGATGCGATGGAAGAGCGGTCCTTTAGGACCGCTGCACGTTGCGTGGAAATGAACGCATGCACAACCGTGGAAGAGCGCGGCTTCAGCCGCGCGTAAAGAGCGATATAAATTACCGGGCCTGAGAGGTATGTAAGAACAAAGTTCTTACATACCTCTCAGGCCCATCATACAGTTACGTCACAGCCTGCAAATTCTTGCGGAAGCGTTCGGGATCGCCATCGGGAAGCAGGGCCTCGACTACGACGTGGGCCTCCTTCCAGATGGGAACGGCGCGAGCCAGGAGCTTGCGTCCCTTGGGTGTGAGGGTCATGATGCGGCTACGCCGGTCCTCCGGGTCAACTGTGACTTTTAGCAAACGCCGCCGCTCCAACGGCTTGAGGGCGGCTGTCAAGGTCGTCCTATCCATGCCTAGCAACGAAGCCACTGCCGCCATGGGCGGCGGTGTCGGACGGTTCAGGGACATCATGAGAGAGAACTGGCCGTTCGTCAGGCCAACGGGCCGCAGCGCATCGTCAAAGCGCCGGGCCAGCGCCCTGGCTGCGCGTTGTACGTGAAGGCACAGGCAGGCGTCGCGGACCATGAGCGTTGTTTCGAAAGTCGGGTCGGCGGCCATTCTAGGGAAATAATAGGGATGTCAACCTATCTTGCCAAGAGAAGACTTACTGATATATGTTGATATCCACCTTTTTGTGGATTTCTCACACTTTGGAGGACATCATGCAGAGACAAATCCAGATACCGAAACTCGTTGCAGTGGCGGTTGCGGGCTTCGCCTTAGCCGTTATGCTTGGCGCTGCGCGGCATGCGACGGCGGAAGACGCCAAGACACCGTATCCGAAAATGGCTCCTCTCGAGCAATATCTCATGACCGACCAGAACTCTGAAATCGCCTTGGCGCGAAGCGCGGCGCCGGATTCTATCTCCCGCGATGCCAAAATCTTGGTGCTGGGACGCCACGGCTACGAAACGGCAATTCCCGGAAAGAATGGTTTTGTATGCATCGTGGAACGTTCCTGGACCGCTCCGTCCGACGATCCGAACTTTTGGAACCCTAAGCTGCGCGGCCCTCTATGCCTGAATGCGCCAGCCGCACGGTCCTACCTTCCACGGACCATCAAGAAGACTGAACTCGTACTCGCCGGAAGCACCAAAGAGGAGGTGGCTGGGGCGATTGCCTCCGCAGTCGATAAGAAACAGTTGCCGTCCATGGAGCCGGGAGCCATGTGCTACATGCTATCGAAACAGGGTTACCTGAACGATCAGGCGGGACACTGGCATCCTCACCTTATGTTTTTCGTTTCGCAGGACGATCCCGCCACTTGGGGCGCGGACCTGCCGGGTTCTCCGGTCCTCTCACTCAACGATAAGTCGGAGCACCTCATTACCTTCCTTATTCCCGTGGGAGCGTGGTCGGACGGAACCGCCGATCACTAAACGGAGCCTTTGGAAGAATAGCGCCGATCTAGTCTGAGTTCGCGACGGCATTTGCCGTCATCTTCCGGGCGATTTGCCAACCTGGAGGGCTCCTTGCGTGTCTTAGGCCTGTGACTTGCCCCGAGGTGAAAGTGAAGACGAGATGAAAAGAAGAGGAAGCAGTGCCAAGTGGACCCAAGTGGACTTAGGATGCCTTGTTTTACATGGTGAAGCTTTACATGGTGAAGCTTTGTATGGTGAATAAGGCCTGCGCAACTGTGGAAGAGCACAGCTTTAGCTGTGCCTGAAGTTTCTACATTTGATCGCACTCTTAGGAGACAGGAATAGAGTCCCGAAGGGACGATTGATAATAGCCCACCATGGGTTCGGAGCCGTTTAGGCGACGAATCCTAATGGTGGGAACCGTTCCCATAGAAATAAAAGTCCCGCTAGGGACGACTGAGGTTTACTCGAAAATCCTCTCTCAGAGAAGGGCATGTCGGGCCTTGCCGGCTATACCGAAACCACCAAGATTTCTTATCCGAAATAGAAGACAGGCAAGAGTGCCGAAAGACACTCTTGCCATGGATATTCGGTTAGGCGAGATCCCACTAGAAGATGTCCCGTAAACAGGTTCGATGAGCTACTTTGAAACAGCGGCTTTGCGGCCTAGCAGGCCTCCAGTGGCTTTTTGAACCTGAGGAGGAGTCCACGCATTACTCAACACGGCCTGGTCGGGCCAGTAGAGCCGTAGCGTGAGGGTGAACGTTTGCCCCGCAGCCACAGGCAGCCAATTTGGTACAAGATCGTCGGCCGGCGCCTGGCTCTGAATATAAAGGGTTAGTATCCCGTTTGCGTCATAAACTAGGGGATCGCCGCTGTTGATGTTGTACTTGTTCGCAGCGTTGGGGATGAGATAACCCTTGTCGTCATAGGCCGTGAGGGACCAGAACGCCGAAGCATTCACTGGCGGAACCTGCGCCACAAGCGGTAGCGATGGCGTTCCTTTCGTGAACTGTAATATATGGTCAATTGAGCCATCCAGAGGACTCGATGCGACGCTGGATGGGTACACGGCATCCTGCGGGAGGTTGGCGCCTAGGCCCGCAAGCGCTACATGAGCGCGCACGATGTAGTTGTCATGATCTGCTCCCGGCGGCTGGAAATTGCCGACCCCACTTGTGTTATAGATCCAGCCATTCGCTTCGGTCCCGACTTGGCTCTGGGCGCTCTGGATCGCTTGAATCCCCTGCTGGACTCCGGCGGCAATCGCCTGCTGGATGTCGGTCGGTTCTCCTGACCAATCGACAGGCTGTCCGGGAGAAATTCCCAACAATTCCAGTTCGGCGACCATCTCGCCGTCCCCTTGCAAAGGCGGATTGTGTACGAGCAAACGTGAGAATAAATTGAAGTACGGTTCCGCCGTCCCCTGGCTGAGTTGGGCGACCGCATCCGGCGGATTGGCAGTCGTGTAGCTCGGATTCGCAGGAATAGTCAGATCGGGTTGGTAATCTCCAATTGGATCTTGCAAATAGTTGGCCAACGGCACGAGTTGGTACTGCGCCTGGAGTGTGTGAACTTTTGCCAAGTCCGCTGGCGTATTGAGAGTTTTGGTGCGGCCGATAATCCAGGCCATGCTGGTAGGGATGCGGATCACATGCAAGCTGTCAAAACACGGCGGCACAGGGCCTTTCCAGCCCGGTCCAACTAGAAGAAAGTCCTGGGCTGCAGTGCTGGGCGTTGTCAGGTTCGTACGCATACCCGGTGACGCAATCACATCGGTCCATGCGGACAGGATCGGCATGAGATAGTAGCGTGCGTTGGTGTTCGGTAGTTTCAGGACCAAAGGTCCCGTCGACAAATTGAGCCAGGCTTGAGAATAGAGGGTATCGAGGTTTGGGCGGACGACTAGTTGAAGATCGGCGTTGGGGAAACTGGTCAGGTTGTAAAAGACGTTGAGTGGAGCGCTGATACCTGGTGTTATCGAGGGGTCGAGGGGAACCGTGGTGGATGCTTGCTGCGTGAAATACATCACAAGCAACGGATATGCATAGACATATGCGTCTGCGGCCATTTGTGTGATTTGTGCTATAGACAAAGAGGATGGAATGTTCATGATTGGTCTTCCCTTTCTATTCATGAATGAGTGGTATGCGCTCGTGCAGAGTTGGCGCTGGAATTCCTGGGCGGGAGAACTTCACCAGCAAAGAAAAGTATTCACAGTGCCGAGTAGAATAATACACCGGAACACAACATCATAAGTCATATATGGTCTAGATAAAGAGAATGTTTTAGATCTTGAATAAGATTGCGGTCATTGGGCGGCGATCATGTGAGTACTTTAACAAATTGCAATCAAAGCCTTTTTCCAAGTCTGTACTTGTCTTAATAGTTTCCAATTTCATTTCAGTTTATGTCGAAAAAGAGTGAGATAGGCAGGCAATCTTATTCGTGGGTGATTCATGTTGAATTTTGGCAGGGTTCTATATTTTCGGTTCGTGAAACGTTTTGGACCATTAAGGGATTTTCATCGGAAGACTTCTCGACGAGTTGACGGAATAGTTTAAAAGGCCTTGGCAGTATGGGGAAACAGTGGCTGCTGGCCTAGCCGTTTTCAACGCGGTTCTTAATGTCCAAATAAGCCTGCTCAATAAGCCTGCCTAGCGCGTCGGCGTTGGTGGCTGTTCCCGGCTTCAGCTTCACGTGGCGCATGAATTTTCCTGTGCCTTGCAGCAAGCGGGCGGGATCGCGCAAGGCTGCGCCGTGGAAGAAACCCACGTTCACATGCGAAGTGAAGACATTTACGTAGCCGAACGGCGCGTCGCCCAGGCAAGCAACCGGGCACCCGTCATGCATCAACTCCCGGACTTCGTCGCCGCAATGGCGCATCGCCTCAAACCATCGATGCGCAATGGCTCCCAACTCGCCCGCATGCTCCTTCATCCACGCATCGATCGCGGGATCGCGCTCCATCGCTCCGTTGAATCGCAGAAAATCGGTCTTCATCGTCGTTACATTCACTTGGGTTCTGTGTTCTGCCTCAGGGTGTTTTGAGAGCTATCTCTCGGTTCCAGGGCGCGACTCTTTCTTCATATTCCATGGGATCGCCGAACCCCTCCGTCTGGACGCCGAGTTGGCGGAGCGCATCCAAGGCCATCAATCGGCGATGTGCGTTGTACGTCATGATGTGGGCGAAGACGCCGCCGAAGGTGAAGGTCTCCGCCGGTTCGCACAGGGCGTCGACGAACGTATCGTCCCACGCGGAGCGGCTTCGCACATCGCTGAAAATACGATGCAGCTCGGCGTCGGCCTTTTCCAGCCTTTGCAACATCGCCTGTGGGGTGCGGTTTGATTGGGCGGAATCGTTTTTCTCCAGGTCGGTTCCGGAGAGCGCCGCCGCCCAAACTTCTTTGGTATAGACAATATTTTCCAGGAGCTGCCGTAAGGTTTTGTTTGACTCCCGCCACGGCAGCATCTCTACCACCGTGGGCAGCGGACGATCTAATTGTTCCTCCGTCAACGTTGCGGCATATTGCAGCAAATGCCGCGTGTGCCAGGAGTCGTTCCCTGCGAATCGATCGAATAGGTCCATGTCGCTTCCTCCTTTGGTTGAGGAACCAAGCGCAAGAAAGTGAATTCTGTTGGGTGCCGGCAAATGATAGTGCGCATCCCGCACGCGTCGATAGACGCTAGGGGAAGTCCGGAATGCTTTTCGGAAAGCCCGTGTGAACGCCTCCAGCGAGCCGTAGTTGGCGTCCAGGGCTATCTCGGTAACCGACGTTCCGGTATGCCCCAGTTGATAGGCCGCCCTTTCCAGCAGCAACCGCCGGCGCATGGCTCCGGGTGTTTCTTCCACCATGGTCCGGAACAAGCGATGGAACTGCGTGCGGCTTTGGTAGGCTTGCCGCGCCAGATCCTGTGTCGTCGCCTGAGCGTCCAGGGAGTTCGCAACGATTGTGGAGAGGCGCTCTCGCTCGTCCCGGTCATTCGCTTGACTCATGCGTCCGGTTCCTCATCGAGAACGAATCATAGACAAGAGAAGGCGGCTTGCGCCTGATCGTCCGTACCAATCTTTGCCGGATGTGGGCGATGTTTCAAGCCCTTTGTTTTCGGCTGCCTGATTCCAACTGCTTGCTTTCAGCTTCTCAGCCCCGGCTTCTTGCCCCAGCTTTTTGGGGGCCTTAGCTTAGCCCCATTCGTTCCTGGGAGTCGCTCCCTGCGGCGTCCTTGCTGACTGCTGTTTTCTCTGTGTCCTCTGCTCTTTTCCTCTGCGTCCTCTGTGGTAGCGCCGCAGGCATCTAGATCACGACTGTGCTGCTCCGCTCCAACATCAGCGCTCCCAGATAGTGCGCCACGTATGGCGCGCAATCATCCGATCCTCATCGGCCGCCAGCACACGAACCACACATTGGCGCGATTCCGGGCCGATGTCGGAAACGGCGGAGATAACGGAGTCGTGTCTGGCATTTCGCACGGGATCCAAGTGGATTCCCAAAAATTCCATCCCTGCGCAGATCTCCGCGCGGACGGCATCGGCGTGTTCGCCGATGCCCCCCGTAAAGACCAGGGTGTCCAGACCGCCGAGCGCGGCGGCGTAAGAGCCTATGAATTTCTTGATCGCGTAGCAGAACATCTGAACGGCTTGGTCCGCTTTGGGATCGTGGCCTCGTTTTTCCAGAAGCAGCTTCATGTTGCCGGAGAGGCCGGAAATTCCCAACAAGCCCGATTCATGATCCACCAGCGACTCCAGCCGGTCGATGGACTGTCCTGCCCGCATTAGATAGAGGATGACTCCCGGATCGAGATCGCCGCTACGCGTGCTCATCAAGAAGCCGCCCGTAGGCGTGAGCCCCATGCTGGTGTCGATCGGCTGGCGGTTGCGTATGGCCGCCATGCTCGCTCCATTCCCCAGATGAGCGACGATCAGGCGCCCTCCTGCTTCGCTCCCTAGCGCATCCAAAATGGATTCATATGACAATCCATGGAAGCCGTAGCGCCGCACGCCCTCGTCCCAGAACTTTCCCGGCAACGGCAAGCGCCTTGCAATCTCCGGCATGGCGGCATGGAATGCGGTATCGAAACATGCCACTTCCGGGAGCGATGGGTAGTGCCGCAGCACCGCTTCCATCAACTCGATTTGCGCCGGCAGGTGGAGCGGCGCAAGAGGAATGAGCCCCTTCAACGACTCCAGAAACGCGGGAGTAACTTTTTGTGGGGAAGCATAAAGTGGGCCGCCATGCACAATGCGATGCCCCGCGGCCTCTGGCCGGGGGAAGAGGAAGCGATCGAGGATGCTGAAGATCGCGGCCAGCTGCTCACGCGCATCCGCCGAGACGGATTGACCGCTCGCCAAGACTTGCCCATCGGAGCCTGTCAGCGATAGGCGGCTCTCGTTCGCGCCATTTTCCACCAGGCCGTTGGCAAGTTGACGCTCACCGGCCTTTGAAATTCCAAACAGCGCGAATTTCAGCGTGGACGAACCACTATTTAACGATAAAACGGTTTGTTCCATGGGAGGCAAACTACTTCTCCACCGGACTCAGGCTCCTTCTTCCCATTTCCAGTTGGTCACTTCCGGCATGTCCTCTCCGTGCTCCCTGATGTAGCTCTGGTGCTCAGCCAGCTTCTGCTGGAATGCCTGGATGGCTTTATCGCCAGCGCTCCCAAGGTTCCCGACGCGGCGGATAGCGTCGATGGAGAGTTGATAGCGATCCATATTGTTACGCACTACCATGTCGAAGGGAGTGGTGGTCGAGCCTTCCTCCTTGTAGCCGCGCACATGCATGTTGTCGTGATTCTTTCTGCGGTAAGCCAGGCGGTGGATGAGCCACGGATAGCCGTGGTACGCAAAGATCGTGGGCTTGGTAGGGGTGAAGATGCTGTCGAACTTCTCATCGGTCAACCCATGCGGATGCTCGCTCGCGGGCGGCAGGCACATCAGGTTCACAACGTTGACCACACGCACCTTCAATTCCGGCAGGTGCCGTCGTAGCAGGGAAGTGGCAGCTACGATTTCCAGTGTGGCTACGTCGCCCGCACAAGCCATGATCACATCCGGACTGCCGTGATCGTTGCTGGCCCACTCCCATATTCCCGCTCCGGCAGCGCAGTGGCGCATGGCCGCATCCATATCGAGCCATTGCAACTGCGGCTGCTTTCCCGCAACGATTACGTTCACGTAGTTGCGGCTGCGCAGGCAGTGGTCGGCAACCGAAAGCAGCGTGTTGGCGTCGGGCGGAAGATAGGCCCGGACTACTTCCGGTTTCTTGTTCACCACGTGGTCGAGGAATCCAGGATCTTGATGGCTGAACCCGTTGTGGTCCTGCCGCCAGACGTGCGATGTAAGCAGGTAGTTCAGCGAGGCCACCGGCTTGCGCCAGGGAATGTGCCGGCAGGATTCCAGCCATTTTGCGTGCTGGTTGAACATGGAGGTCACGATGTGGATGAAGGCTTCATACGACGAAAAGAATCCGTGTCTGCCGGTAAGAAGATATCCCTCCAGCCACCCTTCGCACAGGTGCTCGCTGAGCACCTCCATCACGCGGCCATAGGGGCCTACATGGTCGTCATTGGGAAGAACCTCGGCGGTGGAAGTCCGGGTTGTGACTTCAAAGACCGCCGACAAGCGATTGGACGCGGTTTCATCCGGGCCCATGATCCGAAAGTTCTTCGCGCTGTCGTTGGCCTTCAGAATGTCGCGAAGATAGCACCCCAGGATGCGCGTCGATTCCTCCGTGGTCGTTCCCGGCTTCGTAACCGCGCCGGCATATTGGCGAAAGTCCGGCAGCTTCAAGTCCTGCAGCAGCAGGCCGCCGTTGGCGTGGGGATTCATGCCCATGCGCCTCTGTCCCGTGGGAGCCAGTTCGGCAAGTTCCTGAATCAGCCGTCCATTGCCGTCAAAAAGC
>Ga0070734_10000522_pt1 | contig 77785 bp, 64 predicted proteins | sample Coa_R1_8_FD_66444 | JGI IMG/M metagenome (GOLD analysis project Ga0070734, IMG submission 66444) | Surface soil microbial communities from Centralia Pennsylvania, which are recovering from an underground coalmine fire - Coalmine... | ecosystem: Environmental > Terrestrial > Soil > Unclassified ...
CTCCGGCACTTCAAGGCGGCGTTCGCCGAGGCGGTCGGCGCGCTCGACAGCTCGGACCGGCTGGTGCTCAAGCAGCACCTCGTCGAGGGGCTGACGATCGATCAGATCGGCGGCCTCTATCGCCTGCACCGAGCCACGGCGGCGCGGCGTCTGGCCAAGGCGCGCGAGACCTTGCTGGCCGGGACGCGCGCGGCCCTGGCGCGGCGGCTCGGCCTGCCGCTCGAACGCCTGGCCGGCGTCCTCGAGCTCGTCTCGAGCCGCCTCGAGGCGAGCGTCGAGCGGCTCCTCGGCTGAACGCGGGGACCGATGCTCCCGGGACCGACGACAACCTGCCCCGAGGACGCGAGCTTCACCCGCCTCGTCGAGGGGAGGCTGCCGGCGGGCGAGCTGCGGGCGCTGGAAGCGCACTGCGACGCCTGCCCCGCCTGCGGCCGGACGCTGGCCGAGCTGGCCCGCTCCGTGACGCCCGAGGTGGAGACAGGCGAGACGATCGGCAACCGCTACCGCCTGCGCGAGCCGATCGGCAGCGGCGGCATGGGCGTGGTGTTCGCCGCCTTCGACACCCAGCTGCGGCGCAAGGTGGCGGTGAAGCGGCTGCGCGAGACGGGGAGCGGGCCGGCCGCCGAGCGGCGCCGGGCCCGCTTCCTGCGCGAGGCCCAGCTCCTCGCCTCGCTGTCTCACCCGAACGTGCTCACCGTCCACGACCTGGGAGGTATCGAAGGCGAGCTCTACGTCGTCACCGAGCTGGTCGACGGGCTGCCGATGTCGCGCTGGATCGCCGAGGCCGCCCCGCGCCTCCGGTGGGCCGAGCTGGTGGATATGTTCCTGCAGGCGGGGCGTGGGCTGGCGGCCGCGCACCGGATCGGCGTCGTCCACCGCGACGTCAAGCCCGAGAACATCCTGGCCGCGCGCAGCGGCCGCGTCCTGATCGGCGACTTCGGGCTGGCCGGGCTGATGGACGTCGGCGAGCGCGCGCCCGAGGCGGTCCCCGGCGCGCCCTCGCTCACGCAGACCGGGAGCGTGCTGGGGACGCCCGCCTACATGGCGCCCGAGCAGCACGACGGCAAGCCGGGCGACGCGCGCTCGGATCAGTTCTCGTTCTGCGTTTCATTGTACGAGTCGCTGCACGGGCGCCGGCCATTTCCCGGGCACACCGCCTCGGAGATCGCCGCCGCCATGCGGGCGCGGCGCCCGGTGCGGGGCGGCGATGGCGTCCCGGGAGCGATCGACCGCGTGCTCGCCACCGGGCTGGCGGTCGATCCCTCGGCGCGGCACGCGTCGATGGACGACCTGCTCGCGGCGCTGGCGCAGGCACGGGCGCGGCCGCTGCGACGTCCGATCCTGGCGCTCGGATTGGCGGCGATCCTTCTCGGCGGCGCCGCGGCGGCGATCCTCGCGCGCCGCGCGCCGCCCCGGCCGGCGGCCGTCAGCGCGGGCGCGCCGGCACCAAGCGCGCCGGCGGCCACCTCGGCGCCGCCGCCGCCGCCGGTCGCTCCGCCGCCCGCGAGCGCTCCCGCCGCGTCGGCCCCCGCGACGCGGCCGGTCCCCCGGCGCGCCGGACGGCTGGCCGATGCGGCTGCGGCGGCGCGGGCCCAGCGGTGGGCGCGGCAGCACCCCGAGGCGGATCCGCACCTGCTGCTCGACCTGGCCGATCGGGCGCACGAGGATCGCGACGGCGGCCGCTGCCTGCTGGCCCTCAAGCAGATCCCCCCCGACGCCTGGCCGGGGGCGCTCGCCGAGCGTGCCCAGCGACGGCGCGGGAGCTGCGAGATGCTGCGCGGCCACTGCGACCGCGGGCGGCGCCTGCTCGAGCCGCTCGACGGCGCCGAGGCGACCCGCACCCTGGTGCTCAGCAACTGCCCCGTCGCGGCGCTGGCGTCGGTCGACGATCGGCTCGCCGCGGTCAGCGCGCAGGCCGACGAGGCGCGCTACGCCGGCAACCTGCCGGCGCGGCGCCGGGACCTGAGGCTGACGCTGCTCCGGCAGACCGAGGCCCCCGAGCTCGCGCCGTGCCTGCACGATCCTCGCGCCGCGCGGGCCTGCCGCCGCCGGCTCTCGGCGCTGGCGCGCGCCTACCAGGTGTTGACCGAGTCCTTTCTGGCCGCCGGCGAGTGCCGCGAGGGGGCCGAGCTGGACGTGATGCAGAGCCAGGTGCGGTTCCAGAGCCTGCAGCCCGACGCCGGCGATCCGGCGCTCCGCTGCCGCGCCGAGCGGATCTTTCGCGCCTACCCCGCCTGCGCGAGCGCCGGCGAGGCGGCCGAACGGCGCTGTTTGGCCCGATGAGCCTCACGGCCCGACGGCCTCGCTGCCGCTCATGGGCTCGATGGGCGCCGCCGTCAGGACCAGCGGCACGTAGCCGGTTTCGGGGCGCAGCTCGGCCGACAGGGGGAACTGGGCGGGCGCGATCTGATTGAGCTCGCGCTCGCACAGCCGCGACCACTCGTTGTACCAGGAGCGCTCGGTGGCGGCGGTGAGGCAGCTGCCGAACCCCTCGGTCGCCTTGGCCTCGACCTTGCCGGCCTCGTCCTCGATGGCGTCGCAGTAGAGATCGCGCGGGCGGTTGCCCCAGGGGTCGACCTCGGGCAGGTCGGCGGGGATCGGCGCGGTGTAGAGCTGCCCGGCGAAGTCCTGGTGCAGCTGGCCGATGCGCGCCGCGGCGGCGATGGTCCACTGCGCCTGGCGCAGCTCGAAAACCCCGAGGTACGCCGCGCGCGAGGCCTCGAGCCGCTTCGCCTTCTCGTCCAGGTAGGCGGCGAACCGGCGCTTCGAGTCCTCCAGCTTGCGCGCCGTCGCCGTCCGGTGGCGCGGGCTGTCGCGCGCCGACGGCGTGGAGAAGTCGAGGTTCTGCGGGAACTTCACCCGCAACAGATCCTCGTATCCCTGTTCGGCCAGATAGAACGCGGCGCCCGCCGCGGCGTAGGCGCCGGCCGTGCGGCGTTCCTCGGCGTCGCGCCCGGCGATGGCGCTGCCGGCGTCCGCCGCCTTCCAGAGCCAGATCGCCGCGCGAAAGTGCTCGGCGGCGGCGCCGGCCTGGGCGCGGTCCCGCTCGAGGACCACGATCTTCGACTTGGTTTGTGGCCCGCACTGGGTACGTTTCTCGCGCCCCAGCCGCCGGCGGGCGGCGTCGAGCACCTGCCAGCTGCGGCTCGACGCCTGCCGGGTGAGCTGGACGCAGGCACCGTCCTCCGAGGGGCGCTGGCACGACGCCTTCCAGGCCAGCTCCCCGAGGCGGAAGTGCGCCTCGACCTGCCGATCGGGGCCGCCGCGCGCGCCCCACGTCTCGAGGTAGTGCCCGAGGTGCGCCCGCAGCCGCTCGAGATCGCCGCTCTTCTCGTAGACCTCGCCCATCTGGAACTCGACGGCCGCCGCCTCGGTCGGGCGCCGCGTCTCGTAGAAGCCGACGAACGCCCGCATGTCGCGCAGCGCCGCCTCCCCCTCGCCCAGCCCTTCGCGGAACGCGGCGGCGTTGCCCAGCGCCGCCCTTGCGCGCTCCTCGCCGGGGAAGCCGCGCGCGAACTCCTCGTACCGGTCGGCGGCCTTCGTGTAGAAGGCCAGCTGGTGGTAGCCGGCGCCGATCCGGTAGAGCGCCCGCGCCGCCAGCGGATCCGTCGGGTGCGCGGCGCGCAGGGCCTCCCAGGCCTTGATCGCCTGCCCGACCAGGTGCGCGTTCTGGAAGCACTGCCCGGCGTTCCACAGCCGCTCCGCGTGCTTGGCGTGCCCGGGGAGCGCGTCCGCCGCCGCCAGGAACGAGCGACCGCACTCCTTGGCGTCGCCGTGCTTCTCGAAGTCGCGCGCCTCGCTGTCGTAGGCGTCGCTCATGAGCGAGACCAACTGGTGGCCAAACTCGGGATCGCGCATCAACGCCGGCGTCTCGAGAAAGCGCCGGGTCCAGGCGACCAGCTCGCGCTTCTTCCCCTCGATGTTGAGGATGTCGATGAACAGGTTGGCCGCGTACACCGCCAGCGGGTGCGCCGCGTGCCTCTGCACCACCTCGAGGAACTGCTTCTTGGCGCAGTCGAACTGGTTGTAGTCGTAGCAGATGTACCCCTCGCGGTAGAGCATGACCGGCAGCTCGGGCGCCTCCGGCACCTGGGCCTCGTAGGTGTGAAAGGCGGCGATCATTCGCTGCTGGTTCTCGGGGATGGGGCGCGGGGCGAAGTCCTTCTGCTTCGCGGCCCGCGCCCGCTCGTCTTCGGCACGCTCCGCGCGTGCGCGCTGTGGGTCGTCGTCGGCGACCAGCGCGTTCTGCCAGGCGAGCACGGCGGCGTAGGCGGCGTCGCGCAGGAACTTGCCGCCCGGCTTCATCTCCACGACCTTGGTGTACGTCGCCGCAGCGTCGGCCCAGCGCTTCCGGACCCACTGGAGCTCGCCCAGGTAGTAGGTCATCTCGTAGGCCTGCTTGTCGTCCGGGAAGTGGGACAGGAACGTCCGGTAGGCGCGCTCGGCCAGGGCGTAGGTCTCGGCGTTCTGCGTCTTCTGCCCCTCGCGATGCCAGATGAGCGCCAGCTCGCGCGCCACGTCGTGGAACCCGGCGCGGCAGGCGGCGACCTCGCTGGCCGTCGCGCCCGGCACCTTGTCGACCACGGCGGCCAGGCGCTCGAGCTCTTGCGTCTGGTCGCGCTCGTCGTGCGCCGAGAGCGCGTTGCGCAGCACCTTCCCCTGCCACTCGCAGACGCGCGGGCTGCTCATGTTGTCGGCGATGATCCTCTTGTACACGCGGCTCGAATCGGCCGCCTCGCCCTGCTCCCAGTAGAGCTCGGCCAGCGCCTCCATCATCTTGGGGGCGTACTCGCCGCCGACCTGGCGGAAGAAGGGCCAGGCCTTGTCGGGACCGCCGACGTGGGCGTAGGCCTTGACGACGTCTTTCTTGGCCTCGCGTCCCAGGGCCTCGAGCGCGCCCCCGGGCTTGCCCGCGGTCTTGCCGCCGCGCTCGCGCGCCGTCCGCACCACCCCGACGAAGATCTGCAGCGCCTGCTTGTAGTCGCCCAGGTTCACGTAGCACCACCCCTCCTTGTAGACGGCGTAGGGATAGAGGCTGGATTTGGGGAGCTCGGCGACCTTCTCGTAAAAGCGCAGCGCCTCCTCCATCCGCCCCTCGTCGAAGGCGTGCTCGCCGAAGGCCAGGTAGGCGTCCGGGATGTACTTCGAGGTGGGGTGATCCTTGATGAGGAGGTGAAAGAACTCGCGCGCCTGCGGCTCTTTCTTGGCGCCCATCAACATGGTGGCCAGCCGGAACAGCACCTCGTCCATCCGCTCGTAGCGCGGGTAGTGGGTCGCCTCGACGTAAGCCTTCACCGCCTCGAGCAGCCAGGTCTCTCGCGCGCGCTCGGCGACCGCGCGCTGCCGCTCCAGCGTGGCCCGCGCGTCGCCCGGCGGCGTCTCATAGATCCTCTGGTCCAGCGCGCGGGCCTGGGTGAAGAAGAAGCGCTCGTTCTCGGCGTAGAGCTCGCCCGCCCGGAACAGCAGGTCCGGCCGCTGCGGATCGTCGTTCTCGGTGATCCGGAGCAACGCCCGCATCTTCTCGATCTGCGCGTCGGTCAGCTGCTTGACCCGCGCCCGATGGTCGGCCTCGAACGCCTCCAGGGTCAGGGTCGGCCGCCCGCCGTCGCCGGCGCCCGCGGCGGGGGCGGCGATCGCCGTGGCCCGCCGCTCGATCGGGGCCACCTCGAGCACCTTGCGCGCGCGGCTCGCCTCCGCCAACCCGGCCGGGGCGCCCCCCTCCGCCGGCGCCGCGCGCGCCTCCGCCGCCAGCCCTGCGACCACCAGCGTCAGACAGATCTCTCGCGCACGCATCGACTTCCCTCCTGCCGCGCGCGCCCGCGCAGGCCCGCGACAGGCGGGCCCCGGGCGAGGAGACGGCGATTACGGGATCGGACGACGGTGCGGGCCCACGGTCGCGCCCGTTTCGGGTTGTCGCCGCGGCCGAGGTGTCTATGTTGTGGGCGATGGCCAAGCTCGGTCTCGTCGTGGTGGTCCTGGCCGCGGTCCTCGGCGTCTCCTGCGTCGGGAGCTACAACAAGCTGGTCGACCTCAGCCAGGCGGTCGACGCCCAGTGGGCGCAGGTGGAGAACGCCTACCAGCGCCGCGCCGACCTGGTGCCCAACCTGGTCGCCACCGTCAAGGGCGCCGCCAAGTTCGAGCAGGGGACGCTGACCGCGGTGACCGAGGCGCGCGCCAAGGTCGGGCAGGTCTCGGCCCAGGCGACCGAGAAGATCACGCAGGACCCGGAGGCGTTGAAGCGGTTCGAGCAGGCCCAGAGCGGGTTGTCGTCGGCGCTGTCGCGCCTGCTGGTGGTCTCCGAGCAGTACCCCGAGCTGAAGGCGACGCAGAACTTCCGGGATCTGCAGGTGCAGCTGGAGGGGACGGAGAACCGGATCGCCGTCGAGCGGATGCGCTTCAACGAAGCGGCGCAAGCGTTCAACACCGCGCGCAACCGATTCCCCACCGTGGTGATCGCCGGGATGTTCGGCGGCCGCTTCGCCGAGAAGGCCTACTTCAAGGCGCAGGACGGCGCGGCGGCGGCGCCCAAGGTTCAGTTCTGAGGCGGCCGTGCGCGCGGCGCGCAGCAGGCGGAACGTGCGATCGACGGGCGTCCGCGCGCTGGCGCTGGGCCTGCTGCTCGTCGGCGCGGCGGCGCGGGCCGAGACGCCGATCCCGCCCGCGCCGGCCCGCTGGGTCACCGACAAGGCGGCGTTCCTGTCGCCGGCGACCGCCGCCGACCTCGACACACGCCTCGCCGACTACGACCGCCGGACCGGTCACCAGCTCCTCGTCTACATCGATCACACCACCGGCGGCGCGCCGATCGAGGACTGGGCGGTCAAGGCGTTCGCCGCCTGGCGGGTCGGGCGCAAGGGGATCGACGACGGCCTGGTGCTGTTCATCTTCACCGACGACCACCGGCTGCGCGTCGAGGTCGGCTACGGCCTCGAGGACCGGGTGCCCGACATCGTCGCTTCCCGGATCATCAACGACCGCATGGTCCCCCGCATCCGCGCCGGCGACGCCGACGGCGCGGTGCGGTCCGGCGTCGACGCGCTGGTGACGGCGATCGGCGCGCCGGCCGGGGGCGCGCACCCCGCGGCCCACCCGCCGCCGAGGTGGGAGGTGGCCGGCGGCGGGATCGTGCTGCTCCTGATCATCGTCTTTGCGCTGACCCACCCCGGGCTGGCCTGGATCCTGCTGACCACCATCGGCTCCGGGCGCGGCGGCGGGGGATTCGGCGGCGGCGGGTTCGGCGGCGGCGGCGGCGGTGGGTTCGGCGGCGGCGGGCGCTCGGGCGGTGGGGGCGCCTCCGGGTCGTGGTGACGCCTGCGGCGCCGCGCCTCGTGCACGGCATCGACGTGACGCGGGTGGAGGCCGCCATCGCCGCGGCCGAGCAGCTCACCTCGGGGCAAGTGCGGGTGGCTATTTCGCGGTTCTATTTTTGGGGCGACGTGCGCCGCGCCGCCGACTCCACCTTCGCGCGCCTGCACATGGGCCGCACGCGCCACCGCAACGGCGTGCTGCTGTTCGTCGCCCCGCGCCTGCGCCGCTTCGCGCTGGTGGGCGACGTCGGCATCCACGAACGGGTGACGCCCGCGTTCTGGAGCGACGTGGCGCACGACCTCGAGGCCACCTTCAAGAAGGGCGACCTCACGGGCGGGATCGAGCGCGCGCTGGCGACGATCGGCGAGCGCCTGGCCCAGCACTTCCCCCCCGACCCGACCACGGGCAACGAGCTCCCGGACCGCGTCGTCGTCTGAGGGAGGCCCGGCTCTACCAGGGCGGAACGGGCCCGGCGCGCGGTATAAGGGGCGCGTGAGCGGATCGACGCGGCTCGGATGAAACGGCCCTGGGACGTGGGCATCGTCGGCTGCGGCTTCGCGGGCGCCGCCACCGGCCTCCTGCTGGCCCGCGCCGGGCACGCGGTGACCGTCTACGAGCGCGTCTCGCGCCCCGGCGCGAGCGGCGCGGGGATCCTGCTGCAGCCGACCGGCCTGGCGGTGCTCCGCGAGCTCGGGCTCCACGAAGCGGTGATGGCCCGCGGCGCCCCGGTGACGGGCCTCTTCTGCCGGTCGAGCGACGGGCGCGCGCTGTTCGATCTCAAGTACGCCCAGCTGGCGCCCGACCTGCACGGGCTGGGCGTCCATCGCGGCGCCCTCTACGAGGCGCTGTTCGGGGCGCTCACCGCCGCCGGCGCGCGCCTCCGCACGGGCGAGGAGGTCACCGGCGTCGACCGGGGCGAGACGCGGCCGCGCCTGCTCGGCCAGGCGGGTCCGCTGGCGCGCCACGACCTGGTGGTCGTCGCGGACGGGGCGCGCTCGCGGCTGCGGGACCGCTCGCCGGCGCTCCGCCACGCGACGCCGTACCAGTGGGGCGCGCTCTGGTTCGTGGGCGTCGACGCCGAGCGCCGGTTCGGCAGCACGCTGTCGCAGGTCTGTCTGGGGACGCGCCACATGCTGGGGTTTCTCCCCACCGGCCTCGGCCCCGGCGCCGGCGCGGCGCCGCTCTGCAGCCTGTTCTGGAGCCAGCGCATGGACCAGGTGGACGAGTGGCGGCGGCGCGGCCTCGGCCCCTGGAAGCGCGACGTGCTGGCGCTGGAGCCCGCCGCGGCGCCGCTGCTCGAGCAGATCCACGACGTCGAGCAGATCCTGACCGCCGGGTACGTCGACGGCGTCATGAACCGCGTGTTCGACGGACACGTCGCGTACGTCGGCGACGCCGCGCACGCCACCAGCCCCCAGCTCGGCCAGGGGACCAACCTGGCGCTGGTCGACGCGGCGGTCCTCGCCGGCGCGCTCGACCGAGAGGACGATCTCGATCGCGCGCTCGCCCGCTACGCGGCCGCGCGGCGCGCGCACGTCGCGTTCTACCAGCTGGCGAGCCGCTGGCTGACCCCGCTGTTTCAGTCGGACCTCGACTGGCTGGGGAGGCTGCGCGACCGGCTGTTTCCGCTGCTCAACCGGCTGCCGTTCCTGCGCCAGCAGATGCTGCGCACGCTGGCCGGCGTCCGCCGCGGCGTCCTGCGCGGCGATCTGCGATTGCCGGCCGCGCGCGGCGCCCACCCGGTCCCCGTCGTCGCGTGAGGCTCTGGTCGATTCACCCGCAGCAGCTCGACGCCAAGGGGCTGGTCGCGCTCTGGCGAGAGGGCCTGCTGGCCCGCGCCGTCCTGCGCGGCCGCACCAAGGGTTACCGGAACCACCCGCAGCTCGAGCGATTCCGCCGCCGCCGCGACCCCGTGGCGGCGGTCGACGATTACCTCCGCCACGTGGCCGACGAGGCGGACGCCCGCGGCTACCGCTTCGACCGCCGAAAGCTGGGGCCGACGGCGCGCCTCGCGCCGCAGCCGCTGCGCGCGGGCCAGCTGGCGTACGAGTGGCGGCACCTGCTGGCCAAGCTGCGGACGCGCGATCGGCCGCGCTGGAGCGCCCACCGGCGCGCGGCGCCGCTCCTGCACCCGAGCTTCCGTCTGGTCCCCGGCGGCCTCGAGCCCTGGGAGCGGCCGTGAGCTCTAGCTTCGGCGGCGGACCTCTCATTTATGGCGCCGCTTCCAAGCCGGCCGCCTCCGCGGCTACACTCGCGCCCGTGAAAACCATCCCCCCCCGTCGCCCCCTCAACGCGCTCGTCGCCTCCGCACTGCTGGCCCTGGTGGCGGTCGGCGGCTGCATCGCCTCCGCGCCCGCCCCGGCCCCCGCGGCCGGCGCCGCCACGCCGGCCGCGGCCACCGTCCCGCCGCTGCGCTCGGTCGCCGGCGAACGGAAGGTCGGCGCCGCCGTCGAGACCCAGCGCCTGCGCGAGCCCGCGTTCGCCCGGACGTTGGCGGCGAACTTCAACTCGCTGACGCCCGAGAACGAGATGAAGTGGCAGACCATCGAGCCGGCGCCCGGCCAGTTCAACTTCCAGCCCGGCGATGCGCTGGTCGTGTTCGCCGAGCAGAACAGGATGCGGGTGCGGGGCCACACGCTCGTCTGGCACACGCAGCTCGCCGACTGGGTCAAGGGCCTGCAGGGCGAGGCGCTGCGCGCGGCCATGCTGCGTCACGTGACCGGCGTCGTCTCGCACTACAAGGGGCACGTCGCCCAGTACGACGTCGTCAACGAGGCGATCGCCGACGGCCCGGGCGGCGAGCTGCGCGCCGACTCGCCGTTCTCCGCGCTCGGCCCCGGCTTCATCGAGCAAGCCTTCCGCGCGGCGCACGAGGCCGACCCGGCGGCGGTGCTGTTCTACAACGACTACGAGATCGAGGGCCCCGGCACACCCAAGACCGAGGCGGTGTTCCGCATGGTGCAGCAGCTCAAGACGATGGGCGTCCCGATCGGCGGCGTCGGCTTCCAGATGCACGTCGATCCGCGCCACTGGGCGGACGCCGCCGCCATCCGCCAGAACTTCGAGCGCTTCGCGGCGCTCGGGCTGGCGGTGGAGATCACCGAGATGGACGTGGCGGTGGGCGAGATCCCCGGCGACCACGCGCAGAAGCTGGCCGAGCAGGCCCACCTGACCCACGACATCGTCGCCGCCTGCGTCGCCGTGCCGGCCTGCTCGGGCATCACCTTCTGGGGGCTGACCGATCGCTACTCGTGGCTCAACGATCCGATGTGGGGCAAGCTGCGCGGCCACGGCCCGCACCGCCCGCTCCCCTTCGACGCCGACTATCAGCCGAAGCCGATGACCGCTGCGATCGCCGACGCGCTCGCCGGCCATTGACCGGCGCTCAGTCGACCTGGAAGGGAATGGTGATCTCGGCCAGCTGGTCGCCGGTCTGCTCGTCGTCGATGTCAGCGCGGAACGTCAGCCGCTTCTCGTGCCGGGTCGCGTTCTCGAAGTAGAGAAAACCCGAGATCTCGCCGCCGTCGGCCAGCACCCCTTCGGGCAAGCCCATCCGGCGCATCGCCCGCGTCGGCAGGTCGCTGTCCCACAGCTTGTAGCGAGCGCCGAACCCGGCGTCGTCCCGCGCGAGCGGATGCGACCAGGGCTCGAGCGACGGATAGACGCCGTGGGTGCGCGGCGCCACGTAGAACTTCGAGGCCGCGTAGACCGGCTGGATCGCCTCCACCCCGTCGGTCGCCGCGCCGTCCGCCGGCAGGATGGGGATGGCGCGATAGACGTGGCCGCGGGCGCCGACCAGCGCGAACCGCTCGTACTCGATCAGCGCGTCGGCGCCGCTGTGGTTGACGATCCGGACCTTCACCGGCGTCAGCCGCGCCGGAAGGTCGGCGGGGCGCGCCTCCCAGTCGTCGCCGTCCGCCGACACGCGTACGCCGGCCTTCTCCTGGGAGGCCGCCTCGGGCGCACCGGGGACGTCGTGAGCGGAGGCGGCGGGGAGCATCCGTCCCTGGCCGCAGGAGACCACCAGCAAGAGGGAGAGCACGACCAGCCGCATGCTCGAGGGGGGAGCAAGCGACGATCCAAACCGCGGACCCGGGCGACCGCCCTGCAGGGGGTGGCGACCCGCGATGGAACTTTACGGGCGCCGCGGCCGGCGAGCGTTCCTTTGACGCCTGGGCGGCAGATCACGGAGGAGGCGTCCATCGGGAGCGGCCTCGATGGGCGCGAACCCGGGCTCAGGATCCAGGACCGAGGCGCGTGGTGCTGATAGCCGCGTCGTCGATGTAGATCACCGACGGCGACGGCGTGAGGTTCGCGTCGCAGGCACCGCCCGCGTCCCACTGGATCCAGTCGTTCTGCACGGTGGCGCCGGGGCGGTCGAAGATGAGCACCCCGTTTTGCCAGACCGAGATCCGCCCGCCCGGGCCGGTGGACTTGGCCAGGAACACCTCGAGCTGGACCCAGGCGTCGACCGGGAACGGAACCGGGATCGGCTGGACCCAGTTCATGTGATTGACGTAGTCGTAGAGCTGCGCCGCCAGGCTTCCGTCGGGGCGCGGGTAGAGGTTCACGTCCCAGAGGGCGGAGAGGTTGTTGCCGTCGTCCGTCTGGCTCTCGCGGAAGTGCGTGAGGCTCAGCCACGCGCTCACGTTGATCGTCGAGGGGACGTAGAACCACGCGCTGTAGTAGCCGGCCGGCGGGCTGGGCTGATTGCGAAAGAGATAGTTCGTCGACGTCATGCTGGCGGAGGGGGAGAGCGTGATCATCCCCGCGTACTTCCCGCTGTGCGCGACGAGGGTGGTGGGCGAGGGATCGAGCGTGATGTTCTCGGAGAACGTGCTCCCCTCGCCGTCCCCCTCCCACTCGGAGAGGTCGCCGCGCTCGAAGGTGGCCCGCCAGAGCATGCTGGCGGAGCCGTCGCCGATGGCGCCCAGGTCGACCCGGCGATCGCAGGCGGCCGCGACCGCGATCCAGGCCAGCGACAGCACGACGGCACCCTTCATGGCGATTCCCGATGCAGATGGGCGCCGGCCTCCCGAACCTTCAAAGCGCGGCCGCGGGGCCTGCGCCGGCCCGTCAGCGCAGCGGCGACTGCTCCTCGATCGGGGTGCCGTCCAGCGCGCCCGACAGGTGGCGTCGCGCGAAAGAGGCGAACCTGCCGGCCGGGAACTCGTGCAGGTACGCGCCGGCGAACAGCCGGGCGCGGGCGGCGTCGTGCTCGGCGTCGCCGGCCTCGACCGCCAGCGCGAGCGCCTCCTCGCGCAGGCCGCCGCGCCGGTTCTCCGCCAGGTAGCCGTCGAGCAGGCGCGCCGCCCGGGGGGCGTCGTGGTCGCTCCGGAGAGCGACCAGCGCGCCCCACACCACCGAGCGGGCCGCGGTCGGGGCGGGGCGCTCCACCCGGTGCGGCAGCGCCGGACGGGCGGTCCGGGCCGCCGGCTCGGTCGCCGCCGGCGGACGCGCCTCGAGCCCGGGCGCCGGCTCGCCGGTCGCGATCTTGCGCGGCGCCGCGCCGCGGGCGCGCGGGACGACGCCGGCCGGGCCGGCGAACGGGCGCCGCGCGGCCCGCTCGCGCGCCGACGAGATCCAGCGCTCGCCGATCGCCGCCGCCGCCGTCGTCGCCACCGCGACGGCCGCCAGCACCAGGATGGGCCCCAAGATGCCCGGGATTCCCGGGAGCATGCCGGTGCCCCCGAACGAGCGGCGCCGCGTGCCCCGGGCGGTCGTTCGCTGCAGGAGGGCCCAGACGCGCCGCTTGCGGGCCGGCGAGCTGTGCGTGGCGGGCGTGCGGCGCAGGATCTCGATCCCGCGCTCGGAGATCGGGTCGAGGCCGGCCTCGTTCCTCAGCCTGTTCATCGCAGCCCGTCGTCGCGGCTGTGCCGCTCCTTGACCAGCCGCCAGAATTCCTTGCGCGCCTTGTGCAGCCGGGTCCAGACCGTCCCCAGCGGGATGTCCTGGATGCGCGCGATCTCGTCGCCCGAGTAGCCTTCGATCTCGAACAGCACGAACGTGGTGCGCAGCTTCTCGCTCATCTTGTTGACCAGGAGCTGCAGCTGCCGGCGCGTCTCCGCGTCCTCGTAGCTCTGGGCCGGGTTGGCGGCCGCGTGCGGCATCTGGCTGAGATCGACCTCTTGCCGCCGCACCACCAGGTTCTTGAACCAGGCGCGGCGGCGGTGATCGCGGACGGTCAGCTGGGAGATCCGGTACAGCCACCCGGCCATGTTCCCGCCGTCGAACCGGCTCAGGTTCCGGCGCACGACCAGGAAGATCTCCTGCGCCAGGTCCTCGGTGTCGGACATCGGCACGCCCAGCGCGTAGAGCCAGCGCACGACGTCGTCGAACCAGCGCTCGTAGACCTCGCGAAACTCGACGTCGACCCGCGCCGGACCGCCCGCCGGCGCCGCCGCGGCCGGCGCGGAGAGCGCCGCCCCACCCGGCAGGACCGTCAACGAGGGGGGCTCTTCCCCGCGCTGATAGAGGACGTGTTGAGGCTGCATCTGCGATGACATGGGAGGCCGTTCTCCAAACCTTTCATCCGCCCGGAGCGGCCGTGAGCGGCGTTCCGGGCACGCAAGAAATGAGATGAACCGCGCGCTTTTGCGAACATCGCGCGCGCTCAGCCACCGAGCAGCGAGAGGACGAAGGCCATGCCGATCGCCACCCAGGCGCGAAGAGATCGTGCGCGCCGCGTCCGCGACGACCAGGTCACCGCATCACCCTGCTGGTGGATGGGCGCGCGGCCGCGAAACCTTCAGCGCGCGCGGCGCCCGCGAGGTCAGTCCGCTTGCTGGAACTGCGCCTCGAGGAGCGCGTTGACCTGCCCGGCGGCGTCGATCGGCGCCGTGTGCGACAGCCCCGGAAGCTCGACGAAGCGCGCGCCGGGGATGGCCGCGGCCAGCTCGCGCCCGAAGCTGGGACGCGCGATCCGATCGTGCTCGGCGCTCATGACCAGCGTGGGGATGCGCAGCCCCGCCAGCCGGCCCGAGGCGTCGTAGCGGGACATCGCGCGGAGCTGCTTCATGATGATGGCCGGCTGGTCGGCCAGGTCGCGCCCGAACAGCTCGCCCAGCTCCTGGGCCAGCGCGGGCGCGCCCCGGCGCGCGAGCAGCGCGGGCGGCACCACCAGCTCGAGGAAGGCCCGGCGCCGCGCGGCCCGCGTGCCGATCCGGGTGCGGAGCCCGATGAGGAGCATGTCCGCCGTCATCCGCGTGGCCTGCCGCCCCCGCGCGAACGTGCAGAGCAGCGACAGCGTCCGCGCGCGCGCCGGCGCGCGCAGGGCGACCTCCTGCGCGATGAGCCCGCCCATCGAGTGGCCGACCAGGTGGAACCGCTCGATCCCGAGGTGATCCATGATGGCCAGCGCGTCGTCGGCCATCGCCTCGAGCGTCAGCTCGCCCGACAGGATGCGGCTTTTGCCCAGGCCCCGGTTGTCGAAGGCGACCGTCGCGTAGCGGGCGCTGAGCGGCTCGAGCTGCGGCCGCCAGACCTCGCCGCGGGCCCCGGCCCCCTGGATGAACAGCACGGCCGGCCCCTCACCGCGGCGCCTGTAGCTGAGGTGCGCGTCGGGCCGCTCGAACAGGTGGGAGCTCCCGTCGCCGTCGCTGCTGCCCATGGCGCCGCAGCCTATCACCGGCGGCGCCGCGCGCTCAGCGAAGCTCGACGCCGAGCGCGGCCAGCGCAAGGGTCGCGGCCGCGGCGCCGGTGAACGTCAGGTCGGTCCGCCGCACCTCGCCGCGGACCAGCAGCGCGGGATCGTGCGACCCGAATCGACCGGGCAGCGACGCGTGCAGCTCGACGGCGGCGCCGACCTCCTTCCGCAGCGCGAACGGCGCGCCGGCGAAGGGGACGATCGCCTCGCCCCACGCCCGCGCGCCCAGCCAGCTGCGGTAGCGCGGCTCGGCGCCCAGCCCCCAGCGCAGCTCGAGCGAGACGGGCGCCGCGAGCGTCTGCGGCGTCGCCGCCACCGGCGCCCCCGCCGACGGGAAGTACCCCTGGTAGGCGAGCGACAGGCTGCCCAGCAGGTGATCACGGAGGTCGCCGCGCTCGGCCAGCCTGGTCAGGAGCCCCCAGCCGACCGCCACCTCGGCGGCCAGATCGCGCGCCCGGTTGCCGCGGACGTCGGCGAAGGTCTCCCAGCCGACCGGCCACGACGAGCCGCCCGCCTCGGGGAGCGGGAGGCGCAGCGAGCGGTAACCGAACACGCGCGCGTCGTAGGCCGCGACCCCGCCGGGCGTCAGCAGCGCCGCGCTGCGCCCCACCACCAGCGCCGTGTCGCTGGGAAACCCGAAGCGCCGGTGATCGCCGAGACGCTCGTCGTAGAGCGCACCGTCGAGGACCACCCCCGCCGCGGGGACCGCGCCGCTGGCGCCGGCCACGCCGCCCAGGACGGCCACCTGATCGATGCCGCTGCGGGAGAGCGACGCGCCGTAGTCGCGCTCGAGGGCGGCGCGCGCGACGGCGGCCGGTGCTTCCGCGGCCGGGGGTGCTTCTTCGAGGCCGGGCTCGCGCGCCGCGAACAGCGCCTGCTTCGCGCGCTGGAGGGACAGCAGAGGCGGCGCGATGCGCGTCTCCACGGGCGGTCGGACCAGGTCCTCGAATCCGCCCACGTACGGCTGCTCGTCGATCGGCCTGTCTCCGTCGACGAACAGGAGCGCGTCGCGCAGCCCGGGCACCTCCTTCATCCGGCCGACGTCGTAGCGGGACTCCGACACGAACAGCACGAGCCGCCGCGCGCGGGCCGCCAGCTCCGGGGTCGGCAGCGCCGGGACCAGGTCGCCGAGCGCGCGGTAGCCGGCCACGCGCGTCGCCGCGTCGGAGGCCTCGAGGTCGCGCAGCGCCGCCGCCAGGCGCTGGCCCGGCGCCTGCCCGGCCGCCGCCAGCCCGTCCGCCTCCCGGGCGAGCGCCGCGCCGAGCTCGGCCGCCGCGGCGCGGACCCGCGCGCGCCGGACCCGTTCGTCGCGCGCCTCGGCCTGCTCGTTGGCCAGCGTCGAGAGGTAGCTCTCGATGGCGCCGGCGTCGTGCAACCAGGCGTGCACGTCGGCGGCGCTTCCGGCCCGCGGATCGCCGAGCAGGGAGCCGAGCCGCTCGTAAGCCGAGGCGCGGCGCTCGGGCAGGGGGTCGTGCGCCTCGCGCAGCGCCGCCGCCAGCGCGGCCGCCTCGCCGCCGCCGAGCGCGCCGCCGAGACGGGCCTCGATCGACGAGCGGTGGCGCGAGGTGAGCCGGGCCTGGTGGTCGAAGCTGAGGATCGGCTGGGCGACGAACGCCAGCAAGGGCCCGCCGCCGGCGCCGCGCCGCCGCTGCCAGGGCTCGAGCGTCGAGGCCGGGGGCGCCGCCAGCCACCCGGTGACGCCCGGATCGGGCGCGGGCGGCAGCACGCCGTCGACGAGCTCGACCATCAACGTCGCGCAGTTGCGGCGGAAGAAGTAGTAGGGGTAGCGGGCGCCGTGAGCGACGGACCAGATCCGCTCGAGCAGCGCGCGCCGCTGGGCCGGGGTCAGCTCGAGGCGCCAGCGGCGCAGGTCGCGCCCCTCCAGCACCACGTACTCGCGGTAGCTGTCCAGGAACGAGCGCTCGTGCAGCGAGGCGTGGTAGCGGCCGGCGATCCCCTTCAGCGCGTAGGTCGGGTCGGCCTCGAACGGGACGTCGTTGTCGGCCAGGAAGCGACGGTGCGCGCCAGGTGCAGCGGAGCACGCCCGTCCTCGTCGCGGTAGCCGAGCCGCAGGAACAGGTGCCCGAACAGCGAGCCGAGCATCGCCGTCGACGGCGCCGCCAGCACGACCTCCACCGCGTCGAGCCGATCGAGGTCGGCCCAGGCCTCGAACGCCGCGCAGCGCCGGGCCGGCGACGCCGCCTCGCCGAGGCGGTCGCCGAGGAACCGCGCCTGCGAGATCAGCCGGCAGCCGATCCCACCGTCGCCGCCGCTCGGATCGAGCAGCAGCGCGGCGGCGAACGTCGCCAGGTCCCAGCCCGGCGAGCGCTGCCCGCGCGGGTCGGCGAACCCCGCCGGGTCGTCGTTCTCCGGACGCAGCGCCCAGGCCGCGGCCGGCGACCGGTGCCAGCCGTTGAGCCGCCGCCAGGCCAGCTCGGCCGACCAGCCGGCGGCGCGATCGAAGGCGTACAGCCAGGCCACGGCCACCTGGCGCGCGACCGCCTCGGGTTGGGCGGCGGCGGCGCACAGGTGAAGGCGCCCTGCGCCGTCGACGAGGGCCTCCTCGTCCGGCCAGCCGTCGGCGCGGCAGGCGGCGTCGCGCAGGATCGCCGTCGGGCCGTGGTCGCGGATCGCCGCCGGCAGGCGGGCCAGCGTCGCGAGCACCGCGGCCCGCACCGGCGCGGGCCAGGCCGCGTCGGGACCGAGCGGAATCGCGGCGGCACCCGACGCCGAAGCCGACATCGACGTGGCCTTCGCCAGCAGAGCCAGCGCGGCGGCGACCGGCGCGCCTCGGACCACTCAGTCTCCGGCGGTCAGCAGCGCGGCGCGGCCGACCATGACCTGCGCGCGCGCGGGTCCGAGCGCGCGCGCGGCGAGCCCGACGAACGCGCCGGCGAACCGCTCGGCGTGCCGCTCGTCGATGGGTCCGTCGAGCGCCTCGAGCAGCGCCCCCTGCTCGGCCGAGCCGTCGAGCGCCCGCTCGAGCCGCCGCTGGTCACCGGCGGAGAGCTTCAGATCGTGCGACCAGGCAGCCAGCAGCGGCCCCTCGGCCATCGTCACGTCGTGGGTCAGCAAGCCGTGCTGCCGGCGCATGAAGGCGGCCAGCGCCAGCTTGGCCTGCTGCTGGTGGTTCGACTTGCTGGAGACGCCGATCCCCACCGCCGTCGCGCCGACCAGCACGACCGCCAGCGCGATGGAGAAGACGTGCGCGCCGTGGCTGTGGGTCGTCCAGTCGCTGCTGCCGTTGGTGGTGTAGTCGCTGGTGTTCTGCGGCGAGTTCTGCGTCGAGTTGTGCGAGTCGTGCGAGGACCCCTGCGAGTCGTCGGACGACCCCTTGGACGACTTCGAGGAGTCGCCCGACCCGTTCGACGAGCCGGAGTTCGAGCTCGAGCCATTGCTCGAGGTGGTCTGGGTGTTCCCCTGCCCCGAGGCGCGCACGGCGGGCGCCCCCAGCAGCAGCGCCCCACACAAGCAGATCGCCAATCCCGATCTCGCGCGCCCCGACGACATCCGGTCCTCTCATCGGCACGTCGGCGGGTGCTCTGAAGCACGCTCGGCCCCGCCCGACGGAGCCACTATGATGCCCGGATGCCGCTCCTGGGCCTCACCCTCACCCCGGCGGGAGAGGACCGCCTCGCCGCGCGCCCGCCGCAGCTCGCCCTCGCCGACGTCCAGTCGCGCGACCTCGAGCCCGGCCGGCCGGTCCGCCTCCTCGACGCGCGCGGCACCACGCGCGCCTCGGGCGTCGCCGACCCCGAGAACGAGGTGCTGCGCCTCTGGTCGTACGGGGACGCCAGCCGCACGCCCGATGCCGCGTTCCTGCGCCGCAAGCTGGCGGACGCGCTGGCGCTCCGCCGCACGCTCGGCCTCGCCGACGGCGACTCGGCCTACCGCCTGGTGAACGGCGAGGGCGACGGCCTGTCGGGCCTGGCCGCCGACGTGTACGGCCCGTTCGCCGTGGTGACGGCGCTGTCGCGCGGCCTGCTGGGGCACGCGCGCCTCCTGGCCCAGTGCGCGCTGGAGCTCCTGCCCGAGGCCGGCCTGCCGTTGCGGGGCGCGGTCCTGAAGGCGCGGCTCAAGGGCAGCGGCAACACGCCCGAGCGCACGAAGGACGACGTCGTGGGCGAGGTCCCGCCCGACAAGCTCACCGTGCACGAGTCGGGCGTCCCGTTCGAGGTGCACCTGCGCGGCGGCATCAACGTGGGGCTCTTCACCGACATGCGCGAGCACCGCGCGGGCCTGGCCCGGTTCGTCCGCGGCAAGCGGGTGCTCAACACCTTCGCCTACACGGGCGCGCTCTCGGTGGCGGCGGCGCGCGCCGGGGCGGCGTCCGTCACCAGCGTCGACCTGGCCGCGGGGCCCCTCGCCTGGGCGCGCGCCAACTTCACGCTCTCGGGGCTCGATCCGGCGGCGCAACGCTGGGAGGTCTCCGACGTCTTCCGCTTCCTCGAGGCCGAGGGCGCCCGGCGCGCCGCCTACGACGTGGTGCTGCTCGATCCGCCGACGGTGTCGGGGGCGCGCGCCGCGCTCTGGGCGCAGAAGCGCGACTACCCCGAGCTCATCGCCGCCGCCTGCGCCGTGCTCCCCGAGGAGGGGGGCCACCTCTGGATCTCCTCGAACACGCACCGCGGCCCCGGCGTCCTCAAGCACGTCGAGGCGGGGATGGCGCTGGCCCGGCGCGAGGCGCAGGTCCTCGAGCTGGGCGGCCTGCCCCCCGACTACCCGACGCCGCTCAACTGGCCGGCCGCGCGCTACCTCGAGGTCTGCCAGCTCCGGGTCGGGGCCTCGATCGAAGAATGACGTCGGCGCCCGATCACTGGCACGTCGATCCCGACGTGGTGTACGTGCCGCTCCGCGCGGGTCGTCAGAAATAGGCGCCGGCGACGACGGCGTCATAGGTCACGGTCGCCATGATGGCGGCGCCCGCCGGCGTGGGGTGGACGCCGTCCGAGGTGTCGGCGCTGTTCGTCGGATCGAACGCGCTGTCATAGTGGTCGACCAGGGTGATCGGTGAGGTGGCCGTCGAGTTGCTCGATGCCCAGCCGGGCGTCAGCGCCGCGGCCAGCGCCGCCACGTTGGTCAGGCAGCTCGTGCAGCCCGAGGGATCCAGCTTGATGATCTTGGAGACGAAGAAGATGACGTTCGGGTTCTGCTTGCGGAACTCGGCGATCACCGCCAGGTAGGCCGACAGGATGGTCGAGGTGGCGACCCCGTCCCAGACGTCGTTGGTCCCGTAGTGCATGAGCACGATGTCGGGCTTCTCGGCGGCCCAGGTCTGCAGCTCGGCGTAGCTGCCGCAGCCGCTGCTCTTCGTGCAGGCGCTGCGCGTGCTGTTCTGGGGAAGGTAGGTGACGCCATAGCCGGCGTGCCCCTCGTCCTTCACCGAGCTCGGTGCGCCGCTGCCGCACGACTGGTTGGTGGTGACCGTGCCGACGAACTGGAAGTTGGTGTGGTTGCCCGCCTCGAGCTGCGCGTACGTCAGCTGCGGGTAGCAGGTCGTCCCCGTCACGGAGTCGCCGAGCATCATGACGCTCCAGACGCCGGTGTGGCCCGCGCCGCCCGTTCCGCCCGCGGCCCCCTTTCCACCGCCTCCGGCCGTGCCCCCGGTGCCCGTCGCGCCCCCCTTGCCGCCCGCCGCGCCCCCGGCGCCCGTCGCGCCACCGTGACCGCCGGCCGCGCCGCCGCCGCCGCCGGCTCCGGACACACCGCCGGTCGCCGCCGTCCCACCGACCCCACCGGTGGCGGCGGCACCGCCCGTGGCAGTGGAGCCGCCCGTGCTGCTCGGGCCCCCACCGCCACCACCTGTCGCCGAGCCGCCCGTCCCGGAGCCACCGGTCGCCGAGCCGCCCGTTCCCGAGCCGCCCGTCCCCGAGCCGCCGGGCGAAGATTGGCCGCCGCAGGCCAGGACCGAAACCAGCGACAGCAGCGCGAGCCGCCGGGCGAGACACCGCGGCGCATCACTCGTGGGTCGGGGACCTTTCGCGACAGGGAGAAGCATCGGTCAATGCCAGGGCCCGACCTGCCGATAACCTTCTCGCGAAGTTCGGTTTTTGGGGCTCCCTCGCTGGAGCGCGGGCCGGTGCGGCTCGTCACGGCTCCCGCGGGATTCGGCGCCAGACGCCAATAGTGAGATGTTGCCGCAGATCTATGCGAAGACCCGGGCGCGGGGTGTGTGGGAGCGTGACCATATGTCGAACTGCCCCCGTTCGCCCCTGATTCGCACTCCATTCGCGCTCGGCCTCTCGCTCCTTTGCGCCACCGCCCTCGGGTGCGCGACGGCTGCGTCGAGCGACGACGCCGGCAGCTCCGGCACCGGCGGCTCCGAGACCGGCGGGTCGACGGGCAGCGGGACCGGCGGCTCCACCGGTAACGGCGGCTCCACCGGCTCCGGCGGTTCCACCGGTAACGGGGGCGCCACCGGTAACGGCGGTTCCACCGGCAATGGGGGCTCCACCGGCAGCGGCGGCACGATCGGCACCGGCGGCAACACGGGCAAGGGCGGAAGCACCGGCAGCGGCGGCAATACCGGCAACGGCGGCGCGACAGGGACCGGCGGCACCACCGGCTCCGGCGGGTCCACCGGCAGCGGCGGCACCACCGGGAGCGGCGGCACGACGGGGACCGGCGGCACCACCGGAAAGGGTGGCGCCACGGGAACCGGCGGAGCGACCGGCAGCGGCGGCACCACCGGCAGCGGCGGCGCCACGGGAACCGGCGGCACGACCGGCTCCGGCGGCTCGAGCGGCGGCAACACCAGCCCCTCGGGCTACCCGCCGCCCGGATCCGCGAACGTCCCCCAGCCGAGCGGGTCGCCCGGCGCCATCACCGTCCTCAACTGGGCCGGCTTCAAGGCCGCCGTCTCGTACAACTTCGACGACAACAACGACTCGGTGAGCGCGGCCTACCCGACGCTCAAGGGGCTCGGCGTCCCGTTCACCTTCTACATGTGGACCGGCCACTCGCCCGAGATCAACAGCTCCGTCTGGGCGCAGGCGGCCAAGGACGGCAACGAGATGGGTAACCACACCCAGAGCCACCAGAGCTCGCCGCCCGGCGGCGTCACCGACATCAACAACGCGACGACCTACATCACGTCGCACTTCAGCCAGACGCCGTACACGATGGCCGCGCCCAACGGCTCGAGCTCGTACCCGCCGCTCACGTCGTCGGCGAACATGCTCACCAACCGCGGCGTGAACAACTACCTGGTCATGCCGAACGACAGCAGCGACCCGACCAGCCTCCCCTGCTTCATCCCCAACCCGAGCGCCCCGGCCAGCGACTTCAACAGCCAGGTCGACTCGGCCCAGTCGGCGGGCGGCTGGCGCGTCATCCTGGTCCACGGCTTCACCGGCTCGTCCAACGACGACAGCGCCTACCAGCCGGTCAACCTGACCGACTACACGACCGCCATGGCCCACACCAAGTCGCTGGGCAACATGTGGATCGGGCGGATGGTCGACGTCGCCTCGTACTGGCTCGGCCAGAAGGCGGTCACCAAGGCGACCAAGACGACGTCGGGCAGCAGCACCACCTATACCTGGACGCTGCCGGCCCACTTCCCGCCCGGCAAGTACGTCCGCATCACCGTCCCCGGAGGCACCGTCACCCAGAAGGGCGCCACCATCCCCTGGGATTCGCACGGCTACTACGAGATCGCGCTCGACGCGCTGTCGGTCACCGTCGGTCCGTAGCCACCACCCGGGCGTCAGAGGCCGAAGACCGCGCCCAGGCGGTCGATCGTCCAGTACGCGGCCAGGCCGCCCATCGCGTAGACGAGGCCGGGGCGCATCCACGGGCGCGCGATCCGGAGCCGCGCGACCAGCGCCCGCGCGGCCAGGACGGCGGCGATGATGCCGAGCTGGCCGAGCTCGACGCCGACGTTGAAGCAGAGGAGCGCGGTCGGGACGTGCTGCTCGGGGACGCCCAGCTCGAGCAATGCGGAGGCGAACCCCAGCCCGTGCAGGAGACCGAAGGCGAAGGCCACCGCCCAGGGCGCGCGGTGCGCCAGCGAATCGCCCGGGCGCAGACACTCGGCGCAGACGAGGACGATGGAGAGGGCGATCGACGCCTCGACGGGCGGCGACGGGAGGCGCACCACGTCCAGCACCGTCAGCGCCAGGCTGATGCTGTGGGCGATGGTGAAGGCGGTGATCGTCGCCAGGAGCTGCTTCTTCCGGCGCACCAGCAGCGTCAGCGCGACGACGAACAGCAGGTGGTCGAAGCCGGTCAGGATGTGCTCGACGCCGAGGGCCACATAGTCGGCGGCGATCGGCGCCAGCGCGCGCCAGCCCGAGCCGGCCGTCCCGTACACCTTGAGGCTGGGCGAGGTCGGCGTGGCCATGCGCAGGAGGCGCGTGCCGTCGCGCCACTGCACGTCGACCACCACCCGCGTCATCGTCCCCTCGATCCAGGGGAAGGCGATGGACCCGGTCAGGCCCGTTCCGCCGCAGGCCAGCGCCTGTCCGGAGAGCCGGCACGACGGCGGGAACACCACGGCGGCGCCCAGATCGTCCTGCAGCGTGCGCGAGGCGGCCAGCCAGGAGACCAGGAAGCGGCCGGGCGCGACCTCGTTCAACGACAGCGTCGCCGTGTCGATCTGATGGCTCTCGGCCGCCGGCGCCGACAGCAGCAGCGCCGCCGACGCCAGCAGGCAGGCCCGGAGCCGCCGCGTCGACCGAGCGGAGCTGCGGCTCATCGGCCGCGCTCCTCGAGCCGGTACTTGTCGACCAGCGCCTGCACCGCCCGATCGACCTCGCGCCGCCGCTCGGCCAGCTGCCAGTCGGCCAGGAGGCGCGGGCGCAGGACGTCGGGCGGCGGCAGCCCCCCCTCGACGGCGTTCAGGCGGGCGAGCAGGACGCCGTCGGGGCGCTCGAGGCGCTGCCACTTGCCGACGGGGAGAGCCTCGATCCGCGCGGCCAGCTCGGGGCCGACCCGCTCTTTCAGATCGGCGTCGCCGAGATCGGCTCCGATGATGTCGCGCCCGAGCGTCCGCGCGTCGGCCCCGGCCGCGAGCGCCCGCTCGAACCGCCCGAGCTCGGCCGACGACGACGAATCCGCCTTGGGAAAGGCGATGGTGCCGTAGTCGTAGCGGGCCGGCGACGTGTAGAGGCTCCGGTGCGCCGCCAGCCAGGCGTCCAGCTCGGCGGCCGTCGGCTCGCGGGTGGGGATGCCGAGGGCGACCCGCGCGCGCACCTTGTCGGCCAGCACCGTGCGCACGTTCCGGTCGTTGCGCTCGAGCCCCGCGCGCAGCGCCTCCCGCGACAGCGCCTCGTCTCGCTCCCAGGCGCGGATCTCCTTCTCCATCTCGACGGGCGTCGGCGCGCGGCCATTCGCATCCTGGAACTGGCGCGCCAGCTCGGCCCTGCTCCCCGCGGTCAGGACGATGACGCGCCCGTCGCCCACCACCAGCCGGTGGGCGCCGAACAGCAGCGCGCCGACGACGAAGAACCAGACGGTCGGCTCGGCGTAGAGCCGCCGCTTCCAATCGGGCACGGCCCGCATTCTACCTCTGCCCGCGCCGCGCGGAGCGGTCAGGCGGCTCGGCCGTCGACCAGGAAGCCGCCCACTTGGCGGCTCCACAGCGCGGCGTAGATCCCGCCCTTCGCCAGGAGCTCGCGGTGCGAGCCGTCCTCGACCACCGCCCCCTTGTCGACGACCAGCAAACGGTCGAGGTGCGCCAGCGTCGACAGGCGGTGGGCGATGGCGATGACCGTCTTGCCGCTCATCGCCTCGTTGATGCCGGCCTGGATGAGCGCCTCGGCCTCGCTGTCGAGCGCCGAGGTGGCCTCGTCGAGGACGAGGATGGGCGCGTCCTTGAGCAGGGCTCTGGCGATGGCGATGCGCTGGCGCTGTCCGCCCGAGAGCTTGACGCCGCGCTCGCCCACCAGCGTGCGGTACCCTTCGGGCAGCGCGGTGATGAACTCGTGCGCGTGGGCCCGCTCGGCGGCGCGCATCACCTCGGCGTCGCTCGCGCCGGGGCGCCCGTAGCGGATGTTCTCCATCAGCGTGCGGTGGAAGAGGATCACGTCCTGCGGGATGAGCCCGATCGAACGCCGCAAGCTCGCCTGCGTCACGTCGGCGATGCTCTGGCCGTCGACCCGCACGGCCCCGCGCTGGACGTCATAAAGACGCATGAGAAGCGCGACCAGCGTCGTCTTGCCGGCGCCGGAGTGCCCGATGAGGCCGACCCGCTGCCCGGCGGGGATGGTCAGCTCGAGGCCGTCGAAGATCGGCTTCTTGTGGTCGTAGGCGAAGCCGACCCGCTCGAAGGCGATCTCGCCCCGCGTGACCGACAGCTCGGCCGCACCCGGCCGGTCGCGGATCTCGCGCGGGACCACCAGCATGGCCAGCGAGTCGCGGATGCTCCCCACCGTGTCGTAGGCGTCGGGCAACCCGTTGGCCATGTCGAAGACGTTCCTGATGAGCTGGATCATCAGCGTCGTGATCAGCAGGAAGTCCCCCACCGTGATCGCTCCGCCCACCAGGCGGCGCAGCGCGAGCGGCAACAACAGCGCGTAGATCGCCAGGTTCAGCGCCTGCAGGATGATCCGCATCTGCACGAACGCGCGGTACTGCGCGCGCTGGGCGCCGAACGTGTCGCCGATCGAGTCGCCGACGATGCGGTCCTCCTTCTCGTGCGCGGCGAAGAAGATGACGTTCTTGATGTTGGTGATGGCGTCGACGATCCGGCCGGTCAGCTGAGCCTTGGCGTCGCTGTGCGCGGCCCCCAGCCCGGCGATCCGCCGACCGAACATCGTCGTGACGGTCACGTAGACCGCCAGCCAGCCGAGCAGGATGGCGGCAAACGTCGGCTGGGCCTGAAAGAACAGCACCAGCAGGAGGCCGCACTGCACCGCCAGCGGGACGTAGTCCCAGTTGGTGCGCTCGAACAGCCAGACGGTCTGCTCGGGGAGCAGCATCGCCCGGTGCGCGACCTTGCCGGCCAGCATGTTGTCGAAGTAGGTCGGGCTGTGCCGCTGGGCGTAGGTGAAGACCAGCTGCCGCGCGCGGGCCAGCACCGGGATCCGGCTGGAGTACGAGCAGTACCAGGCGCCCCACTCGACGACCACGAAGCAGCCCACCACCCCGAAGAACTGCCAGAGCGGGCCCCGCACCACGGCCCAGGCGCCGGCCGCGTGCAGGTCGGCGTGGACGGCGGTGTCGACGATCCGCTTCATCGCGTAGAACTGCAGCACCGAGAGCGCCCGCAGCGACAGCGACGCCAGCATCATCAGGATGACGGTCGCCCGGCGGCCGCGCGCGAACAGCCAGAACAGGCGGAGGATCGACCGCGGCAGCTCGTCCGGGACCTCGGTGGCCGGCAGCCCGATCGGTGGTTCACCCGAGGCAGGCGCAGCGACAGGCACGGCCGCGAGCGGCCCCCGGAAGCTGGGGAGGGGTCTGATGAAACGCGGGCGAAGCAAGCGAGAGACGACCGAGGGGATGGCCGATCATAGCCGCGAATCGCCGCGGCGCGAGCGGAAGCGACCTGCCTGAGCTCGGGGCCGGACCCGGGGCAGAGTCTTACAGTTCGGTGAACTCGTGCAAAAGCGGCGTGCGGCGTCCCACGATTCGCGCGCCGACCCTACCTTCCACCATCGTGAACGTCGACCCGACCGACAGCGAGTTCGCCCGCGAGCTGCGGGTGCTCAAGGATCGACTATCCGCGATGGCGGAGCGCGCCTCCGACCAGATTTCGACCGCCATGGAGGCGCTCACCACCCAGAACGACGCGCTCGCCCGCGAGGTCGTCCGCCGCGACCAGGCCATCGACAACGACGAGAACGCGATCGACAAGCTGGCGATGGAGATCCTGTTGACCCGACAGCCGGTGGCGTCGGACCTGCGGTTCGTCACCATGGCGCTCAAGTTCGTGGTCGACGTCGAGCGCATCGGCGATCTGGCGGTCGGGATCGCCAAGCGCTCGCTGGAGCTCAACGGGTTCTCGACCGCCGACTGGCACGGCGATCTGACGAATCTCGCCAGCAGGGTCCAGAGGAACCTGCACCTGGCCATCCAGAGCTTCGTCCACCGCAACATCGACCAGGCGCACGCGGTCATCCGCGCCGACGACGAGATCGACCGGATGAACGCCACGCTGTTCGCGCAGCTCATCGCCCAGGTGGCGACGGATCCCGCCACCGTCACCTTGGTCCTCCCGCTCACCTCGGTCAGCCGCTACCTCGAGCGGATCGGCGACCACGTCCAGAATCTGGCCGAGGAGGTGATCTTCATGGTGTCGGCGGCCGACGTCCGGCACCTCCCCCCTTCTCCGACGAACTAGACCGACAGAGGACAGAGGAGGTCGACGATGTCCAAGCCAGCCATTCTCACCGCGCTGCTCGCCGCCGCGGGCCTCGCGGCCGCGGGCACGGCGCTCGCAGGAGGGGTCACCCTCAACGGGAGCGGCTCGACGCTCTCCAAGCCGTTCCAGGAGGTCGCCATCGACCAGTTCCGGAAGTCGAACAAGGGGACCACCATCAACTACGGCGGCGGTGGCAGCGGCAAGGGGCGCCAGGACCTGGCCGACATGGTCGTCGACTTCGCCGGGTCGGACTCGCCGTTCAAGGAGAGCGAGCTGGCGAAGGCCAAGGGCGGACCGATCCTGTACTTCCCCGTGCTGCTCTCCCCCATCGCCGTCATCTACCACCTGGAGGGCGTCGACAAGCTGCAGCTCTCGGCGCCCACCATCGCCAAGATCTTCCAGCGCACGATCACCAAGTGGAACGATCCGGCGATCGCCGCGGAGAACCCGGGGGTCAAGCTGCCCGACGCCGTCATCACGGTCGCCCACCGCGCCGACGGCTCGGGCACGACGCAGAACTTCACCGAGTTCCTGACCGAGGCCGCCAAGGGCGTCTGGAAGCTCAAGAGCGGCTCGACCGTCGAGTGGCCCGCCGACACGCAGGCGGGCCAGGGGAACGCCGGTGTCGCGCAGATCGTCAAGTCGACCAAGGGGGGCGTCGGCTATGTCGACCTCTCCGACGCCAAGGCCACCGGCCTCAAGTACGCCAGCGTCAAGAACAGGTCCGGCAAGTACGTCGAGCCGACCACCGCCGGCGCCTCGGCCGCCGGCGAGGGGATCGACGTCAAGAGCAACCTGGTGTTCAGCGCGCTCGACGCCAAGGGGGAGAAGGCCTACCCCATCACGGCGCAGACCTGGGTCATCGTCTACGCCAAGCAGACCGACCGGGCCAAGGGCGAGGCGCTCAAGGCGTACCTCACCTTCCTGGTCAAGGACGGACAGAACCTGCTGGGCGAGATCGACTACGCGCCGCTGCCCAAGGGGTTGCAGGCCAAGGCGCTGGCCCAGGTGGACAAGCTCAAGCTCCCCTGAGAGGGCACCTTGGTCGACCTCGAAGGCAGTCCGTCGTTCGGTGACCGGGCCTTCGCCCGGACGACGGCCGCGGCGGCCGGGATGGTGCTCATCATCCTGGGGCTCATCACCGTCACCATGACCCGCCGCTCGCTGCCGGTCTTCCACGAGATGGGCGTCCACTTCCTGACCTCGCGCCGCTGGTCTCCGCCCGACGGGCTGTACGGCGCCCTGGCCTTCATCTGGGGGACGGCCTTCACGGCGGTGATCGCCATCGTGGTGGCCGTCCCGATCAGCCTGGGCCTGGCGCTGTTCATGACCCAGGTCGCGCCCCCCTGGCTGGCCAGGCCGCTCGTCTACCTCATGGATCTGCTGGCCGGGGTCCCCTCGGTGGTCTTCGGGCTGTGGGGCGTCCTGGTCCTCTCCGAGCACTTCGGCCTCGGGCGCTCGTTCCTCACCGCCGGGATCATCCTGGCGGTCATGATCATCCCGATCATCACCTCGCTCTCGCGCGAGGTCATCGACACCACCCCGCCCGGCGACAAGGAGGGGGCGCTGGCGATGGGGACCACCCGCTGGGAGATGATCACGGCGACGGTCCTGCCGCACAGCGCGGGGGGATTGGTGGGGGCGGTGATGCTGGGCCTCGGCCGCGCGATGGGCGAGACGATCGCCGCCGCGCTGGTGATCGGATCGGCGCTGGGGCAGATCACGCTGCGCCCGCTGGCGCCCGGCAACTCGATGCCGGCGGTCATCGCCAACGAGTGGGGCGAGGCGCAGGAGCTGCACAAGTCGGCGCTCATCGGCCTGGCGGTGACGCTGTTCGTGATCACCATCGGCGTCAACCTGGCCGCCACGGCGATCGTCCAGCGGTCGCTCAGGCGGGGGCGCGGCGAGTGAGCGCCGCCGAGGTGATGGCGGCGGCGCGGCCGCCCCTCGACCTGACGGCCAAGCGCAGCTGGCGCTCGGTCAAGAGCGCCGCCATGACCGGCCTCATGGTCTGCGCCGTGCTGGTCGTCGCGCTGCCGCTCGTCGCCGTGGTGGCCGCCATCTTCCAGCGGGGCTGGCGCGTCCTCGGGCACGGCTTCCCCGACTTCCTGGTGAAGGAGATCCCGATCGTGTCGCGCCGGCCCGGCCCCGGCATGGGCCCGGCGATCCTCGGCACCCTGCTGGCGACCGGCGTGGCCGCGCTGATCGCGATCCCGCTGGGCGTCCTGGGCGCCGTCCACCTCCACGAGTACGGCGGCAAGAACCGCTTCGCGCGGCTGGTGCGGTTCATGTCCGACGTCATGACCGGCGTCCCCTCGATCGTGATGGGGCTGTTCGTCTACGTCACCTGGACGCTCCGGTTCGGCTACTCCGCCTTCGGCGGCGCGCTGGCCCTGGCCTGCCTGATGCTCCCGGTCGTCATCGGCGCGACCGAGCAGATGCTTCGCCTCGTGCCCCCGCACCTGCGCGAGGCGGCCTACGCCGTCGGCGCCACCAAGAGCCGGACCATCGTCGCGGTGGTGCTCCCGGCCGCGCTTCCGGGGATCATCTCGGGCTCCTTGCTGGCGGTGGCCCGGGCCACCGGCGAGACGGCGCCCTTGCTGTTCGCGATGGGCGCGGCGACGGAGTACAACCCGAACCCGTTCGTCGAGGCCAACACGGCGCTCTCGCTGCAGATCTTCAGCAACGCCACCTCCTCCTTCGCGGCGGCGCAGGAGCGGGCCTGGGGCGCCGCGCTGACGCTGGTGCTGCTGACCTTCTTCATCACCTTGATCGCCCGGATCGTCACCGCGCGATTTGCCCGGCGGAGGTAGCACCGATGGGCTCGGAGGACGAAATCAGAGAGAGCCGGAGCGGGCGGCCGGCGGTCACGCCGCGACCGCCCGCCCCCATCCCCGACCATCCGACCACCGCGCGGCCGGACGGCCCGGTGGTCTTTCACCTCGACAAGCTGGAGGTCTACTACGGCGCCTTCCGCGCGGTCCGCGACGTGACGATGAACATCTTCTGCAACGAGATCACGGCGTTCATCGGGCCGTCGGGCTGCGGGAAGACCACGGTCCTGCGCTGCTTCAACCGCATGCACGACGTCACCCCGGGCGCGCGCGTCGCGGGCACGCTGCGCTACCACGACGCCGAGCTCTACGCCCCCCGCGTGTCGGCGACCGAGGTCCGCCGCCGGATCGGGATGGTGTTCCAGAAGCCGAACCCGTTCCCGCGCAGCATCTACGACAACGTCGCCTTCGGCCCGCGCTCGAACGGAGTCCGCGGCAAGGCCGACCTCGACGCGCTGGTCGAGAAGTCGCTCCGCTCGGCGGCGCTGTGGGACGAGGTCAAGGATCGCCTCCGCGCCTCCGCGCTCGGCCTCTCGGGCGGCCAGCAACAGCGGCTCTGCATCGCCCGGACGATCGCCGTCGGCCCCGAGGTCGTGCTGATGGACGAGCCCTGCAGCGCGCTCGATCCCGTGGCCACCGCGCGGATCGAGGAGCTGATGCGCGAGCTCAAGAGCCGCTTCACCATCGTGATCGTCACCCACAACATGCAGCAGGCGGCCCGCGTCAGCGACCGGACCGCCTTCTTCACCACCGAGGTCGACGCCCGCTTCGGCCTCCGCACCGGCACGCTCGTCGAGTACGACCACACGAACAACATCTTCTCCAACCCCGGCGACGACCGGACGGAGAGGTACATCACCGGCCGCTTCGGCTAGGACGGCCCGGGTGCGGGCTACTTCCGTCCTTCCCCGACGTCGTCGAGCAGGGCCGCCGTCCAGGCCAGCGCGGCGTTCCAGTTGATGGCCACCTCGTTGGTCGAGTACGAATCGGTGTTGTCGACGTAGCAGGTCTGGGGCGGGCAGCCGCCCATTCCCATGCGCCGGATGTACGGATCCTGCAGGGCCGAGTTGGGACCGCCGGAGAGCGCGCCCGGCGGCGCCTCGGGGAGGGCGGCATCCTTCAGGTGGGCCCAGACGCGGTGGTGCGGGTTGCGCAGGGCGTAGGTGCCGTAACCGGAGACGTAGCTGAAGTCCAGCGGGTTGCGCCCGAGGATGTAATCCATGCAGTCGACGACGCCGCCCGCGTACTTGGCGTCCCTGGTCAGCGCATAGGCGAAGCCGAGCAGCACCGCGGCGTCCATCACCCCGCTGTTCGAGCCCCAGACGTACGCCGTCTCCGAGAACATGGGCACGCGGTAGCCGCGCTGGGGGATGATCCCCAGCAGGCGATCGGCGGTGGCCAGCACCTGGCGGCGCTGGTCGGCCAGCGCCGCCGCGCCCAGCGCGTTGGGGGCGGTCAGGAGGCTCATCTTGCCGAGCGCCGCCACGTGGTCCCAGCCGAGGTTGCCCAGCATCATCGGCGCGCTCGGTCCCGGCGCCTGGTAGCGCGAGCGGACGAGGTCGTCCTTGTACCCGGGCTCGCCGGTGGTGATGAAGAGCTCGGCCGCGGCCCAGTACCACTCGTCGTCCAGATCGCCGTCGCCGTAAGCGCCGCCGCCGGGCGTGTCGCGGCCGACGGAGAGGTGCGGGTTCTTCTTCGCCGCGGCGTAGGCGGTCTCGGCGGCCGTCAGGCAGCGCGCGGCGAACGCCGGATCGAGCGTCCGCCAGAGCCGCGCGGCCTGGGCGGCCATCCCGGCCAGGTTCAGCGTGGCGGCGGTGGTAGGCGGCCGCAGGTAGCGCTTGATGTCGTCGGTGGCAGGGTCGGTCGGGATGGCCGACCACTTCTCGCCGTGGATCTTGTGATGGACCATCCCCGCCAGCGGCTGCCCTTGCGGGACCTGCAAGCGCAGGAAGAGGTCGAGGCCGAAGCGCGCCTCGTCGAGCAGGTCGGGGCGTCCGTTCTTCGACTCGGGGATCTTCAGCTTCCCGTCGCCGAACGAGGCGGCGGTGGTCCCGAAGCGCGACAGCATCTCGTACTGGTTCTGCAGCATCCAGACGGTGAAGCCGCCGTTGACCACGTACTTGCCGTGGTCGCCGGCGTCGTACCAGCCGCCGCTGGCGTCGAGGGTGTAGCCGCAGGGCGCGTCGGACGGGCAGCCGACCTGCTTGTCGCCCGGGTGCCCGGCCGGGCGCTCGTAGGCCTTGGCGCCGGCGTAGGGCATCTTGATCGGCACGCCGCTGCGCTGCAGGTAGAAGAAGCGGAGCGCGTCGTACTTCAGCCGCCGGTAGACGTCCGGGCCGATGGCGAACGGCGCGCTCTCGTCGGCGCCGACGCGCAGCCTGAGCCCCTCGCCGGGCGTGGTCACCGACGAGAAGTCGATCTGTTGCACCCGCTCGCCCGACGAGCGGTCCTCGCCGAACGGGCGCGTCTGCCCGCTGGCCCGCACCTTCCCGGCGGCGTCGACCAGCTGCCAGGTCTGCGGCGCGTCGCCGGCGGCCGCGACCGTCGCGATTTTGGGCAGCCCCGGCAGGTAGCCGACCTGGTTGACGCGCACCCGGGAGATGGCGCGCGGGTGCAGCTTCTCGAGCGGGATCTCCGCCTGGGGATCGTTGAGCTCGACGTCGTCGAGGCAGACGGTGAGCGGCGTGGCGCCGGCCAGCGCGCCGCCGAATTCGAGCGCCAGCTCGACGTTGTCCTCGTCGGCCGGCCCGTCGAACGCCGCCGAGAACGCCCGCGCCTGCGGCCCGGCCTCGGCGGTGGCGGCCCAGAGCTCGGTGTAGGGCGCGTTGACCTTCGACACGCGCGCCCGCACGTGCGTCGGGGCCGTCGCGTGGGCCCGGAGCCGCAGCTGGTAGTGATGCCCGCGCGCCAGCGCCAGCGATCGCTGCCGGACGACCACGCTCCCCCGCTCGGAACCGGGCTGGGCGATCTGCAGGCACAGCTCGCCGTTGGTCATCGCCAGCTTGCCGACCTGCGCCGAATCGAAGCCGACGCTGAAGGGGCGCGGCGACGCCCCGTCGAACGTCCCATTCCAGAGCAGGTTCTTCCCGGCGGGCTGCGAGGGCCCGGCGACCATGGCGGTCTCGGCGCGCGCCACCGAGGAGAGCGAGAAGGAGAGCGAAGCGCCGAGGGTCAGGCCAGCCAGGAGCGTTGCGGGCGTGCGCCCAGTCGTTTTCATGCGGCCAGCGGACAGCAAACAGTGCGCCAGCGCAACCTCGCGTCGCGAAAGGACCTTCACGCCGGGCCTGGGCGGCCGGACGTCCGTTCGAACGTCCGCGGACGCCGGCCGCGGGGCTCGACGGTGGGTTAAGGTGGCGCGTGCGCTACCGCTGGCTGGTTTGCCTGCTGCTGTTTGCCGCCACGACGATCAACTACGTCGACCGGCAGATCCTGGCGCTGGTCAAGCCGCTGCTCGACGACCAGCTGCACTGGACCAACGCCGAGTACGGGCGGATCAACGCCGCCTTCCAGGGCGCCTACGCGCTGGGGCTGCTGCTGTTCGGGTTCCTGGTCGACCGCCTCGGGTCCAAGGTCGGGTACGCGCTGTCGATCGCCGCCTGGAGCCTGGCGGCGATGGGGCACGCGCTGGTCGGCGGGGTGGGCGGGTTTCTCCGCGCGCGCGTGGCGCTCGGCCTCAGCGAGGGGGGAAACTTTCCCTCGGCGATCAAGGCGGTGGCGCTGTGGTTTCCGCGGCGCGAGCGGGCGCTGGCCACGGCGCTGTTCAACGCGGGCGCCAACGTCGGCGCGGTGGTGGCGCCCGCGGTGGTCCCCTGGATCGCGCTCACCTGGGACTGGCGCGCGGCCTTCTTCGCCGCCGGATGCGTCGGCCTGCTCTGGCTGGCGCTGTGGCTGCCGCTCTACGATCGCCCCGAGAAGGCCCGGCGCCTCGATCCGGCCGAGCTGGCGTACATCCGCGCGGGCGAGGAGCTCGCGGACGCGGGCACCCCGATCGGCTGGCGGACCATCTTGCGCCACCGGCAAGCCTGGTCGTTCATCGTGGGCAAGGTGCTGACCGACCCGGTCTGGTGGTTCTTCCTCACCTGGCTGCCCGACTTCTTCAAGAAGACGCGCCACCTCGACATCAAGGGGAGCCGCATCTATCTGGTGTCGATCTACGCCATCGTCACCGTGCTCAGCGTGGCTGGCGGCTCGCTGGCGGGCGCGCTCGTGCGGTGGGGCGCGACGCCGACGCGCGCGCGCAAGACGGCGATGCTGGTCTCGGCCCTGGCCGTGCTGCCGATCGTGGCCGTCACCCACGTGAGCACCTGGAGCGCGGTGGTGCTGATCGGCGTGGCGGGCGCGGCGCACCAGGCCTGGTCGGCCAACCTCTTCACCACCGTCTCGGACCTCTTCCCCCAGCGGGCCGTCGCCAGGTTGGTCGGGATCGGCGGGATGGCCGGCTCGGCGAGCGGGCTGGTGTTCCCGATCGTCGCCGGCGAGCTGCTCGACCGGTTCCAGACGTCCGGGAACGCCACTGGGGGCTACGCCATCCTGTTCACCTTCTGCGGCCTGGCCTACGTGGTGGCCTTCGCGATCATCCACTTCCTGGCCCCGACGTTCGACCCCGTCCCGCTGGAGTGAACCAGCTTCGACGCGATTTCGGGGACCCTGCTTAGGGGCGGGGCGTGCCGGGCGTGTCATCATCACCGCCATGAACAGCGACCTCGAAGGACGGCACGTGGTGGTGACCGGCGCGGCGGGCGGGCTCGGGCCTGCGGTGGTGCAGGCCCTGCTCGCGGCCGGGGCGACCTGCCACCTGCCCCGCCGCAAGCGGGCCGACGACGAGCGCCGCGATCCGCGCACCGTCACCGTCGATGGCGTCGACCTGGCTGACGAGGGGGCGGTGCGGGCGTTCTATGCGTCGCTGCCGCCGCTGTGGGGCTCGGTCCACGTCGCGGGCGGGTTTCAGGCGGCGCCGCTGCTCGACACGGCGCTCGGCGACCTGCGCGGGCAGCTGGAGCTCAACCTGACCACGGCGTTTCTCTGTTCCCGCGAGGCGGCCCGCAACATGCGCGCCGGACGGCGCGGCGGACGGATCGTCAACGTCGGCTCGCGCGCGGCGGCGGCGCCCGCGGGCGGCAGCGTCGCCTACACGGTGGCCAAGGCGGGCGTCGCGGCGCTCACCCAGGCGGTGGCCGCCGAGCTGCGGGGCGACGGAATCCTGGTGAACGCGGTGCTGCCGTCGATCATCGACACGCCGGCGAACCGCGCGGCGATGCCCGGCGCCGACCACGCGCGCTGGCCCAAGCCCGCCGAGATCGCGGCCACCATCGCCTGGCTGATCTCGCCGGAGAACGCCCTCACCTCGGGCGCGCTGGTGCCGGTCTACGGCGCCGCCTGAGGCACCGGCCGGGGGGTCAGGCTCGCCCGCGTCCGCCGGGGGGCGCGCCGGTGCTCTCGCGCGTCACCAGCGTGGCGGGGAGATCGAGGTGGCTGTCATCGACCATCTCCGGATGGTCGACCAGCCGAAGCAGCGCCTGACAGGCGGCGTCCCCCATCGCCTGCGACGGCTGCCGCACCGTCGTCAGGCCGGGCCAGTAGAGCCCCGCCTCGGGCGCGCCGTCGAAGCCGGTGACCGAGATCTCGTCGGGGACGCGAACACCGCGGGCGAGGATGCCGCGCAGGAAACCGAGCGCGAGCGTGTCGTTGCCGCAGACCATCGCGGTCGGCGCCTGCGCGCGCGGGCGCCCCAGCCAGGCCACCGCGGCCGCCTCGCCCCCTTCGGGCCCGTAGCTGACCGAGTAGGCGACCTCCTTGTCGTCGAGCTCGAGCGCGTGGGCCGCCAGCCCGTCGCGCAGGCCCCGCAGGCGCTCGCGCGTGTCGACCGAGTCACGCGGGCCGCCCAGGAATCCGAACCGCCGGTGACCGAGCGCCAGGAGGTGCTCGGCCAGCTGCCGGGTCGATTCGCGGTTGCGCGTGGCGAACACCGGCCCGGCGCCGAAGTGCTCGTCGGGGGCGATGAACACCAGCGGCAGGCGCTGACGCCGCGCCAGGCGGACCAGCCCCTCCTCGCGCTTGGTGCTGCGCGCGAAGATGATCCCGTCGACGCGGCGCTCGACGATCCAGCGGCGCACGGCCGCGTCGTCGTACCGGCCGCGCAGCGCCAGGCTCCCGAGCATCAGCCCGACCGCCCGCGCCTCGAGCGCCTCTTCGATCCCGGCCAGCACCTGGGTGAACCAGGGCCCCTGGCTCGACTCGACGACCACGCCGACGCAGCCCTGCCGGCCCATCTTGAGGTTGCGCGCCGCCGGCGACGGGCTGTAGCCGAGGTCGCGGGCCGCCTTCTCGACCCGTTGCCGCACCTCGGCGCTGGCGTAACCGCCGTTGAGCACGCGGGAGACCGTGCTGAACGCCACGTCGGCGCGCGCGGCGACCTCCACGATGGTGGCTTTCCGTTTGATGGCGGGCACTCCGGCAACGTTTCTACCAGAAACCCAGGCGCTGCGGGGAGTGTGAGAAAATGTGTTTACGCCCGTTCATTTCCCATGTAGAAACGTTTCCACATTCGACGCATGAGCGCCCCCCGCCGTCCCCGATCGCGCCTCCTCGCCGCCGCGCTGCTGTGCGCGGGAGCGTCGGCGGCGGCCTGCGGCCTCCAGGTCCCCGACGGAAACGCGGTGGTGCCCGTCCCGTTCGCCGTCTCCGACCAGTTCACCGCCAGCGGGTTCATGGGCGACGGCGCCACGCCCGGCGTCGTCACGCTGCACGTCGACGACGCCGCCTGCCGCCCGCGCCCCGCCGGGGCCGTCGGCTCGTGCTACGCGTTCGTGTATACGGCGCCCGCGTCCGGCGGCCTCGGGTGGGCCGGCGTCGTCTGGCAGTCGCCCGTCGACAACTGGGGGCAGCTCCCGGGCAAACCGATCGCGCCCGGAGCGACGCAGGTGACCTTCCAGGCCGCCACCGACACCGGGGCCCTGGCGGTCGACTTCCGCGCCGGCGGCCTGATGGGCGGCACCGATCCGGTCAGCGGGGTCCCCTACCCGTACGGCGACACCTTCGCCGCCGACGCGACCGTCACCCCGGCGACGGCGCTCGGCGCCGCCCAGGTGCCCTTCCCCGCGGCGACCAGCTACGACCGCGTGCTGGGCGGCTTCGCCTGGAGCGCGCAGCTTTCCCCGGGCGCGACGGCGACGCTCTACCTCGACGACATCCGGTGGGCGCCCTGAGGCGCCGCGCGGTCATGGCCGCCCTGGCGGCGCTCTTGGCGGCGCGTGGCGGCCAGGCGCGCGCCGACGCGCCGGCGCCCACCCAGTCGTCTACGACCTGGACGCCGACGTCGGCGTCAGGGTTCCTCTGCCTGGGCGAGGCCGAGTCGGTCGCGCGCGGCCTCTCGGTCGACGAGCTCATGGCCGAGCGCGACGAGCGCCTCGGGGCGCTGGCCGCCGGGACGGTCCCCCCGGCGGCCAGCGCCCACGTCGCCTGCGTGGCCGCCGAGCTGATGAAGCGGCTGGGGGACGCGCGCGCGCCGGTCTTCTACACCCGGGCCATCAACGACGACCCGAACGATCCGGCGTACGAGCTGTGGTACGGGCGCTACCTGTCGTGGCGCGGCGCCGCGCTGCCGCTGCTCGCGGAGGCCGAGGCGCACCTGCTGGCCGCGCTGGCCAAGCAGCAGCGTTTCCACGGCGAGAACCAGGTCGGCTCGACCGACGCCGTGCTGCGCGACTGGGCGCGCTGGAGCCTGGCGCTGCTCCACCAGCAGGACGGGCTGCCGCTGTTGCCGACGGGCGCGCAGGCGTTCCCCTACGACATGCGCGACGCGCGCGTGCCGCAGCTGTTCTTGCTGGCGCTGGGCGCCGCCGGCCACGACACCGTCGACTTCTGGGACCCGGCCGACACGCGGCAGTTCACCAGCGAGTCGCAGCTCGCCGCCCAGCGCGCCGGCGTGGCGGCGCTGCCGCGCGCGACCCTGGCGGCGATCGCGCGCGCCTCGTTCCGCTACGACGCCCAGGCGCGGCTGCGGCTGCGGCAGGCGTGGCTGGGGACGCTGGACGTGGGGGCGCGCCAGGCGCACTTCTACGGCTGGCAGATCGTCGACTTCGCGCAGCCGACGGTGCTGGGCGACATCGACATCCGCGAGGTGGGCGCCGAGTGGCAGCGCCCGTTCAACCTCTACCCGTTGTTCGATCTGACGGTCGACGCGCTCTACACGCGGCAGCGGCTGGTGGGCGCGGTGGAGACGCTGCCCGAGGAGGCGCAGCTCCTCAACATCTACGCGGCGACGGTGGCGGCGTCGCGGCGGCTGGGGCCCGACGAGCTGACGGCCGCCGCCTCCTACGCCTGGCTCGACATCCCCGACCTGACGACCGGCGCGCTCGATCAACGCGGGCGCGCCCGGGTGATCCGCAGCGCCTCGCTCGATTACGCGTTCTACCGGCCGCTCGCGCTGCCGCAGCTGCAGGCCGGCACGCTGACCCTCAAGCGGACGCAGACGCGGGGGTGGCACCTGTTCGCGGTCGGCGTCCTCGACGAGGAGCAGTTCGGGACCACCGTCGTGACCCGCTCGAGCGCGGTGCTGGGCACCTCGTTCAAAGGCTGGCAGGCCTGGGACCTCCTCTTCACCGAGTCGGTGTTCGGCGCGCGCACCACGACGCTCGGGTTCGATCAGCCGGCGCTCGGCAATCGCCAGCTCCGGACGTCGTTGCGCGCGCTGGTGCGCCTGGTCGACGAGGACGCGCACCCGGCGCCGCCCGAGACGCCCGTCTCGGCGGTGAGCCTGGCGTTCCCGCTGCGCCAGGACCTGGCGCTCGCCGGCCCGCAGAGCTACGAGAACGTGCGCGGCGGCGTCGAGCTGTGGGCGAAGCTCTGGTCGGCGACGCTGCGCGGGTCGTCGTTCTTCGTCGACGCCGGCGTCGAGGCAGAGTGGTTCTACCGGCTGGGCAAGGTGCTCCCGGTGGCGCACGTCGACCTTCACCTCGGGTGGCCGCCCGGTGGCTACGTCCCGGCCTACTTCTGACCGCGCCCATGGACAGACTGAAGAGACCAGCACACTCGCCCTCCTCGCTGCACGGCGGCGCGCTCGCGCTGCTGGCGCTGTCGTGCGCCGCTTCGCCCCCCGTGGTCCCGCCGGGCGCGCGCGCCGCCGCGGGCCCCGGCTTCTACGCGACCCAGCGCCTGCCCGGCGAGCAGCCGCCGCGCGGTCCCGGCGGGCGCCCCGCCCTCCCCAAGGTGACGGCCGACTTCGCCCAGATGCCGGTCACGCACGACTGGTGGTCGTCGCTCATCTGGCAGGGGGCGGGCGATCCCTACTCGGCGCCGATGTTCCCCCACCCGCTGTCGGCGCGCGCCGTCGCCGGCGGCCTGGAGCTCGGCTACCCGACCGTCCCCCGCGTCGAGGAGCGCAGCTACTTCTACCCGCACCAGGCCGACCTGACCGTCGGTGTGGCGGGCCTGGCGGCGCCTGACACGCGCGTGGCGGGCTACGGCGACTTCTCGGTCACCGCCGCCTGGGACGACGGGCGCGACCACGCCCTCCGGCTGACGTTCGGGCACGGCCTCCCCTTCGTCTACGCCACGGGCGTGCACGGCCGCGCGCGCGTCGCGCTGGCGGCGGGCCCCGGCGGCGCCGCCCCCGAGATCTGGCTCCGGCGCGGCAACCTGGCCGGCGTGACGGTGGCCGGTCACCACTACCTGCTGTTCGCGCCGGCGGGCTCGGCCTGGGAGCTGCTCGGCGACGCGCTGGAGGCCGACCTCGGGGGGCGCGACTACTTCTCGGTGGCGGTCCTGCCGGCGCGCGACGAGGCGACCGTCGAGCTGTTCCGCCGGCACGCCTTCGCGTTCGTGCGCGACACCCAGGTCACCTGGCGCTACGACCGGACGCACGCGACGATGACCACCCGCTTCTCCGCCGCGATCGACGTCCGCGAGGGGGACGCCCACGCGACGCCGCTCTACGCGCTCTACCGCCACCAGTGGCTGCACGCCCGCGCCCCCGTGCCCGACGGCCCCGGCTACGTCTCGCCGCGCGGCACGATGAAGCTCGTCGCCGGGCCGGGCTTCGAGGTCGAGCTCCCGGCGCAGGGGCCGCTGCCGGCGCTGCCGACGCTGACCGACGCGGGCGGCTGCGATCCCTCGCTGCTCGACGGCCTGCTCAAGATCGCGGCGCGCGCCCAGCCGTTCCCCCCGGGGCTCGAGGGGACGCGCGACTCCTTCTGGGAGGGCAAGTCGTTCGGGCGCACCGCCGCCCTGATCCCGATCGCCGACGCGCTCGGCGAGGAGAGCCTCCGGCGCGACCTGGTGGCCGCGATCGAGCGCGAGCTCGAGGACTGGTTCGACGGCCAGCCGCCGCGCCGCTTCGTCTACGACGCCACCTGGAAGACCCTGGTCGGCTCGCCCGCGATGTACGGGTCCGACACGGAGCTCAACGACCACCACTTTCACAACGGCTACTTCGTGTTCGCCGCCGCCACCGTGGCCCGCTATGACCGCGCCTGGGCCGAGCGCTGGGCGCCCGCGATCGAGCTGCTCATCCGAGACGCCGGCAGCTGGCGCCACGACGATCCCCTGTTCCCCTTCGCGCGCCACTTCGATCCCTACGCCGGGCACTCGTGGGCCAGCGGCACCACCTCGCCCTTCCTCGACGGCAACAACGAGGAGTCATCCTCGGAGGAGCTGAGCTTCGCGGCGGGCGTGGCGCTGTGGGGCGAGGAGATGGCGCGCCCCGAGATCCGCGACTTCGGGCTGTGGCTGTACGCGACGGCCACCGACGCCGTCGCCCAGTACTGGTACGACGTCGACCGCCAGGTCTTCCCGCCCGGCTTTCCGCACGCGGCGATCGGGATCGTCTGGGGGAGCGGCGGCGTGCACGGGACCTGGTTCAACCAGCAGCCGGCCTTCATCCATGGCATCCAGCTGACGCCGATGTTCCCGTTCGCGCTCTGGCTGGGCCGCCGCCCCGACGCCGTCGCGCGCACGCTCGACGAGGTCCGGCGCGAGAACGGCGGGCCGCTGCACCTCTGGCGCGATCTGTTCTGGATGCTGGAGGCGCTGGCCGATCCGGCCGCCGCGCGCGCCGCCTTCGACGGCGAGCACCGGTTCGAGCCCGAGTGGGGCAACTCGCTGGCTTACACCTATCGCTTCATCGGCGCCCTCACCGAGCTGGGGCAGATCGACCCCTCGGTGCGGGCCGACAGCCCGCTCTACGCCGTGTTCCGCCGGCCCGCCGACGGCGCGCGCAGCTACGCCGCCTACAACGCGAGCGACCACGCGCGGCAGGTGCACTTCTCCGACGGGCGGACCGTGACGGTCCCGCCGCATCGTCTGCTCACCACCCGCTAGCCAAAGGAGCTCCCATGTCCGTCCCTCGTCGCGTCGATGTCCCTTCCCTCGTCACTCTCACGCTGATACTGGCCGCCGGCTGCTCCAGCTCGGGCAGCTCACCGGGTGGGACGGGCGGCGCGGCGAGCGGGACCGGCGGCGCGACGGGCGGCGGCGGCACGACCAGCGCGACCGGCGGCGCGGGGGGCGCCGGCGCCGGGCTCCCGCTGCCGCTGGTCGTCGACGATCACAGCGGGCCGCAGAGCTGCTACGGCAAGGCGGCGGTGGCCGGCGCCGTCGACCAGACGCCGAACTCGGACGACTGCCTGGCGCTGTCTCCCAGCCACGCCGGCAAGTGCTGGCGCATCGACTATCACCCCGCGCCCAGCGCCGACGGCGGCACGGCGTACGGCGGCTGCCAGTGGTCGCTCGACCCCAACGCCACCGCGGCGCTCACCATCCAGCCCGGCGCCACCGAGGCGATCTTCACCGCGGCCGGGGTCGCGGGCGGCGAGGTGATCAACTTCTTCGCCGGCGGCACCCCTTCGGACCGCGCCAGCTTCGTGGCTCAGAAGATCACGCTCACCACGACGCTGACCGACTATCAGATCCAGATCCCCGATCTGACCACCAAGACGCAGATCCACGTCCCGTTCGGCTACACGATCGTCGACGGCGACAACACGACGGCGACGCAGTCTTTCTTCGTGACCGGGATCGAGTGGGTCAAGCAGTAGCGGCTGGCGCGGGCGCGGTCGCGGCGCGCCGGCCGGCCAGGTCCCGCTCGACCGAGACGACGGCCGCCTCGTCGAGGGAGTAGCCGCCGGCGACCAGCGCGGCCGCCAGGCAGACGACGCCCGGCACCGCGGTGAAGGCCAGCACGATCCCGTGCAGCGCCGTCGGCGACTGCGCCGCGTTGGCCTGGTAGCCGAAGAGCTCGAGCAGCCGACCCAGCGCCCACCCGCCGAGGGCGCCGCCCAGCTTCATGGCGAACAGGCCGCCGGCGAACACCAGCGCCGTCGTCCGCCGGCCGGTCTTCCATTCGACGTGGTCGGCCACGTCGGCGAACATCGCCCAGATGAGGGGCGCCACCGGCCCCAGCAGGAGGCAGACGACGACGTTGAGCGCGAACACCGCCGCCATCTGCCCCGGCGGCAGCGCCAGCTGCGCCAGCATGAGGAGGCCGGCGCCCGCCATCAGCGTCCGGTAGAGCGCCCTCTTGCCGGCCCGCCGGGTGAGGAGACCGGTGGCCGCGACGCCCACCACGCTGGCCAGGCCGCCGCTGGCCAGGAACCACCCGAGCGCCCGCTCGCGCCCCAGGTAGTAACGGAAGTAGTAGGCGGCGCCGCCCCCGCGCAGCCAGAACGCCACGATGATCAGCGCGGCCAGCGCGAACAGGATCGCGAACGGCCCGTCGCCGACCAGCGCGCGCAGGTCGGCCCGGACGGCCCCGGTCTGCCCGCGCGGCGGCGTCACGCGCTCATGGGTGAGCGTGAAGCAGACCGCGAACAGCAGTACCGCGGCCGCGCCGTACACCGCCATCGTGCAGGTCCACCCGCGCGCGGCGTCGCCGCCGCCGCAGAGGCGCACCAGGTCGAGCGTCGCCTTCTGGACGAACAGCCCGCCCGCGAAGGCGCCGATGAACCGGACCGCCGAGAGGCGCGTCCGCTCCGCCGAGCTGCCGGTGATCACCCCCAGGAGCGCCGAGTACGGGATGTTGATCGCCGTGTAGCAGAGCATGAGGAGGGCGTACGTGGCGTAGGCGTAGGCCAGGCGCGCGCCGCCGTGGAGTCGCGCCGGCACGGTGAAGGCCAGCAGGCCCGCCCCCGCCAGCGGCAGCGACATCCAGAGCAGGTAGGGGCGGAACTTCCCCCAGCGCGTCGAAGTCCGGTCGGCGAGGAGACCCATCAGCGGGTCGGCGACGGCGTCGAGCACGCGCGTGCAGAGCAGCATCGTCCCCACCGCGCCGGGTGAGAGCCCGAACACGTCGGTGTAGAAGATGACGACGAAGAACTCGAACGTCTTCCAGTAGAAGTTCGAGGCGGTGTCGCCCAGCGCGTAGCCGACCTTCTCGCGGGCGGCCAGCCCCGGGCCGGCGTCGCGTTGGCGCGCGCTCTCCGGGTCGGACGCGCGCTTCATTGGGTCGCCCACCGCGGATCGGCCAGCGTCGCGCGCCAGTTGGCGAGGATCGCGGGGTCGGCCTGGACGCGGCTGTCGCCGAAGTAGCCGTTCTTGTACGGCGCGCTCCACATGGGCTGGGCGTTCCAGTCGGCGTCGATGTAGGCCACGCCCCTGATCACATCGGCATTCGTCGTCACGAACGAGAGGAAGGGCGCGAACCACTCACTCCAGATCTGGGCGCCCGTCTTGCTGGTGAAGGTGGCCCCGTCGGTGCTGAAGGTGCCACGGCCGAGGTCGTACCATTGCGGGGCGCTCTCGGCGACCAGCAGCGGCTTGCCCTTGCTGCGCGCGAAGGCGACCAGCGCCTCGATCGGCGCCTGCCCGCAGTCGGTCTGGCGAAAGTACGACAGCCCCACCCAGTCGACGGCCGCGTCGCCCGGGTAATAGCTGGCGAACGCGCCGGCCGGCAGGCCGCAGATCGCCGAGGACTGCCAGACGGTCGCCAGGCCGGCCGGGACGAAGGGGCGCACGCCGGCGGCGATGCGGGCGAACGCGCCCCGGTACGCGGTGGCGTCGTAGCCGTTCACCGGGTTGTCGAACTCGTAGCCGATGCGCAGGAGCACGGGGCGTCCCAGCGCCCCCAGCTTGGCCCCCAGCGCCGCGACGGCGCCGTCGAGGCTGCCCGCGTTCACCGCCGGGAGCGCGCCGACCAGGTAGAGGCCGATGGCCACCGGCCCGTGGGGGTAGCTGCCGACCAGCGACTGCATGTCGTTCACGCCGGCGCCGTCGTCCTCCGGCTGATCGAGGCCGCCCAGCGTCTGCAGCGAGGTGTAGCCGACCAGGCCGCCCGGCGGTGCCACGCTGGCGGCGTAGTCCTGGATCGTCTGCACGTCCTGGCCGATGAGCAGCCAGGTCTGGCCCGGCGGCGGCAGCAGCGGCGGCGTCGCCGGGCCCCCCGACCCGGCCGCGCCGCTGCCGCCGCCCGCGGCCCCGCCGCTGCCGCCCGAGGCGCCGCCCGTCGCGATCGCGCCGCCCGTCGCCGTCGCGCCGGCACGTCCGGTCGCCGGGCCGACGCCCGCGGTCCCGCCCAGCCCCCCGGCGCCGGTGCACCCGCCAGGCGCCGCCAGCGCCGCCGCCAGCGCCCAGGGCGCCAACGTTTCCAGCATGAAGCCAGAGCGTTCGTGCGCCGTTTTCCGGTTGACTGAGCCGTTTCGTCCACTCATTATGGAAACGTTTTCACATTCGGCCCATGAACGTCAACCCTGTCGTGAACCACCTTCGAAACCCGGTGCTTCCGGGCTTTCACCCCGATCCCTCGATCCTTCGGGTGGGCGAGGAGTACTTCCTGGCCACCTCGACGTTCGAGTGGTTCCCGGGCGTGCGCATCCACCGCAGCCGCGACCTGGCCCACTGGCGCCACGCCGCCTACGCGCTCACCCGCCCCGCCCAGCTGGATCTGACCGGCAACCCGCGCTCGGGCGGCGTCTGGGCCCCCTGCCTCAGTCACGCCGACGGCCTCTTCCATCTCGTCTACAGCGACGTCAAGACCTGGGGACGCGGCTTCCTCGACTGTCACAACTACCTGGTCGTCTCGCCGCGCATCGAGGGCCCCTGGTCGGACCCGATCCCGCTCAACAAGAGCGGCTTCGACCCCTCGCTGTTTCACGACAGCGACGGGCGGAAGTGGCTCTGCAACATGCTGTGGGATCACCGCGGGCGCGACCGCGAGGCCTTCGCCGGGATCGCGCTGCAGGAGTACGACCCGATCCGGCGGCGCCTGGTCGGCGAGCGGCAGGTCATCTTCAAGGGCTCACCCCTCGGCTTCACCGAGGGCCCGCACCTCTACCGGCGCGGCCCCTTCTATTACCTGCTGGTCGCCGAGGGCGGCACCAGCTGGGACCACGCGGTCACCGTGGCGCGCGCGCGCACGCTGGAGGGGCCGTTCGAGCCGGACCCGCACACGCCGCTGCTCACGGCGCGCGGCAACCCGACCTCGCCGCTGCAGAAGGCGGGGCACGGCTCGCTGGTCGAGGCGGTCGACGGCGGCTGGTACCTCGCCTACCTCTGCGCGCGGCCGGTCGGGCGCGACCGCTGCTGCATCCTGGGGCGCGAGACGGCGCTGGCCCCCGTGGCCTGGACGGCCGACGGCTGGCTGCGGCTGGCGGACGGCGACCGGACGCCCGCGCGCACGGTCCGCGGCCCGGCGGGCCCGGTCGACGCCGGGCCGCCGCCGCGCCCGCGCGACGACTTCGACGCGCCCGTCCTGGGCGGCGACTACCAGACCTTGCGCGTCCCGCCCGATCCGAGCTGGCTGACGCTGACCGAGCGGCCAGGCTTCCTGCGCCTCCACGGGCGCGAGTCGCTGCAGTCGCTGCATCGACAGAGCCTGGTGGCGCGCCGGATCCAGTCGCTGCGCTGCCGGTTCGAGACCGCGCTCGAGCTCGCGCCGCGCGACCCGCAGGAGGCGGCCGGCCTGGTCTGCTTCTACGACGACGAGACTTTCTACTACCTCTTCGTCAGCGCCGACGAGCGCGGCCGGCGCCAGGTCGGCCTGCTGGCCAGCGAGTGCGGGTTCGTCAAGCAGCTCGCCACGCTGCCGCTCGACGCGGCGGGGCCGCGCGTCTGGCTCCGCGGCCGGCTCGACCGCGAGCGGCTCGAGCTCGAGTGCTCCGCCGACGGGCAGGTCTGGCGCCGCGTCGGCCCGGTGCTGGACGCGACGCTGCTGTCCGACGAGCGCACCTCGCGCGGGCTGGGGTTCACGGGCGCGTTCGTCGGCCTGGCCGCGCAGGACCTGGCCGGCCGCGGCTGCGTCGCCGACTTCGACTACCTCGACTACGCCGACGACGTTCCCGACCTCGGCGACGGCGCGGCGGGCTCTGACGACCGTCCCTGACACGGAGGCACCATGCGATCACCCCGAGACGGCTCCATCGTTTCTTCTTCCACGATCGTGCCGGCGCTCTGCGCGCTGCTCGGCGGCTGCGCCGGGGTCCACGGCTCGCCGACGGCGACGCCGTCGGGCGGTGCCGGCGCGGGGGGCTCTGGCGTGGCGGGCGCCGCCGGCCGTCCCCTGGGCCCCTCCCGGGGCGGGGCCGGCGGCGCGGGCGGGGCCCCCACCACGTCGGTGCTGCCCGACGGCGGGGCCGACGCCGGCGTCGTCTACCAACCGCCACCGCCCAACGACAACTGCGGCACGCGCTGCTACTGGGGCGGGACGGGCGCCCCCCCCGCCAGCCCGGGCTCGAGCTTCTCCGGCACGCCGGCCGATCCGTCGCAGGCGCCCGGGATCGTCTACCCGCTCGCCGGCTCGCTGCACGCCATCAACATGCTGCAGGTGACGTTCCAGTGGCGGCGCGCCGCCGCGGCCCAGACCCTGTTCCGCCTGCGGGTCAGCGGCGTCTCGATCTGGGACTTCTTCGCCGGCTGCACGGCGCCGCCGCCCAGCGCCGCCGCGCCCGACCCGAACGAGTGCGTGTTCGCGATGCCGCGCGGCTCGTGGGGCGCGCTGGCCTACGAGAACCGCGGGCACGCCGTCACGGTCACGATCGCCGGCACCGACGGTCAAGGCGGGCCGGTCGCCACCAGCGCCGCGCTGCCGCTGTCGTTCTCGCCCGACGCGGTCGAGGGCGCGCTCTATTACTGGTCCACCTCGCTCAAGGGCACGCTGCGCGCCCCGTTCGGCGCCGACAGCGCCTCGCCGTACATCAGCCCGCTGACGCCGGCCAACCCGCTCCCCTGCGGCGGCTGCCACGCGGTGAGCCGCGGCGGCGACGTCATCGCCTTCGCCGCCACGCCCGACGACAGCGGCGACGGCATCCTGACCGTGGCGCCGACGCTGACGCCGGCCCAGCCGACGATCGCGCCGCCGAACCCGGTGCCGGCCGGCAGCCACAACGCCTCGCTCATCGCGCTCAGCCCGGCGGGCGATCGCGCGCTGGTGTCGGCGAACGCCGGGCACCTGAGCCTCTGGAACACGCAGACCGGCGTCAAGCTCACGGACTTCGATCCGGCGGTGTTCGGGGGCCTCGGCGCCACCTACCCCGACTGGTCCGCCGACGGGCAGTCGATCGTGCTGACGCTGACGCCGCTCGGCGACTTTCACGCCGACTGGGCGGTCACCTCGGGCACGATCGCGGTCGTCCCCTGGAACGGGGGAGTGCTGGGCCCGCCGCGCGTGGTCGTCCCCAGCGACGGCGTGAACATCAACGCCGAGCCGAGCTTCTCGCCCGACGGCGCCTGGATCCTGTTCGTCTCGGCGCCGCCCGCGGGCGAGTACGGCGACAACTCGCAGAACCCGCGCACGACGCTGCGGCTCGTCTCCTCGTCGGGCGGGCAGATCTACGACCTGCCGAACGCCACCCAGCAGGATCAGAAGCTGCTGGGCGCCGCCACCGCGCCCGCGCTGGGGGCCTACTCGACCTGGCCCAAGTTCGCGCCCTACGTGCAGGGCAACCTGATGTTCTTCACCTTCCACTCGCGGATCGACTACGGCTGGGTGCTTCCCAACCACCTCGACGCCGGCCGGCCCCAGCTGTGGTTCGCGGCGCTCGACCTGGGCGCGCTCGCCACCGCCCCCGCCGGCGGCGCGCCCGTGGATCCGTCGTACGCGCCCGTCTGGCTGCCGCTGCAGGACGTGACCCAGGCGAACCACCTCGGCTTCTGGACGCAGAAGATCGGGTGCGGCAGCACGGGCGACTGCGGCGTCGATCAGGTCTGCCAGGCCGGCCGCTGTCAGGTCGTCATCCACATCGACTGAGGTCGCCATGAAGACTCGGAAGCATCGCGGCCCGGTCGTCGTCGGTTGTCTGCTGGTGATCCTCTGCCTGGCGAGCTGCGCACAGCCGGGCGCACGGACGCAGCGCACGGGAGCGGGTGGCGCCGTCGGGAGCGGCGGCCAAGGCGGCGGCGGTGGAGCCGCCGGCGCGACCGGCCAGGCCGGCGCGGCGGACACCGGCGGGATGGCCGGACAGGCGATCGGCGGCGGCGCGGGCGCCGCCGGGACGTCGGGACAGGCCGGCGGCGGCGCGGCCGGCGGCCACCCGACGGCGGGCGCGGGCGGTGCGGTTGGGGTCGGCGCGGCCGGAGGTCACGCCATGGCGGGCGGCGGGGGTGCGGGCGGCGCGGCGGGCGGCTGCCCGGCGCTGTCCGTCTCGGCGCCGCCGCTCCCCTCGTTCCCCGCCTTGGCCGCGGGCGCGCCGGCGATCATCACCGTCGACGCGTCGACGTTGGGCGCGCCGCTCAAGAAGCCGGGCCTCGGCACGTTGTTCGGGATCACCTCGATGCCGGCCACGCCACAGGCGCTCTCGGCCCAGGCGCTGGTCACCGTCAGCGAGCACATGATGGGGCCGGCCTGGAACCCGGGCGAGCCCGCGGGGACGACCAGCGTGCTCCCGGTCGTGACCGGCACCGGCATCAAGATGATCGCCCGCTACAACGACCTGATGGGCGGCAACCCCTGGTACCAGTGGGACGGGCTCACCGCCTGGCTCCAGCGCGTCGACGGGGCGACGCAGCTCATCCAGTCGTACCGCGGCTTGCTCTACGCCGTCGCTCCGTTCAACGAGCCCGACAACAAGCTGCACGGCCTGGAGAACGACACCACCATCCCGGGCGCGACCTACGACGCCAAGTTCAACTGCCTGTGGACGCAGACCTTCCAGCACATCCGCGCCATCGACGCGACCATCCCGATCATGGGGCCGAACTACGAGTTCTATCTCCCCTGGAACGCCGACCAGCAGCAGCGGATGCATGACTTCCTGGCCAACGCGATCGCCACCGGGACGACGCCGACGCTGATCGGGTGGCACAACCTGGGGCCCAGCCCCGGGGACGTGCCCGAGGCGCTCACCAAGTACTACCGCCCGCTGGAGACGCAGCTGAACGTGCCCGGGCGCCCCTTGCGGGTGGTGGTCGAGGAGTACGGCCCGCAGACCAACGACCCCACCGACACGCCCGGCAACTTCGAGGGCGTGCCGGGGACGATGGTCCGCTACTGGGCCGACCTGGAGCGCTACGGCATCGACTTCGGATCGATGGGGATCTACACGACGCCGGGCCTGCTCGGGAACACGCTGCGCCACGCCGGCAACGGCGCGCTCCTCCCCAACGGCGGCTTCCAGATGATGGAGTGGTACAAGGACATGACCGGCGTCGGCGTGCCGGTCAGCCGCTGGGACACGCGCGCCTACCTGGCGTCGGACGGCGTCGCGGCCTGGGACGCCACCACGAAGACGCTCACGGTGATCGCGGGCGGTCAGGACGGCGACGTCGACGTCCAGATCGGCGGGCTCGCCGCGCGCGGGCTGGGCCCCTCGGTGCGCGTTCAGCTCGACGAGACCGTCTGGGAGAAGGACCCCAACGAGGTCGAGACGCGCGTCGACCGCGGCGGCGATCCGCGCACGGCGCCGCTCAACCTGTTCGACAAGACGTTCACCGTCGCCGCCAGCGGGATCCTGACCGTGCCGATCCGCCGCATGGTGACCTACGACGGCTATCGCCTCGTCGTGTCGGCGCCCGCGGCGCCGGCGGCGGCCCCCACCAAGCTCGAGGCCGAGGCGGCGGCGGTCACGGGCGGCGTCCTGCACACCGGCAGCGACACCTGGCTGGCCTCGGGCGGCGGCTACGTCGGCGGCCTCGACGGCGCCGCCAGCAGCGTCACCTTCGACGTCGACGTCGCGGCGGCCGGCATCTACGTGATGACCGTACGCTACGCGAACGCCGGCGCCGCGACCGCCTCGCACCTGGTGACCGTCGGCTGCGTCCCGCAAGGCTTCGTCGCCTACCCCGTCACGCCCAACGGCTGGAGCCCGACCGAGATGCGCCTCGTCACCAAGCGCCTGGCGCTGGCGGCCGGGCACAACGCGATCCGCCTCGGCAAGGGGGTCGGCAGCGCCGAGCTGGACTTCATCGACGTCCGCCCCGATACGCACCGGTACGAGGCCGAGTCGGCCGCCATCACCGACGCCACGGCCGACCCCTACTGGTCGGCGTTCTGGCCCGAGTTCGTCGGCCAGATCGACAACGCCGACAGCGGCGTGACGTTCGCGGTCGACGCCCCGACCGACGGCGCCTATCGGCTGACCATCGCCTACGGGAACGGTTCGGGCGCCCCCGCGACCCACACCGTGCTCGTCGAGGGGAACGCGCAGGCGACGGCCAGCTACCCGCCCACCGCGGGGTGGCTCTCGACGCCGACCCAGGACCGGGCCGGCGGCACGACCTCGGTCGTCGTGACGCTCAAGACCGGCCTCAACCACGTCACGCTGCAGAAGGCGACCGGCTACGCCGAGCTGGACGCGCTCACGGTCGGTCTGCCGTGAGCGTCGCGCGCACGGCCTCGCCCCCCGATCGCTACGCCGCGGCCTCGGACGCCGAGCTGGTGCGCGCCGCCGCGGCGGGCGAGCGCGCCGCCGCCGCCGTCGCCTGGAGCCGCTACGCGCCCGCGAGCCGGCGCTGCCTGCGCGTGCGGCTCGGGCAGCGGGACGACATCGAGGACCTCCTGCAGGACGTCTTCGTCGCCTTCCTCAAGTCGGTCCACCGCATCCGCAACCAGGAGGCGCTGGGGCCCTACCTGCTGGCGATCGCGGCCACGCTGGCGCGCCTCGAGGTGCGGCGCCGGCGGACCCGGCGGCTGGTCGCGCTGTCCGACACGGGCGAGGTGCCCGAGGTGGCCGCGCCGCCCGTCGACTTCGACGGGCGCGAATCGCTGCTGGGGCTCGAGCGCGCGCTGGGGCGGATGCCGGCGCGCGTGCAGGCCGGGTACTGCCTGCACCACCTGGACGGCGTCGAGCTGCGCGAGGTGGCGCGCCGGCTGGGCGTCTCGCTGTCGACGACCAAGCGGGCGGTGTCGCGGGCGCGGGCGCGGGTGCGCCGGCTGGGCGCCCAGCGGGTGCGTGGGGAAGAGGATTGAGCCGACGGCCAGCGCTGGTATCCTTCGATCACCGTGAACGCGTTCGTGCCGGGGCCGCGCGCGTTGACGGCGATGGTGGCGGTGCTCGCGGCCCTGGCGGTTTCGGCGCCGCGCGCCGCCCGCGCGGAGGAGGTGCTGGTGTCGCTGGACTTCGCCGTCGATCCCGGGCTGGCCGAGTGCCCGAGCGCCCCTGATTTCCGGCGGGAGGTGGTGCGCCAGCTGGGGCGCGATCCGTTCCGCGACCAGGCGCCGCGGCGGCTGGTGGTCCGGCTCACCGCCAGCGGGGGCCGCACGGCCGGCCGGGTGGAGTGGCGCGACGCCGCCGACGAGTGGGAGGGCGAGCGGACGTTCTCCTCCCGGAGCGAGAGCTGCGCCCAGCTGACGCGCGCCATGGCCCTGGCGACGGCGATCCAGATCCAGCTCCTGGCGAGGCTCGAGTCCGGCGGAGCGGCCACGCCCGTGGCGCCCCCGATCCCCCCCGCCGCGCCGCCGGTCGCCGAGGAGCCGCCGCCGGCGGTCACCGCCCCGCCCCCGCCGCGCCACGCAGCGCTGGCGGTCGACGTGGGGGCGGGCGTCATCGAGGACGCGGGCTCGAGCCCGGCCTTCGTGCTGCCGCGGGTCGCCGTGTCGGTGGGCCAGCCCTCGCAGATCGGCGCCCGTCTGACGCTCAGCGGGCTCGGACCCAGCGCCGAGGTGGCGCGGGCCGGCGGGATCGCCGAGATCGATCGGTTCATCGCCACGGTCGAGGCGTTCCGCTTCTTTCGCGCCGAGCGGATCGTCGAGCCGCTGGTGGCGGCCGGCGTGGGCCTGCAGGACGTGCGCGCCCGCGGCACCCCCACCATGCCCCAGCTGGCCGGGCACGCGGGTCAGGCGTTCTCGGCGCTCCTGACGGCCGACGCGGGGGTCGCCTTCGCGCTCGCCCAGCACCTGGCGCTGGTCGCCGAGGCGCAGGTGCTGCTCTTCCGGCCCGCGGTGAAGGTGCAGGTCAACGACACCGAGGCCGCTCATCTCGACGGCGTGGCGCTGTATCTGCACGGGGGGCTGCTTGCGCGGTTCTGACCGGCGGGTCCGCGGACGGGCGCTGGCCCTCCGCGCGCTGCTGGCGGTCGTCGCCGCCGCGGCGGTGGGCGGCGGCTGCTCGCCACGGACGATCGTCGTCGTCGACTGCGCCGACGGCAGCGGGGCCGGGTGCGGGCCCGCGCTGCTCGACGATCTCGTCGGCTACTGGCACCTCGACGACCCGGCCGGCAGCGCCACCGCGCGCGACTCGTCGGGCTGGGGCAACGACGGCACGCTGGTCGGCATCCCGCCCGCGACCGCCTGGGTGGCCGACGGCCCCGAGGGGCGCGCGCTGTCGGTGCAGGGCCAGGGCTACGTCAACGTCCCCGACTCGCCGTCGATCGACTCGATCACCAACGCGGTGACGCTGGCCGCCTGGATGTACTTGCAAGGGACGATCACCGACTACGCGACCGCCATCTCGCGCCAGCTCGCCGACGGCTTCGGCCAGCACTACCACCTGTCGGTGAACGCCTCGCAGCAGGCGATCCTGTTCATCACCACCCCCGCGTCCGGACAGGTCGTCCTGGGGAGCGCCAACGGCGCCGTCCCGCAGAGCACCTGGGTTCACCTGGCCGGCACCTACGACGGCACCACGGCGCGCCTCTACCTGAACGGCGTCGAGGTCCAGAACCTGCCGGCCAGCGGCCCGTTCGCCGCCGAGACGAACCCGGTGGTCCTCTCGGGCAACGGCAACGGCACGTCGCGCGCGGTGTCCGAGCTGGTCCCCGGCCAGCTGGACGACGTCATGCTGTACCGGCGGGCGCTCAGCGCCGCGGAGGTGGCGCGGATCGCGGGCGGCGCCCTGCTCCCCTCCGGCGCGCACGTCGACGCCGGCGCGTCGGGGAACTGACGCCAGGACCTGACACCAGGTCAGCGCTCCGCGAGAATACTTGTCGCCGCGCTGGCTTCGTTGTCACGAAATCGGACCGCGGTCCAAAATTGCCTCCGACGGCGCGCAAGGGGGCCCGGGGCGTCCTCTTCCCGGATGACCGTGCCAGTATCCGCGCGGTGTCGCACCGTCGGCGTCGAGGCTCGGCGTGAGAGCGCGGCTGACCTGCGTGGTGGTCGTCTGCGCGGCGATCGCGCTGGCGCCCGCCGCGCGGGCGGCGCCCGAGACGCTGGTGGCGCTCGAGTACGAGCTCGAGCCCGACACCGCCGGTTGTCCCGACGAGGCGGAGTTCCGCGGCAGGGTCGAGCGGCAGCTCGGTTACGATCCGTTCCGGTCGATCGCCGACCGGCGCGTGGCCGTGCAAGTCGCACGTCGCGGAGGCGGATTCGAGGGCCGGATCCGCTGGAGCGACGACCGCGGCCGCTGGGTGGGGGATCGCCGGCTGGCCTCGCGCCGGCCCGGGTGCGAGGAGATCGCCGCCAACCTGGCGTTCTCGGTGGCGGTGCAGATCCAGCTGCTGTCGGCGCTGGCGCCACCGACGGTCGCGGCGGCGCCGCCGCCCGCGGAGGTCAGGCCCGCGCCTCCCCCCGTCGCGCCTTCCCCCCCGCCCGCGCCGCCGCCGCGCTGGCTGGCGCTCTCCCTGGGCCTCGGTCCCGCCGTCGCCCTGGGGCTGGCCCCGGCGCCGACCGGGCTCGGCCGTATCTTCGCCGACGGTCGCGCCGGCTGGGTCTCGCTGGAGCTCGCGCTCGACGCCGCGCTCCCCGCGTCGCAGCGCGAGCCTGACGGCAGCGGCTTCTCGCTCGCTCGATTCGACGCCGGCCTGGCCGCCTGCGCTCACGCCCGCGCCCTCGCCGCCTGCGCCCTGGGCACCCTCGGCCTCCTGCGCGCCCGCGGCTTCGGCGTCGACGCGCCGGCCTCGCCGTTCGGGCTGACTGGCCAGGTGGGGGCCCGACTCGCCGCGACGCGCGCGCTGGGCGGGCACCTCTTCCTGACCGCCCGAGTCGACGGCCTCGTCACGCCTGTGGCGCGGACCGTGATGCTCAACGACACGCCGGTCTGGACGACGCCCCGCGTGGCCGCCACGGTGGGGCTCGACCTCGGAGCCCGGATTTTCTGACGAGACCTTTATGCGCCGCCCCCCTAATATGGAGGTGTCAGTGAGTCACCTGCGTTTATTGCCATCGCCGCCTCCGCAGATGACCTCGGACGAGGCCTGCCTCGAGGCGTTTCAGCGCGAGCTCGACTACGTGTACCGGACGTTGCGGCGCCTGGGCACGGCGCCCTCCGAGGTCGACGATCTCGCGCAAGAGGTGTTCCTCGCGCTTCACGGATGCTGGGCCGCCTACGACCCCACGCGACCGCTCCGCCCCTATCTGTTCGGCATCGCCTTCCGGATCGCGGCGGCGCACCACCGCAAGCGCAACCGCGAGGTGACGTTCGAGGTCATCGAGGTCAGCGACAGCGGGCCCGCGCCCGACGACGCCGTCGCCAGCAAGCAGGCGCGCGCGCTGGTGCTGGCGGCGCTCGAGCGGATCCCGCTCCCCCGTCGCGCCGTCCTGGTGATGCACGACATCGACGACGTCCCCGTCGAGGACGTGGCGGCCGCGCTCGGCATCCCCCGCTTCACCGTTTATTCGCGGCTGCGCAAGGCGCGCCGCGAGCTGGAGGCCGCCGTGCGCCGCTTGACGAACGAGGCGAAGAGCCAACCCGTGACCCGATGAGTGACCCGATGTCCACGCCTCCTCCGCTGTCGCCCGAGATCCGCGCGCTGCTCGAGCGCGAGCGCGAGATCTCGCCGCTCCCCGCCGCCCAGCGCGCGCGGGCGATGGCCCGGGCGCGGGCGGCGCTGGCGGCGGGCGTGGCGACGCCGGCTGGCCCCGCCCCGGCCACGGCGAACCGGCGAACCCGGTGGCTGGCGGCCGCGGCGGCGGCGCTGCTGGCCAGCGCGGCGGTGGGAGCCGCCGCCTACGAGATCGGTGCCCGCCTCCGGCGTCCCGCGCCGCCCGCTCCGCTCGCGCTGGCGGCGCCGGTGGTGGCGCCGGCGCCCCCCTCCGCGATCGCCCAGGTTCCACCGCCCACGCCCGCGCCAGAGCCCGAGGTGACCTCCGCGGCGCCCGCGATGTCGCGGGCCGAGGCGGCGCGCGCCGAGCTGCGGCTCCTGCGGCAGGCCCGCGCGGCCGTGGCCCGGGGCGACTTCGCGGCCGCGCTGGTGCCGATCGGCGAGCACGCGCGGCGCTTCAAGAACGGCGGGCTCGCCGAGGAGCGCGAGGCGTTGCGCGTGAAGTCTCTCGCCGGGCTGGGCCGGACCGACGAGGCGCGCCGCGCCGCCGACGCGTTCCGGGCCCGCTTCCCGCGCAGCGTCCTCCTGCCGGCGGTCAGTCGCATGCCCACCGCCGCGCCGTGAGCGCGTCGCGCGGCCTCGCGCTGGCGCTGGCGCTGGCAGGGTGCACCGGCGCGCTCGACGCCGGGACCGACGTCCACGGCCTGCTCCCGGTCGACGCGCGCAACCCGGTCGTCATCTACAACGACTCGTCGAGTGACAACTGGATCGGCGAGTACGCCGTCCTGCTGGCGAACAACGGCGGCCCGCCGCTGGCCGGCATCATCATCACCGCCAGCAGCTACTGGGGGAACCTGGCCGACAACCAGGCCGGCTGGCAGAGCTTGCTGACGGCGGCCGGCGTCAGCGGCCTCGGTCACCTCCCGGCCATCACCCCCAGCACGGGCAAGCCGTTCACGCGCCCCGCGAGCGGGAACATCGACGACACCCCGCCCAACAAATCGGCGGGCGGGCAGGCGATCGTCACCCTCTCGCAGCAGCTGAGCCTGCCCTGGCGCCCGCTGGTGGTGCTGGCCGGGACGCAGCTGACCGACGTCGCCGACGCTTACCTCCTCGACCACAGCGTCGTCGACCGCGTGGTCGTGGTGGCGGCGCTCGGCTCGTACGCGGCGCCGAACGGCGCCATGGGCGCGCCGAACGGCGAGCTCGATCCCTGGGCCGACTGGATCGTCGCCCAGCGCTTCCAGTACGTGCAGGTGAGCGCCTTCTACGACCAGACGCAGGACGTGACCACGGCGCGGCTCCCCGACCTCCCGTCCGACGCGCTGGGGATGGAGATGGCCGCCAAGCAGCCGAACCTCTTCACCGTCACCACGGCGTCCGATCAGGTCAGCGTCCTCTCGGTGGCGCTGCCCAACTTCGCGCAGTCGGTCCAGCGCGCGGCGGTCGACACCACGGCCGCGTTCGACTCGACGCAAGGGCCACCGCTGATCCCGAAGCCGGACGGAAACGTCTGGATCGTGACCCAGATCCAGGCGCCCCTCGCCTCGTCGTGCCTCTGGAACCTCCTGCTGTCGCCTGGCAGCGGCTGCTCCTGACGCGCCCCGCGCCGCCCGCGCGCCGTTTGGCGTGACAAAAGCGCCCCCGGAGCAGCAATCGGGAGCACGCCCACCTGGCGGCGAGGGAGAACTGGAGATGACGACGAGAGCGAGCCTGCTGGCCACGCTGGGGCTTTTCGCGGCCGCGGGCCAGGGTGTCGGCGAGAGCGCCGCGCGGGCCAACAACTACACGATCACCGTCGACGCCTCGAACCACACCGCCGGCAACCCCAAGTTCTGGGCGGCCAGCGTCGGGACCGGCACCGCCAGCCTGACGCTGCGGGCGGACCTCGAGTCGCACTACAAGATCGGCGCCCGCGAGGCCGGCTTCCAGCGCGTGCGCGGCCACGGCGTCCTCAACGACGACATGGGGATCTACAAGGGTCCGGGCTCGTACAGCTGGACCAACTTCGACAAGTACCTGACCGCCATCTCCGCCGCCGGGATGCGCCCGATCATGGAGCTGGACTTCATGCCGACGGCGCTGGCCCTGAACGGCAGCAGCCGCGACACGTACAAGAACGTCACCGACTACAAGAACTTCATCACCGCGGTGGCCCAGCACTGCGTCGACCGGTTCGGAATGTCCGACGTCTCCCAGTGGTACTGGGAGGTCTGGAACGAGCCGGACTACACCGGGTTCTGGAACGGCACCAACGCCAGCGAGTCGGCCAGCGCCAAGATGACCGACTACTACGCGCTCTATGACGCCGCCGTCGCCGCGGTCACCGCCGTGATCCCCAGCGCCATCGTGGGCGGCCCCTCGACGACGCAGACCGGCCCGATCCCCGGGTTCCTCCAGCACTGCAAGAGCGCGGGGACGCGGGTCAGCTTCGTCGACTCGCACGTCTACCCGGGCGGCGCCTCGGGGGGTTCGTCGGCGAACGCGACCAACCTGGTGAACGACAACAGCACGCGCGTCGGCGACATCACCAGCAACGGGTACACGACCGCGCAGGTGATGTCGTTCAACACCGAATGGAACTCGTCGTACTCGGGCCAGGGCGGCAACCTGGGCGACAACACGACCAGCATGGACAACAACTGGAACGTCGGCCTGATCCTCAAGGGGATGAAGCTCATCTCCGACAAGAACTCGGGCAACACGCCGGCGATCGCCGTCTCTTCGTACTGGGTCCTCTCGGACGTGTTCGACGAGTCGAGCGGCCCCTCCGGCTCGTACATCCTAGGCCACTCGAACGGCAACCTCCCGTTCGGCGAGGTGTTCGGACTGATGACCGCGCAGGGGGTCCGCAAGGCCGCGTTCAACGCCTACAAGATGCTCAACCAGCTGGGCCCGGTGCGCCTCTTGTCGGGCGGGGGCACCGGCAGCGACGGCGTCGACGCCATGGCCACGCAATCGACCGCCGGCGACGCGCTGCAGATCCTGGTCTATGACTACTACGCCACGCTCAACACGACGGGCAGCGACATGGTGACCGTGCAGGTGAGCAACCTGCCGGCCGCGCTGGCGGGGAAGCAGGTCTTCGTGACCCAGTTCGTGGTCGACGCCAGCCACAGCAACCCCTACAGCGTGTGGACCAGCCAGGGGAGCCCGACCAGCCCGACCGAGGCGCAATGGCAGGCGATGAAGGCGGCGCAGCACCTGGCCCTCCTGCAGCCGGCCAGCAAGACGACGCTCACCACCTCGTACAGCGCGAGCTTCACCATCAACCGGCAGGCGGGGACGCTGCTCATCCTCAGCGTGAACCGCCCGGTGACCGGCCGCGACGGCCTCACGACGATCGAGGCCGAGGACTACGACGGCCAGTCCGGCCTCTCCAAGGAGGACAGCAACGACGTCGACCTCGGGCAGTCGGTGACCGGCGGCGCCGGCAGCAGCGCGTTCTGGGACGTCGTCGACTTCTCGGACGGCGGCGTCGGGTCGGTCCAGATGCGGGTGTTCTCGACCAGCGCCACCAACCTCGAATTCCACGCCGACTCGCAGACCGGCACGCTGCTCGGCAAGTGCGCGGTGGCGGCGACCAACAGCGCCTGGGCCACGCAGACCTGCACGCTCACGCCGGTGAGCGGCGTCCACACGCTCTACGCGGTGCTGGACGGCACGATGCACCTCAACTGGCTGCAGTTCCAGCCGGCGGGCAGCGCGACCGGCACAGGAGGCTCGGGCGCCGGCGGCAGCGGCGCCGGCGGCGCCACCGGAGTGGGCGGTTCCGGCACGACCGGCGCCGGCGGCGCCACCGGCAACTCCGGCGGAACGACCGGCGGCACCGGCTCGGGCGGCGCGGGCACCACGGGAGCCGGCGGCGAGGCGGGCGGCAGCGGCTCCGGCGCCGGCGGCACCAACACCGGCAGCGGCGGCAGCGGGATCCCCGGCACCGGCGGTACCGGCGTCCCCGGCAGCGGCGGCACTGGAATCCCCGGCACCGGCGGCGACGGCGCGGGCGGCTCGGGTTACGGCGGCAGCACCGGCAACTCGGGCGGAACGACCGGCAACTCGGGCGGAACGACCGGCGCCACCGGCGGCGGCGGCTGCGCCTGCAGCGTCGGCGACGGCCCCGGCTCCCGGTCGCTGCTGCCGTTCGCGCTCCTCGCCGCGATGGCGGGCCTTCGCCGGAGGCGCAGGGGCCGGCGTCCGTGAGCGCGGGCGCGCGGACCGTCGCGCTGGCCCTCGCGCTGCTGGGGGTGGCCTGCACCAAGCAGCCGCCCGCGGGGCTCGTCTGCCCCGACGGCCTCGTCGCCTGTGGTGCGACCTGCCTCGACGTCGGCGCCGATCCTTCGAACTGCGGCGGCTGCGGGATCCCCTGCCCAGCGGACCACCTCTGCACGGGCGGCGTCTGCCAGTGCTCGGGCGGGCTCTCGGACTGCAACGGCAGCTGCCTGGCGCCCGACGCCGGCGCGGCGACGGCCTGCGCGTCGGATGGCGCGCCGGCGCTGGTCACCTCCGCGCCCGGGGCGTACTGGCAGACCGGCGGAGCGCTGACGGCGGTGGCCGGCGGCGACGTCGACGTGACCGTCGACGACACGGCGAGCGCCCAGGTCTGGGAGGGCTTCGGCGGTGCGTTCAACGAGCTCGGCTGGACCTACCTGTCGCTGCTCAGTCCGGCCGACCGGGCCGCCGCCCTCGACCTGCTCTACGGCGCGGACGGCGCGCGGTTCGTGTTCGGCCGCATCCCCATCGGCGCCAGCGACTACGCGGTCGACCGTTACACCGACGACGAGGTGGCGGCCGGCACCGACGAGCAGCTGGCCGGCTTCTCGATCGACCGCGACCTGACCAGGCTCGTCCCCTACGTCAAGGCGGTGCAGGCGGTGAAGCCGAATGTCCGCCTGTGGGCCAGCCCCTGGACGCCGCCGACCTGGATGAAGCAGGGGCCGTTCTCGCCCGGCAACATGGTCAACCCGTTCGACGGCGGTAGCATGAAGAGCGACGCCGCGACGCTGGCCGCCTACGCGCAGTACCTGGTCAAGTTCGTGCAGGCCTACGCGGCGCAGGGGATCCCGCTCGAGGCGATCTCGGCCCAGAACGAGCCGAGCTACACCGGGACCTATCCGACCTGCGCCTGGACCCCGTCGACCTACACGACGTTCGTGGGACGGTATCTCGGCCCGGCGGTCGCCGCCGCGGGCCTGGCCACGAAGATCATGCTGGGAACGTTCAACGGCGGCGGGTCCGATCGGTCGATCGTCGGCGGCGTGATGGGCGACGCCGCCGCGCGCGCGGCCGTCGACGTGCTCGGCTACCAGTGGGGGATGGAGAACGACGTCGGCGCCGCCCGCGCCTACGACCTCCCCGTTTGGCAGACCGAGCACGAGTGCGGCAACTACCCCTGGGAGACGCCGTTCGACGCGCAGGCGGCGCCCAACGACCAGGCCTACGCCGTCGAGACCTGGGGGCGCATCCGGGACTGGATCAGGGCCGGCGTCACCGCCTACAGCGCCTGGAACATGGTCCTCGACACCGTGGGCGTCGGGATCGACAGCACGCGCGTGTGGCCGCAGAACGCGCTGCTGACGGTCGACACGGCGACCGCGACGTTGAACGTCACGCCCGCCTACTACGTCTTCCGCCACCTCTCGCGCTTCGTCGCCCCGGGGGCCAGGGTGGTCGCCGTGCGCGGGGGCGACGCGCTCGCCTTCAGGAACCCCGGCGGCGGCCTGGTGGTCGTGCTCTACAACGCGGGGGCCGCGCGGATGATGACCGTGGAGGCCGCGGGCCAGAAGCTTCGATTCTCGATGCCCGCTGGCGGATGGGCGACGGTCTCGACCGGCGCGCCCAACGTATCACCCTGAAAACGAAACCGGCCGATCCGCGCGAGGCGGACCGGCCGGCGAGGAGCCTCGCAGCGCGAGGTCAGTTCAGCGGGACAGCCTGCACCGTGAACTTCTGCATCGAGCCGCTCCAGCAGTCGTAGATCTGCAGCTGCGTGCCGTTGGCGGTGTTGCCGTAGGGGACGTCCATGCACCGGCCCGCCTGCACGTTCTTCAAGTTGAAGGCGCCGGTCGAGGCGTCGGGCGTCACGATCCAGTCCTGGCTCGGGTCGCCGGCCGAGCAGTCGTTGATGGCCAGCTGCGTGCCGTTGCCCAGATTGCTGCCGCTGCCGGCCAGGTCGATGCACTTGTTCGAGTTGACGCTCATCGTGATGTGCCAGTAGTTCCCGTCCTGCAGCAGGTTGAACGACTGCCACCAGGCGCCGTTGCCGCCGTTGCCCCACTCCTGGATGATCGTCCCGTCGTTCTGCGAGCCACCGGTGACGTCGAGCGAGGTCCCGCCGCCGCCGCCGTACGGCAGCAGGCGGTAGGTGTAGGCCGGGTCGAAGACCGGCGTGTAGCTGTTGTTGCGCCAGACGGTGATGCCGTGCTGCCAGACGCCGCCGTTGCCGTTGGTGGTGAGCGCCTTGTAGCCGTCGGGGCAGCCGTTCGCCGGGTTGGTGTTCGACCCGGCCGGGCAGCTGCCGGTCGTGCCCTGGCTGAACTGCCCCACGGCGTTGTTCGCGTTCTGGCACAGCGTCCCGTTGCCGAACGGGTTCAGGTAGGGCGCGCCCGACTGGTTGGCGCCGATGCGGCCAGCGACGACGCCGCTGGCGCCGCCGGGGAAGCCGGCGCCGTCACAGAAGTAGGCCGCCGGGGCAGTCACGCCCGGCTTCGACAGGTTGGTGAGCAGGCCCGTGTCGAGGATGTCGCCGAAGAACGTCCCCTCCTGCATCGGGTAGTTCACCCGATCGACGCCCCAGCCGATCGACGGATCGTTCGAGTCCAGCCACAGCGGCACGTGCACGCCGGCCGTGTTGATGTGGGCCATCATGCAGGAGGAGATCCCCTCCATGCACTGCGCCTGGCCATAGCCGGTGCCGTACTTCCACTGGGGGCAGAGACCGAGGCCGCCGGCGAACGTGTAGTTCACGCCGTTTTGATCCGCCTTCACCAGCGTGTCGCCCGCGCTCAGCGCGCACTTGATGAGGTAGGAGATCGTCTTGCGGCCACCCGTGGTCGTCATGAGCCCGTTCACCGAGCTGAGCCCGTTCACCGAGCTGAGCCCGTTCACCGACGACAGCCCGTTGACGGAGCTGAGCCCGTTCACCGAGCTGAGCCCGTTCACCGACGACAGCCCGTTCACCGAGCTGAGGCCGTTCACGGACGACAGCCCGAAGTCGTGGCTCGGCGCCTCGACGTCGCTGGTTTGTTCGCCGCACCCGATGAGGCCGGCGATGGCTCCGATGGCGATGCTGATCTGGATGGTCCGCTTCCCTAGGTCTCTCATTTGGTTTCCCCGCTCCCCTTGAGCTTCATCAAAGCAGTAATTAGGCCAACACTATTGAGACCATAAAACGCCTCCATGCCTGGGCTTGCGTGGGGTCCCGGGGTTCCGCGCGTTGCGCGGAGGGCAACAGCCGCGATGCTTCCGGAACAACGCCTGGAGCCCCCACGCCCCACGCTGCCGGTTCGCTGCCGAGCCGCGGCGCGCCTTCAGCGCGCGGCGGCGTGCGCCGGCGCCCGGGCTGCCGCCGGCATGGCCCTCATTAGTATGAGCGCGCGATAGCGTCCCCGGACGAGCCCGTTTTTCTGACAACGCGCGGCCAGCGACGACAAACGACCGGTGGGACCGTGAGTCATCTCCGCCTCGTTCCACGGCCGGCTCCGCACCTCACCATCGAGGACGCCTGTCTCGGCGCCTTCCAGCGCGAGCTCGAGTACGTCTACCGGACGTTCCGGCGGCTCGGCACCGCGCCGTCCGAGGTCGACGACCTGGCGCAGGACCTGTTCCTCGCCTTGCGCCGATCGTGGAGCGACTACGACCCGGGGCGCCCGCTGCGCCCCTACCTGTTCGGGATCGCCTTCCGGATCGCGTCGGCGCATCAGCGAAAGCGCCGCCGCGAGGTGGCGTTCGGGATCCTCGAGATCAACGACGCCGGTCCGGGGCCGGACGACGCGCTCCGCGCCAAGCAGTCGCGCGCGCTGGTGCTCGCGGCGCTCGAGCGCATCCCGCTGCCGCGGCGGGCGGTGCTGGTGATGCACGAGCTGGACGACGTCCCGGTGGCCGAGGTGGCGAAGGTGTTGGCGATCCCGCTCTTCACCGCCTATTCGCGCCTGCGCAAGGCCCGGCGCGAGCTCCTGGCCGCCGTGAAGCGCCTGGCGCGCGAGGTGGAGGTCCATGTTCCGGTCGCGTGAGCTGCTCTCCGTCGAGGCGAGCTGGCTGCTCGAGGCCGAGCGGAGCATCCCGCCGCTGCCCACGACCACCCGCGCGCGGGCGCTGGGGCGCGCCCGCGCCACGCTGGCCGCGCTGCCCACGGCGCCACCGCGGACGGCGGAGCGGATCGGCGCGGGCCTCGGCCCGGCGGGCGGGCCACGCACGCTGCGCTGGGCGGCGGCCGCCGGCCTCGTGTTCCTGGCGTTGCTGGCCGGAGGCGCGGCCGCCTACGAGCTCGGCGTTCGGGCGAGACCGCCCGCGGGGCCGTCGGCGCCGGAGGCCCGCGCGCCTCTGCCGGCGGCGACGCCTCGCCCCCTGGCCGATCGGCCGAGCGAGCTGCTGGCAGAGCGGTGGCACCTCCCGGGACCGTCGAAGGCCGACCTGGCCCGCCAGGAGCTGCGCCTGCTCGAGAGAGCGCGGGCGGCGGTCGCCCGGGAGGACTTCGCGGCGGCGCTGCCGCCCCTCACCGAGCACGCGCGCCACTTTCGTGATGGACGTCTCGCCGAGGAGCGCGAGGCCCTCCGGGTGAAGGCGCTGGCCGGCCTCGGCCGAACCGCCGAGGCGCGCCGGGCCATGGCCGCGTTCGAGGCGCGCTTCCCCCGCAGCCCTCTCCTGTCAGCCGTCAACCAGATGGTCAACTCGGCGCACTGATCTACCGAAGGGTAGATCAGTAAGCCCGAATGCTCCGGATGTCTCGGACGGTTCCGTTTGCCCCCCTCGCTTGGCTCGCCTCAGTGGCGTTCTCGGCCCTGGCGTGCTCGAGCACCGGGGGCATGACCGCGGTCACCGGCACGGGGGGCACCCTCCCGGCGTCGGGCGGCTCGCCGGGCGCGGGCGGAGCCTCGCCCGGGACGGGCGGCGACGCGACCGGCGGCGCTGTGGGTGCGGGTGGCAGCGCGACGGGCGGGTCTCCGGGCACGGGTGGTGGCGCCACGGGCGGGACGATCGCCAGCGGCGGCGTCGCCGGCAGCGGCGTCGCCGGCAGCGGCGGCGCGGCCGGGGCGGGCGGCGGCGCGGGCCCGGGCGTGGCGGGCGCCGCCGGCAAGGGCGGCAGCGGCGGCGCGACGGGGGGGACCACCGGCACCGGCGGCAACGCCACCGGCGGCGCCGGCTCCGGCACCTGCAGCGGCAGCTCGGCGTCGAGCGGAGACGTGACCGTCAGCCTCTCCAGCCTGCAACAGAAGATCTCCGGCTTCGGTGTGTCGACCGCCTGGGGCTCGACGATGAGCACCTCGGACGCGGCGTTGCTCTGGTCGACGACCTCCGGCGCGGGGCTCTCGCTTCACCGGGTCCGGATCGACTACACCAACGGCCACACCAGCGAGGTCAACATCGCCAAGATGGCGGTCGGCTACGGCGTGACGGTCTGGGCCACGCCCTGGACGCCGCCCATCGCCTACAAATCGAACGACAACGCCGTCGAGGGGACGCTCACCGACGGCGCCGACTACGCGACGTTCCTCACCGGCTTCGTCAGCTGGATGAAGAGCCAGGGGGTCCCCATCTACGCCGTCTCGGCGGGGAACGAGCCGGACGCCAACGTGACGTACGAGTCGTGCGTCTACACGGGCGCCACGATGGAGTCGTTCATCTCCACCTACATGGGGCCGGCGTTCGCGGGGAGCGGCGTCAAGATCATGGCGCCCGAGACGCAGAACTGGTGCGGCTTCCCCAGCTTCGAGCCGGCGCTGGTCAAGGACAACTTCGTCTCGATCATCGCCACCCACGAGTACGGCTGCACCCTGAAGGCGTACCCGGACATCGCGGCCGCCGGCAAGGAGTTCTGGGAGACCGAGATCTACGACGCCGACCAGAGCGGCGACGACGCGATGTCCAGCCCGCTGCGCATGGCGAAGCTCATCAACGACTCGCTCACCATCGCCAACATGAACGCCTGGCACTACTGGTGGGTCTACTCCGCGACCAGCGGCCTCTTCACCGCGGCCGGCCAGGTGACCAAGCGCCTCTGGGTCGAGGGGAACTACGCCCGCTTCATCCGCCCCGGCTACCAGCGCGTGGCCACCAGCGGCAGCGCGCCGTCGGGCGTCCTCCTGAGTGCCTACACCAGCCCCACCGACGGCACCGTGGTGGTGGTGGCCGTGAACAACAACGTCGCCGACACGCCCATCTCGTTCTTCGTCTCGGGCGCGGCCCCCTGCATGCTCACGCCGTACATCACCGACGTGAACAGCGACCTCATCGTCGGGGCGCCCCTCACCGTCTCGGGCGGTCGCTTCTCGAGCACGCTCGGCGCCCGCAGCGTGACGACCTACGTCGGCCGGCCCTGACGGCGCGCGGCTAGGGCAGCGTCTGGGTCTTGAACACGTTCCAGGCGGTGGCGGCGACCTTGGCCGTCGAGCTCCCGTACGCGGCCAGGTGTTGTGACGAGGCGTTGGTGCAGAGCATGACCGTCGTGCTGTCCATGCAGGACCCGTACTGCTGGCAGATCGAGTTGCCCGAGTAGGTCATCGCCGAGCCGGTGCAGCCGTCTAGCTTCGCCCAGGTGTCGCGGTTCACGACCGCGCCCGGGAAGCCGATCCCCACGCAGCTGGCGTTCGGTGCGCAGTCGGTGGCCAGGCTGGGCGTCTGCGCGCCGCCATAGGGGACGATCGAGTTGTCCTGGCCTTCGTCGTAGGCCACCACGGTGATCGGGCGTGGCAGGGTGCAGACGCAGGCGGTGTTGTTCGCGGCCGTCACCGAGCCGGCGTTCGCCAGCGGGTCCTTGCCGGTGACACAGCGAAAGTCGACGGGGGCCACCGCGGCGATCATGTCGGCGGCCTGGCAGGCGAGCCGGTAGGTCATCCCGCCGCCGTTCGAGCCACCGCTGGCGTAGATGCGCTTCGGATCGACGCAGGCGTTGGCCTCGAGCCACTTGACCATGTCGCGGGCGAACTGGACGTCGTCGACCTGGTTCTTCTCGGCGTTGTCGCAGCAGTAGCCGGCGTTCCAGGAGTTGTCGCCGGCCTTGGCCTTCGACGAGTCGGGGAAGACGGCGATGCAGCCGACGCTGTCGCACTGGGCCTTCCATCCCGACGAGCCCTCCTGCGACATCCCGGTGCCGCCGAGCGGGTGGAAGTCGAGGATCACCGGGACCGGCGAGCTTCCCGTGTACCCCGTCGGGACGTGCACGATGAAGGTGCGGGAGTCGCCCGACGAGGTGATCGTCTCGTTGTTGTCGCCCGCCTTCAGCGCCGACGAGGCGGGACAGGTTCCGGTGCCGCCGCTCCCACCTCCGCCCGAACCGGTCGCTCCGCCTGAGCCGGTATTGCCACCCGAGCCGCTCCCACCGCCGCCGGCCTTGCCGCCGCTCCCCGTCGTCCCGCCCGAACCGGTCGTGCCGCCGCTGCCGGTCACGCCCCCCGTGCCGCCGCCGATCGTTCCTCCGCTGCCCGTCGAGCCGCCGCTGGCGCTGCCTCCGGTGCCGGTGGTGCCGCCCGTCGAGACCGAGCCGCCCGTGCCTGTCGTCCCCCCGGCGCCGGTAGTCCCGCCGGTGCCGGTCGTCCCGCCGCTTCCGGTCGTGCCTCCGTTCCCCGTGGAACCACCCGTACCGGTCGTTCCGCCCGCGCCGTTGCTACCGCCCTCGCCTGTGCTCCCACCGCCCGAGGCCCCACAGGCGCCGAACAGGAGAACGATCGACGCCGTGGCGAGCGAGCGCGCGGCGCCCGAGGATGCGTTACGGAACGAAATCATGATCACCTCTGAAGATGGAGCTCCCGCCTGGGAGCAGACGTCGGGCCCTCGAACGCAGCACACCCTCGACACTACCGGCGACGCCCGACTGACAGACGCGGTCCGTCAGCGACGCTCGCGAACGCATCCCCCGTCGGGGGATGGTCCTGACAAACGCCTGTACCTACGTATGCAGGAAAGGGGGCGATTCGATCACACAATCGTCATCGGCGCGCGTGCGTGATCCGATCCGTCGACCGTGGGCCTTAGACAAAAGGTTCGCGATGGCCGCCGCCACCAAGCCAGCTGCACCCAAGGAGGTGGACCGCGGTCGACTCGAGCAGGTCTTCAACGCCCATCACGCCGCCGTCTGGCGGGCGCTGCGGCGACGGGGGCTCTCGCCCGACGCCGCCGAGGACGCGACACAGGAGACATTTCTCCTGGCGGCCGACCGGCTGGCCGACGTTCCGCCCGAGCGCGAGCGCGCCTTCCTGATCGGCACCGCGCTGAGGGTGGCGTACACGCTGGGGCGCAAGACGGTGCGCTGGGAGCTGGACGAGGACATGGATCAGCGCCTCTCGACGATGCGCGACACCGGCGATCGGCGCGCGGACGAACAGCTCTGCGATCTCGTCCTCTCCAAGGTCGATCCCGAGCTGGCCGAGGTGTTCGTGCTGTACGAGATCGAGGGGCTGACCTCGCCGGAGATCGCCGAGCTCCTCGAGATCCCGCTCGGCAGCGTCGCCTCGCGCCTTCGCCGCGCGCGCGAGCAGTTCCGGTCGGCGGCGGAGCGGGTCGAGCGGAGCCTCCACCGGGAGGGCGAGCCATGAGGCGCCCGCGGGCTCTCCCCGGGCGTCTCCTCGACGGCGAGGCGACGGACTTCGAGCGGCGGATGCTCGACGCGGTGATGGAGCAGCGTCCGTCGGCGGCGTCGTCGGCGCGGATGGCCAGGGCGCTGGGCGTGACCGTCACCAGCATCGGGACGGCAGCCGCCTCGAAGGCGCTGGCCGCCAACGCCGCGGCCAAGGCGGGCGCGGCCACCGGCGCTTCGGCGGTCTGGCACTGGATCTCGGCCGGCGTGCTGGGGCTGGCCGTCGCGGGCGCCGTCGTCGGCGCGCGGACGTTCGGCCGGCACCGCGCGCGACCGGAGTCGGCGGTGACGGCCGCCTCGCCGACGGCGCCGCCAGCGGCCGCCAGCCCCGAGATGCCCGCGCCCCCGCCCGCCGTCGAAGCGACTCACGCGACGCCGCCGTCGGCCACGCCTGCGCGCCGCCACCGCGACGCCGTGACGGGGGACCTGCGCGACGAGATCGCCTTCGTCGACGCCGCGCGGGACGCGCTGTCGTCCGGCGCCGCCCAGCGCGCCCTGGAGCTGCTGCGGCGTTATCAGGAGCGCTACCCCTCCGGGAGCTTCCGTCCGGAGGCGACCGCGACCCGGATCGAAGCGCTCGTGAAGCTGGGGCGCGAGACGGAAGCCCGGGCACTGGCGCGCCGTTTCGTGGCCGAGTACCGCGGGAGCCTCCTCGGTGCGCGCGTCGCCGAGATGGTCGGGATCGCCGAGCCCGCGGCAGGCCCCTGAGGCGCGTGGCTCAGGGCCAGCGGAGGCCGAGCCCGAGGCTCGCGGAGAGGGTCACCGGCGCGGCGCGGAAGAAGGCATCGCTGGTGAAGGTGTACGAGTCGCGCAACAGCGTGGCGTCCACGGCCAGGCGGCCGCTGACCTGGATCGTCGAGCCGAAGCTGGCAATCACCGCGGCGCCGGCCGCGCCGAACGGGCGAGCGGCGCCGCTCGCCCCCGGCGTGTTCGAGCCCTGCGACGCCAGCCGGCCGAGCAGCGCCGAGGCGCACGGCCGCGCCTCGAGGTTCGACCAGCGCAGGCGCAACGGACAGGCGTCGACGCTGGCGGCGTCGAGCGTGAACGAGGCGGCGCCGCCAGGCTCGGTCAGATCCGACCGCCAGAGGTGCATCACTCCCACGCTCACCGCGGGCGCCCACGGCCCGGGGCGATCGAGCGCCGCGGTGCCATACAAGGCGAGGCCGGGCAGGATCGCCGGCGCGGCGCCGAGGATGGCCTGCGCCGCGAGCGTGACGCCGAGCCGGCGGGTCGGCGGAGAGCGTGGGAAGGGCGGCGCCGGCGGCCGGACCACGACCGTCGCCGCTGGAGCCGGACCGCCTGCCGCTTCGCTCGGCGTGACCGCCGCTGCAGGCGGTGCCGGAGCGGCGACCGGCCCGGCGCTCGGCAGGGCCGGCCTTGGCGGCTCGCCCCCGGCTGCACCCGGTCCCCGCCGGAGGTTCGGATCGAGCGTCACGGCGATGATCAGCGCCACGCCGTCGGCCACCTCGGCGCACGATCGCGCCACCACCTTGCGCGGCGTCGGCTCGACGCCGGGGCTGGCCAGCACCAGATCGGCGACCACGCTGCCCGCGCGCGGCGCGTAGACGGCGACCTCCGCCGTCAGCGCGGCGTCATCGACGACCTCGATGCGGGGCGACCGGGCGGTGATCCTGGCGACCAGATCGTCATGGGAGGTGCAAGCCGCGGCGGCGTGCACCATCAAGCGCAGCTTGGCCGCCGCGGGCTGCGGCACCGGGCCGGCCGAGACCTGGGAGAGGAGCGCGACCAGCAGGGCGGCGCCCGGTGTCATCGCGCCGATGGTAGCATTGCGCAATGGATCGCTCGGCACACGCCGCGCGCATCGCCGGCATCCTGGCGGCGGTGGCCGCCCTGTCAGGCTGCGACGGCGAGCTGATCCATCTCGGCAACGGTCAGACGACGTTCGACGGAGGCGGCTGCGCCCACTCCCAGGTGGCCGCTGACCAGGTCCTCTGGATCGGCGACTCCTGGGTCCTGGTCCCGGGCAACCAGCACACGGGCGTGCGGGATCTGGCGCGCGCCGCCGGCGCCATCGGACCGAACGACGACTACACGATCGGCGCGGCGGCGGCGGCGATGATGGCCGACGTCGCCGCCCAGTACACGGCGCAGGAAGCCGGCGCGACCAAGGTGAAGGTGCTGATCATGGACGGTGGCACCTGGGACACGATCCAATCCAACGGATCGGCCGCCTCGATCGACAGCGTCGCCGCGACCTTCACGCAGCTGCTCGCGACCGTGGCCGGCGACGGGACCGTGACCGACGTCGTCTACTTCCTGGTCCCGGCGCTCTCCGGCGTCCCGGGCGTGGCCGAGCTGCGCCCCCTGCTCACGCAGGCCTGCACCGAGAGCGTCGTCCCCTGCCACTTCCTCGACCTGAGCTCCCTGTGGAGCGGCCACCCCGAATACGATACCGGCGGCACGATCCCGGTCCCGACGAGCGCCGGGGGCACGGTCATCGCCGACGCGCTCTGGGGGCTCATGCAGGCCTCCTGCATCGCCCAGTGACGCGCTAACGGCGCGGCGGCGCCGTCGTAGCCGGTCCCCCCAGTCGCGACGGCACCGCCGCTTCCGGGGGTGTTTGTCGCGACCAGCCGAACGTTGTCACGGGATGTTCGAGCGGGGCTGATTCGTCCTGGCGGCGGGCGGCGACGATCTCGGCACGCGCCATCTTCCAGGCTTGCTGCACCATCCAGGAGAGCGAGCGATCGAGGCGCGTCGCCTCGGCGCCGATCTCGGCCAGGATGTACTCGGGGAAGTAGACGCTGTGCTTGCGGACAGGGCCGGTCGAGACGCGCGCGAACTTCGAGCGGCGGCGGGCGCGGGCCGGCATGGCTAGGAGAGCGGTCCGATCTTGAAGGTGTCCCAGGCCGGCGTGTGGTTGCTGGTCGTCAGGTCCTGGTTCCAGAGGTAGACCGCCGGGTAGGTGCCGATGGGACCGGCCTCGGGCTTGACCACCACGGTCATGTACAGCTGGCCGCGCGGCGGCGAGATGTCGTAGCGATACGAGGAGAAGATCAGCCAGTAGTACTTGGTCCCGTTGGCGGCCGTCTCGACCTCCGGCGACCACTTGGCCCACGAGTTGTCCCACCCGGTCTTGGTCGGGTAGACGCGCGTGTTGGGCGTGACCGCCGGCGTGCAGGCCGGCGGATCGTTCGCCGCCAGGCGGATCGCCGAGCCGCCCGCGCTGGGGACCACCCACACCTCCGACGCCGGGTTGAAGTACATCCCGCCGTCGTACGGCTCGCCGGTCGGGGTGACGTTGGCGTCCGCCTGCGTGAGCCGGTTGAAGGCGATGAGCGCGTCGTCGTGCGAGTACGCCGGGTAGTACTCGGCGTAGCTGGGGTCGGAGGCGCCGGCGACGGGCGTCGCCGTGCCGCCGGCGCGATCGCCGAAGGGGACCGTGTAGAGGTCGGCGGTGCCGACGCCCAGCCGGCCGTCCTGGTTGGCGTTGGTCGAGGTGTAGACGACGGTCGTGCCGTCGTGGCTGAAGCTGGGCGCGCAGGCGCCGGCGGGATCTCCGTTCCGCGCCAGGGTGCCGGTGGCGCCCGAGTCGAGCTCCATCCAGATGAGCCCCGCGTTGGGGTCGACGTCCTGCGTGCTGAGCGTGGTGATGCCGATGTGGTCGCTGTCGGCCCAGTGACCGGCCGAGAACGTGATGATGCCGTGCCAGAAGGTGGTCAGCGTGTTGCCCCCGGCAGCGCTGAGGAAGCCGGGCATCGCCCCGGCGGTGGTGGGGTCGACCGCGGCCAGCGCGTTCGGCCAGGGGTACATCCCGGTGAACCCCACGTAGTTGCCGTCCGGGGTGGCGGTGTGGCAGCCGATGCAGGTGATCGAGACGCCGCTGGCGTTCTCCTGGATCTGCGGGACCGTCAGCACCGAGGCGACGCTCTCGTCACCGACGGAGAAGCCGTAGAGCTGCTCGTTGTTGGTGTTGGTGGCGTCGAACCCGCGCAGCGCCCAGTAGACCATCGTCCCCGAGGCGGCGACCGGCGCGACCGAGAACGTCGAGGTGCTGGGCGCCGACAGCCCGGCGGAGCCCTGCGTCCGCACCGTCACCGTGATCGGCTGATCGACCACGTGGGCCGCCAGGTTGACCCAGGTGCTCTTGTCCATCGTCCAGTTGTCGCCCCCGGTGTAGACGACCAGGTCGTTCTGCTCCATGGCGGCGTGAATGCGGATCTCGAGCAGCGACGCGCCCGGGGCGCTGACCTTCACGCGCGGCCGCAGCCAGTTGTTGGGGAGCAGCGTGCCGTCCTCGGGCTCGGTGATGCACGGCGCGGGCGCGCTGCCGCTGCCGCCGAACATCGAGGCCGCGTTGCCCGCCGCGCCGCCCGTCACCACCGGCGTCGAGGGGAAGTCGCTGCAAAGCGTGCCGCAGGTCTGGACCGTCACCGGCGGGCTGCCGGTGGTGGTCGAGGACGAGCCCTGCGGCTTGCCGCCGTTGAACGAGCACGACGCCAGCACGAGCCCCAGCGCCGCGCCCATCCCGACGGGCCACGGCCGGGCGCCCCGGCCGCCGCTCACTCGGACCACAGCGCTCCGATGCCGATGCCGCCGCCTCCCTCGCCGCCGCAGCAGCTGCAGCCGCAGATCCCGCTGTCGCAGAAGAGCGGGACGCACGTGCCGTTGTTGCAGGTCTCACCGCAGCTGCAGCTGGGGTTGCAGATCTTGATCGGGCACATCCCGTTCGTGCACTTGCCGCCGCCCGTGCAGTTGCAGGTGCCGCCGCAGCCGTCGCTGCCGCCGCAGGTGCCATCGTTGGCGCACTTCGGCGTGCAGCAGCTGCCGCCGTAGAGCACCGCGCCGCTGGCGCAGCCGCAGGTCTTGCCGCAGCCGTCGGACATCCCGGCGCGGCTGCCGTTGGCCGGGCAGTTCGGCGTGCAGCAGCTCCCCATGTACGCCGTGGAGCCCATCGCGCACGAGCAGGTGCCGCCGCAGCCGTCCGACTTGCCGCCCTCGCTGCCGTTCATGGGGCAATTCGGCGTGCAGCAGGTGCCGCCGTAGATGACCGCGCCGCTGGGGCAGGTGCAGGTCTTGCCGCAGCCGTCCGACTGTCCCGCGCGGCTGCCGTCCGACGGGCAGTTCGGCGTGCAGCAGGCGCCCATGTACATCGAGGCGCCCGCCGGGCAGCCGCAGGTCTTGCCGCAGCCGTCGGACATCCCCGCGTTGCTGCCGTCCGACGGGCAGTTCGGCGTGCAGCAGCTGCCGCCGTAGAGCACCGCGCCGCTCGGGCAGCCGCAGGTCTTCCCGCAGCCGTCGGACATCCCCGCGTTGCTGCCGTCCGACGGGCAGTTCGGCGTGCAGCAGGCGCCCATGTAGCTGGTGGTGCCGGCCGGGCAGGTGCACGTGCCGCCGCAGCCGTCGGACATCCCGCCCTCGCTGCCGTCCTTGGGGCAGTTCGGCGTGCAGCAGCTGCCGCCGTAGACGACGGTCCCGCTCGGGCAACCGCAGGTCTTCCCGCAGCCGTCGGACTGCCCGCCGCGGCTGCCGTTGGCCGGGCAGTTCGGCGTGCAGCAGCTGCCGCCGTAGAGCACCGCGCCGCTCGGACAGCCGCAGGTCTTGCCGCAGCCGTCGGACTGCCCCGCGCGGCTGCCGTCCGACGGACAGTTGGGCGTGCAGACGCAGGTGCCGCCCACGCACTTGCCGACGCTGCAGCCGGCCGCGCCGCAGTCGCAGGTGTCGATGCAGGTGCCGTTGCTGCAGACGTAGCCCGCGTCGCAGACGACGCCGGCGCAGAGGTTCTTGACGCACGTGCCGCCGCTGCAGACCTGGCCCGCGGCGCAGGTCACGCCGCTGCAGGGGTTGGCCATGGAGCAGCCGAGGTTGCAGGCCTGCCCCGAGCCGCAGGTCGCGCTGCAGGACTTGAGCGCGGTGCACTGGCCGGTGCCGGGATCGCAGAACTGCCCCGAAGCGCAGGTGACCCCCGCGCACGGCGTGGCGAAGCAACCCGTCACGCACTTGCCGCCTGAGCAGGTCTGGCCGCTGCTGCAGGTGACGCCGGCGCACGGGTCGGTGGTCGTCACGCAGGTGGCGGTGCAGGTCGCGCCGCCGCCGCAGGCCATCGCCTTGCCCGCGCTGCCGGCGCAGGGATCGGGCTGACAGATGCCGCCCAGACAGACGTCGCCCGCCGCGCAGGTCGAGGCGCAGCCGCCCGAGCTGCCGCCGCCGGACGAGGCGCCGCCCGCGCCGCTGCTGGCGCCGCCGGTTCCGACGCTGGCGCCGCCGAGGCCGCTGGCGCCGCCCTTTCCGTTGCTGCCCCCGTTGCCGGTTCCGACGCTGCCGCCCTTGCCGGCCAGCGTGGTCGAGCTGCCGCCGCTGCCGCTCACCGACTGCGACGCCGAGTTTCCGCAGCCCACCAGCATCGAGATCAGGACGATCGCCGAGGCGATCGCCCCCGCGCGGACCCCCCAGTGCGCGAGATCTTCGATCGATGGATCGCGGTGTGCGCTCTCGCTCTCACGCTCGCTCGTCCTCTTCATGGGGGGCCTCCGATCCCATGTAGTGGCGACGCCGAAGATGTCGGTTAGGAGGAAAAAGACAATTCCTCGGCGACGGACGACGCGCGCGAACGCCCAGCGCTTGCGAGTATGATGAACGGGATGCTCGCTTCGGTGGTGGCGGGGTTGCTGCTGCTGCAGAGCCAGGCGCTCGACAAGATCGTCGTCACCACCGCGCCGCCGCTCGACACGCAGCGGCTGGCCGACGCGCTCCGCGTCTACCTCGGCGAGTTCGGCATCAGCGTCGAGATCGCGGCGCCCGACCAGACGGCGGATCTCCGCCAGCGCTTCGCCGACGCGCGGCGCCTCGGCGAGAGCGTCCGCGCGGTGGCGGTCATCCACGCCGAGCCGGGGACGCCCGACGAGGTGGAGATCGAGCTGACCGATCTGGCGACCAACAAGACGTTGCTGGCGACGATGCCGCGGGCGGCGCGCGACGCCGACCTCTATCGGACGCTGGCGCTCAAGATCCAGGCCATCCTCCGCGCGACGCTGTCGGAGGCGCGCACCAGCCTCGATCCGCAGTCGGCGGTCGGGCGCCTCGTCTCCGAGCCGCCGCCGGCCGAGGCCGCGGAGGACCACCCGCCCGGGCCGCTCGAGGTCGAGGCCGGCTATCACGCCCTCTCGCTGTCGGCCTCGGGGATCGTGCTCCAGGGGCTGGCCATCAGCGCCACCTACAGCCTGCCCAGGCGGCTCGATCTGACGCTGGGGACCGCGGTGTTCGGCTCGACCCACGTCTCGAGCGGCGGCGTCGACGCGGTGGCCAGCGTCGTCCCGGTGTTCGCCGGGGTGCGCGCCCGCTGGCGCAAGGCGCGGGTCGAGCTGTCGGCGGGCCCCGTGGCCGAGGTGGCCGTCACGAGCGTGACAGCCATCAGCATGATCGTGCCGGTCAATCCCGGCAGCCGCGACATTCTCGTGGCGCTGGGGGCGGAGACCGAGATGCGGCTCAAGATCGAAGGGCCCGCCTGGGCGTACCTGCGCGTCAGCGGCCTGGGCGTGCTGGCCGGTCCCCGCTATGAAATCGAGGGGGTGGCGGTGCTCGACACGTCGCGCCTTCAAATGGCGCTGGGCGCCGGGCTGGGGCTCAGATTTCCGTGATTTCGCAGCTAACCGCGCCGGCCGAATCCCTCACTATAGAAGACGTGCGGGTAATGTCCGACACCTCACGTCCGATCTCGACCTCGCCCGATGTCACCGCGATGGTCGATCGGGCGCGCCGTCAGGATCCGGCGGCGTTCCGCGAGCTGTTCCAGACCCACGTCCGCGCGGTCCATCGGGTCTGCACCCGGATCTACGGTCCGAGCGCCGACGTGGAGGACATCGTCCAGACCGCCTTCGTCGAGGCGTTCCGCTCGCTGGCCGACTTTCGCGGCGACGCGCTCTTCTCCACCTGGCTGACGCGGATCGCGGTGCGGGTCGCGCTGCGCGCGGCGCGGAAGCGGACGGTCCACGCCGTCTCGCTCGACCACGCGCTCGAGCGGCCCGGCGACGCGCCCGGGCCCGAGCGACTGGCCGCCGCGCGCGAGGGGTTGGGCGTGCTCCAGCGCCTCCTCGCCGAGCTGCGCCCCAAGCGCCGCGCGGCGTTCGTGCTCAACGTGCTCGAGGGACACTCCATGGACGAGGTGGCCGCGATCCTGGGTGCCTCGACGACCGCGGTGAAGGTGCGTGTCCACGACGCCCGCCGCCACTTCGAGCGCCGGCTCAAGCACCAGCCTGAGCTCCTGGCCGCGCTCACCGCGCGGGGGGTGGAGTCGTGATCGGCGGGCGGTGCCGTGACGTCGAGGCGCAGCTGGTCGACGCGATCGACGGCCGGCTCGACCCGGCGGCCAGCGTGCGCCTCCACGCGCACATCGAGTCCTGCGCCGCCTGCCGCGAGCGGGCGGCCCTCTGGCGTGGCCTCACGCCGGCGCTGCGCGCGCTCGAGCCCGCGCCGCCGCAGCCGATGTCGACGCGCCGGATGCAGATCGAGATCGAGCGCCAGCTGGCCGGCCTGACCGTCGCCCCGCCGCCGCGCCGCTGGCGCTGGGTCTGGGGGAGCACGGCGCTGGCGCTGGCGGGGGCCGCCGCGGCGCTGGTGCTGGTGCTGCACTTCCAGCGGTCGTCCCGCGCGCCGGCGGCCGGCCTCGCCACCGTGGCCCGGTGGAGCGGCGCGGTCACGCTGGGCGCCGAGGCGCTGCGGCCCGCGATGGCGGTGCCGGCCGGCGGGACGCTGGCCCTCGCCGGCGCGGCCGAAGCCGAGCTGGCGATGGCCCGCGGGACCGTCGTGCAGGTGACGGGGCCGGCGCGCGTCGCGCTGGGCGGGACCGCCGCGGCGGTGACCATCCGCCTCGACGACGGGGCGCTCGTGGCTGCGGTGGCGCACCGCCAGGCGAACGAGACCTTCGCGGTGGTGACGCCCGACCTCCGGGTCGAGGTCCGGGGGACGCGCTTCTCGGTGGTCAAGAGCGCGGCGGGCTCGCGGGTCCAGGTCGAGGAGGGGCGCGTGCTGGTCTCTTTCGTCGACGGGCGGACGCAGTTCGTCTCGGCCGGCGAGAGCGCCAGCTCGTTCGAGCCGGCCGCGTCGGCGGCGGCCGTGACCTCGACCCAGGACCTGCCGCCGGCGGCCGCGCTGGCGGTGCCGCGCGAGGTGTCTGCCGCGCGCCCGGTGTGGTGCGCCAGCGTGGTGCGCAGCTGCCGTGACGCCACGGGCTCGGTCCGCGCCAGCATGCGCGGCGGCGATCCGACGCGCGCGTTGCGCATGCTGGCCGAGCACGGACACGCGGCCTCCGAGCTGGAAGCGCGCTGCGGGGGCGAGGAGCTGGGCGCCTGCCAGGACGAGCTCCGTTACCTGCACGCGGAGGCGCTGAACCAGGCCGGCCGGCTCGAGGAGGCGATCGCGGCCTACCGGGCCATCGATCGCCGGAACGCGCCGTCGGCGATGCGGCAGAACGCGCTCTACGCCGCGGCGCAGATCGAACGGCGGCGCGGGCACCAGTCGCAGGCGCGCGCCGACTACGAGCGGGCCCTCGACGTCGCCCCCCGCGGCGCCCTGCGCGAGGAGATCCTGATCGGCGCGATGGAGACGGAAGAGGTCGCGGGGGCGGCCGGCCGCGCCAGCGCGCTCGCCCGCCGCTACCTCGTCGAGTTCCCGCACGGGATCGGCGCGCCGACGGCACGCCGGCTGGTCGGCGGCGGCCCGCCGCCTTGAGGCAGCGAATGCCGCGCCCGGGGGCCTTCGCCCTCCTCATCGCCTCGTGCATCCTCGGCTGCACGAGCAACGTCGAGCTGACGACGGCGCGCCCGCTGGCCACCGCCACCTGCGCGCCCAACGGCGCCGCCTGCACCGCCGACGGCGCCTGCTGCTCC